>Ga0182012_10002889_pt1 | contig 18475 bp, 18 predicted proteins | sample 612S2SmetaG_FD_120486 | JGI IMG/M metagenome (GOLD analysis project Ga0182012, IMG submission 120486) | Permafrost microbial communities from Stordalen Mire, Sweden - 612S2S metaG | ecosystem: Environmental > Terrestrial > Soil > Wetlands > Permafrost | place: Sweden: Stordalen | collected...
CCATTCCGCCCATGCCCTTCATGTCCATGCCCTTCATGTCATGGCCCATCGCGCCATGGTCCATGCCCCCGGCGGGCGCCGGCGGGCTTTGCGGGGCCTGGGCCAGGGCGACCCCGGCCATCAGGAAAAACGCCGCCACCCCCGCAGCGCTGCCGCGAGACAATATTTTACGAGTGAGCTGTTTATGCGAGTTCATGGCGATCTCCCCCTTGGCGCGTTTGGCCGCGCGTTCAGATTAAGTTGCTGGCGAGAAGCTGAAAAAAACGCGAAATCCCTACTAGACCAAAGGCGACGCGCCGGGCGCCACGCCGATATGCGGCAAGCCCGCTCCTCCGCCGAGCGAGAATAAACTACTAGAGAAAGGCGCCTTTGAGGGAGATTTTGTTGCTTTGCGCGCCTGTCTTGGTGTCGCAGGCTCATTGTTTCGCGCAACCCAGGCGGATTCAGCGCTTCTTTTTTTCCGCGATCGCCGCCAGCGCCCGCAAAATTTCGCGCGTGCCTTCGAGGCGCTCTTGCAGCGTGTCGAACTCGCGGACGAACACGATTTTCATGTCCGGCCGCACCTTCGCGAACGAACGCTGCTCCGAAACATAGCGCACGAGGCCGGCGGGATCGGCGAACAGATTGTCGCGGAAGGCGATGATGACGCCCTTCGGCCCGGCGTCCACCTTCTCGATATGGGCGCGTCGACACAGGGCCTTGATCGCGACGATCTTGAGCAATTGCTCGACCTCGGGAGGCGTCGGGCCGAAACGGTCGACCATTTCGGCGGCGAAACTCTCGATGTCCTGATCTGTCTCCAACGTGGAGAGGCGCCGATAAAGCTGCAAGCGCAAGGTGAGATCGGCGACGTAATCCTCGGGGATGGTCACCGGCGCGCCGAGCGCGATGTTCGGCGACCAGACCTCCTCCTGCGGCTCGTCGACGCCGGCCTTTAAGAGTTCGATCGCGTCGGTGAGCATCTGCTGATAAAGTTCGTAGCCGACTTCCTTGATATGGCCGGACTGTTCGTCGCCGAGCAGATTGCCGGCGCCGCGGATGTCGAGATCATGCGTCGCGAGTTGGAAGCCGGCGCCGAGCGTATCGAGCGACTGCAGCACCTCCAGCCGCTTTTGCGCCTGCGGCGTGATCGAGCGGTTGGCGGGCGTCGTGAACAGGGCATAGGCGCGCGTCTTGCCGCGCCCGACGCGCCCGCGCAGCTGATAGAGCTGCGCCAATCCAAACATATCCGCGCGCCAGACGATCAGCGTATTGGCGTTGGGAATGTCGAGGCCGGATTCGACAATGGTCGTCGACAGCAGAATGTCGTAGCCGCCGTCGTAAAAGGCCGACATTTTCTCTTCGAGTTCGGTCGGCGCCATCTGCCCATGCGCGACGACGAACTTCGCCTCGGGGACGTTTTCGCGCAGGAAGGCCGAAGCTTCCTCGAGATCGTCGATGCGCGGGCAGACGAAGAACGCCTGGCCGCCGCGATAACGCTCGCGCAGCAGCGCTTCGCGCACAATCAGCGGGTCGAAGGGCGAGACGAAGCTGCGCACGGCGAGCCGGTCGACCGGCGGCGTGGCGATCAGCGAGAGTTCGCGCACGCCGGTCATCGCGAGTTGCAGCGTGCGCGGAATCGGCGTCGCCGACAGCGTCAGCACATGCACCTCGGCGCGCAGCTCCTTCAAGCGCTCCTTATGGCCGACGCCGAAATGCTGCTCCTCGTCGATGACGACGAGACCGAGATCCTTAAAATTCACGCCCTTGCCGAGAATAGCGTGCGTCCCGATCAGAATATCGACGCTGCCCTCGCCAAGTTCTTTCTTGGTGTCGCGCGCCTCGGCGGCGCCGACCATGCGCGACAGCCGCCCGATTCGGATGGGCAGGCCCTCGAAGCGCTGCGTGAAATTCTTGTAGTGCTGGCGCGCCAGCAGCGTCGTCGGCGCGACGACGGCCACCTGCCTGCCGTTGATGGCCGCGCAAAAGGCGGCGCGCAGCGCGACCTCGGTTTTGCCAAAGCCGACATCGCCGCACACCAGACGATCCATCGGGCGCCCGGATCCGAGATCGTCGAGCACGGCGTCGATCGCGCCCGCCTGATCCTCGGTCTCGTCATAGGGAAAGCGCGCGCAAAATTCGTCGTAGAGACCTTCGGGCGCGACAAGCTTGGGCGCCTGCTTCAACATGCGTTGCGCCGCGATCGCGATCAGGCCCTTGGCCATTTCGCGAATGCGGTTCTTCATGCGGGCCTTGCGGCCCTGCCAGCCGGCGCCGCCCAAACGATCGAGCGCTACCTCCGTGTCCTCGGAGCCGTAGCGCGTCAAAAGCTCGATGTTTTCGACGGGAAGATAGAGCTTGTCCCCGCCGGCGTAATGAATCTCCAGACAGTCGTGCGGCGCGCCGGCGGCGGTGATCGATTCGAGGCCGACGAAGCGCCCGATGCCGTGATCGACATGCACGACGAGATCGCCCGCCGACAGCGCGGCGATCTCGCCCAGCAGATTCTCTGTGCGCTTGTGCTTCTTGCGCCGGCGCACCAGCCGGTCGCCCAGAATATCCTGCTCGCCGATAACAGCGAGGCTTTCCGTCTCGAAGCCATGCTCTATGCCGAGCACGGCCAGCGAGATGGCGCTTTTGCCAAGCGCCAGCGCGCCGGGCAGGCCGGTGACGAGCGGCGGCAGGGGCAGCCCGTGCTCGGCGAGCACATGGCCAAGCCGCTCGCGCGAGCCCTCCGACCACGCCGCGACGACGACGCTCTTGCCTTGCGCCGCCAGCGCCTTGATGTGGTCGGCGGCGGCCTGAAACACGTTGATCTCGGGCTGATTGCGCTCGGGCGCGAAGTCGCGTCCGGGCCGCGCGGAAAAATCGAGGCCGGCCGTTTCACCTTCCGCCGGCGCGAAGGGCGAGAAGCGCGCCTGCGCTCGCGCGCCCAGCCGCGTCCGCCATTCCTCCGCCGTCAGATAAAGTTCGCGCGGCTCCAGCGGCTTGTAATTCGAGCGAGCGAGATCGACATCATAGGCGCTCTTGCGCGCCTCGTAATAATCCGCGATCTGCGCCAGCCGCTCGCCCGCGGCGTCCTCGACTTGCGGGTCGAGCAGCAGCGGCGCGTCGCCGAAATAATCGAACAACGTGTCGAGTTTGTCGTAGAACAGCGGCAGCCAATGTTCGGCGCCGGGATGGCGGCGGCCCTCGCTGATCGTTTCGTAAAGCGCGTCGCCGCGCGTCTCGCCGCCAAAGCGCGTCGTATAGGCCTGGCGGAAGCGGCGCATCGTCTCGCTGACGAGTTGCAACTCGCTCATCGGCACGAGGTCGAGCGCGCGCAATTGCCCGGTGGTGCGCTGCGTTTCCGGATCGAAGGCGCGGATCGATTCGAGCGTGTTGCCGAAGAAATCGAGCCGGATCGGCGCCGGCATGCTCGGCGCGAAAAGATCGACAATGCCGCCGCGCTGCGCATATTCGCCGGGCTCGCGCACCGTGCTGGAGCGCAGAAAACCGTTGGTCGCCAGCCATTGCGTCAGCAAGTCCATCTCGACGACGTTTCCCGGCGCGGCGGAAAAAGTGTCGGCGGCGATTCTGGCGCGCGGCGGAACGCGCTGGAGCAGACAGTCCACCGTCGTGGCGATCACGCGCGGCTGCTGGGCGGAGGATTTCGAGCGCGCCAGCCGCGCCAGCGCGGTCATGCGGCGCGAGGCGATCGCAGCGCTCGGCGAGACGCGGTCATAGGGCTGGCAGTCCCAGCCGGGCAGGTCGAGAATTTCGACGAAGGGCGCGGCGAAGCGCAGCGCCTCGCGAAATTGCGCCGAGCGCGTGACGTCCCGCGCGACATGCACGAAGACGGCCGCCTCGTTCTCGGCTCGTTCCGCCAGCGCGCGCGCGAGATCGCCGGCGACGAAGGCGTCGAACCCCTCGGGCGCGTTGGCGAGAAGCAGCTTGTCGCCGGCCTCCAGTCGCGCGAGGGCGGTTTTTAACGCGCTTGTCGCGGTCGCCACGCGGGCGTCAACACGAGCCTTCAATGAAACGGCCCCTGATGGGCGTGGAAGGCCGCGATTTTTTTAAACAGCGGCGTGTCGTGCGCCGGAGGAGGCGCCTCGGCGCCGCAAAACCAGCGAAAGGCCGCGTCGTCGTCGGCGTCGAGCAGCGCCTCGAATTGCGTCAACTCCTCGCCGTCCAGCGTCTCCACGCGCGCATCGACGAAGCCGCCGAGAATAAGGTCCATCTCGCGCATTCCGCGCCGCCAGGCGCGGACTCGAATGCGGCGTCTTCGAAGGTCGAGCGTGTCCAAGGCTTGGCTCTCGGCGTTTGTCCGGGCGTTGTCGCCGGTCATTGGATATGTGTCGCTTGCGGGGGCGAGGCTCGTTAAAATGGGAAATTCGAGCCATTGTTCGGCCCTCGCGCAGGCTTAGACCAGCGGCGGGGGAAAGAAAAGAGCCAAGCGAGGACGAGGGATAGGGGAGCGGCGCGATGTTTCACATCGGCATTTTGGTGTTTCCGATGGTTCAGCAACTCGATCTCACCGGACCTTTCGAGGTCTTTTCGACCTGGCCGGAAGCGCGCGTCGATCTCGTTTGGAAGACGACCGAGCCGCTCGTTTCCTCGACCGGCCTGTGGTTGCGGCCGACCATCGCCTTCGAAGACGCGCCGCGATTCGACATCATCTGCGTTCCCGGCGGGCGCGGCATCGACCCGTTGCTGCTCGACGACGAAGTCCTCGATTTTTTGCGCGCCCAGGCGCTCGCGGCGAAATTCGTGACCTCGGTCTGCACCGGAGCCCTGCTCCTGGGCGCGGCGGGCCTGTTGGTGGGCAAACGGGCGACGACGCATTGGACCTGCGTCGATCTTTTGCCTGTTTTTGGCGCTATCCCCATACGCGAACGCGTAGTTTTCGACGGCGGCCTGGCCACTGGCGGCGGCGTGACGGCGGGGATCGACTTCGCGCTTGCTCTCGTCGGCGAATTGGCTGGGGCCGAAGCCGCGATGGCGATTCAACTCCAGTTCGAATATGCGCCAAAACCGCCTTTCGACGCCGGCGACCCGTCAAGCGCGCCACCCGTCGTGGTCGAGGCGTTTCGCGAGCAAAGCCGCGAATCGCGAGACGAGCGCGAAAGGCTGGTGACGCAAGCCGCCAGACGGCTGGATCGCGCCGACGGGTAGTTTTGCGCGAAGACCAAGGATTTGCTACAGGGCGGATGAGCGCGCGACCCTTCGGGCGAGAGCAGCGCGAGGGCGCCAAGCTAAGCGAGAGCGACAAGAAATGCAGAAATTCACCACGCTGACCGGCGTCGCCGCGCCGCTGGAGATCATGAACATCGACACCGACATGATCATCCCCAAGCAATATCTGAAGACCATCGCGCGCACCGGCCTCGGCAAGGGCTTGTTCTCGGAGATGCGCTACAAGGACGACGGCTCGGAAAACCCCGATTTCGTTCTCAACAAGCCCGCCTATCGCGGCGCGAAAATCCTCGTCGCCGGTGATAACTTCGGCTGCGGCTCGTCGCGCGAGCACGCGCCCTGGGCCCTGCTGGATTACGGAATTCTCTGCGTGATCGCGACCAGCTTCGCCGATATTTTCTACAACAACTGCTTCAAGAACGGCATCCTGCCGATCACCGTGCCGCAAGCCGATCTCGACAAGCTGATGGACGACGCCAAGCGCGGCGCCAACGCCACCATGACCGTCGATCTCGAGTCCCAGGAGATCCGCGGACCCGATGGCGGCGTCGTCCGCTTCGAGATCGATCCTTTCAGAAAGCATTGCCTGCTAAACGGCCTCGACGACATCGGCCTCACCTTGCAGAAAGCCGACGGCATCGCGGCGTTCGAGGCGCGAACACAGGCCGAGCGTCCTTGGACATAAGCCGGAAACAGTCGCGGGCTAGGCTTGGGCCTATGGTAAGGCCCTTCGCCGCCGCTTTTCGCGCGAGCGGGGCGGCTAGGCCGTGACGCCCACCGACTCGCCCTTCTCACCGCTTATTCGTTGGAACCGCCCCTTCGTGCGCCTTTTCGATTCTCTCTCGGCCGGTCTAACCGACGCGCGCGCGATCCTGTCGCGCGGCGTCGGCGCGGTTTGGAGCCGGCGGCCCGGAAATCTCAAGGCGGACGAAATCGCCGAGCAAGATTGGCTCCAAGAGAACTCCGGCGACGCCCTGCTGTTCGGCGAGTCGGACGAGCCGCCAGCAGCCTTGACCGCCGAGGAGTATCAACGAGCGGCCATGGCGGCGGCGGAGGATTGGAGCAATGATTCCCTGGGCGTGCTGGCGATCCATAATCTCGCCAAGTCCTATAAGACGCGCAAGGTGGTGGAGGATGTGAGCCTCCATGTGCGCCGGGGCGAGGCGGTGGGTCTGCTCGGACCCAACGGCGCCGGCAAGACCACGGTGTTCTATATGATCACCGGGCTCGTGAAGCCCGACAGCGGCATTATCTCGCTCGACGGCTACGACGTGACGCCGCTGCCGATGTATCGGCGGGCGCGGCTTGGCGTCGGTTATCTGCCGCAGGAAGCCTCGGTGTTCAGGGGACTGTCGGTCGAGGACAATATTCGCGCGGTGCTTGAAATCACCCAGCCCGACAAGCGCAAGCGCGCGGAGGAGCTCGAGGGCCTGCTCGAGGAATTCAAGCTGACGCGCCATCGCAAGACGCCGGCCGTCGCGCTCTCGGGCGGCGAGCGCCGGCGCTGTGAAATCGCGCGCGCGCTCGCCGGTCATCCGTCATTCATGCTGCTCGACGAACCCTTCGCCGGCATCGACCCGATCGCGGTCGGCGGTATTCAGGATCTGGTGCGCCAGCTGAAGGCGCGCGGCATCGGCGTGCTGATAACGGACCACAGCGTCCGCGAGACGCTCGGCCTAACCGACCGCGCCTATATCATTTACAACGGTCATGTGCTGACCGAAGGCCCGCCGGAGGAGATTGTCGCCAATCCGGATGTCCGGCGGATTTATCTCGGAGAGGATTTCCGCATGTGACGCTGGGGCGGGCGGGTTTCACGGACCCGAAACCAAAAGCCATCGCGGAGGCCTTTTCCCCGACCGTCGCCCTTGGGGGCGAGGACATTATTTGTCCGAGCGGCTTGGGGCCGCGGGCCGCGTTCGTTACCGGAATTTACGTGTTGAGCTGGCCGGCGACGTAGCCGAAGACCGCGCTGAGATTGTCGCCGACGGTCGTGAAGGCGACGATCGCGGCGACCGAGATCAAGGCCGCGATGAGACCGTATTCGATCGCCGTGGCGCCCGATTCGTCCTTCACAAAACATGCAAAAAGGCTTGTCATTAACTGCTCCAAGGGTTCGTGGTCGCTCCAAGTGCTTCACTGACAAACGAAATTGTCGTGGAGCGACCCGAACTTTGCGCGCGATTTGTTAATTAGTAATTGAGGCGTATTGGAAAAAAGTACAATCACCGCGCCGGTTTAAACAATTTGTCGACGCTCTCGAAAGATGACGCGCGCGAGGCTCTCCCTGGCGCGCGGCTCCTTTCTTAAAGCTTTTCCAGCGCCGCTTCGGCGCTCGAAACGGTGGCGGCGCTGGAATTGTCCTCGATGTCGATCCAGCGCACGACGCCGTCGTCGATCAGCGCGGCGTAGCGCTTTGAGCGCACTCCGAGCCCCGCCGCCACCAGGTCCAGCTCCGTGCCGGTCGCCTTGGCGAAGGCGGCGGAGCCGTCGGCGAGCCCGTCGACCTTGCCCTTGGCTCCGCTGGCGGCGAGCCAGGCGTCGAGCGCGAAAATATCGTTGACGGCCACGACGGCCACCGCGTCGACGCCGCGCGCCTTGATCGCCTCGGCCTTGGCGACGAAGCCCGGCAGATGCGTGTTGTGACAGGTCGGCGTGAAGGCGCCCGGCACCGAGAATAGCAGCACCTTGCGGCCCTTAAAGTAATCGCCGGAGTTAATCGGCTCGGGGCCGTTCGCGCCCATGATCGTGAAAGTCGCATCGGGAAGCTTGTCGCCGGCCTTGATGGTCATCGCTTTCTCGCTTTCTTTCGGGAGCGCCGCGCCCCGAGTTGTTCAGGTTTGCAAGTCGTTCAGATCTTATCGCCTTCCGAGCCCGGAGGAACGCACCGCCAGCGCACCACGCGCAACGCCGGATGATCGCCTGACCATTGCGCGATAAGAGGTTGCGCCTGCATCATGCAGCCGTGCAGCGAACCGCTCTCGGAAGAAAACACAAGTTTCTGCTCGTCGCAGGCGACAGGTTGGGCCAAAGTACAAACGGTCAGCACGAGTTCGACGAAGTTCATTTCCGCCTCCCGCGATAAAATCCGCCGGAAACCGGCGCATTAAACCACGAGATTAGCGCGGGTCAGACTGGGGTCAATATCTCGCCCTTGCCCAACACTCCCGTGTCGCCGGCGAAGCGCCGCAGCTTTTGCGACAGCAGCCGCGAGGCGCGCCGGCTGTCCTCGGCCAGGGCGCGCGAGAACAGTCTGGCGAAAGTAAAGTGATGCGCGCCGCAGTCGACATAGGTCGGACCGAAGTCGCCCCCCTGCGCCAGCACCAGCGACGCCCGCTTGTTGAGATAGCCGATTCGCCCCGTCGTCGCGCCCAGCGCTATGATCGTGCCGGCGATGGCGCGCGCGCCGAGGTCCGCGCCGGCGTCGCCCTCGATGATGATGAGGCCGCGCCGCAGACGATCGCCCGCTCTTTGGCCCACATTGCCGCCCACGACGACGCGCCCCCCGGCCATGCCGAAGATCTCGCCGGCCATCGGCGCGCCGAGAAAGTCGCCGCAATCGCCGCCGATGTCGATTTGGCCGCCGGTCATGCCGCTCGCCGCGAAGGCGCCCGCGTCGCCCGCTATGGTGATCGTCCCGCCTTGCGCGCCGCGTCCGAGCCGCGCGCCCACGTCGCCCTCGACATGGATCGCAAAGCCCGGCAGCAGCTTGGCGCCGAGCAGGTCGAAGCGCTCCGAGCCGCCCTCGAAATGCACCACTTGCGGATCGCCGACGCGGACCTTGAACAGATCGCCGACCTTGGCGTCGACCTTGGTCGTGCCGATGTCGATCGCCTCGATTTCCTTTTGCGTGCGGCCGACCAACCGGTCCGGCGTCAGCCTGGAGAGGTCGTGTCTTTGCGAGGGCTCCTGACGGAGCGCGAAAAGAAACGGCTTCACGGCAGGAGATCCTTCAGATGATAGTGGAACGGGCCAAGCTTGCCGCCGTAATTGCCGGCGCCGATGCGCTTGGCGCCATGTTTGGGGCCGAGCGCGATGATCGCCTTGAGGCCGGCGCGCATGGCGTCGGCGACGGCGGCGTCGGTCAGGCCGTCGATGACGATCTCCAGCACGCAGCCGATGTCGGGGTCGAGCACGCTCGTCCCGAGGCCGCTCAGCGTCGGACAATAGGCGTCGTTGGTGGAGGCGCCCATGCCCTTATATTGCGAGCCGACCTTCGAGCCGGAGCGGACAATGCCGCCGGGGAAGGGGGTGATCGCCCCCTCGACGCCGCGAATCGCCTCGACGCCCGCCTCGGTCGCCCGCATCGTCGTGTCCCAATCCTCGCCCATGACGAGAAGATTTCCGCCGCCGACGCATTTCTTGGTGAGGCCGACCTTGCTCTCGACCAGGAATTCCCCGTCCATCACCGGCACGCGCCAGTAGCGGCGGCCGTCGAGCGACTTGGATATCTGCCATTTGTCGCCGAACTGCCGTACGGCGTCGCCGACCTTGATCTCGAATTCGCCGTCGAGCGCGCGGAACACCGCCGTGCCGGGGCAGGTCAAGACGCATTGGCCGAGCCGGTTGACGAGCTGCTTCTCCGCGTCCTTCGACGACATGGCGAACAGCAGCACGCGCACGCCGGGACGCCCGTCCGGCGTCTCCTTGACCGAAAGCTCGGCGTCGACGCCGGCCTCGCAGCCGCAGCCGATCACCGAGGTGGCGAAGCCGGTCATGGTGTGCGCGGCGATCATCGCCCATTTGCGGTTGGGCGCGGTGATGATCAAACCCGTCCCGCTCATCGGGAAGGCTTCCGCGAAACTGTCGTCGATGCGGACGCCCTTGCGAACTAGCTGCGGCATGGAACCTCCGCGAAAACCTGCGACGCCGGCAGCGCCTCATCCTCGACCCTGAACATGCCGCGCCGCAGACCGTAGAGATCCTCGTAATAGCTGTCGAGACGCTTGTTGATGGTCTTATTATATTCCGGCTTCACATGCAGCGTCTTGCCGCGCGTATAGCGGGCGACGTCGCCGTTCCGCACCACCAACTCGCCGTCCTTGAACACGTAAGCCGCGTGGCGGAACATTTCGGCGCGGTCCTTCTCGTTCGTCTTATAGACCGCGACGTCGGCGACCGAGCCCGCCCCGAGCGAGCCGCGATCCTCGAAGCCGTAAAGCTTGCGCGGCGCGGCGCGGGTCATCGTGGCGATCTCGTAGATCGTATATTCGCGCTTGATCGCGGGCAGGTTGGTCAGCGCCACGACATCCGCCGGCAGGCGCGAAAGCCATTGCGCGCGCTTGTCGGCGCTCATCAGCAGCGCGAACACTTCCGGGTAAGTGGTGAAGGGCGCGCCATTGGGATGGTCCGTCGTGAAGAACACCCGCATCGGATCGTTGGTGAGCAGGAACAGCTCCAGCCCCGCCGCCCATTGCACCGCGTTGAAGAAGTCCGAGATGCGATAGGAATAGGGCACCACGCCGGCGCCATTGCCCTCGGCGTCGAGAATCACGCCCTTCTTCGGGCGCCCGCCGGGCAGGCTGTTGAACTGTTTCATTACGTCGGACGAAATCGTCACGATGTCGGCGAACATCACTTGTCCCACGTCGACGGTGACATTCGGGCTGGAGTTGATCTTCTCGGCGAATTGCGCCGCCGCCGAGGAAAAGCCGTTCTTGCCTTCCTTGCCGTAGGCATAGAATTGCACATGAGCGAGATGAAGCCGCAGACCCTGCGACGCGTCGATGGTGGCGAGCGCCGTCTCGACATTGCCGGGAAGGCCGAGATTGTTCATGTGCAGATGCAGCGGATGGCTTATGCCGGTCGCGTGCACGGCGCGCTGCATGCGCTGGAAAATCTCGCGCGAGGTGAGGCCGTATTCCGGCACCACGTCGTCGAGCGAGAAGGCCCGCACGTTCTTCTTGAACGCGTCGACGCCGCCGGCGTTCACGCATTTGATGCCGATGGCCCGCGTCGCTTCCAGCGTCGCGCCGATATAATCCTGCACGACATTCGGGCTCTCATTGTCGCGGAAAGACCCCAGCACGAAAGGCTCGTTTCCGAGCACGGTCAGGAAAGCCTTGTCGATGATCGGAATGTCCGACAATTCGAGATGGGCGTGCAGCGCGTGTTGCGGCGACACGGCCGGCTCGATCACCGTCGTATAGCCCATTTGCGCATAGAGGCGGCCGGTCTGGAAGGTCGACCAGGCCGCCGTCGACAAAGGCGTCGCGGCGGGGCGCGCCTTATGGGCGCGATGCGCCTCGGGCAGCAGCAGCCGCGCGGTGTTCACGCTGCCGCCGGCGATATGGGAATGGATGTCGATGGCGCCGGCCATGACGACATGGCCCGAAACGTCATGCGTCACGTCGGGCTTGCGCCCGTCCGGGCGCGCGACGACGCGGCCGTCCTCGAAATAAACGTCGCCAACTCCGTCAGTCCCGTTGACGGGATCGACCACATGGCCGCCAGAAAGGCAGGTCAGCACGGCACATCCTCCGAAAATCTTGCGCTGATGGCGTGGATGACTTCGGCGACGCTTGGCGCCTCGCTCGGCGCCGTGGCCCGGCGCAGCACGAATGAACTGGTTTCTTGCGCGAGCTCCACGGCGTCATGCGTCTCGCCGGGGCGCCCGACCTCGATGTAAAGCCCGCGCGCGGCGCCGGCGCCCGCGGGCGCGAGCGTGATCAGCGGCACGTCGTCCCGCGTCCAAGCCGGCGCTTCGCCGCCATGAGCGGAAATCCACAGCGCGGCGTCGGCCTCGCCGCTGTCGACCAGCCGGCGCGCGTCGAAACGCCAGGGGTCGTGCTCGGGATAGCCGCGGCCAAAGCCGGTGCGCGGCGGAAAGCCGGTCATCCAGCCGCCCACCTGCACGACGCCCGAGGCGCCGCCGCGCGCGCCGATCGGCACCCCCGTGAAGCGGGTGTTCGCGTTGAGGTCGGTGACAAGGCCTTGCAGCGCCTCGACCGTGAGGCCGTCGATCGCCGAGGCGCTCCAGACGACGGCGCCGAAGCGCGCGGCCTTCAGCGTCGCGGCGTAGGCGTCGATTTTCTTGGCGGCGGCGCCGTTGAGCGTGATCGGCCGGCCGCCGACGCGGGCGCGAATCGCCAAAAGCAGGCCCGGCAAGGCCTGCGGCGTCGCGGCGATGGTCTCGATCTCCACGCCTTCGACCTTGGCCTCGTTGCGCTTGGGGCCAAGCCATAAGATCTTGCGCGGCGCCGCGTCGTTGAAGCGCGCCGGTTCGCCCAGCGCCAGACGCTCGAACAGCGCCGGCCAATGTTCGGTGAGGCCGGGGCCGACCAGCAGCACGACATCGGCGCGCGCTCTAGCCTCGGCCGGAGTGGTGATGAACATGCCGAAGGAGCGCGTCACGTCGAGATCGTTGAAAATCTGGTCCGACGCGAGATGGTCGTATGCGCCGCGCAGCCGCTCGGCGAGCAGAATCGCGGCGCGCGCGCCGGCCGCGTCGGTCGCGAGCCCCGCGACCACTGGAAATTTCGCGCCGCCCAAGATTTTCGCGGCGTGTTGATAGGCGTCCTCTATAGCGATAGGCGCCCCGTCGAGCGTTGCTTTGCTCATTCGTAATCCTGCCGGTGTTCCCGTCCCTCGCGCGCCGCGGTCGGCTGTCTTCGCGGCGCGGCAACGCGCTTGAAAACAACCGCGTCGCCTGTCAGAGTGGCTTCGTCGCGTCGCGATCATGCCTAGCAGCCGCGGCGACCGCTGTCGAGACTTCGCCACGCGACATTTGCGCATTGTTTCGGATTCGCTGGAGCGGGAGACGAGGCGATCCGTCCCTCGATTTTGGAACCGCCGAGGCGAGGGGCGAGCGATGCGCGCCGATGCGTTTTGACCCGAGAAATACGCGCGCGAATGCGCGAAAATGCGCGCGGCGCCGAATTGCGCCGGGCGCATGGCTATGATAGACAACCGGCGAGCTCGAATCTGCGGACGCGGCGAAAGCGTAAAGCTTTCAATCGCGAAACAAAGCAGGGCGAGGCGCTCGTTTTAGAGTTCCAACCGGAGGAAACACAATGGCCTGGACCACCCCTGTGATCGTCGAAGTCTGCGTCGGCATGGAAATCACTTCCTACGAATCCGCTGAATTCTAAAGCTTTCGCGGATCAGCACGCCTGGTCTTTAAAGACCAGGCCTCCGACAGCAATGCAAGCCGGCGCGGAGCCGAATAGCCTTTACTTGGGTTGTTCTGGTTTCGGTTGCCGGCTTTTTCTTTGTTTCTGCCATAAAACTTGAGATTCCCAAATATTGGCGAAGCGAGCCGCGCGGCGGGGTTCTATGGCCATGGCTGATGGGAGCGAGAATGCATAAGCGGCTTATTTTACAGCTGGTTGTATCGACCATGACCGTCGCGGGCCTGTTGCTCGCCAGCTCTATCCGCGGCCCGGTTCTGGCGGAGTCGGCTCATCCCGCCGTCGATGCGAAAAAGCTGATCGAGGAGGCCAAGACGGCGGGTCTGGCGCCCTTGCCGGCGGTTCAGGCGCCCGCCGACGCAACCGCCGAGGCGCGCATAACCCTCGGACGGCGCTTGTTTTACGAGAACCGCGTGTCGCAGGACGGCAATGTGAGCTGTGGCCATTGTCACCAGGCCGATCTCGCCGCCAGCGACGGCCTGCCCAAGGCGATCGGCGTGTTCGGCAAGGTCAATCCGCGCAACGCCCCGTCGATTTTCAACGCCGGCCTGCAATTCAAGCAGCATTGGCGCGGCGACCGCGAATCCCTGGAGGATCAGGCCGAAAAATCGCTGACCGGCGCGGCGAGCTTCGGCAATCCGGATTTCGCCGCGGTTAAGGCGAAACTCGTTGAAATTCCGGGATATAAGGAGGCCTTCGCCAAGGGCTTCCCCGGCGATCCCGATCCCATAAGCTCGAAGAACTGGGGCCTCGCGGTCGCCGCCTTCGAGCGCACGCTGTTGACCCCGAGCCGCTACGACGCCTTCCTCGCCGGCGACGCCAAGGCGTTGTCGCCGGCGGAGCAGGCGGGTCTGCACAAATTCATCGAGGTCGGCTGCGCCTCCTGCCACGATGGTCCGGGACTCGGCGGCGGCTCGTTCCAGAAGTTCGGCGTCGTCGAGGATTACTGGAAGGAAACCGGCGCCGTCGCGCCCGACAAGGGTCGCGCCGACGTGACCAAGAATGACGCCGATCTCTATGTGTTCAAGGTCGCGCAGCTGCGCAATGTCGCGAAGACCGCGCCCTATTTCCACGACGGTTCGGTCGCCGAGTTGCCGCGCGCGGTGCGCATCATGGGCAAGGTCCAATTGGGCAAGGATCTCAGCGATAAGGATGTCTCCGAGATCGTCGCCTTTCTGGGCAGTCTGACCGGGCCCGTGCCGGCGAACTACCTTCCGCTGACGCCGTTCCCGGACGCGCCGGCGGCGAAGTAAACGATGAAGACCGCGCTGGCTCCGGTCGGCGCGATCAATCCTCGTCCTGGATCGCCGATAAAATCCAGGTGCGGTCGCAAAAGGCGATGTAAAGCCGCTCCTGCCCCAGCGCCGCGCCAAGCTCCATCGCCAATTCGTTCAGCATCGCCTCGATTTCGGCGTCGGGGAGATGGCCGAGATAGGCGTGCACGGCTTCGCCGATAAAAATCGCCACCGGCTCCTGATCGGAGCCCACCGCGCCGTCCGACCGCGGCCAGGCGTAAGTCACCTCGCCGCGCGAAAACATGCCGGAGAGGGCAGGGAGCCCCGCCTCGACGCGCCGCTTCATCCAACGCCGCGCGGTGCGCACGGCTTCGGAAACGTCGAACACGCGCCCCTCGTCGTCCCAGCCCTCGCGCAGCCCGACGGTGATCCGGAAATCGCGCCGCGGCCCGCGCGAGCCGGGAACGAGGCGATAGTCTTCGCGGTGAATTATTTTTTCGGTCATCCGCGTTCCCTGGTCGACGGGGGCTTAGCGTAAAAGCCGCGGGGCTTTCGCCAAAGGCGAATCGTTCCGTTTCCGCCTTCGCGATCCGCCACGCTCCGTGCAACCTCCCAGCGGCGGCTCCTGCTTTCTTCAAGGAACCTGTCGCGATCCTCGAGGATGACAATAGCCTGTCCGTTTCCCCACGGCAGCGAATTATTCTACTAATCTTGGCCCCGATGAAATCGGGGCGAGGTTGGCGCGAAAGGAAGGGACGCATGACGAGGGAAATCGAAGAAGTTCGGCCGGCGCGGGAAGTGGTCGGCGTCTTCAGCGACGCCAACGCGCTTGAGACCGCGGCGAACGAATTGCTCGCGTCCGGATTCGAGCGTGCGCGGATCAGTCTGCTCGCGGGCGAAAGCGCGATCGTCGAGAAGCTCGGCCACAGATATGAGAAGGTCCAGGAACTCGAGGATAATCTGGAGATTCCGAGAGCGGTCTATCGCTCGAAAGAATCGTTCGACGCGGGCAAGAGCGTTCTCCTGGGGAGCTTGGCGTCGATCGGCGCCGTCGCCGCGGCCGGGGCGATCTTCGCCTCGGGCGGAGCCCTGGCGGTGACGCTCGGGAGTGGCTTGATCGGGGCCGAAGTCGGCGGGTTCCTCGGCGGGGTTCTCAATGACTTTGTCGAGGAACATCATGCGAAATATCTTCAGGAGCAGCTCGACCACGGCGGTCTGCTGCTCTGGGTGCGAACCGTCGATGGCCCCGAGGAAAACACGGCCAAACAAATTCTTTCACGGCATTCCGGACGCGATGTGCACGCGCATGCGATTCCCGTCGCGGCGGAAGATGCGATTTAGCGCCTCTGAACGCGTGACCATGAAGGAGAGCGATGGCGCGGCGCCAGGAGAAAAGCAGCGGCGTGGCGATTTGCGTGATCTGGATCATCGCGTTCACCGTCCTCGCGGGATTTTTCTGGCCGCGCGCGCCGGGGATGGTCTTCATGAGCTTCGCCTTCATTGGCCTGCTCCATATGGCGGTGCTCGTTTATGAAGAGATCGCGGGGGCCAAGTTTCGCGAGGACATGAGTCCGCGAGAGTTCGAGCACTATTGCGCCGCTGTCTTGCGCGAGATGAAATGGAAAGCCCGGGTCACGCAGGCCAGCGGCGATCAAGGCGTCGATATCGTGGCCGAAAAGCGCGGTATGCGGATCGTGATCCAGTGCAAGAAATATTCAAAGCCGGTCGGCAACCGCGCGGTTCAAGAGATCGTCGCGGCCATAGCCCATGAGGGAGCGCGGCGAGGCGTGGTCGTCGCCACCGCCGATTACACGCCAGCGGCGGTGAAGCTGGCGGCCTCGAACCAGGTGTTGCTCCTTCACCACGCGGACCTCCGCAGGATCGACAGGCTTTTGGCGCGGAGCGCGACGTGAGCCGGCCTTCGCCTTGAGACCTCAATGCCCCATCGTCAAATGCGACACCCGGAAAAACGCCGAAAACAGCCGGATCATCAGGCCTATCAGTCCCGTGCCGCCGTAAAATCCACCGCGGTTGAGCTGCACATAGACGAAAGCGGGGCGATTGGAGTGATTGGTCATCTCGCAGACCAAAAAGCCTTCGCGCGCGCGCATCGAGTCGAGCAAGGTTTTGGTGGCGGCGCCCACCCCGCGCAGCCGCGGCGCGATGACGCCGCGCTCGCGCGCCTCTCTGGCCATCGCCGCCCGCTCGCCGTCATTCGCGCCCTCGCCCTTATAGACGATGGCCTTGTAATCGTCGGGATGGCACTGGCTGGTCGGGCGCAGGCGCGAGGTGAGGTTCAACGTCGCGGCGATCACATTGCCCAGCGCGAAATCGCGGCTTTCGCCGGGCTCCAGCCGCTCGCTCCACACCAGCGTGCGGCCGGAGAGACACAGAATCGCCGGGCGTGACACATCCTCGACAGGCTCGGCGCGAAACACGAAGGGCGCGCGCGCCCAGCTCATCGTCGAGGCGTCGCACGCCGCCGACTTGAACGCCACCTTCGATCCCGAGCACAGAAAGGCCGGCTGCAAAAATTGCAGCGGCGGCGCGCCTTCGCGCGTCATCTCGGCGAGATCAAGCTTTTCCACCACGGCGCCGTCGCCCGCAGTGAGCAGGATTTCGCGCTGCTTATCGAGCGTCTTGATCATGCTGAGCTTGACGTCGCCGCCGCCAAACATCACGCGCATGAAGGTGCTGAGCTCGTCGCCGAACCAGCCGCGCTTCGGGATCCGGTGGGGCGTCTGCCGCGCCAGCGTCTTGGCGCCGGGCCCGCGGCTGACGGTCGTTCCCGGCCGCGCGAAAATGGCGGCGTTCGGCCCCAAGGTCGCGACCAGCCCCCGCGCCTGATGCTGCGCGTGAAAGTCGCTTTCGCCCTCGCGCAGAACGAGATGCGTCAGATTGAAAAATGGATGGCGCATCTTGTCATCGCTTTCGTGGTCAGCGCGGCGCGGGCTTTGTCGCGGCGACCAGCGTGTCGACGCCCTCTCGGTAGATGACTTCGGGCGCGAAACCAGCCTCGCGCAACAGCGTCAGCGCGGGCGAGAAATACATGATGTGTTCGGGCCACTCGTCGCTGTAGAGATGCACCACCCAGTCCTCGAGGAGATCGTGGCGACTGATCGACGCGAAAGTCTTGAACCAGTGGCGCAGCATCGATTGCGTGAGGGCGAGATGCGCCGCGCGGTCGTCGAGCGCAAAACGATCGCCGTTCAAAAACAATCCGCCCGGCTTCAGGACGCGGTAGGTTTCGGCGATGACGCCGCTTCGGTAGTCGTCGCGAAAATTATGCGTCGCGTAATTGGAGGCGACGACATCGAAGCTGGCGTCGCCTTGGGCGCGCAGCGCTTCGAGCGCGTCGGCCTCGACGAATTCGACGCGCCCCGCGTCAATCCATTCCCCAAGGTTTTCGCGCGCCTGCGCCAGCATTTTGGCCGAGGAATCGATCGCGAGGAGATGGAGACCGGCGTTCTTGGCGAGCAGGGGCAGCGTGCTGACGCCGGTGCCGCAGCCGATTTCGAAGCCCATAAGCAATGCGCCGGGCCGGGCCGTCGCGAGATGGTCCGCCAATTTGCCGGCCAGCGGCGCGGCGTTGGGGCAGATCAGCCGCAGCATCTCATATTCCCGCCCGATCGGTCCGGTGAACGGGTTTTCGTCTTGAACCGTCGCCATATCTGCCTCTATTTAGCGGGCCGCGCGAACTCTGGACCGCTTATCCCAGATCGGGCGAATTTTACCAAGGCGGAGCCGCGCGGGACATTTTATGAATCTTATAAGACGCTGACTTCCCATGAGTTTCAATGGCGCTGCGACGAATTTAGAAAATTTGTGACGAAGCCGTGTTGACAGGGGCGGCATGAGGGTCTTATAACGCATTCATCGACGGCGGCGCTGCCAACGAACAGCGCCTGAGGTCGTGTCTTCGTTTTTTGGTGACTACAGCCGCCCGGCTGGATTGTC
>Ga0182012_10002891_pt1 | contig 18470 bp, 7 predicted proteins | sample 612S2SmetaG_FD_120486 | JGI IMG/M metagenome (GOLD analysis project Ga0182012, IMG submission 120486) | Permafrost microbial communities from Stordalen Mire, Sweden - 612S2S metaG | ecosystem: Environmental > Terrestrial > Soil > Wetlands > Permafrost | place: Sweden: Stordalen | collected...
TGCAGCGGGTCCAGGAACGCGTCGTCGATGCGCCGATAGATGACGTCGACCTGACGTTCCCCGTCGGTGGTGCGCATGTACACCTGGTTGTCGCGGCAGAACAGGTCGCGGCCTTCGACCAGCTCGACGCCCATCTGCCGGGCCAACAGCGAGTGTTCGAAATAAGCGGAGTTCGCCACGCCTGGCGTCAAGACCACCACGGTGGGATCGGCCTCGTTGGTGGCCGCGGAGTTGCGCAGCGCCCGCAGCAGGTGCGCGGAGTAGTCATCGACGGCACGCACCCGGTGCGTGGCGAACAGATTCGGGAAAACCCGCGCCATGGTGCGTCGGTTCTCCATGACGTACGACACCCCGGAGGGCGAGCGCAGGTTGTCCTCGAGAACCCGGAAGATGCCCTTCTCGTCGCGGATCAAGTCGATGCCGGCGACGTGGATTCGCACCCCGTTGGGCGGGACGATGCCCACGGCCTCGCGGAGAAAGTGCTCGCAGGAAGTTATCAAGCGGCGCGGGATGACGCCGTCGTTAAGGATCTCCTGATCGCCGTAGATGTCGTCGAGATACATCTCCAGGGCCTTGACCCGCTGGATGATGCCGCGCTCCAGCCGACTCCACTCCGCCGCAGAAATCACCCGGGGCACCAGGTCGAGCGGGAAGGGCCGCTCCTGACCGGACAGCGAGAAAGTGATGCCCTGGTCGATGAACGCCCGGCCCAGCGCTTCGGAGCGGGCTTCGAGCTCTGAGGCGTCCGACGGCGCCAGCTCGGCGTAGATGCCTTTGTAGGGGACGCGGACGTTGCCCTGGGCATCGAACATCTCGTCGAAGGCCAGCGAATAGGAATCCGACATGCCGTACCCGCCGAAGATGTCCTCGGAGCGTGCCTGCGGACGCGCAGCGCCGCGTGGCTTCACCCTGGTCTCCTCAAGCTGGTCGGCAAAACTCACTTTTCAGATGCTGCCTCAAATTGCCGTTATTGCAGGCCGCGAGTTCCCCTTTTGGGAGAAAACGTAACCGACTGATAACCTGAGAAGTCGCTATCGGGTGAATTGACCCCGAGGCAAAAGCCGAACTTAGGAAAAGACGGGAACTAACGCGTGGCCAATATCAAGTCGCAGCAGAAGCGCAACCGTACCAACGAGCGCGCTCGTCTGCGCAACAAGTCGGTGAAGTCGTCGCTTCGCACCGCCGTTCGCGCGTTCCGCGACGCCGCCGACCACGGCGACAAGGAGAAGGCCGCCGAGTTGCTGCTGTCGACGAACCGCAAACTGGACAAAGCGGCCAGCAGGGGCGTAATCCATAAGAACCAGGCCGCCAACAAGAAGTCGGCGCTGGCGCGGACCCTCAACAAGATCTGAGCCCGACCTCCCGGGCGCCCGGCTCACCGGCCCCGGTCGGACACCAATTCGGCAACTTGCCTGACCGCGGATTCCAGCGCGTAATCGGCGTCCGCGACGGCTCCCTTGACGTTGGCGTTGAGCGCTGCCACCACCCTCATCGCGATTGCCACCGTGTCGCCCGACCAGCGGCGGGCCTGCTTCTGGGCTTTCTGCACACGCCAGGGCGGCATTCCCAGCTGCGCGGCCAGCCGGTAGGGGTCACCGGATAGGGGTCGCACCCGACCAATGGTGTGCACGGCTTCGGCCAGTGCGTCCGCCAGCACCACCAGTGGCTCGCCGCGCATCATCGCCCACCGCAACGCCTCCGTCGCTCCTGCGACGTCGCCGGCAACGGCCTTGTCGGCGATGTCGAAGCCCTTCACTTCGGCCTTGCCGCTGTGGTAGCGCCGCACCGCGGCGGCATCCACGTCACCGGCGGTGTCGGCGACCAACTGCGAACAGCAGGCGGCGAGCTCGCGCAGGTCGGAGCCCACGGCGTCCAGCAGGGCCGTCACCGTCTCTTCGTCGACCTTGACCCGCAGCGAGCGAAATTCCTTGCGGATGAAGTCGGCGCGCTCGCCGGCCTTGGTGATCCGCGCGCAGGGATGCACCCGGGCACCAAGCGACTGCAGCTCGTTGGCCAGTGCCTTGGCTCGGCCGCCGCCCGAGTGCACCACGACCAGGATCGTGCCCGGCGGGATGTCGGCGGCGGTCGCCGCGATCAGCGCGGCCGCGTCCTTGCCCGCTTCCGCGGCGGCTTCCAGCACGACGACCCGCTCGTCGGCGAACAGTGATGGGCTGAGCAGTTCGGTGAGCTCGTAGGTGCTGACGTCGCCGGCCCGCATTCGGCTGACCGGGACGTCCTGGCCGCCCAACAGATCGCCCGGCTCGGTGCCCGCCCGCTTGCGCGCCGACCGCAGCACCTCCGCCACCGCTCGCTCGACCAGCAATTCCTCGTCGCCCAGCACCAGATGCAACGGCGAAAGCTCACTCACTCCACGATGGTGTCACGAAGGACCGACGAGTCCTGACAAGAACTCGGATAAGAACCACGCCAGCAGGCACAAGCCGCAGGCCGTCGCGAACCACCGCATCGACCTACGAAACCACCTAAGCCGCCGCCGCAGCAGCAGGACCAGCAGAGCCACCAGCACAGTGCAGCCGCCCACAGCGAGCACCCCGGGCACACCCGCGGGAACGGCGACGGTCGCCATCGGCACGCCGGCGGCCCAATGCGCCACACCCAACACCCACCACAGCTCAGGCCCGGTGAAGCGGATCAGGAACTGGGCGCCGGCGGGCCACCACACACACAACGCGGCCGCCGCGCTGCCCAGCACGGTGATCGGTGCAATCGCAGCCGCCACCGCCAGATTGGCGGCCACAGCCACCAGACTGACCCGGCCCGAGATACCGGCGATCAGCGGGGCGGTCACCACATGCGCGGCGCAGGCAACCGCGAGCGCATCGGCCAGCGGCTTGGGCCAACCCCGCCCGGCCAGGCGCCGCGACCAGACCGGGGCAATCACCACCAGTGCGGCCGTCGCCAGCACGGACAGCGCGAAGCCCGCCTCGACAGCCAGCTGGGGCGCAACGGCCAGCAGCACCAGCACCGAGGCGCCCAGCGCCGGCATCGCTTGCCTGCGACGCGATGACAGAATTCCGGCCAGCGCGATGGCGGCCATCACGGCTGCCCGCAACACACTCGCCGTTGGTTGCACCACGATGACGAATGCCAGCAGTGCCACCGCGGCAAGCAGCACGGCCGCGCGCGGGCCGATCACGCGGGCCGAGAACAGCACGGCCCCGCACACGATCGTGACGTTCGCCCCCGACACCGCCATCAAATGCGTCATGCCCGCCGCGCGGAACTCGCGGCCGGTCTCGGCGGTGACCGCCGAGGTATCCCCGAGGACCAGGGCGGGCAGCATCGCGGCCTGCTCGCCGGGCAATACCTCCCGGACGCCGGCGGCGAACCGACTGCGAACCGTGTAGGCGGCCCGCTGCACCGCACCGGCCCGGCCCATGCTCGGCCGGCCCGTCACGTTGAGCACGGCGACCGTCAGATCGTTGCGGGTCGGACGACCGATGCGCGCGGCGAACTGCACCGGCCGGCCCGCCATCACCCCGCCCGTTACTCCGCTCGTTTCCAAGCCGAAGTCCGACACCCGACCGAAAACGACCACCAGGCCAGACGTCTCGTCGGCACGCACGCGTTGCAATGTCGCCCGAAACATCAGCCGGCCCCGGCCAAGCGACACCGCGCTCTCGCTCGGGGTGACCGCCACCGGCGCGGCCGTTCCGAACGCCGCGCGGATCGGGTGCCGAGCCACCGCCTCGGCGCGCAGCGCAACCGCGAAACCGAAGCCCGCTCCCGCCACACCGATCGCCACCAGGCCTGCACTGATCCCCCTCAGCCGAGAACCCCGGCCGGTCCGGCGCACCGCGTAACACAGCAGCGCGAGCGAGATGACGGTCAGCAGCACGCAGCACCACGCCAACACCCGGCCGACGGGCCACACGATCCCGGCGGCGGTCACGACCCAGCTGGTGAGCGCCGCGGGGACCAGGCGCACGTCGACGCGCGCCGGAACCGGTTCAGCGAAGTTAGACACGCACCAGTGCCCGCAGCTTGTCCAGCCGCGACGGCCCGATGCCGTCGACGTCAGCGAGCTGGTCGACGCTGGTGAATTTGCCGTTGGCCTGCCGCCACGCCAAAATTGCGGCCGCGGTCACCGGTCCGACCCCGGGCAGCGCGTCCAGCTGCTCCACGGTCGCGGTGTTGAGGTCGAGCATCTGACCCGTCTTCGGAGCCCCTGTCGGCTTGCCCGGCGTCGATACCGGCGCGGGTTCCGGGGCCGAGGCGGAGCCCACGGAGCTGCCGAGCGCTTTCGGCAACCCGGACAGCGGAGCCAGCCCGACCACGATCTGCTCACCGTCGCCGACCAGGCGGGCCATGTTCAATCCGATGGTGTCGGCGCCGTCCATCGCACCACCGGCGGCCTGCAACGCATCGGCGATCCGAGCCCCCGGCGCCAGGGTGACCAGTCCCGGCGTGTGCACCAGGCCGACCACGCTGACCACCACTGGTCGGTCCGAACCGCCCGGCTGTGCGGAACCCGGAGCGGCCGACGATTTAGGGCTCGGTCCCGAAGTTCCCGAGACCCGTTCGACCGGGGGGAGCTTGGCCGACATCACCGGTGGGGGCCGATCGCGCAGCAAGGTGAACACCGTGACCAGTACGGCGAGAATCGCCACTATCGCCGCCGCGATTGCACCGGCGCGGCCGGGATCTGCGCGCACCCTGGCCATCCAGCCTTCGTGCCGGGACGCCTCGGGTAACCATCGCGGAAGCAACGAGTTCTGGTCGTCTTCTTCCTGTTCATCACCTAAGGCGTCCTCGGCTGGGGCGCGGTCGTCGGCCTCGGCCGCGTCGGGATCCGGGTCGGCGCTGAGCCGGCGCTGCAGTCGTTCGGCGGGAAGTTCTGATCGCATGCACCGAAGGTAGGTGCGGCGACCCCTACAACGGCCCCGCCAACGGCGTCGCGAGGCCCGCTTGTGGATTAATCCGAGGCTGTGCACACACCCCTGAAGCGATGGGTGAAGCGATGGGTGAAGATGGAACTACCAGATCGAACTAGGGACGTAAGGACAGACTGCCATGCAGCTGGCGCTCACAACGGAAGAAGCCGGGTTCCGCGACGAACTTCGCGGCATCTACACCACACAGATCCCAGCCGAGTTCCGCGAGCTGATACGCCAGGGCTCGTCGCTGAGCCGCGAACAAATGGTCACGAGTCACAAGATCCTGAACGAGCACGGGCTCGCCGTACCCAACTGGCCCGTCGAATGGGGCGGCAAGGACTGGACGCCCACCCAGCACCAGATATGGGCCGACGAGATGCAATTGGCAAACGTCCCGGAGCCACTGAACTTCAATGCCAAAATGGTCGGCCCGGTGATCGCCGAATTCGGCTCGGAGGAGATCAAGCAGCGCTTCCTGCCGCCGACGGCCAGCCTCGACATCTGGTGGTGCCAGGGGTTCTCCGAGCCCGAGGCGGGCTCGGACCTGGCGTCGCTGCGCACCACCGCGGTCCGGGATGGTGACAGCTACGTCGTCAACGGGCAGAAGACCTGGACAACGCTGGGCCAGTGGGCGGATTGGATCTTCTGCCTGGTGCGCACCGACCCGGAGGCACCCAAGCGTCAGGCCGGGATCTCGTTTCTGCTCTTCGACATGAAGACACCTGGCATCACGGTGCGGCCCATCAAGACAATCGACGGCGGCCAGGAGATCAACGAGTTGTTCTTCTCCGACGTTCGCGTGCCGGCTAACCAGCTTGTCGGACAAGAGAATCACGGCTGGACGTACGCGAAATTCCTGCTGGGCAACGAACGCACCGGCATCGCCGGCGTGGGCCGGACCAAAGTGCGGCTCGCCGAGGTGAAAAAGCACGCCGCGGACACCGGGGTGCTTGACGATCCGCTGTTCGCGGCCCGGCTGGCCGAGGCCGAAAACGAGCTGCTGGCATTGGAACTCACGCAGGCACGAGTGGTGTCGGACTCCTCGGGCGGCGAGCCCAACCCGGCGTCGTCCGTGCTCAAGTTACGCGGCAGTCAATTGCAGCAGGTGGCTACCGAGTTGCTGGTCGAGGTGGCCGGCCCCGACGCGCTGCCCGCTAATGGCGACGAAATCGCTTCACCCGCTTGGGCGCAGACCAGCGGCCCACGCTACCTCAACTACCGCAAGACGTCGATCTACGGCGGCAGCAGCGAAGTACAGCGCAACATCATCGCGTCGACCATTCTCGGATTGTGAGGCAGCCATGGACTTTCAGTTGAGCGACGAGCAGGCCCTGCTCCGCGACACCACCCGCGATCTGTTATCGCGCAGCTATGACCCGGAAAGCCGCAACAAGGTCATCGGCTCCGATCTCGGCTGGAGCCGCGAGGTCTGGAGCCAGCTGGCCGACACCGGGATTCTCGGCCTCGGCTTCGATCCGGACGAGTCCGGCCAGATCGAGATCATGGTGGTGCTCACCGAAATCGGGCGACGGTTGGCGCCCGAACCGGTCGTACACGCCGCACTGGCTCCCGGCGCGCTGATCGCCGAACGGGGCAGCGAGGAGCAGAAGCGGCTACTGGATGACGTGGCGGCCGGCCAACGACTGCTGGCATTCGCCCACCTGGAAGCCGGCCACCGCAAGCCGACCGCGGACGTCGCCACCAAGGCCGTGCGGCAAGGCGATTCGTGGACGCTGAGCGGGCGGAAGAACCCGGTGCTGGCCGGTGATTGCGCCGACACCCTGGTGGTCAGCGCGGCGTTGCCAGCTGGCGGAACCGGGCTGTTCCTGGTCGACGCCTCGCAAGACGGCACCGTCACCCGCCACGGTTACCCGACATTCGACGGCCAGCGCGGCGCTCAGATCGACCTGGACAACACGCCGGCCGAACCTCTCGGCGACGCCGTCGACGCCGCACCCGCCATCCGCGACACCATCGTGCGCATCCAATCCGCATTGTGCTGCGAGGCGGTTGGCGCGATGGAGGAGTCCCTTCGCCTGACCACCGACTACCTGAAAACCCGCAAGCAGTTCGGCGTCACGCTCAACAAGTTCCAGGCGCTCACGGCGCGCGCCGCCGACATGTACGTGTCGCTGGAACTGGCCCGCAGCATGAGCCTGTACGCGGCGATGTCGATCGCCGACGGCAACCTCGACCCGGTGATCGCGTCGCGCGCCAAGCTGCAAATCGGGCGCTCCGGCCGGCACATCGCTCAGGAATCGATCCAGATGCATGGCGGTATCGGCGTGACGGCGGAATACCCCGTCAGCCACTACGCGGCCCGGCTCACAGCAATCGAAAACACCCTGGGCTCTTCGAACGACCACCTGCACAACCTGATCGATCACATCGCCGACTACGACTTGGCCCGGCTCTAACACCACTCGCATTGGCGGGCTGTGTTTTCCCGCGCACGTCTGTTGTTCCTCGGGCGCTGAGTGCCCGCGGTTCAGGTGCATCCCAGACTGGTGCCATTTTGGTATGAGCACGCAGATTGCCGTACGCCTCCCCGATGAGATCGTGGCCTTCCTCGATGACGAAGTCAGAGAGCAGCACGCCCCCAGCCGGGCCGCCGTGGTCCTTCGAGCGCTCGAACGTGAAAGGCGTCGCCAGATCGCCGCACGTGACGCAGCTATTCTTGCGCGCCTGGGACCTGACGCCGATATGGATTCCCTCGCCGGCTGCGCTGCCGAACTTCAGGTCGAACTCGGCTGATGAGACCCATCCACACCGCAGAACTCGACAAGGTCAGGCCCGTCCTCATCCTTACGCGCGAGCTGGTCAGACCTCATCTATCCAGAGTGACCGTGGCGCCGATCACCAGCACGGTACGCGGACTGTCTACCGAGATACCGGTTGGCCGTGCCAATGGTCTGGCCCAAGACTCCGTGGTCAGCTGCGACAACATCGTCACCATTCCGGCCGCTGCTCTGCAGCTCCAGATCGGCTATTCGTTGCCGTCGCAGGAATCCGCACTGTCTCTGGCGATTCGAGCCGCCTTCGACCTTGACTGAGCAAGACTGTCTGATACCTACCACCACGCCGCCGGGAACACCGCGATCGAAAACACCCTGGGTTCCTCGAACGACCACCTGCGCGGCCGAGCCCGGCGGCTGACTCCCCCGCTACTGCCCAGAGCCCGAAGCGGGTTCCAGCCCGTCCTCCTGTGGGGCCAAGTTTGGGCCCGACTCCGGCAGCTGACTCGCGAGGTACTCAGCGAGCGACTTGATCGTCGGATAGTCGAATACCGCCGTCGCGCTGATCGTGAACGCGCCACCGAACTGGCTGTACAACCGGTTGCGCAGCTCGACCGCCATCAACGAATCGGTGCCAAGGTCCAGGAATCCGCTGGTTGCGGCCGGCGGTTGCGCAAGCCGCAGGAAACTTTGCACCTCACGCTGTAGGTATTCGGTGAGGAATTTGGCCCGCTGCGCCTCGGGCACCTCGTGCAGTTGCCTGAGCAACTCACTGTCGCCGGTCACCTCCGCGACGGCACTCGGCAACACGTAGTCAAGAATCGGTGGACGAGAACTGCCCAACACCTTCGCGGCACGTTGCCAGTTGGCTTTGATGACGGTTGCCTGCCCAGTTCCGTTGGCGACAACCTCGGCGAGCGCGTTGAGGGCGGCCGTGGGTTCCAGCGGAATTAGACCCTGCGCAGTGAGATTGGCGCGCGCGGCCTCCGATGAGGCCATGCCGCCCTTGGCCCAGGGGCCAAAGTTGACCCCGGTCGCTGGCAGGCCTTGCGCCTTTCGTTCCGCGACCAGCCCGTCGAGCAGCGCATTGGCAGTGGCGTAGTTGGCCTGGCCGGGTGGGCCGAGCACGCTCGAGACCGAGGAATAGACAATAAAGAAGTCCAGGTCGTCTTTCTTCGTCAACCGATCTAAGTGGTAGGCGCCGAATGCCTTGGGCGCCAACGTCGTCCGGAAACGGTTCACACTCTGTTGCGGTAACAGCGCGTCGTCGAGCACGCCCGCCAGATGCGCTACTCCCGCGAGGGGTGGCAACTCCGCACGGATCCGCCCCAGCAACTCATCGAGCTGGGACTCGTCGCCGATGTCGGCCGAAAAGGTATGGATCCGGCACCGGTAACGCTCGGTGATATCGGCGATTGCCCGTTGGGCATCCGCATCGGGCGCACCCCGGCTGGTCAACACGATGTCCCCCGCCCCGAGTTGGGCCAGATAGGCCGCCGTGTGCAGGCCGAGCGCACCGAGGCCGCCCGTAACCAGATAACTCCGATCACCTTGCGGCTGAAGCGGTTTCGGTATCTGTAGCACAATCTTTCCGATATGCCGCGCCTGCTGCATGCGACGGAACGCGCTCTTCGCCTCCGTCAGCGGGTAGATCTCGGCGGGTAGCGGCGTCCACTCGCCACCGGCCAACCCGTCCGACACCTCAGTCAGCAATCGTTTTATGTGCTCTGGGTCTTGCAGGGTGGTTGCATCAAGCGCAACGATCTCGTAGGCGATATCGGGGCGGGCCGACGCCATCTGCGCATGCGTCCAGATCTCTCGCTTGGCGATCTCGGCGAACCGGCCGTTTTGGGCGGTTGCCCGCACGGTGGCTTCGACGAAGCCTGCATTGGTCAGGCTGTTGAGCACCACGTCCACTCCGGCACCGTCGGTGTCGAGGAGGATCTGGTCGGCGAAGTCCGTACTGCGCGAATCGTAGATATATTGCACGCCCAGCTTGCGCAGCGTCGCGCGTTTGTAGGTGCTGGCGGTGGCGAAGACGATCGCGCCGTGTTGCTGCGCCATCTGTATCGCGGCCAGTCCGACGCCGCCGCTGGCGGCGTGAATGAGCACGCGGTCACCGGGCTGCAGCTGCGCCCAGTCGAAAGCGAGCCGGGCCGTGAGTGCCGCGGCGGGAATGGTGGCCGCCGCTACCGCGCCCAGCCCGTCGGGCAGCGGCGCCAGCAGCTGGACTGGCACATTGAACCGGCTGGCGAACGCGCCCTGCATGAAGCCGAAGACGCGTTGGCCGACCTCGATTCCGGTGACCCCGGTACCCAACTGGGTGACGATGCCCGCGAAGTCGCCGCCGATCGGGCCCGGATCGCCCGGATAGAGGCCCAGTACATTGAGCACATCCCGGAAGTTCAAACCAGCGGCCTCTACCCGGACCTGCACATAGCCTTCGCCCGGCGGCGGCACTTCCGTCTCGGTCAGACGCAGGTTGTCGATCGCACCGCGTTCAGTGGGCGCCAGGACGTAATCGTTCGCACGCGGTACCGCAAGATGACCGCTACGCGCCCACGGCAACAACCGCGACGCCAGGAATTTTCCTTGCCGCAATGCAAGCTCAGGTTCCTCGAGGGCTGTGCGAGGCGCGTCGAGCACGGCCGCCAGCGAGTGCGCGGCCCCCTCAGATCCGTCGGAATCGACCAGCCTGCACCGCAGGGCCGGTTCCTCGTTGATGATGTTGCGCCCGAGTCCCCACAGCGCAGCCTGCACCGGGTCGACCGGTTCGCCGGCCTCGGTCGCCGCGGCGCGTTCGGTGACGATCCACAGCCCGTTGGGAAGTTTGAGCGCCTTGTCGGCCTGCAGGGTGTGCACAATGCTGAGCAGTTGCGCGATGTCGGCCTCCAGCCGCTCGGCAGCTGCAGCGCTTGACTCGTCTGCGCGCGGTCCGGTGCCGCGCCAGACGATGCCGGAAAACGGCATACCCCGCTCCTGAGCCTGCACCAACAGTTGCCACAGGGGGGCCTGATCGACGGGATCTGAGGCCCGGTCGAAAGAGATGCTGCCCGGTAGCTCTGCTGCCAGTTCGTCGAATCCGGCAATAAGCCAGGTACCGAGCGCGTTTCCGGCAGCCCCGGTATCAGCGCTCGATGGCGGCGGCGCCAGCTCGTGCCAGCCGAGGGTGTAGAGCAGCCGGGTGGCATCGCCGCCGAGCCCGCGCAACAACGCCTCTCGGGGCGCGCGTTTGACCGTGAACTCGCGAATCCCGCCCAGACGGCGGCCATCCCGATCGATGAAATCGAGATCGAAGACTTGGGTTTCGCTATCGAGGCCGCTGGTGTGCCACCTCGCGTGGCAGTAGAACCGCCGGGGCATCTTCTCCCGAAGCTCCACCCGCCCGTACCGCAACGGCAGAAACAGGTCGGCTACGCCCTGTTCGGCCGCAAGAAGAGCGGGGAAGGCCGGGAAGGCAACTCCGGTGCACAGGTCGAGCAGCACCGGATGCATCGGCTCCGTTCCGAGATGTTCGGCGAGTTCTTCACCGACGGTGATATCGCCGATCGCCTCACCGTCGCCGAGCCACAGCGACTTGAGGGAACCGGACCAGTTGGGGCCCCATGCCAGCTCCATGTCGGAGAAGGTCTCGAACAGCTCCTGGGGACGCATGCGGTTGCATCGCTCGATCACCGCGTCGATGGAATCCGCCGGATCGGCCGCGGGCTCGTCATCAACACCGGTGAGGACGGTGCCATCGGCGTTCAACGACCACTCGACATCACTGACACCGTAGGGGCGGCTGTGCACTCGGAAGGACGAGCCGCCACCGCCGTCCAGCGGATGCAACGTCAGCTGCACCTCCCGGGAGGCCTTGTCGTCCAGGATGATCGGCTCATAGAAGAAGACATCTCTGACCCGCCCCGGCGGGCCAATGGCAGCGAGGGCCATTGCCGCATACGTCGCCCCGGGAACGACGACGGTGCCATAAATGACGTGATCCGAGAGCCACGGCTGCGATTTGACGGACAGTCGGCTGGTGTAGACCGAGTCGCCGGAGGAGAGATCCTTTGCACTACCCAAGATTCCGGCTACCCCGGATATTGAGGTGCCCTGACCATCGATGCCGGCAATACCGGAAGTCTTGGGCCAGAAGCGGCGGCGCTGGAACGGATAGGTGGGCAGTTCGAGTCTGCGGCGAGGCTGGTGGTGCAGCGCCGCGAACTTGGGCCGGTGGCCGCTGACGTAGGCCGCGGCCAGCGCTTCGGCGATCTGACGCCGATCACCGACCCCCTTGCGCAGGGAAACGATCGCACGTGGCGCCGCCAAATGCTCCGGCCAGACCTGTACAGCAGCCCCGGTCAGAACCGGTTGCGGACCGATCTCCATCAACACCGAGCATCCCAGCGCTGCCACGGTGCGCGCGCTTTCAGCGAACTGCACCGGCTGCCGGGAATGCCGCCGCCAATATTGCGCGTCTATTGGGGTTTCCGCCGTAAGCACGCCGCCGCTGCGGTTACAGACCAGCGGCAACGTCGGCACCGCGAACTGCAACCGCGCAGCGTACGACTCGAATTCATCGAGCACCGGCTCCAGCAACTCCGAATGAAAGGCGTGGCTGGTTTCCAGCCAGCTGCACCTGATCCCGTCATTGCCACACCTGGCGACGACCTGTTCTAGATCCGCGCCGGGACCCGACAGCACGGTGTTGGGGCCGTTGTAGGCCGCGACCGACGCTCGGGGGAACTCGCTGGCGATCTCCTCGACGTACTTGGCGTCGGCGAACACCGCCACCATGCGCCCACCGTCGGGCAGACTGCCAAACAGCCGGCCGCGCTCGGCCATGAGCCGAACTCCGTCCTCGAGGCTGAAAACTCCGGCCACGCAGGCCGCCGCGTACTGCCCCACGCTGTGCCCGAGCACCACGTCGGGCTCGACTCCCCACGACTGCCACAGCCGGGCCAGGCCCATCTCGACGGCGAACAGCGCCGGCTGAGCGAACGAGGTGTGCCGCAACGTTTCTCCAGCCTCACCGCCGGTTTCACGGTCAGTAGCGAAGAGCACTTCCAGCAACGGCCGCGGCAGTATCGCGCTGACCGCGTCGGCGCAGCGTGTCACAGTGTCCGCGAAAACCGGCTCAGCGTCGAACAACTCGCGCGCCATCCCTGAATGCTGGCTGCCCTGCCCGGCAAACAACCACGCCGTTGTCGGCCGGTCAGCGCACTCGCCACGTAACACGCCAGGCCGCAGCCGGTTCTCGGCCAGCTCGGCCAAACCCTCGCGAGCGCCTTGAACCGAATCCACCACCAACGCAGCCCGGTGTTCGAAATGCGAACGCCCGGTCCCGGCCGTACTGCACACATCGGCGATGTCGACCTCCGGGTGAATGTCTAACCACGCCGTGTAGCGCTCCGCCAACTCCACCAGCGCCTGGGGTGAACGCGCGGATAGTGGCAGTACGTTGACCGGTCGGTCTCGACTGTCCGACTGTGAGGCCACCACGAGGTCGGCGGCCGGCTTCCCGTCGGGGGTCGCCGGCCGCGCTGGCGCCTCTTCGATCAGCACGTGTGCGTTGGTGCCGGTGAATCCGAAGGAACTCACGCCGGCGCGCCGCGGCCTGCCGTTGGCATGCCACGGGATCGCCTTGTCCACAACCCGCACCGGAAGCGAGCCCCACGGGATATGCGGCGACGGTGTCTCAAAGTGCAGGCTCTTTGGCAGCACTGAATGCTGGAGCGACAACACGACCTTGATCAGACCGGCGGCCCCCGATGCCGACTCGAGGTGTCCGATGTTGGTCTTCACCGAACCGATCAGCAACGGCCGGTCTGCGTCACGACCGGCACCGTAGGCGGCCCCGGCTGCCTGCACCTCGATCGGATCACCCAGCGGGGTACCCGTCCCGTGCGCCTCGAGGTAGTCAACATCCCCGCCGGCGAGACCGGCGCGAGCCAGCGCCGTTGCGATAAGTCGTTGCTGTGCTCCACCATTGGGAACCGTCAAACCACTGGAAGCGCCGTCTTGATTGACCGCGCTGCTCGGGATGACCGCGCAAACCCGATCGCCGTCGCGCTCAGCGTCACTCAGCCTCTTGAGCACCAGAATCCCGCAACCTTCGCTGCGCACATAGCCGTCTGCGCCCGCGTCGAAAGTCTTGCATCGCCCGTCGGGGGAAAGCATCCTGGCGCGCGAGGCGGCGATGATGGACACCGGGCTCAGCAAGACGTTCACACCGCCGGCCAACGCCAAATCGCAGTCACCGGAGTGCAATGCCTGGCAGGCCTGGTGGACGGCGACCAACGACGAGCTGCACGCGGTGTCGACCGCCACCGCCGGCCCTTCTAGTCCAAGTGCGAAGGCGACCCGGCCAGAAATGGCATTGAGCGCATTGCCGGTGATGAAATGGGGCTCGATCTTCTCGACCGAGTCGGCCGACAGCAGATGCGAGTATTCGTTGACGCCCACGCCGACGAAGATGCCGCTCCGGCTGCCGCGCAATGCCGCCGGAGAATACCCCGCACGTTCCAAGCCCTCCCATGCAGTTTCCAGCACGAGTCGCTGCTGCGGATCGATCCAAATAGCCTCGCGCGGAGAGATACCGAAGAATTCCGGATCAAATCCGTCGACCCCCTCGAGGTATCCGCCGTAGCGGCTGTAGATCTTGCCCGGAGTCGCTGGATCCGGGTCGTAGAACTCGTCGATGTCGAACCGGTCCTCCGGGATTTCCCGGATCGCATTGACACCGCCGGACAACACCTCCCAGAAAGCCTCGGGATCGGGCGCGCCTGGGAAACGGCACGACACCGCGACGATCGCGATCGGCTCATCCGTACGCGTCGTGACGGCCGAGGCCAGCTCGGGCCCGGACTTGGCTCCCTCGCTGAGCCCGAGCACGTCACCAAGCAGGTAATCCACCACGTCCGTCAGACGTGGGAAATCCATCGCCAGGGTCGCCGGTATCTCCTGGCCCACCGCTTGCTCGATGCGGCCCCGCAGTTCCATGGCCATCAGCGAATCCATGCCGAGATCGAAGAATCCGGCGTCCTCCCGGATCTCTGCGGCATCGACGCGCGTGACCTCCGCCACCGCGTCGCGCAGGTTATCCGTCAAAATTTTCTTGCGCTGCTGTACCGGAGCGTTGGTGAGCCGCTCTACCAGCGGGGTCTTAACGGACAGAGCTGCGGACGGCGCCACCCCCGTCGGCTGGGCAGGCGCCTCACGCTCCAACTCCGCCAGGAACGACCGCCTCCCCGCTTGCTGGTAGAGCGGCAGGAAGCGGGCCCAGTCGATCCGCGCCACAATTGCTTGTACGGGGCCGTGTGCTGGGCCTTGTCCCGGGCCGTGCGCGACAGAGGCCGCCATGAGATCGGCCATGCCCGCCAGTGCATCGGCAGATGAGAGTGTCCGGATCCCGCGCTGATCCAGTCGCGCACGAGCTTCCGCGTCGGCCATGCCCGCCGACCCCGACATCCATGGACCGAAATTGACGCTGATCCCCGAGATGCCCCGGTCGCGCAGCCGCCAGGCCAGCCCGTCGAGGAAGGCGTTAGCCGCGCCATAGGCGGTCTGACCGAATCCACCCCACACTGAGGCGATCGAGGAGGTGCTGAGAAAGAAGTCCAATTCTAGGTCGGCTGCCGCTTCGCTTAAATGCCAAGCGCCCCAGACCTTCCCGGCGAAAATGCGATCCACCTCGGCGTCCTCGAGGGTACGCAGCGGCGTGGTTCCGATCTCGCCCGCGGCATGGATGATGCCGGCCAACGGCGGTAGTTCGGCGCGCACCGTGGCCAACAGGCGCGCGACGTCGTGGGCATCGGCGACGTCGGCCGCGACGACCCGGAATTCGCAGCCGTGCTCTTCGTGTAGCGCGTCGATGCGCCGTTGCGCGGCATCGCTGGGTGAGCGTCGGCCGGTCAGCGCCAGATGCCGGGCGCCGTGGGCGGCCAGATATGCGGCGATTTCCAGGCCGATCGCACCCAGCCCTCCGGTGACCAGATACGTTGCGTCAGAACGCAGTGCCAGCGGTGCCGCGATCGGCGACCCGCCGCGTCGAACCAGCCGGGGAACATAGACCGCTTGATCGCGTAGCGCGATCTGGTCTTCCCGCGCGGCCGAATCGCGCGGTGCCGCCGCCACCTCGATGAACTGCGACCATGCCCCGTCGTCCAAGCCACCGCCTGCTGACAGATCCGCCAATCCGCCCCACACTTGCGGATACTCCAGCGAAGCGGCACGACCGAATCCCCATAGGCAACTCTGATCTGGTGACACGGTGTCCGCGTCAGCAACTCGTTGCGCCCCGCGGGTTACCAGCCAGATGGGGCTGCGCAGTTCGGCGGCGACCGCGGCGCGGAAAAGTCGCCGTGTTCCGCCCAGCACCCGGTGTTGCATCCGCAGCAGCGACTGCGTCGGAGCTGCCGCGGCGGAGTCGAGGGCGGCGACATGCACGATATGTGGCGTCGGTTCGTCCGCCGTCGCAGCACGCAACGCGATCTCGAGCCGTTCCTCGTCCGCATCAGACACCGGCAAACCGAGAATGCGATGCTGGTACCCATGTACGGTCAGGGCGTCGACCAACGGCTGAACTGCATCGGCATCATCGGCGATCAGGATCCAGGCAGCTGCATCGCCGGCTTGGGCAACTGAGGCTGCGGCAGTGTATTCCTCCCAGCGAACCTCATAGCGCGCGTCCGAGATCGACTGGGCTGTGCGGTGCTGGTTGTGATGTGCAACGAGCCTGGTCAGCACGGCAACGGTCTGATGGTCGCCGTCAGCACCGTCGAGGAGCGTGGCGAGCTCTTCGATCCGGCCGTCCTCGAGAAGCCGGACGGCTTCGCTCGTCACGGCGTGGGCCTGTTGGCTGGGCCTGACCCGATTGTCGCGATACCAATACTGGCGATGCTGGAACGGATAGGTCGGAAGGTCGATCTTTCGCGCCGGTTCGTGCTGGGCAGCGCCGAAGTCGGGCAGGTGGCCCAGGACGTAGGCGTCAGCAAGGGCCTCGGTGATCTGCCGGTGGTCGGCGGTGTTGCGACGCAAAGACGCGATTGCCCGGGGCGCGGTGGCCGGGTCCGGCCATGCCCGCAGGGCTGCGGCGGTCAGCACCGGTTGCGGGCCGACCTCCAGCAACACTTTGCAACCGAGATCGGCCAGCGTGCGCACACTCTTAGCGAATTCGACCGGTTGCCGCGCGTGCCGACGCCAATAGGTGCCATCCAATTTCACGTTCCGGCCGAGCACGGCGCCGGAGCGGTTGCACACCAAACTGCGTTGTGGTGGAACGAAACTGAAGCGGTCCGCGTAGGACTCGAATTCCTCGAGGATCGGATCCAGCAGCGCGGAATGAAACGCGTGGCTGGTGTCCAGCCAGTCACACCGGACACCGTCGGCTGTCAACGCGGCCACCGCCCGCTCCAGATCCTGCGCGGGTCCCGACAGCACGGTATTCGCACCGTTGTAGGCGGCTACCGACAGACTTGGGAAATCGTCGGTGAGGCGCTCGACGCGTCCGGCTTCGGTGAACGCCGCGACCATCCGACCGCCCGACGGCAGACTGCCGAAAAGGCGTCCGCGCTCGGCCATCAGCAGCATTCCGTCTTCGAGGCTGAACACGTCTGCCACGCAGGCCGCCGAATACTGTCCGACGCTGTGGCCCAGCACGACATCGGGCTCGAAACCCCATGACTGCCACAAGCGGGCCAGGCTCATCTCCACCGCGAACAAGGCGGGCTGGGCGTAGCACGTCTGCCGCAACGTCTCTTCGTGATCCGGGCCGGCCGGGCATTTTGGACCGAAAATAACTTCCAGTAATGGCTTTTCGAGAACGCCGGCGACCACCGCGGCACACCGGGTCAGTGTCTCGGCGAACACCGGCTCGGTGTCGAACAGTTCGCGGGCCATGCCAACGTACTGACTGCCTTGCCCGGTGAACAGCCACGCCGTCTTCGGCGTGTCATCGGATACTCCACGCACCAGACCGAGTGCCGGTCGGTCATCCGCCAGAGCGCCGAGCAACTCATGGGCGGACTCCTTCGAATTGACCACCAACGCAGCCCGGTGCTCGAAGTGTGCTCGCCCCACCCCGGCGGTCAAGCACACGTCCGCCAGGGTGGCCTCTGAGTGCGCGCTCAGCCAACTGCGGTATTGATCAGCGATCTGCATCAGTGCGGCGGGCGTGCGCGCCGATAGCGGAAGCACGCTGAACCGTCGGTCCCCGCGTTGGTCCACCGGGCCCGTTGGCGCAGCGCTTACGCCTACTTCAGCAGGCGCTACTTCCGCAGGTGCTTCCTCGATGATGACGTGCGCGTTCGTCCCGGAGAACCCGAACGAACTGACTCCCGCAATACGGGGCCGACTGTCGCGTTCCCACGCGGTGGCCTGCTGCACGACTTCCAGGGCCAGCCGGTCCCAGGGAATGTGCGGGGACGGATCGCGAAAGTTCAAGTGCTTCGGCAGTAACTCGTGCTCTAGCGACAGGATGACCTTGATTACGCCCGCGATCCCGGCGGCCGCTTCGAGATGCCCGATATTGGTCTTCACCGAGCCGATCAACAGCGGCCGGCCGACCTCGCGCCCCGCGCCAAACACCGCACCTGCGGCCTGGGCCTCGATCGGATCGCCCAGCGATGTCCCGGTCCCATGCGCCTCCAGGTATCCGACGTCGCCGGCGGAGAGACCGGCGCGCTTTAGCGCCTCGGTGATAACCCTTTGCTGGGCACCGCCGTTCGGCACAGTCAAACCACCCGAGGCGCCATCCTGGTTGACCGCGCTGCCCCGGATCACGGCCCGAATCCGGTCACCGTCACGGATGGCGTCTTGAAGCCGCTTCACGACAATGACGCCGCAACCCTCCCCA
>Ga0182012_10002892_pt1 | contig 18466 bp, 22 predicted proteins | sample 612S2SmetaG_FD_120486 | JGI IMG/M metagenome (GOLD analysis project Ga0182012, IMG submission 120486) | Permafrost microbial communities from Stordalen Mire, Sweden - 612S2S metaG | ecosystem: Environmental > Terrestrial > Soil > Wetlands > Permafrost | place: Sweden: Stordalen | collected...
ACGCAGCAGCGTGAATACAGATCTGACTCAGAAACCCGTCGCCGGGCCTGCCCAGCCGGGGGTGAGTCGCGGATCAACAGCAGCGATACCGGACGGCGGCCGGATCAACTGCCGCTCAAGATGGCGCGTCACCCAGCGTCCGAGCACGGCGCCATCAATATACAGATCAGCCTGGGCGAACTGTGGTGCGGCATCGGGAGGCATCGACGGCTCGACTGAACGACGGTCATCCTGTGCGTCGGGCGGCGCAGCCCGGGTCTTTGTCGTGGGCGACGGTGCGGCTTGCTGAGCCGCTATCGCCGTCTCGATCGCTGTGGTTGTTTGGATAGCAGCGAACGGCGCGCTCGGCTGTTCTTGACGGTAGACGGTTGGAATGATGTCCAGGGACAACTCCGGCCGCTGCGGTAGTGGAGCGCGCTGCGGCGCTGTTGTGGCTGGTAACTGCGGTGGCGGGACGTTCGTGCCTGCAAGGGGCTCGGGCAGTATGCGACCCGCTAGCAAGGCCAACTTCTCCGGCAGAACGGCTGCCGGAGCGGACGGCGCTTCTGCACGCGGCGCTGACTGCGGCACTGTCGGCGCTGCAGCCGTAGGCGGTGCCGGAACCACCGGTGCGGTCTTGCGCGATGGCGGTTCGTCAGGCCGAACGGTGGCGGGCGAAGGCGGAGGCGGAGGCGTGGTCCGGACGACCGCTGGTGCTGGCTGGACACTGACCTCGGTGGCCGCCGGCATTGCCATAGGGGTGAACGGCCGCACACGCTCCGCGGGCCAGTCCGGCATAGTAACGGGTGAAGATGACTGGACTGGCGGAGCGACCGGTTCGAACGCCTGAAGCGTCTCGGCCGCTATGGGCGCGGGGGTTGAAACCGGGCGGCCAAGACTCTTGGCCGAGATGTCGCCGAACCTTGTCCAGTCAGCGACGCCGGCGAGGGCGTGCATGCCGGACATGGCACTGGCGGCACTCTGGACTGCGCCATCCAGCAGCATCAGCTCCTTGCGGATGGCCGCGATGCCGGACGAGACACCGTCATCAAGTGCGAGCGTGATGCCGATGGTGTAGGCGTCGATCATGTCATTCGCCCCTCAGTGCAGCGACGAAGTGCGCAGCCACAATGTCCGCGGCATCGCCACCGGCGCCCTGAGCCGCCTGGCTCATGAACGGACGAGGGACCGTGGCGCGAGACCCAAACTCCACGTCCGCGGCGGCTGGGTCGGCGGTCCCGATCACAGCACGGTCTGCTTCGATCGTTGTACCAAGCGCGTGTTTGCCAGTCGCCTCTGACGTCAGCGATTGTTCGATGACGCCAGCGGCCTGTGCCAGCGCGCCGGCTCGCGCCCCTGCGAGATCCACATTCGAGAGCCGTTGCGTGAGGTCCCGCAAACCGGAAATCGAGATCACGGATCATCCTTCCATGCGAGGCGATCCCAGTCGAACGAGCGGCCGTCGAGGGTGCCCATCACCACCACGAAGGCGAGGCGTTCGTCCGCGGGAAGACTGAAGGCCACGTCGAATGGCACCCCGTTCCTGACCAGATACAGACAGTCGATCAGGTCGGGGTGCCGCGCGAGTTTCCCGCGTTGACAACGAGGTCCGCGCCGCCGGCCTCGCCCAGGTGCTGGAAGGCTTCGGCGACCGCGGCGATCCCACTGTCGCCGAGCCGGCTGACCATCGCCTCGATCTGCAGCTCGTTCGTTGGCGGCGGGATTGGCACGTCATCGATGGCCGTCACGGAGCTTGCCAGCATCGCCATTCCCAGCCACGGCTGGTTCTGCGACAACGCCGGTCCGGCCGCTTTGAACAGACGCAGCTTGTCGAGCGCGGTCAGGCGGCGCAACGTCAGGCGGCGTCCATCGCTCGCGGTCAGCGTCAGGCCGTCAGCCGCGGATTTCAGGGCGATCTCCGACAAGGTGATCATACGCGGCGCCGCCTGGTCGCGAAATACTCCAGCTTCTGCTTGACGCTGGCGTCACCCTTCCAGAGTCCGGCGCTTGCCAGCCGGAACGTCACGTTGTCGTACTGGTAGGTGGACGTCGAGCCGTCGGTCTCGCTGACGTATTGATACATCGTGCCCGGTGTCGCGGGGCCGCCGGTGAAGAATTGCTGCTCCATGCTGGCGATGAAGTCGTCCGCAGCGGAATTGCCGCGCTCGATCTCGAAGCTGCCCTCCCACCCCCGGGGCAGTTCGGTGCCGACCTGCGTGCCGTCGAGCCGGCTCACGCGAATCGAATGCGTGAGTTGGCGGCTCTCGAATCCCGTGACATGGTTCAGATCGACACGGCCGGAAGGTCCCATGACGACCAACTGCGTGTCGCGGCCGACGGAAAACGTCGTGAGTGACATGCCGTTTGCTCCTTAAGAAGTCTGGCCGCCGGGCAGCGTCTGGCGGGATACCTGGACGGTCTGGCCGCCCTCGATATTGACGATGAATTTCTCGTTGATCGACTGATACTGGACCTGGGCGTCGGACTGGACGTAGCCCAGTCCGGTGCGGCTCGATGGGTTGTTGGAGATATCGCAGATGACGTTGAACGGCAGGGTCCCGTCCGTGCTGCCCAGCAGCCCTTCCGACAACATGTTCTGCAGGAAGGCCATCTGCGTCGCCCGGATCTGCCGGAACAGATCGGCATTGATGACCTGGCCGACGTAGCCGCCCATCCCGGCCGCCAGCGTCGCGGCGATGTAGTTCGTCAACCTTGTGTAGTTGTCGCCGTTTGTCGCCGCGTCCGAGGAGGAATTGTGACCCCCGCGGACACCCCAGTAAGAACCGCCCGGCTGGGGGTTCGCGATCACGTCGATGCCGACGCCGAGCAGGACCGCCAGGTCGGCACTGGAATAGGAATTGTTCTGCCCCGATCCGGGCGTTCCTGACTTTTGGCTGCCGATAATGCCATACAGCGGCTTGTTGAGACTGGACTGTTCGGGAGACAAGTTCGCCAGCCGTCCCGCCGCAAAGCCCTGCGGTGAAACCAGGCGCACCGTTGCGTTGACCTGGTCCGACCACCATAGCCAGTCGCCGAACATCAGCTTCGCGGCGTAACTATCCAGGCCGGCCTGCTGCTTCACGGCGACGGCGTTCTGTATTGTGTCACCGGCCGGGCCAGTCAGGATCACGTAGATACCCTCCTGCAACCCGAAACCTGCCTGGTCCGTCCAGTGTTGCGGATCGTCCGCGTCGGCCAGCAGCGCGATGCCGCATCCCTGGCCACGCAGCGCGTACATGCCCGTCCGCGGCAGCACGTCGTTGCCCACCAGAATCGTGACGGTCGCCCCGTTTGCTCCATCGCTGCCGGCATTACCGCCGCCGAGCGAAAACGAGCACGCAACCGGGGTTGCCGTCGCCCCGCCGGCGCTTGCCGCCACGAGCTGCGAGGGACCGCGTTGCGGCCCCTGACCTTGGTTGACCGCGGCCGCGAGCGCACTCCAGAAGGTGGCGCCGGTGCCGCCGATATTGTCGTACACCTCCGGCTGCAGCCCCGGCAGCGAGATGGTGAGCCGCCAGGTGTTCGCCTTTGAGCCGGTGGCAAGGGATAGAGTCACCTGGTTGCCGAGGGAGCCGGTGTACAGGGCCGTGAAGGTGACGGTCGTGCCGGGAAACACGGTCTGCGCCGCCGTGTCCGTGCCGTCTGTCACGCGGACGCAGCGAAAATCCTGTGCCCCTTGCTGCACGGCGGTCGCGACCTGCGTCCCCATGTCGTATTTGCGTGCGACGACCGGCCCGAAGCTCTGCGCATAGTCGGCCATGGTCGCGACGATCACCGGCTGGCCGATGGGTCCCCAGCTCGCCGTTCCGACCACTCCGATAACATTGGTCGGAACGCCGTTCAGAACCAGGCTTTGCGGCGGAACGATCTGGACATAGAGGTCAGGGACAACAAGCGCCGTTGTGTTGATGCTGCCTTGTTGAACGATCGGCATGGTGTTCAGGCCCCCTGCTTGGCGGGCGAAACGACGCGGACGACGGCGTGGGCGTGCTCGCCCTTCAGGATTTCGGCAACGCGAGCGGGATCGCTCACGAGATCGCCACGCGCGAAGCCGGCGAACGGCCGCACGACAACCAGATGAATATCCATGGTGGGCTCCGATGTTCAGGCGATGAAGCTGGCGGCGTTGACCAGAAGGTTGCCGAACAGCATGCTCGTTTGCATCTCGGTGAGCGTGGTTACGTATTCGGCCGAGTACAACAGGTCGCGGCGATAGAGCAGGGCGTCCTGCGATTGGTCGAACACGGTGGTCCCGGCGTAGCGGACCCAGACGCTGGTGCCATCTGCCAGCGGCATGAATCGCATCCCGGCCATCGCCTGGTCGATCGCGGAGGCAGTTGCGTCGCGCGCGGGCGGGGTGGGGCACCAGCAGGTGACCCGGAATGTTTGACGCTGGCGCCGGACTTCCTGGGTTGCCGAGGCATCGGCCACCACGCGGGCCGACAAATCGCCCGCAGCGGGAACGGTCAGGCTCGACGCTGATTGCTGCACAATGAAGTCCGCACGGAGCAGTACGGCCAGGTTCGCCGCGACGAGCGCCAGCGTGTCGCCAGCCTGTGTCCGATAGACGTAGCTACGCTGATCCGCCAGCACACCGGCGAGTTGGCCCGGGTCGGCGCTTCCGCCGAACGCGATCGTATCGCCTGTCACGCTCGCCGTCAGTGTCGGCTGTTGCGGCGTCACCGCCCATCGCGGTTCGTAGCGTGTCGTGTTGCGTCCGGACCCGCCTGAGGGAAACACGGTTACGTTGATGCGGCCAGCGGCCAAATCGGCATCGAGCGCCGCCGGCAGCGGCCAGCCGCGATAGACCCGGCAGGCAGGTCCCGGGACGCTCGGGCTACTGGTTCCGTTCGGATACAGCGCGCCGGCGATGATCGTGACCAGCGCGTTCTCGACATCGGATTGATCGGCCATCAGTTGGTCGCCTGCTTGGCGGTCACGCGCCAGCCGAGCTCCGTCAGTTCGGCAGCTGAAACTGTGGCGTTGCGCCCCAGATCGTCGCTCAGCAGATCCGCCGGCTGTAATATAACGCCGGGCCAGGCAGGAAACAGAACTGTCCAGTAGGGAACGGTCGAATCTCCTGGCAGGTCGGCTTCGGGATGCCCCGCGCCCGACGCGCCGAGCACGCTCGCCGGCCAGTTCGTCAGCAGCGGCATGTTCGTGCTGGCAACCATGCCTCCATAGCTGTTGGCGCCGGTGGCGGTTGGCGCGGGGGGCCGGGTGAAGGAAATGACCCGGTTTGTCTGGACGCAGAGCACCGGAAGCAGCCGCTGTTGCGCTGCGACGAACCACACGTCGTAACCCTGCACCAGATAGTCGCCAGGTCGCGTATAGGCCGCGTCGAAAAAGCCGTGCCAGAGTGACGAGCCGTAGCCGACGGCGCGTCCGAAATTCCCATCGATCCCGCTAAAGGCTGCCGGAAGCCGAAGAAAACGGTTTACCGGGTCCAGCGGTGTGCTGGCGCCCGATGGCCGATACGCGTCGGTCGACGCGCCGATCTTGCGGGCCGCTATGTTCATCCCCCAGCGGATTCGGTCCTGTAAAGCTCCAGGTTGCATCTTAGACCACCAGGACCAGACCGTTATCGGCCAAAGCGGGGCCTGGCGGCACGCCGAGGAACCCGCACAGGCGGCGGCACCACTCGGTGAACAGCTGCAGCCGGTCGCGCGGTTCATTGGCGTTGCGGGTCCAGACCGCCGCCTGGTCGGTATCGAGGTTCTCGCCCGACCGGGGAACGGCAAACTCAAGCACCGTCAATGACCCGAGATAGCGACGCGCGATCGCCAACTCGGAGTCTGATAGGTTGGTCATGCGGAACTCCAGCAGACCGTAAGCCTGGTAGAATCGCCAACTCTGCAGCGAGACCGCGGCCGCACCGTAGGCCGGGTACCCGCAGAAGCGCCGGATATCGGTCTTTTCCGCGTCGGTCAGCGGGTTCACAGGAACGACCCGTCGCCGCGGCTGAACAGAACGGTGCCGCTGCCGGTGGTGAGGACGGCAGCGGCGTAGGCGATCAGACTGTTCACCGATAGCATCACGCGGGTGTTCGGCAGCACCGGCATGTCGGCGTTGGTGGCGGCGACCGTCTGGTCGGCACCGAATCGGACATAGGCGAGCGAAGTGGCGATGTTCGTCACCACCACCGATTCGCCGCCGCCTGCCAGCGCGACGTTCGATGACGTCGTGCTGGCGCCGAGAGGGGCCGTTCCGGTGGGACGGAACGGCGTGATGGAACCAATGGCCATATCTGTCCCTCCCCCGTCTTCAGCCGATATGCTCGACCATCACGGCCCGCTTGAAGGCGGCGTTCGTTGCTGTTGGTATGGTGGTGGGATTGGTCGTCGTGTCGGACGGCGTGCAGAAGCCGCCGATCCAATACCAGGACTGGGCGATGATCTGTTGCAGCCGGTCGATCGGCTCGCGCGTTACCATGACGATGCCATCGACCATGGTCACGATCGAGTCCTTCGGGGCGACGTCCTCGTTCGCCATCCCGGCGAAGTCGCCCTCGATCAGCGCGCCCTGGCCGCAGATGATCGGCCGCCGGACAGACAGGCTGCTGAGCGTCGGGTGCGGGAGGACGAAGGCTTCCGTCGTCGGAACGAACCGAAGTCCGAGGAAATCGTTGGTCATGCCCTGGCGGAACACCTGGTTCGCCGAGCTTGCGCCCTGGAATAGCTGCTTGAAGTCCGGGTCGGCGAAGAGCTGTCGCGCGGAGACGGGATCCAGATAGCAGTTGTAAAGCCCGCCGATCTCCGGCACGGCATTCGTCCGCAGCTTGGCGACGGCGTCCAGCAGGCAGGACATGGTCAGCGTGTCACCCGCTGCAAGCAGCGACGTATTGCCTCGCGCAGACGGCCTGACGATCACCGACGCGTTCGCCGCCTGCACGGAATTGCCCAGCGTGCCGTCGATGACGGCGACATTGGTCGCGAAGGTGAGCACACCGGAGACACCATTCGGCGCGGTCGACACGTTGGTCGTGTCGGCCGTGGCCCCCACCAGTGAGTAGGCGTTCGATCCGACAGTCACGGTCAGTGGGTTGGAGCTTCCGACCGTTTGCTGCACGCCGTTGACAAAGGCCGCCTGAAACCCTCGGATGTCGTCGACCGAAACAGCCGGTCCCGCACTGGTGAGCGTAACGCGGACCCTGGTGTTGCCGCCGAAATAGGCATTGAACAGGGCGTTGCGTGCCAGCTCGTCCAGGCTGCGCGCGGCCTGCTCGCCATTGACGTAGGCGTTCTGCAGAAACTGGGAGGCAATGCCGACGAGGCTTGTGACCATGTTCAGGTCGGTCGTCGCGGCGTAATGGTTGATCGTTAGCGTATACTGCTCAACGCCCCACCCTGCCGGGGTCAGGCCGTTGTCGAAGTTCGTGTTCGTGCTGGGGGGCAGCGGCGTCGTCACGGTGGGCTTCAACCCGGCGCGCGTCTTGGTGAGTGTCTCGCCGATGCCGGCCGGGATCTGTTCGCGATCCGCGCAGGCGCGGTAGCCGATGCGTGAGCGCAGCGCCTGCTGGAACTCCCGCTGCAGGAATCCCTGCTGGATGATCGGCTGCAAGGCGGCGGGAAAATTCTGGATGCCCATTCAACGATTCCTTGATCTGGCGTATGATTTTTCGAGCGTTCGGCGTTCAGGGTCGGTGTTTGAGCAAGGCGGCTCTCGCGGTGCGGTATTCGTCGTCGGTCATGTCCGTGGCCAGCTTTTGACGCGGCGGTTGCGCCGGCGGCGGCGTGGCGTGGCTGGAAGACGATTTGCCGCCGAACAGCCAGGGCTTGGCGCGTTTCAATCGGCTCATCAGTTCCGCCGCGCCTTCGACCTCGCCGCTGGGCAGCAGCTTCAGGTCCGCTGCGTCGAGCAGCTTCAGGCCGTCGAGGTCGATCATGCCGGCGTGCAACGCCTCGGCCTTCAGCTCGGCGCGAATCAGGCGTGCGTCCGCCTGCTGCGTCACCTCGCTCAGCCGGCGCTCCAGCGCCTCCGCGTGCTCGCGCAGTTCGGCGATGGGGTCCGTGGACTGGTCGGTCGCTTGGGCAGTGTCTGACATCAGCTCTTCCTGGTGGTCTTGCGATTGGCGGCGATGCGCGCCAGTTCCTGCGACACGTCTTCGATGTCGTAGGTATCGGCGATGGCTTTCACCGCCGTCTCCCGGCTGATCTGGCCGGCGTTGGCGAGTGTGCTCAGCGTTTGCGCATCGCGCTGGCGATCTTCGGCAGTCGGCGGGTACCAGCGCGGCCATTTCAGCGTCAGCCGAGAGTGGGGATCAAGCCGTGGGACGTCGCGCCCCATGACCCGAAGCCGGAAGACCTGAGAGGCGCGCAAAACCATGTGCGCGAGTGCCAGCAGCGCGCCCTCGCCGTAACTCGTCCGAAGATTGTCGGCGAGCCAGATGAGGCCTTGGTTCATCAATTCCAGCGCCCGGCCGGATTGCGCCGCCGTCAGCCGGTCCGCGCTGGCCCGGTTGCCATGCACACTTTCCAGCGCCAATTCCCGCAAGGTGCGCACATAGTCGATCACGGCGGCCGATGCGGTGCCACCGATCTCCAGCAGCTTTGCGTCCCCCTTTTCGCTGACGACAAGCGCATTTCCCGCGCCCTTGACGACCTCACTGTCGGTCGTCGCGGGTTCCTTGATCAGCAAGGTGGGATCGCTGCTGTATTTCAGCCCGCGCCCGGCCTGACTGAGCTGGTAGTCTATTTCGATCTGCGTCTCGATTGCTGCGCGGAAGGTGCAGGCGCCGTCGCTCTCGTCGCCAGTCGCTGACGGTCCCGGCAGATTCTTGATCCAGACGATCGGGACAAAGCCCAGCCCGTGCTGAACCGACCGGGCCTGGTCGATCAGTGGCGCCTCGTCGCTGTCGGTGGCAACCGGCAGGAACCAGGTCTCCGCTTGCTGGTCCCATGTCCGCGTAAACCAGTAGTCCGCAGTGGGGTCATCGATGTCGTAGCCGTTCGTGGCCAGGAGACTGCCCGGAACCTTGTAGCGTTCGGTGACGCCTGCGAGGGTATCCGGCTCGTTCGGGTTCCAGGACGGCTGCAGGAACAGCGTGTCCAGCACATTGAAGAACACCCGGCCGTGCAGAACGCGCATCAGCACCGCCACCGAGCCGATCGAGCCGCGGATCGCCGCATCCGTCATAATGAGGTTGAGCCGGCTTTCCTTCACCAGATCGGCAAAGACATCGCGCACCGTGGCGTCCGCGCAGTCGATGGTCGGGAAGTGCCCCTCGCTGAACAGCAGCGAAACGCTGTCCTCGACGACGACGCGACACAGAGCGTACCGCACGCTCGGGCGCCGGTTCCGCAGCGGGATGTACTCGCCGCCTGCGCCTCGTTCCTCATGAAACTGGTACGGCAGCACGTCGTAGAAGCGCCCGTCCAGAACGCGCCGCAAGATGTCCAGCGTTCGCGTGCGCGGCGCATAATCAGAGTCGCGCGGCGTCAGGTCGAGAATCGTTTCGAACATCTTGTGCCTTTTGGTCGGCGTTGCTATCGGGCGAGCAGTGGCACGTGCAGACGCCGTGCGGGACGGCCAAGCTCCGTCACCATGGCGAAGGCGCGCGACAACGCATCGACCTGGTCATCCTTGCGGCCGTAGGGGAAGTCGCGAAGTTCTTCGAGAAAGACATCGGTCCAGGCGGCCCGGACCAGCGCAACGTTTCCCGCCTCGATCTGCGAGGCCACCGGCATGGCCCGTGTCAGCTTGGCGCCGGTCTCACGCGATGCAGTCATCCGATAGCCGGCAAGCACCGTCGCCAGGTAGGACACCTGGCTTCTTCCTGCCTGGCCGGGATCTTCCGGCAGCCCGATGGTCACGCTCGTGCCGTCGGCGCGTGCGGCGGCCACGATCGCAGCCTCCACCTCGCGCGGCGTGCCGCGCAGGCGTGACACGTCGAGCACCGTGCAGCGGCCGGAGGCGTCACGCAGCAGTTTGACACCGGCCGTCCAGTCCGGATCGTTGCCGGCGGACGCCTGCGTGGCCGCGAGATCCCAGGCGCGCACGACGACCCCGCTGGTAAGCGAGGGCGGAACGTCTACGAATTCCAGCCGAGCCACCTTGAACAGGCCGCCTTCCAGCGGCTTTGGCGCCTGCTGGAACAATGCGGACCACGCGCGTTCGCCGATCGAGCTGCGTTTGCGGTCCAGTTCGGCCGCGCTCTCCCAGTCCGGCCAGAGCGGTGACCCTGGGGCGCGTCCGAGCGGATCGTCGGCTTCGGCAAGCGCCGGCAGCCGCAAGACGCGCCACTGGTCGCGCTGCTGCGCCAGCAGGCGCCCGCCCAGATCGTCCTCGTGCCAGCGCGTCATGATCAGCAGGACCCTGGCGCCCGGTTTCAGCCGGGTGCTTAGATCGGACCGGTACCAACCCCAGACGTGATCCCGAAAGCCGGCGCTGTCGGCCTCGGCCTGCGACTTGATCGGGTCGTCGATGATCGCAAGGTCGGCGCGATGCCCGATGATCGGGCCGCGAATGCCGGCCGCGAGATAGACGCCGCGGCGTGAGGTCTGCCATCGCCCCGCGGACCGCTTGTCGGGCACCAGCTCGTATCCCAGGCGTGGGCCGTGCTCCAGGACCAAATTCCGCACCTGGCGACCGAAATGCTCCGCCAGGTTGGCCGTGTGCGAGGCGGCGATGATCGATGAGCGAGGATGCTGGGTGAACCACCAGGCCGGGAACAGCACCGAGGCGTAGGTCGATTTCGCCGAGCCGGGCGGCATCAGGACCATCAGGCGATCGGTCTCGCCGTGGCTCAGGCTTTCCAGTTCCTTGATCAACAGCCGATGGTGTGCCGTGGGTGCGTGGCCGGCAGGAGCAAGCGCTACAGTGGCCCACTCAGTCAGGTTGCTGCGGATCGTTTGACGCTGCGCACTCTCGCCTTCGAGCCTCTGCCAATTGGAGCGAGAGCTCGGCATCACTCAGACGGTGCACTTCCTGGGAGGTCGGGTTCGCAGTCGAGGCCGCACGCTGACGCGAATGCATGTAGGGCGCCGCGACTTTTGCGATGGCGACTGCGCCTTCGTGATCGCCTGCATCCCACTTGTCCCGCATTGCCTGGAGCAGGATCGCGAGAGGTGTGAGGGGGTCTTGCTGTGTCATCGGGGGAGGGAAGCGGGGAGAACCGTCCCGCCTCGTATGCATCCCGCCATCATGCCGTAATTCATACGATTTTCTGGGGCAGGTGGGCAAGCCTTTTTTCCTATCCATCGCGGTTTTTTTCGTCATGCATCCTGTGTGCAGCACCAGCACTGCGGACTTTCAACCTACGGCAGCCCTTGCCTGTCTCAACGCGGCCGTAACCAGCCTGCGCACTGACTTGCGCCATGCTCGGACCAAAAAGCTTCGTGTGGGAGGAACTGCCATGAGCTTCATGGAAAACGAGATCGCGGCACCGATCGCGGTGATGAGCGACGGCCGCGCGGCCGCGCGGCCTCGCCAGCCGCTCGTTCTCGTTGTGGAGGATGGATCGCTTGTGTCGTCCGCCCTGGAAGAGGTCTGCGAATTCCTGGCCATTTCGGTCGAGCGCGCAGGGAGCGACCTGGACCTGGCCAGCGTCCTGATGGATTTCCGGCCGATGGCCTTGATTGCCGAGTTCGATTGCCGCGGCCAGGATGGCTGCCACGTGTTGATGACGGTGGCGGACTACGACCGGAGCCTGCCGGTCTTGCTGCTCACCGGCGGCGACCCGGCGATCGAGGGTGCCGCCGACGCCGTGGAGGAGGTTTGGGGGCTGACCTCGGTGACGAAATGCGCCGAGGTCCGCGGTATCGGCCAGATGGTCGACTTTTTTCTCCGCGCCGGGCGTGCGGGCGAGTGAGTTGGTGTGGCCTGCCGGATCGTCCGGGCTGGCGATGCAGCGCAGCCCAGCGGCTCGGCAAAGCTCGAAACGCTTGCCTCTGCCGGCCACCGCCGGTAACGCTCCCGGGCTGCGCGACAGCGGGTCGCGCGCAGGTGGGAGAGAGACATGGGCTACAGGGTCGCGGTCGTCGGCGCCACCGGGGCGGTCGGACGCGAGATGCTGAAAACCCTGGCCGAGCGCAACTTCCCGGTGTCGGAAGTGGCGGCTCTGGCATCCGGCCGGTCGGTCGGCGCCGAGCTCTCGTTCGGCGATAAGCGGGTCCTGAAGGTTCAGAGCCTGGAAAGCTTCGACTTCACCGGCTGGGACATCGGCCTGTTCAGCCCGGGCGCCGCGGTGTCCGCCGTGCACGGTCCTCGCGCCGCCGCCGCGGGCTGCATGGTGATCGACAACACCAGCCATTTCCGGATGGAGCCGGATGTCCCGCTGGTCGTGCCGGAGGTCAACCCGCACCATCTGGCGAAAGCGTCCCGCCGCAACATCATTGCCAATCCGAACTGCAGCACCATCCAGATGGTCGTGGCATTGAAGCCGCTGCACGACCGTTTCACGGTGAAGCGGGTGGTGGTCTCCACCTACCAGTCCGTCTCGGGCGCCGGGAAAGAGGGAATGGACGAGCTGTTCAGCCATACCAAGGCCGTGTTCGTCCACGACCACACCAAGCCCGAGCAGTTCACCAAGGAGATCGCCTTCAACTGCATTCCCCATATCGACAAGTTCCTGGAGGACGGGTCGACCAAGGAGGAGTGGAAGATGACGGTCGAGACCCGCAAGATTCTCGATCCGGACATCGCGGTGCACGCGACCTGCGTGCGCGTGCCCGTGTTCATCGGCCATGGCGAGGCGGTCAGCGTCGAATTCGCCAAGCCGGTTTCGGTCGCCGAGGCCCGGGCCGCCCTGCGGGACGCCCCGGGCGTCGAGGTGGTCGACCAGCGGGAGGACGGCGGCTACATCACCCAGCTTGATTGCGTCGGTGAGGACGCGGTCTATGTCAGCCGCATCCGCAAGGACCCGACGGTCGAGCATGGCCTGTCGTTCTGGTGCGTCTCGGACAATCTTCGCAAGGGTGCCGCACTGAACGCCGTGCAGATCGCGGAGGAGTTGATAGCGCGCCGGATGCTCGCCAGGCAGGCCGCCTGACGAGGTGCCGCTGGTCAGCCAGCGGTCGGAGGTCTGGGGCGGTCCTGCCGGAGAACGCGCGGCGGGGTGTCTGCCCGGACCTGGGCGCCTGAGAGTCGGCGGGTCCATTTGAAGCCTCCGCCTGGGCCAACGCGCCCCGGTTGCGCTCATTCGGCGGAGCCTCGCGTTGACCCCTCCCATCTCCGGGGCTAAGCAGCCGGGGACGGCATTGCACAATCCGCTGCCGAAGGACTCCGAGGAGCACTCCGTGAGAGACGTCAGAGACGCGCTGATGGTGGCGCGCAACACGGACGGCAAGCTGGTCAGCCGGCCCCTGTCGCCGCATATGCAAATCTATCGCTGGCCGCTCAGCATGGTTTTGTCGATCAGCCATCGCGTGTCCGGCGTCGCGCTATCCGCCGGCACGGTGTTGCTGGCATGGTGGCTGGTCGCGGCGGCGATGTCGGAGGCCGCATTCTCGGCGGTGCAATCGTTCATCGCCTCCCCGGTCGGATTGGTTGTTCTGGTCGGTTGGACCCTGGCGCTGTTCTTCCACCTGTTCTCCGGCATCCGCCATCTGGTCTGGGATGCCGGGTTCGGCTTCGACGCGCCGTGGTACAACATATCCGGCTGGGTCGTGGTCGTCGCAACCGTGGCGGCGACGGCGGCGTCCTGGCTGGTCGGCCTGGCGATCTGGTGAGGCACGTCATGTCTGGCACGAAAAAGCCCGTTCATATCGACATCATGCGCTCGCCGCTCGGCCGGGTCCGCGGCATTGGCCCCGCACGGTCGGGCTCGCGCTACTGGTGGGCCCAGCGGATGTCCGCCGCGGCTCTGGTTCCCCTCAGCTTCTGGTTCATCGGCAGCGTGTTCCGCCTGGAAGGTGCGACACGCGACCAGGTCGCCGCGTGGTTGTCCGAGCCGCTGTCGATCATCCTCATGATCTCCTTCGTGATCGGGACATTCTTTCACATGCAGCTCGGGCTGCAGATCGTGGCTGAGGACTACGTCAAGGGTGAAGGCCGCCGGATGCTGCTCTTGGTGATTACCAAGACGACATCCGTTTTGCTGGCGCTCGTCTGTGTTGTTTCGATCCTGAAGCTTGGCCGGTAGCCGAGACGCTTCGGCAAGCTGAAAAGGAATGGTTTGATGAACGCGATCACGCTGCCAACGTCGCGCGCCTATACCGTGATCGACCACACCTATGATGTGGTCGTGGTGGGCGCCGGCGGGTCTGGGCTGCGCGCCACGCTGGGAATGGGCGCCACCGGTCTCAAGACGGCCTGCATTACCAAGGTATTTCCGACACGCAGCCATACCGTGGCCGCACAGGGAGGTATCGGCGCCGCGCTCGGCAACATGGGCGAGGACGACTGGCGCTGGCACATGTACGATACCGTCAAAGGGTCGGACTGGCTCGGCGACCAGGACGCCATCGAGTACATGTGCCGCGAGGCGATCCCGGCGGTCTACGAATTGGAGCACTACGGCGTCCCGTTCAGCCGGACCGAGGACGGCAAGATCTACCAGCGGCCGTTTGGCGGCCACATGAAGGAATACGGCAAGTCCCCGGCGATGCGCGCCTGCGCCGCCGCTGACCGCACCGGTCACGCCATCCTTCACACGCTGTACCAGCAAAGCCTCAAGCACGAGGTCGAGTTCTTCGTCGAGTATTTCGCGCTCGACCTGATCATCGACCAGGAGGGCGTCTGTCGGGGCGTGATCGCGTGGTGTCTGGAGGACGGCACGATCCACCGCTTCCGGGCGCATCTGGTTGTGCTCGCCACCGGCGGCTATGGCCGGGCCTATCTGTCCTGCACGTCAGCCCACACCTGTACCGGCGACGGCAGTGCCATGGTCCTGCGCGCCGGGTTGCCGTGCCAGGACATGGAGTTTGTGCAGTTCCACCCGACCGGCATCTTCCCCGCCGGCTGCCTGATCACCGAGGGCGCGCGGGGGGAGGGCGGCTATCTCACCAATTCCGAAGGCGAGCGCTTCATGGAGCGCTATGCCCCGACGGCCAAGGATCTGGCCAGCCGCGACGTGGTGTCGCGCTCCATGACAATGGAAATCAATGCCGGCCGCGGCTGTGGTCCGAACAAGGACCACATCATGCTGCACCTGGAGCACCTGGGCGCCGACTTGCTGCATGAGCGGCTGCCGGGCATTTCCGAGACGGCGCGGGTGTTTGCCGGGGTCGAAGTGACCAGGGAGCCGATCCCGGTTCTGCCGACTGTGCATTACAACATGGGCGGCGTGCCGACCAACGTGCACACTGAGGTCCTGCGCCCGACCAAGGACAACCCGGACGCGATCATCCCCGGCCTGATGGCGGTCGGCGAGGCGGCTTGCGTTTCCGTCCATGGGGCGAACCGGCTCGGCACCAATTCGCTGCTCGACCTGGTCGTGTTCGGCCGCGCTGCCGCGCATCGGGCGGCCGAGATCGTCCGCCCCGACGCCAGCCACGCGCCTCTGCCGCCCAGCGCCGGTGAGGCGTCGCTCGAACGCTTCGATCGCACGCGGTTCGCCCATGGCAGCTCGAAGGTCGCGGAGCTCCGGCTGGAGATGCAGCGGACCATGCAGTCCCATGCCGCGGTTTTCCGCACCTCCAAGAGCCTGTCGGAGGGTGTTGCAAAGATCAAGCGGGTGTCGGACGGCCTTGCCGACATGTCGGTGGCCGATTCCAGCCTGATCTGGAACAGCGACCTGATGGAGGCGCTGGAACTGCAGAATCTGATGGGCAACGCCATGACCACGATGGCCGGCGCCAATGCGCGAACCGAAAGCCGCGGTGCCCACGCGCACGACGACTATCCCGAGCGCGACGACGAGCACTGGATGAAGCACACGCTCGCCTGGTGCACGGACGAGGGCAATGTCAGGCTGGATTATCGTCCGGTGAAGATGCAGACGCTGACCAACGAGGTCTCCGTTTTCCCCCCGAAAAAGCGCGTCTACTGACGAGACGGAAAGATCAACAAGATGGCTGAGTTCATCCTGCCCGCCAACAGCCGCGTGCGCCGGGGCAAGACTTTCAAGGCCCCTGAAGGGGCGACGCGCGTGCGCGAATTCCGCATCTATCGCTGGAATCCCGACGACGGCGAGAACCCGCACCTCGACACCTACGAGATCGATCTCGACCGGTGTGGACCGATGGTCCTCGACGCGCTGATCAAGATCAAGAACGAGGTCGATCCGACCCTTACGTTCCGCCGCTCCTGCCGCGAGGGGATTTGCGGAAGTTGCGCGATGAACATCGATGGCGGCAACACGCTGGCCTGCCTGAAGCCGATCGAGGAGGTGAAGGGGCCGGTCCGCATCATGCCGCTGCCGCATATGCCGGTGGTGAAGGACCTGGTGCCCGACCTGACGCAAATCTACGCGCAGCTTCGCAGCATCGAGCCCTGGCTGAAGGCCGACACGCCGGCCCCGCCGGACGCCGAGCGGCTGCAGAGCCGCGAGGAGCGGTCCAAGCTCGACGGCCTGTGGGAATGCATCCTGTGCTTCTGCTGCTCCACCGCGTGTCCAAGCTACTGGTGGAATGGCGACCGCTATCTGGGGCCGGCGGTGCTGCTGCAGGCGTATCGCTGGATCGCCGATTCACGCGATGAGTCCACGGGTGAGCGGCTCGATGCGCTGGAAGATCCGTTCATGCTGTATCGCTGCCACACCATCATGAACTGCACGGATACCTGCCCGAAGGGCCTCAATCCTGCCAAGGCGATCGGCGAGATCAAGAAGCTGATCGTGGAGCGGCAGCAGTAGACCCGGCAGTGACTCCCGGCGGCCGAGCCGCCCGGGTCAGCCGTTTGACGAAGGCGGAGATCCGGTGCCGGCGCAGCTCGCTGCGCGCCTTTTCATCAGTCGTCATGTAATTGAGCTGCACGCTGTAGCGCTGGCCGACGAACGGCCTGTGCCCGTGCCAGGCGTTCGGGCTGTTGGGAAAAACCAGCAGCGTTCCGTTTACCGGTGGTATTTCAACCGCATAGTCCTCCAGATCATGCGGGCTGCGGAGCAGCCGCAGGCAGCCCTCATGCTCCAGGAACGCTTGCGGCTCGGCGTTGAGATACAGCAGCACCGTCACCCGCTTGGCGGTCGAATCGCAATGGATTTGGCCGTCGCGTTCGCCGGTCCATGCCCGCAGGGTAACCATCGTGGGGGCTTCGGCGATATCGAGCCCGAACCGCTCGGCGATGACCTCGCGCAGCCGCGTGCCCTCCATTTCCCGCATCAGCGACTGCGCCGCCGGTCCCAGTCTGACCGCGTCCGGCGGAAACGAGCCGCGCTTGCCGAGCGGTGGCAGGTCGGCCACCACCGCGCGGAGCGCGTGCGGCGGAACGAAGTGCGGCACGACGACGTACGGGAACGGATCCGTTTCCACCGGCGCGCGCCACAGCGCCAGATAATCAAGCTCGACCATCGGCCCCTCCATGGTCCTGGCTGTAGCACAGGGAACGCCGCGCGTTGAACCCCGGGCGCCGACGCGGTATCAGCCAGCCGCGCCGCCGTGCACAGGTGCTCCAGTGGAAGGCGCCCCAGTGGACGGGTGCCCCAGTGGATAGGCGCCCCAGTGGACGGGTGCCCAGTGGACAGGCGCAGTGGACAGGCATGGACAGGTCAAGCCCCGAGAGCCCAACCCAGCGAGGACCCCTGCCGGCCTATCGGGCGATGGTGGCGGCCGGAGACTTGCTGCCTGACCAGTCCCAGGAACTGGCGGTCGAGCGCTTGCAGGAATTGTGGGGCAGGCTGCGCGGCTACGATCCGGCGCCTCGCCCGGCGGAAAATCCCGGCCTGCTGTCGCGCCTGCTGCGCCGCAAGCCGACCGACGAAGCGGGCGAGCCCCGCGCGAACGGTCTGTATCTGGTCGGTGAGGTCGGGCGCGGCAAATCCATGCTGATGGATCTGTTCTTCGCCGCCGCCGCCGTGCCGCGCAAGAAGCGCATTCACTTCCATCGCTTCATGCAGAACGCGCACGCCCGCATTCACGCCTACAAGCGCGCGCATCCGGACGTGGCAGACCCGATCCCGCCGCTGGCCGACAGCATCGCCACCGATGCCGCCCTGCTGTGCTTCGACGAGTTCCAGGTCAACGACATCGCCGACGCGATGATCCTTGGGCGGCTGTTCCAGGCGCTGTTCGATCGCAACGTCGTGGTCGTCGCCACCTCCAACATCGTGCCTGCCGACCTGTTCAAGGACCAGCCCGGCCGCGATGCCTTCCTGCCCTTCATCGCCCTGCTGCAGCGCCGGCTGGATGTGCTGGCGATGGACGCGGGACGCGACTTCCGCCGCGACCGGTTGCGGGGACTGCGAACCTGGCATGTTCCAGCCGATGCCCGCGCCGACCGTGCGCTCGATCTGGCCTTTGCCGAGCTCACCGGCGGGGCGGAGCCGAAACCCGTGCGGCTGACCATCATGGGCCGTGCGCTGACCGTGCCGCTGGCCGCCGACGGGGTGGCCCGCTTCGATTTTCCTGCCCTGTGCGGCACCGCGCTCGGACCTGGCGACTACCTGGCGCTG
>Ga0182012_10002893_pt1 | contig 18454 bp, 17 predicted proteins | sample 612S2SmetaG_FD_120486 | JGI IMG/M metagenome (GOLD analysis project Ga0182012, IMG submission 120486) | Permafrost microbial communities from Stordalen Mire, Sweden - 612S2S metaG | ecosystem: Environmental > Terrestrial > Soil > Wetlands > Permafrost | place: Sweden: Stordalen | collected...
CGCCTATAATCTGCTCCGCGCGCACGGAAGCGAAAACATCAAAAATGCCCGATGGCGCGCCGCGCTCGATCTCGACTTTCTGCTCGATATCATCGCCAAATATTAAGAACTGAACAGCCCTGGCTGGTGTGGGCGGTGACGGAACTGTGTTTTTCGCAGAACGACGGCGCGGCGATTATTGATTTTTATCGGAGGCTGGCGAGGGAAGGGAAGTAGGGGCGGCAAGGACGGACATCTTGCGGGCGTCGCCGCAAACCGCATTATTTATGAGCGTCCTTTGGGCTTGGTGTGGCCGGCGAAATTTGATAGATTTTGCACAGGCACCATGGTTTCACCCGCTCTTGACGTTATATTAACTTCTTGTAAAGCGGCGGGTGTGACCTTAAGACCACGACGCTCCCCGTCGGGGACCGTGGGAAAAGGGGAAGTTGATGACAAAAGTTCAGACCATCGGCCATGGCTCCGGGCCGGTTATCTTGCCCGGTCCGTATTCGCGATGATCCCGGCGCGGCGTCCGCGCCGGGGTGGGAGTAGTTGAGCGAGCCGCTATGTTTGGCGCTACGCGGGAGTGAGCAAAGCGCAAATCGCCTGATGCGGTTTTGGCTTGGAAATCTCCACTTTGTCGACATGTTCAACGAATCTGTCATAGAAATCATATCTCTCGATCACCGCCGTCTTCCACGCGGCGGGCACTAAAGGATTGCTTAAGATTGCATTAACCGCTTTTTTCGTGTCGGCGGCGGAAACGAGGCCAAGCGCAAGCTTTACCCAAGCGAGAGTGTCATGATGGTCCCACCAGCCCGGACTATTGCCTTCCTCCGAGACTGTTTTTTCCAATTTCGGCAGTAGTGTCGCAAGCTCTGCTTTATCCTGCGGCAAGGCTCGCTGCGCAAGGTAAAACGCGTAATTGTTCAGACAACCGTCGATCACGAATTTCTGAGTTTCGCCTGGTCTTAGTTTTTGTAACTCCAAGGATTTGCGCATAATTTCAGCATTTAGATAGCCATACTTCGACATTGTTACAGCTATATTTATGTAGCTGTTGTAAATTCCCTTGTTGCTGCCAGACGGGTCTTTAAAGTCCTTGTATAAATTGATACAGTGGCCTCCAAACTGTGTATAAATCGTTGCCGACGCTTCGGCTATGGCTTCTTTGAATTTCTCGTCGAGCGTCGACTTGGCGCTTTCTATTGCCTCATTATGCATCGCCAAGACGCGATCTTTTATCCAGAAATTGCCAAGGAACGAGGTCAGCGTCGCCGCGACGCCGAACGCGCCAACGCCGTAGGTGACCAGTTGAAAAGTATGCGTGATAAGCTGCGCGGACAGTTTTTCTTGCGCCGCCCGTAGTTGCGCCTCTAAGCTTTTGACGCTTTCGCTCAAGGCAGCGATCCGTTTGTCGAACTCTTCCGTATTTGAAGGCTTCGCCTCGGCGGGCGCCGAGGGGCCGGCGTCTTGTTTCTCGACCGGCTTTTCAACCGGCCTAAGCGGTGTCGCGGCAAAAGCCGCGCCGAAAATTATATACAACAAGCAAACCGCAATGGCACCGCGCGCTTTTATCAAAAGTCCCATCCTGGTCGCCCCCGAAACGATGGTCCGAAAACAAGGCTAACGCATGAGCCGGCTCGTCGCAACGAGGAGTCGGCCATCCAATCATTCGCAAGGACAGATTTTAAGCGGCGCCGTTCGGCCTCGAATGGCCTCGCCGTTTCGCTTTTCGCAACGCACCCCCCCAATATTCCCCAAAACCAAAGAGCCCCATCATGCCGCACGTCGTCACGACCGCGCGTCTTTTTCGCGCGGGGTTTTAGTCCATGTCCGCGCGCGACAGCCAAGCCGGGCGCCCGTCATGGTCGCTGGCTCCGCAGGCCCTGTCCATCGCTTATGGACAGGCGCAATTCATGTCGTCGACCGGCGCGACCAGTCCTTCCGGCTGGTTCGGGCCGCTTACGCCGCTCAGCCCAATCGCGCCTCCCGAGGTCGCCGGGCGGCAGATGGATTTTCCGTCGGGCTACAACATCGTCTCGGGCGCGCGCGCTTATGAGCCGATCGGCTTCGAGGATCTTCGCGCGCTCGCCGAAACCTACGATCTGCTGCGGCTCGTGATCGAGACGCGCAAGGATCAGGTCGAGCGCATGTCGTGGGGCTTGCGCCCGCGCCGCGGCGCGACCGGCCCCGGGCCTTCGCGCATAAACCAGCTCACGCGGTTTTTCGAGCGGCCCGACGGCCAGCATTGCTTCGCGATCTGGCTGCGCATGTTGCTTGAAGACCTGTTCGTTATCGACGCGCCGACGCTTTGGCGCCAGCGCGCGCGCGGCGGCGAATTGGTCGCGCTGCATCCGCTCGACGGCGCGACGATCAAGCGCGTCATCGACGACTGGGGCCGCACGCCACAACCTTTCCTCGACAATGGCGCGCTCGTCCATCCCGTCGCCTATCAGCAAATACTGAAAGGCTATCCGGCGGTCGATTACGCCGCGCGCGACATCATCTACGCGCCGCGCAATCCGCGCGCCAATCGCGTCTATGGATTCAGCCCGGTCGAGCAGATCGTGATGACCGCGAACATCGCGCTAAAGCGCCAGATGTTCACGCTGTCGCATTTCACCGAAGGCAATATCCCCGAGAGCCTGATCGGCGTGCCCGAGAACTGGACGCCGGACCAGATCAAGAATTTTCAGGACTATTGGGACGCCTATTTCACCGGCGATCTCGCGGCGCGCCGGCGGGCGAAATTCGTGCCCGGCGGCGTGGCCAAAACCTTCATTCAGACGAAGGAGCCGGAGCTCAAGGGCGTGTTCGACGAATGGCTGGCGCGCATCGTTTGCTATGCGTTTAGCGTCTCGCATCAGGCCTTCGTCAACCAGACCAACCGCTCGACCGGCGAGACGCAAAAGGAGATGGCCGAGGAAGAGGGACTCTGGCCGGTCCTCAAATGGGTGAAGCGGCTGATCGACGGCGTGTTGATCGAGGATTTTGGCGAAGAGGACATCGAATTCGCCTGGGGCGAGGACGCCCAGATTGATGCGGGCCAGCAGGCGCAAGTGCTGACGAGCTACGTCGGCGCGGGAATCCTGACGCGCAACGAAGCGCGGGTGAAGCTCGGCGAGGCGCCGGTGGCGGACCCGGCGGCGAATGTGCTGACGGTGACGACGGGCGCGGGGCCGGTGCCGGTGGATGTGGCGCTTGATGATCCGCTCGTAAAACCTCGCGCGCCGCGCTTGACCAAAGCCGTTCCGGCTCCATAGTTCTTGTTTGAACGTCTCGCCGTTCGCGGGGGCGAAAAGATGGGACAGTTTCTGAAGATATGCTTAAGCGCCGCCGCGCTTGTCTACATCTCGACGCAGGCCAAGGCGGAATCAAGCTTGAGTTACGTGGCGCCTTATGCGGTCGACCAATTAGCCGTCGGCACGACCGTGGCGCCCAATTCATGGCAATACAAGAGGTATAAATGTAAACCGAGCGATCAATACGAAAATTCGATTTACTGTAGATTTACGGAGACCGTAAATGGGGCGAGCAAGATCGTTACGATCTTGCATCTATATAATAATATAGTCACCTATATAAATGAGTCCGTGTTTCCGAAGGCATTTACGAAGGCGGGAGTGGAGCGCGAAATTGGGAGCCTGTCGCGACAGTTTGGGAGCGCTCCGCGTATTCAAACGTCGTCGGCGGGCCTGATTGCAATCTGGGGCGACATCAAACTTCAACCGCTGACAAAAAGTGAATTGACGATTTTAACGCGGTTGGAGCAGGATGAGAGCCCGAACATGGGTTTTCTGGTCGATTACCTGATGGATTTTCGCAAGTCGGCCAGAGCGAACCTCCCCGTTTATCACCTTGGCGGCGATAGAGGCTTTGTCTGGGTCGCAAGATACGGCGAAAACGGAAACGACGGCGTCCTTCGCGTTCTGGCCGCGGACCCTTCGCAAATGAAGCTGGGCGCGCTGGAAGCCTCGCGGCTTCCGACACAGCCCGCCGAAAGGCCCACTGAATCGCGGCACGGCGCGCCGCCGTCAAACCCGCCCGACCCCAACGCCGGCGAGCGGGTTTCGGCCGGCACGGGCTTTTTCGTCGCGCGGGACGGCAGCTTTGTGACCAACGCCCATGTCATCGAAGATTGCACGATGGTTCGGGTGAAAACGGACGACGGCGCGATCCTCGACGCACAAATCGTCGCGCGCGACGTCGCCAACGATCTGGCGATTCTGCGCCTGGGCCAGAGCCCGAAAAAAATCGCCGCGCTTCGCGAAGGCATTCGTCTTGGCGAAGGCGTCGCGGCGTTTGGTTTTCCTCATGCGGATATACTTTCGAGCTCGGGAAACTTCACGCAGGGGAGCATCACCGCGCTCTCCGGCATGGGCGATGACAGCCGGTATCTGCAATTGTCCGCGCCGGTTCAGGCCGGCAACTCCGGCGGGCCGTTGCTTGATAAGTTTGGCAATGTGGTGGGCGTCGTGTCGGCGAAACTCAATGCGCTGAAGGTCGCCGAAAACGGCGGCGATCTACCGCAGAACGTCAATTTCGCTCTGAATTCCGCAGTGCTCGCCACTTTTCTTCACGCCAACCGCGTGATTTACGAAGTTGGGGCGTCGGACGGACAAAAGGCACTGGACCCGCCGGATGTCGCCGATCTGGCGAAAGCGATCAGCGGCTTTGTGATCTGCAAATAACTTTCGCGTGGACGCGCAGCGCGCAAAACTTTGCGAAGCGTCCCTTCACAAGCATCGGGAGATTTGCCCAGGCGGCGGCGGGAGCGCGTCCCGGGCGTAGGCGCGGGGGCCGCGCTATAAATGAACCCACGGCGTTCGCGCGATGGGAGCCTTTAAGATGAAACAATCCGCGAAAGCGATGGCCCGGCTCTTTTTCACCGCCTGCTTTTGTTGCGTCTTGGCGTTTTACGCGGGACTTGGCCGCGCCGAGGACGTGAAGGCCGCCGCCAAGCCGATCAAGCTCGCGGTGTTCGACCTCGAACTCGACGATTTCAGCGCTGGCGGCCCACTGGCCGGCGAGAGCGCGGAGGAGACCGCGCGGCTGCGGCGCGTCACCGCGCTGGCGCGCGAGCAGCTCGCGAAATCCGGGCTGTTCGAACTCGTCGATACGAGCACGTCCAGCGACGAAAATCTGAAGGCGCATTGGCTGCGCAAATGCAACGGCTGCGAGGCCGACATCGCCCGCGCGCTCGGCGCTGACATGTCCTTCCTCGGCTTCTTCCGCAAGATCAGCGTGATGGAGCAAAACCTCGAATTTCGCATCCGCGACGCCAAAACCGGCGAGTTCCTCAACGTGTCGCAAACGGATTATCGCGGCGAGACCGACGAGTCCTGGAGCCGCGCGATTGTCTGGCTCATCAGGCACGGCCTCGTCGAACCGGAACTCGCGCGCCGCGCGCAAAAGCAGGGGCCGTAGCCACGCGCCTTTCGAACGCCAACCAAACCCAATCCACAAGGCTCGCCTCGCGCGGGCCTTTTTCTTTGAGGACGCGCACAGATGACGCAGTTGCAGATGTTCATTCCGCTCACCAAGATCGACGCGGGCAAGCGGCTTGTTTACGGCGTCGTCACCGCCGAGACGCCGGATCGCGGCAATGAGGTCTGCGATTACGCCAGCACCAAGCCCTATTACCAAAAGTGGTCGGACGAGGCCCGCAAGGCCAGCGGCGGCAAGAGCCTCGGCAATCTGCGCGCCATGCACGGCAAGGTCGCGGCGGGGCGCGTCGAGGCTATCCATTTCAACGACGACGACAAGCAGATCGAAGTCTGCGCGAAGATCATCGACGACGCCGAATGGGCCAAGGTAGAAGCGGGTGTCTACACCGGATTTTCGCAGGGCGGCGGCTATGTGAAGCGCTGGCCCGACGAGAACGACCCGGACCTCATGCGCTACACCGCGAGTCCTTGCGAGATTTCGCTGGTCGATCTGCCCTGCCTGCCGAGCGCGACATTCGCGATGATCAAGGCCGATGGCGCGGTCGAGACGATGAAGTTCGCGAGCTTCGACAACGTCGTCGAGCAGGTGTGGATGGCCGGCGACGGCAAGACCTTCAAGAAGAAAGCCGAGGCGCTGGCGCATCAGACTCTGCTCGCGAGTTCCGCGTCCATGCTGGGCGCGCTCGAGCGGATGGAGAATGATCTCGGCAAGGCGGCGCCGGCGCCGAGGACGCAGGCTCTTGAGCGCCTGCGCAAATGTCTCGGACAAGAAGCGTTCGACGCCGGCCGCGCCATCGCCGCCTTGCAAATCGTGTTCGACGTGCTGGCGGCGGAAATCGCCGAGGGCGAGGACGACGAAGGGCAGATCACCGCGCTGCAAGACGCCATGGTCAGGCTGAAGGTTTTTATCGTCGCGGAAATCTCCGAGGACGACGAAGACGACGAACAGCCCTCCGATGTTCTGGAGCAAGCCGCTTCGACAAGCGATCTCGCCAAGATCGCCGAGACGCTGGAGGCGGCGCGGCTGGAGCGCGACGCGCAGAAGGCTTTGCTGGCCGAACTCGCGCCGCGTCTCGAAAAGCTCGGCCAGCGCGTCGAGGAACTCGCCCGCCAGCCGCTGCCGCCGCCGATGCTCGCCGGCACGCGCGCGGTGGAGAAGGGCGCGGAGGCGCGCGTCGAAGACCTGGCGGCGACGCTCGCGGCGATGACCGGCGAGCAACGGGCGGCGCTGCTGATCAAGGTCGCGCAGAGCCAGCCGCGAACGCTGCGGTGAGGAGGACTACTCGTTCGCTGAATGAGCGAGCGTTGCTTCGTGATGCGCGGAATGGGGCGCTTCCGCCAAAGCTTGCCGTAGCCGATGTTCGAGCGAGGCGTCGAGGTTTGTCTTGAGCAAGCGTCCGCCGGAAGCGGCGAGCGTCGCGACGATGTGGTGGTCGACTTCGTGCTCCGTATCGACGTTGCGTTCCAACAGCAGCAGCGGCTGGCCCGGTCTAAGCAAATCGTCGAGCGCTTTGACGAAATCCTCGCCCACGCCGGAGGCGTTCAAGTCCTCTCTTACGGCGTCCGCCCCGGCGCCCGCGGGAGCGCCGAAAATCGGATGCAGAAAGAGCGCTCCGATGAGCAATCCCGACATCGATCCCGTTCCGGGATCCAAGGCGAAGGAATGAACGAGATGGTTGAGTTTGATCGCGCCCTTTTCGTCGCGCGTGGCCACGACGAACTCACATAAACGGCAAATTTCATCGCGCGGAAGCGCCAGCAGCGCATCATGCGCCGCCTCGGCGGCTTTCACGTCGGGATAGCCAATCACAATCAGGTCGCGCATGTCTCATCCTCTTCCTGGCGCGCCGCGATGGGCGCTGTTGATCATATAAAGCGATAGGGGCGGGAAGCAATCAACGCCAAAATTTCCGCTCGCCGTTCTCGTCGGTGAGCCGGCGGCGCGTCGCAAGCGGCGGGCTATGGCGAGGTCGGATGAGGGATGTCGCGATCACCCGGCATCTTTCTTTGCCGCGTCCTACTGAGAATCGAACGCCTTCGCAGCGCCGTTGTCGCCGACAGAGCCCTCATCCGACCCGTCTACGCCGCGCCTCCGTTCTCCCATAAGTGGGAGAAGGGAGGCGCCCCACCAACACCCGCGCCGGGGACGGCGCGTCCACCTCACAGCGGAACTCCCCACATGACCATCCATCACACCACGCATGAAGTTCTCGAAGCCATTCGCAAATCGCAAAGCCTGCCGCAGGGCGATCCGCGGCTGCTCGCCTTTGGGCTGGAAAAAAGCACTTTTTCGCAGCCGACCAGCGCGACCGACGGCCTCGCCTTTTACGATCTCGAACCCGGCGCCAAGTTCCTCGCGCCCGTGCTCACGCCGCTCCGCAACGAGACGCCGCGCGTCTCCGGCCGCGGCGGCATTCAGGCCAACTGGCGCGCCATCACTGGCGTCAACACCAACGGATTGCGGCTCGGCGTTTCCGGCGGCAACCGCGCAGGCGTGCAGGCCGTGACGACAGCCGACTACTTCGCCTCCTATAAGGGCATCGGCCTTGAAACCTCGGTCGACTTCGAAGCCGAATACGCCGGCGTCGGCTTCGACGACGTGCGGGCGCAGGCCGGCCTGCGCGGGCTTCAGGCGACGATGATCGGCGAAGAGGCGCTGATCCTCGGCGGCAATAATTCGCTGCCGTTGGGCGTCACGCCGACCCCGACTTTGACCGCTTCCGCCAGCGGCGGATCGCTCGCCTCCGGCACGCTGTCGGTGATTTGCGTCGCGCTGTCGCTCGACGGCTTCATCAACGGCTCCGTGCTGGGCGGCGTGCAGTCGCAGATCACGCGAACCAACGCCGACGGCTCCACCGATATTTTCGGCGGCGGCGCGGCGCAGAAGTCGGCGAACGCCACGGTCGCCGTCACCGGCCCCTCGGGCGTCGTCGCGGCTGTCGTCGCGACGGTGCGCGGCGCGCTCGGCTATGCCTGGTTCTGGGGCGCGGCGGGCTCGGAGGTTCTGGGCGCGATCACCTCGGTCAATTCCGTGAGCATTTCGGCGACCGCCGCCGGAACGCAAACGGCGGCCTCGCTTCCCGGCGCCGACTGGTCGAACAACGCGCTCGTGTTCGACGGGCTTTTGACGATCGCGCTGAAGCCTGGTTCCGGCGCCTATGTCGCGTCGCAGGCGAGCGGGACGGCAGGCGTGGGAACGCCGCTGACGGCGGATGGCGCGGGCGGCGTCGTCGAGATCGACGCGGCGCTGAAATCCATGTGGGACAATTATCGTCTCTCGCCCGACACCATCTGGGTCAACAGCCAGGAGGCGCTGAACATCTCGAAGAAGATTCTCGCCGGCTCCGCCAATTCGGCGCAGCGCTTCATCTTCAACGCCGCGCAGGACGCGATCGGCGGCGGCGTGATGGTGCGGACCTATCTCAACCGCTTCTCGATGAGCGGCGGCTCGACGCTGGACATCCGCGTGCATCCCAATTTGCCGGCGGGAACGATTCTGATGACCGCGCGCAGCATTCCCTATCCGCTGTCGGGCGTCGGCAATGTGTTCCAGATCAGAACGCGCCGCGATTACTACCAGATCGAATGGCCGTTGCGCACGCGCCGCTATGAGTATGGCGTCTACGCGGACGAAGTGTTGCAGCACTATTTTCCGCCCTCGCTCGCGGTGATTTCCAACATCGCGAATGGGTGACGTACGCTGGGCGCGCTCCTTCTCCCGTTCGCGGGAGAAGGTGTCACGCGTAGGCGCGACGGATGAGGGGCGCCGCGACCGGGCTGTCACTCTCCCATGAGCCCTCATCCGACGCTTGCTAACGCAAGGGCCACCTTCTCCCACAAGTGGGAGAAGGGAGCGCCCGCCGCACATAGATAGAAAACGGAGCATCCATTCATGACCACCGGCGATCTCGTCGCGCTTGGCGCTGTTAAGAACTGGCTCGGCGTCACGACCGACGACGACGACGCGCTGCTCGCCGCGCTGATCTCGCAGATCAGCCGGGGCATATACAACTACATCAACCGTTCCTTCGTGCTGCCGGCCGACGTGACCGAGGCTTACGACGGCTCGGGGCGCGATCAGCTGTTGCTCCGCAATTGGCCAATCGGCGCGGTCTATTCCGTCGTCGTCGACGGCAAGGCGATTCCGCCCGCGCCGATGATGGTCGCGAATGTCCATCCGATGCATGGCTATGTGCTGGAGCAAAGCGACGACGCGCCGCCAGGCGCGATGCAGCAATTGTTTTTGCGCGGGCCGCATGTGTTTCGCAAGGGCCGCCAGAACGTCGTCGTCTCCTATCGCGCGGGCTATGAGATCGTCGGCGAGGCGCAAGCGATTCCCTTGAGCGCGTCGTTCACGATCGACGCGCTCGCGCCCTATGGCGGATGCGCCGCGGACACCGGCGTCATTTACGCCGGCGGCGCGGCGATGAGCGCGGTCTCAAACGCGCCGGCGCGGGGGCAATATTCGGTCAGCGGTGGCGTCTACACATTCGCCGCCGCGGACGCGGGCGCCGCGGTCGCGTTGTCCTATGGCTATATCCCCGCCGATCTCGAACAATGCGCGCTCGAATGGGTCGCCGACCGTTACAAATACAAGGACCGCATCGGCATGACGAGCAAGAGTCTCGGCGGCCAGGAGACGGTCGCCTATCAGAACAAGGCGACGCCGGATTTCGTCGCGCGGTCGTTGATGAATTTTTGCAGGATCATCGCGAATTGAGGCCCGCCCATGCTCGACGTAGACATCGAAGGCGCGGCGGAAGTCGCCGCGCGCTTTGACGCCATGCCCGCCGCGCTCCGCGCGGCGCTCAGGGACAAGATCGCCGATCTCGCCGGTCGGCTGGTCGACAAGATCAAGAACGACAAGCTCGGCGGCGAGGTTTTGCGCGCGCGCACGGCGCGTTGCAGGGGTCGATAGGATCAAGCGTCGACGACGACGGCGCGAGTGTTTTCTCAGTGGGCGTCAAATACGCCTTCGCGCAGGAATACGGCTTTGACGGCGACGAGACGGTCGCCGCGCACGCCCGCGCGATCCGCGAAGCCTTCGGCAAGGCGATCGCCCCGAAGACCATATTCGTGCGCGCCTTTTCGCGTCACATGAACCTTTCCGAGCGTAGTTTCATGCGCTCGGCGCTGGACGACATGCAAGACGAAATCGGGCGCGTTTTGAACGAAGCCGTCTGCGAAGGGTTGAACACATGAATGTCGCGCGTGAAGCGGTCATGGCGTCGCTGGTCGCCTTGTTGGAAGGCGTCGTGTTCTCGTCGCCGGTCAATGGCCAGACGCAATTCGTCTCGGTGTCGCGGCGCCTAAAGCTTTGGGCCGACGTGCCGAAATCGCAACGCCCGGCGCTGTTCGTCAGCGAACATCGCGAGCAGCCGAACTATCAGAGCGAGGCGTTGCCGTGCAAGACCACGCTGAGCGTCGATCTCTTCATCTACATCGACGCCAGCGACCGAAACACCGTACCTGCGAGCGCGCTCAACACGATCATGGACGCGCTGGACGCGGCGCTGATGGCGTCGCCGGTGGCGAACAACCGCCAAACGCTCGGGGGCCTCGTCTCGCATTGCCGCGTCGACGGCGCGGTTTTGAAAGACCCCGGCGATCTCGACGGCGACGGCCTGCTGTGGGTTCCGTTGAAAATTTTGGCGCTTTGAGGCGCGTAGCATCAACATACAACTTAAGGAACCAAACGCATGTCCAACAACACTTCGCTCGCCTTCGGCTCCGGCGTCCTGATCGGCACGACTTCGGCCGGTCCCTTGCAATTTGGAACCTTGCAGGATGTGTCGGTCGATTTTTCCTTTTCGGTCAAGTCGCTGATGGGGCAGTATCAGTTTCCGGTCGCGGTGGCGCGCGGCGCCGGCAAGATCTCGGGCAAGGCGAAATTCGCCAATATCGACGGTCCAATCCTCAACACGATTTTCTTCGGCAATACGCCGGCGACGGGCCAGACGCTCTGGTCCTATAATGAAGGCGCGACCGTCGGCGCCGCCTCGCCCTACACCGCGACGGTGGCCAACGCCGCGACTTTCGACGCGAATCTCGGCGTCGCCTATGCGTCGAGCGGACTGCAACTGACGCCCGTCGCCAGCAGCCCGGCCGCTGGGCAATATAGCGTCGCGAGCGGCGTCTATACGTTCAGCTCGGCCGACGCCGGCAAGGCCGTGCTGATCACCTACAGCTATACGCAGTCCGTCGCGGGCTCGAAGGCGGTGATCTCCAACAAACTGATGGGCGTGGCGCCGACGTTTCAGATCGACTTTTACCAGACCAACCCCAATGTCGCCGGCGCGCAATGGTCGCTGCGGCTTTACAGCTGCATCTCGTCGAAGCTTTCGATGGGGAGCAAGCTCGAAGACTTCACGATACCCGAAATGGATTTCGAAGCCTTCGCCAACGCGTCGAACGACATCGGCCAATTGAACACCGCGATTTGAGGCGCTCACATGAATCCCGATCCCAACATCAATTGCGCCGGCGCGCCGGTGGTGACTCTGGCCGGGCGCGAATGGTTCGTGCCCGTGCTGGCGATGCGTCAGGCGCGCGTCGTCGTGCCGGCGCTTATGCGGCTCATGCCCGTGCTGCAGGAAATGCAGAGCGGCCAGCCGGCGGCGATGGCGCGCCTCTCCGAGGAAAATTACGACGCGATCATCGCCGTCGTTCACGCCGCGTTGACGCGCGCCTATCCCGAATTGTCGCGCGCGATGTTTCTCGATTTGCCGGCCTCGACGCCCGAACTCGTCGCGGCGCTCGGCGTCGTCACGCGCCAGACCGGCTTCTTCCGGCCGGCCGATGCTTCGGGAGACGGTTTGGGGGAAACATTGGGGGAGGCGGCGAAGCCTGCGACGGCTCCCCGAAATTCTTCGACCGGCTGATCGCGCATTACTGCCAATGTTCGGGCGAGCGATGGGACGACGCGCTGGAAGCGAGCCTGACCTTCCCGCGCCTGTTCGCGCGCCAAGGCTATTGGCGCGAGTTCCCGCCGACGCATGTGCTGTTGCGGGCGATCGCGGTCGGGCTCGGCGTGTTCAAGCCGGCGGCGGCGCCGATGGATGCGATGGCGACGTTGAAGGCGATGTTTCCGGAGGGGAAGATTTCCTGAACGTGTTAGTTAGAAGAAGGGTCAGAGTGTTTCCCAGCGCATAGGTTATTGTACGGCTTAATAGCATTGTCACCTAGCGAGAACTGCTTAATGGCTAGGATAATGACGAACGGTTTTTCTCCCGTATATCCGCCAAACGCATTTTGGCGTTCACGTGCCCGCATAAAACGGACGCATACTTGTTATTGGATACCTTTCTGTCTCCAACGGCGTATAGGTTTGCAAAACTCGCAGACCCGGGATCTTTGAGAGTGCGTTTTACCGTTTCCTTCAGTGTATCAAACATCTCACCAGTGAACGGGAAGCCCTCTTGAATTGTTCCAAATATTGGCTTGTCGAAAAGCTACGTGAACGGCTTTTCTGGTAATCCTCTATTTGAGTTGCCGTCGATCCTTCGAGGGTTACTTGCGCTGAAAAATGCACCCAGTATCGCTGAAATTACGCACAGGGCGCCAAATAATTTAAGTGCGAGTTTCATTGCAGCGTCTCCTTCCGTTTTGGAGGCAACAGCAGGACATCGTAATCATTAAAACCGTGAACTGGAATGAACATCGTATGCAGGACAATGGGCCGTATCCGATGGTGCCGTAATTGTGAGATTCGGTGGCGAAATCACGGGCGATGGTTCCGGAGCGGTTTTCATTTGCGGACATCGGCTTTGAATCGAGGTGGTCAGCGAAGGAACAGCTTGACGAAAATCGCGACCTGAAAAGCGAGAACAAAGCCCATCATCCACTTGATGACGGTTAATTCACTACGCACCGAGGTCACGTCGTCGTCACGCTTGCTGAGCGCGGCGGCTGCTTTAAGCGCCTTGTCTTCTGGCACATCAATCGAACGGAACGCCTCGAAAACCTCGGATTGCATCTGGGTCATGGTTATCGCTCAACCTTTCCGCGAAACAGCCGCGGCACGGTTTAATAGCATATCGCCGCCCGCAGCGCACGTCCCGGTCGCGGCGCCCCTCAACCCGCGTGCTTCTTCACCCAGGCGGCATAGCTGTCCATCCAGTTCTGCACGAACGGCCGGCTGGCGGCGCCGATTTCGCCGTTCGCGTCGAACAGGTCCTCCTTCGCCTGGATGAAGGCCTCGGGCTGGCCGAGCGTCGGCGCGTCGAGATAGGCGAGGATGTTGCGCAAATGCTGCTGCGCCATCGCCGTGCCGATCGCGCCGACCGAAACGCCGATGACGCCTGCGGGCTTGCCCGCGAAGGCGTTGGCGCCATAGGGACGCGAGGCATTGTCGATCGCGTTTTTGAGCACGCCGGGAACCGAGCGATTATATTCCGGCGTCACGAACAGAACGCCCTTGGCCGCGACGATCTCGCTTTTCAGCCGCTTCACCGATGCGGCCTGGTTCGCGTCGTCGTCCTGATTGTAGAGCGGAAGATCGCCGATTTGCGCCTGGTGGAGGGAAAACTCCGGCGGCGCCAGTTTCGCGAGCGCGTTCGCCAGCTTGCGGTTGTAGGAGTCGCGGCGAAGGCTGCCGACCAGCACGAGGATTGGATAAGGGCTCATATCAATCGTCTCCCAAATTCGAGAACGAACGGACGCATCGAAAGGGTAAATATTGTTCGGCCGCGGCGAAAGGCCAGCCGCCGCTTCCCAGCGTTGCAAAAGTACAAACAGAGAACATAAAATTCGCGCCAGTCGCGGCGCGGCTCAAACAGGGAAAAACCGTCCATGGCCGACGATGTGACGATCCGCTTTAGCGCCGACACCGACGATTTGGAGGACGGTCTCGCCAATGTGCGCGGCGCTGTCGGCTCGGTGACGCCGGACCTCAAGAAGCTCTCGGAAAGCGTCAGCGACGCCGCGCAAAAAACCGCGCCGGCGACGGCCGCCTTTTCGCGCATGTCGATCGCCATCGGCGACGGCCTGACCGGCGCGCTGCGGCCAGCTTCCTCCGCCTTGGGCGCGCTCGGCGACGACGCCAAGAAGCGCATCGACGACGAGATCAAGGCGTTGCAAGAGTCGCTGGCGATCAAGAAGACGATCTTCGACGGCGAGGCGAAGCTCAAGAACATCAGCGAGGGCGAAAAAATCGCGTTGGTGAGGGCCGCGACGCAGGAGGAATACGAGGCGCAACGCGCTTTGCTGGAGCAGGAGGCGGGGCTCGCCGATCTGAGCGTCAAGCAAAAGGAGGCGGCGCTGAGCAAGATCAGGACGCTCGAAGCGACGCATCAAAAGCAGATGCTGCAACTCGCCTACCAGGCCGCCGAGGAGCAGGACAAAATCTGGCAGGGTCTCGCGAGCAAAATCGGCTCTTCGATGAGCTCCAGCATCATGGGACTGTTGCAGCACACCACGACCTTTCGCGAAGGCGTGCGCCAAATGGCGGTGCAGGCGACGCAATATTTCGTCAATATGGGCACGCAATGGGTCGCCAGTTTCGCGATGAACATAGCCAAGAACATCGCGACGCATGTGATGGGCGAACAGGCGATGACGGAGGCGACGCAACTCGGCGTTTCCGAACGCACGGCGAGCGAGGCGGCGGGAAGCGTCGCCGACATCGCCGGGAAAGTGGCGGCGGTGATCAAGAGCATCATGGCGTCGTCGGCCGAGTCTTTCGCCGGCGTGTTCGGCTTTATGGCGCCGCTGCTGGGGCCGGCCGCGGCGGGTCCGGCGGCGGCCGCGCAAGCTACCGTGGCGGGCGCGGCCAGCATCGCCTCCTTCGACATCGGCGCCTGGAACATTCCGCAAGACCAGCTCGCGATGGTGCACAAGAACGAAAAGCGCAAGACAATTCATAAGCTATTGATTTAGAATGCATTGCAAACCGCCGGATCAGGATTTGTTTACTGGTTTTGTTACCGGCTTGCAACGACAAACTCACTTGTGGAGAGATTGCTGTTCGCGGCATGATCAATCGAAGCCGTATCGGGCATGAAGGCGACGACCATCCCCTTTGCGAGTCCGTTAGGGGGACTCGAGTTCCAACGGCGGGAAACGCTCGATAGGCGGCCATCGCCTTTCGGCTCGAACCGTTGGATTTGAGATACTTTTTGATGGGGATTACGTGGTCCTCCTAATTTACCGCGCCCGCTTGTGGGCTTAAACATAACCACGCCTTCTACTGCGGTAGGAGGTCTTTCATCGGTGATTGCTCCCACGTCAAAAGGCTCGAATCCCGAAGGTTCGAGCCTTTCTTCGTTCCCTTTAAACGGGGGCCGGCTTGCCACGTTAATGTTCCTTCGAACCATGTGGGCGTTCACGCCGCACGGCTTTGTGGTCGCGCGGGAACATTCTTAGCGGCCCATGGGATCGGGATAATCAGGATCGTGGGGGGACTCGGACAATGGACAGGACATGGACACCCCATAGGGGCGTGTCCGTCCGTCCGTTTGTCCGACCCCGATGATTCCCGGAAAATAGGGCATCATGGGCCTACGCATCCTTGATCCGCGCTCTGTTCGGCTAAGCGGTCCGAGAGTGTTCTCGCCTCATACGCCATCGCCTCCAAACCGAGAATCTGACATCGGTTCGATATGCGGGTCAGGCATGAACCAGTCCACCGTTTCAACAAACTCAAATGCCGATACGAATGATTCTAATAATGCTTTAACGTCACTTTTTATTTGCTTTAAGCTGTTCTGTTCTTGATTCATTTTTACTCCTTATATCTTTTAAAACTATTGTTCTAATATAATTTGACATAGTTATTTCTTTTGATTGTTTTACAGCATGTTTTATTGATCTCTTATCTTTATTTGTTAGTCTAACAGTTAGTTTCGTTTGTAATGTCATTTATGGCTCCTTAGGCATAGTAGAACATTCCCACATCAGCGATATGGGAATTATTTTAGGCATGGTTCTCGCAATAATCCTATGTATGTTCGGCGTCACTCGCCAGAACGGGTTTTATTTGCAAGTATGGTTTCACCGCAATCGAATTGCTTGGCAAAATAATCTGATACGTCGAGCGGATCAATTATTATTTTAATGTCGCATGTTGCTCGCTTAGAGGCTTCAAGCTTTTCAAAAATAGCTTTAGCGTGCTTGTGTAGCAATGGTTCCCGTTCGGTGGGTACCTTCAACAATATATGACCGTGGAACGGTGTCGGATTTCTCCCCTTGGTGAACCTCTCGAAAGTAGCCACGTATTCAAAAAGTTCGTCGCATCGACCCATGATTCTACGGCCAAGTCGATACAAAAACCGCTCGGTGATTGATACCTTCTCGGCTTCGAGTTCTGGCGGAACTACATCCGCCCGAAGGCCAAAGGTTAAGGTAACGAAATGCGTAAACCCCAGCGTCGCTAAATGACAGGCGAATGCATCTCGGGTTTGGCTAGTAAGGCTTTTTCTCATCATGTATCTATTTAGTAAAAATCGATCTTTAGTCTTACGCCGGTCTTACGCCGCCCTCCCCAGTCTGGCAAGTCCCCTATTCGAAAATAATCCAGTCGTGGTTCCGGTATCCGATTTCAACCGCCAAAGGGCGGGATTTGGGAACGTGGCGCGTCGAAATGAACAAGTCGGGGTGACGCGCCGTGGATCGTCTCGCCGGATTTGACCGCCAAGGGTGAGGTGGCGGGGCTCGTAGCTCGCGGAAATGATCAAGGTGGGCCCTCCCATACGCCGGATCAGCGTTTCCCCCCTTCCACGGCCTTCGGCGTGGATTTGGGCGGCTAGGTGCATCGTCATCCTCGTTCCGGCTCGGACCCACACCAAAACTTTTCACGAAATCGCGCCGGACGCGGATATCATTTTTCTGAAAAACTACATGCGGTTTTGGTCGGAACAGCAAACGCCGATGCCCTACGTGGCTCCGTTTTCGAGCATGGTGATTATACTCGGCGGCGACGAAGGGGTGATCGAGAGGGCGAGGGCGACATGGGGTGGTGTTTTTGTTCCGAGACGGAATTTGAACCCGGAGCCGGTAGAACGGATTTGATTCCGGCTACCGGAGCCCGAAGTGGGGCTCGGTGTGCAAAAATCAGGGATTCCGTGACAGGGCGCGATTTAACGGATTGGCCCTTTTGCCGCTTTGTGCAACGATGGGCGCAAGAAGGTGGGAGCGGGTTAAGCTTTGTCGTTTTGTGAAAGCGTGAAGTTAATCACGAGCCAATCGAAGCTGTCAATTGCGACTTTGACGTCGTGTGCAACTATTGGAGTCTCGCTTTCTCCATGAAACAACGAATTTCTATCGTGTTGAACTTTAGAATAATGCGCCAAAATCTCTTTTATCGTCTTTTCTAGCCTAACGTGCTTTCCTAGGAATTTGACGCGTCTAAACACACTCGGGACTGTCGGGGTGGACTGCGGCCAAATGATTGATTTTGCAAGCTCGGGACACTGCTCGGCAACCAGAGACTTGGCTGCATCCCAATAACTCGGGGCACCTTTCAAATCCTCTTCTGTAATCGTCAAACCTTCCCGCTGGATCATCAATAACATTCGTTCATGAAGGAGTGACTCGACCCCGACGTTCAGCCAGAACAGAGCTTCACGAGTATCGCCGAGCGTAAGGTATTGCTCTGCAAGAATCCGGCATTTGCCAAACCATTCGGTGGATTCAACGGTTCCAATGTCAGCCGAATCCGAAACTGCTGGCGCAGCGCCGACGAACGCGATGTTGAGCAGTGCGGGATTGCTCTTGCGAATGACATTGATGTCATCATGGTTAGGAATAACAAGTTTATATTCAATGTCGCCAAGATCAGACGGTGATGGTACCCACACGCTAATGTAATTGTCGTGATCCCGAAGCCGCCAAGATGCCTCATAGACCAACTGGAAGGCTAATCGGAAAATATTAGGCCATCCTGCGACAGGCAGCGGCTCCATCGCAGGGCTGTTTAGTCCGCTTATTTTCTGGTGGCTCTGGGATTCCTTCCGGCGCGAATGTGTGAATCTATCAGCGACAGCCCGAATCGGAGGTTGTCGTCATGCGAACGCCGCTGCTGGAGA
>Ga0182012_10002894_pt1 | contig 18452 bp, 18 predicted proteins | sample 612S2SmetaG_FD_120486 | JGI IMG/M metagenome (GOLD analysis project Ga0182012, IMG submission 120486) | Permafrost microbial communities from Stordalen Mire, Sweden - 612S2S metaG | ecosystem: Environmental > Terrestrial > Soil > Wetlands > Permafrost | place: Sweden: Stordalen | collected...
ATTCGCGGTAACCACGCGCAGTTCGCCGCAGGCTTTTCAAGTAATTCCGTTGGTGGTGTGGCGCGTGTATGTGGACGGTCGTCCGGATGAGTTGGTGCGCGGAGTGAGCATTGTGGGGACACCGCTGGCCGCCATGAAGCGGATTGTTGCCACCGGCGACAAGAGCGAAGTGTTCAACGGCGAGTGCGGCGCGGAGTCGGGCACGGTTCCCGTAAGCGCGGTGGCTCCGGCCATGCTTGTAAGCGAGATGGAAACGCAACGGCAGCCGCAGGGAACGGCGCGGCCGCCGATACTCTCCATTCCGAGTGCAGACGCAACTGCGTCTGCTGAGCAAAGCCAAAACAGCAGCGGGGACGAAGGCGCCTCGAAGCCGGCCAGTCCTGAAGAAGGCCTGTACCGGGTAGGCGGTGGAGTCTCGGCGCCTGTTCCCTTGAAGCGTGTGGAAGCAAAATACTCTGAGGAAGCGCGACGGGCTAACTACCAAGGCATATGTTTGGTTTCTGTGGTTGTCGACTCGCACGGAGATCCCCAGAATGTGCACGTGGTTCGTGCGTTGGGCATGGGCTTAGACGAGAAGGCGCTCGAAGCCGCGAGAAAGTGGAAATTCAAACCGGCAATGCTTAATGGGAAACCGGTACCGGTCAGGGTTAACATCGAAATCCGTTTCATGCTTCTACCTTAATGACCAGGGTTATTCATCTTAATCGAGCAAAGGAGGCGCAGTGATCCCAATCCGTTCTGCTGCCACGATTACCTGCCGCGGATTTTTTGTGGCTTGCCTGTGCGTGCCGGCTATGCACGCGCAGCCTACCCGCGCCGATGCAGAAAAGGATCCGGTGCTGAAGGCCATGCTCGTTGAGATGGATCGCAGCATGAGCCATCTGCAACTGCCCGGCTTTGCCAAGCCGTTCTTTATCCAGTACCGGATTGAGGATGTTGACGAGTTCTCAACGCGGGCGGAGTTTGGCGCCAGCGAGGGTTCTCAGCACGCTCACCAGCGCATTGCGCGGGTGACGGTGCGTGTGGGCGACTACAAGACCGACAGCTCCGGTGGGCGCGGCGATGGAGCTCTGGAACTTGCGTCGCTTGACAACGATCCCATTGCGCTGCGCTCGGCGCTATGGACGGCCACCGACCAGGCGTACAAGAGTGCGCTCGCTGCCTTCGCGCAGAAGCAGGCAGCGCTCAAGCAGGTGCAGACACCGCCGCAGGCCGACGACTTCAGTCACGAGCAGCCGCTCATCTCACTTGCTGCGCCGCTCACGCTCACTGTGGATGAGGATGCATGGACACGGCGAACGGCGCGCGTCAGCGGGCTCTACCAGAGCGATCCAGCAGCCAGCGCGGGCGAGGGCAACGTGCAGTATTCGAATGCGCAGTTCCAGGCCCACGCAACCACCACCTGGCTGGTGACGAGCGAAGGATCCATTGTTCGCAAATCGGCGGGGATCTATCAGCAGTCTTTTGGCGTGGGCACGCAGGCGCAGGATGGAATGCGGCTCGATCGCTCCTATGCTTCAACGGGGACTTTGCTCAAGGATCTCGACTCGCAGGATGTTTTCGAGAAGCACGCACAGACGTTGATCGCTTCGCTGGCGGAGTTGCGCAAAGCGCCGCTGGTCGATGAGGAATATCACGGCCCGCTGCTGCTGAGTGCCGACGCAAGCGCCGACACCATGCGCACACTGCTCGCGGGCGGCGTAACGGCCACACGGCCAAGGCTGGGCACGGAGGCGCGCACCAACGGAGCTTTTGCTTCCAGCTTTCACGCTCAAGTGATGCCGGAGAACATGGATGTGGTGGACGATCCGCTCGTGAAAAGCTACAACGGCAAGGGGCTTGTGGGCGCGTACGACGTGGACGATGAAGGCGTTCCGGCGCAGGCCGTGAACCTGGTGACGGCGGGCCGACTCGAGAATTATCTGTTGGGGCGCGAGCCGGTGCGCGACTTTCCTGCCTCAAACGGACACGGACGGGCCGGCATCACCGGTGGGCCGCGGCCGTCAATCGGCGTGTTGAAGGTGACGGCGCGCGACGGCTTGACGGATGATGAGCTGAACAGCAAGTTGCTGGCGCTGGCCAGGGATCGCGGGCTGAAGAGCGTCTACTTTGTTGAAACGCTGGGCGGCGAAATGACGCCGCGGCTGCTCTACCGCGTCAATGCGGATGCAAGCGCCGCCGGCAAACGCGAACTGGTGCGTGGCGCGGTGCTCGACGACATCGATCAGCGCGCGCTCCGCTCAAGCGTGGCCGCCGCGGGCAAGGAACTTTTTGTCGACAACTTCTATGCCGATGTGCCGGTGACAGTGATGGCGCCCGCGCTGCTGCTTGAAGACGCCACGGTACGCCGCGCCAACGCCAAGAACGACAAGCTGCCGTTCTATCCGCCACCGGAAAAATAGGTTTCAGGTTTCAGGGCGTAGGGGTCAGAAAAACCCTGCGTCATGCCTTCTTTCTCCATCCGCCCACAATGGCGCCCATCAGCACCATGCCGATGAGCCAGAAGCCGAGGTTGATGGCGAAAAGCTTGTAGGTACGCTCTTCAAAGACGTACTCCGTGGCCCAGGTGGTGAGCACGCACCCAAGCCACAAAAACGCACTCACTTTCATACCGCGCAATGCAGTCTGTTCTCCGGTGAGCTGAACAACTCCGGAGATGGTCGTCGCGAGCAATGCGGCGCAAAGCAGCGCAGTGGCGTATTGCAGGCCGGGATTAACGCCAATTGCCTGCAGCTCCGCCATTGTGCGGCCGATGCCGTCGAGCCAGGCTTGCAGAAAAATTGTGTACCACGCTGCCTCAAACAAAAAACATGCCACGGCAGCCACGCCAATGGCCAGATAGTTGTGCCGCACTCTCTTCATTTCGCCCATGACTTCGACCTCACTTTCGATCGCTCAAGCGCATGTGTCCCTTTTTTGAAAGCAGGACCGCCGATTGAAAACATGCAGCCAGGGGGAAGGGCTGCATGGCAGTTGGGGCACATGTGAAAATTCGTCCCGCCGAATTCCAGAACATTCTCAAGTGGCCTGTGTCCCGGAGGCAAGCGAAATCTTTCCACTCTTCGTCAAAAGAATCATTGATTGACCGCGCGTGGGCGCGAATTCTCATGCCTGGCCGATATCCTTTGACACGGGTCCGCCGGTCACGCCACACTTTGGCATCACCTCATGAACGTGAAACCGCTCAACCTATGGCTTGCCTACCCCGACGATCTGTTGGACGAGGGCGTTGCGGATGCGTGCAGGGCGCTGTTGAGCGAGGAAGAATTGGCGCGCGCCGCACGATTCAAGTTTGATCGTAATCGCCGCGAGTCGATCGCTACCCGCGCACTGGCGCGGACTGCGCTATCGCACGAGCATCCGTTGCCGCCGGAGGCGTGGCGCTACGTTCTGAACGCGCACGGCAAACCGTCGATCGATCCGGAGCTTGCCTCCGGATCGGGCCTCAGCTTCAACATGTCAAATGCTCTCGGCATGGTGGTGTGCCTGGTTGCCAGCGGGGGCGAAGTGGGCGTGGACGTGGAGCCATTGAGTCGAGCGGAGCAGATTCTGAGGGTTGCTCCCGAGGTCTTTTCGGCGGCAGAGCGGGCCCAATTGGAGTTGTTGCATGGCGCGGAAAAGCTCGATCGAGCCGTGTCATTGTGGACGCTGAAGGAGTCGTACATCAAGGCGCGCGGCATGGGTCTTGCGATTCCGCTCGACAAGTTTGCATTTGTGTTTGGCGGCGCGGAGCAAGTGCGGCTCGAAGTGGATGAAAGCCTGAACGACCGGGAGGATCGATGGCAATTCTGCCTGCTCGATCATGCGGGGCACCGGATTGCGGTGATGGCGGAGCGGCGCGCAGGCTATGAATTGAAGGTATGGGAAGCGCATCCGATTCCTGAACCGGCGTTGCGGGTCAGCGCGCTCACTGCGGAGTGGTTTCCGCGGCAGAGTTCGTAAAAGCGCTCCGCGCGCCGGATGGAGTATGCTTCTCTTCGAGAAAAATCACGCCGCTCTAACGGGGATGAACCGATGACGCGGCAAGGGTAGCGAGGGAAACAAATGAAGCGGAGATCGTTTGCAGTTTTGCTGGTCGGCATCGTGTGCGCGCTTACAGTGCAGGGGCAGGGCGCGGGCCAACCCGCAGCGCCGCCCGAGAGCCATGGCATGGGTAGGTCCATGAGCCACGGCGCCCCCATCAAGGTGATGATTCTCGACGGGCAGAGCGGGGGAGCCTACCACAACTGGCGGCTTACCACGCCGGTGCTGCGCAAGGAACTTGAAGACACCGGCCTGTTTGAAGTCACGGTGGTCACGGCTCCCGCATCCGACCAGGACTTCAGTGGCTTCGAACCGAACCTGGGCCATTACAAAGCCATCGTGATGAATTACGATGCGCCCGATTGGCCGGCGGAGATGCGCGCGCGTTTTGAAAAGTACGTGAGCGACGGCGGCGGCCTGGTGATTGTGCATGCCACCGACAACGCCTTTCCCAACTGGCCGGCGTTTAATGAAATGGCCGGCATCGGTGGCTGGCGGAATCGCGATGAGAAAGCCGGGCCCTACTGGTACATCCGGGACGGCAGGCTGGTGTCCGATCCCACGCCGGGGACGGCGGGCATGCACGGCAACCGGCTTCCCTACCAGGTGACGACACGCGCGGCCGAGCATCCCATCATGAAGGGATTGCCGCCGGTGTGGATGCATACCGCGGATGAACTTTACGGCAAGCTGCGCGGCCCCGGCAAGAACATGACGGTGCTGGCCACTGCGCACTCCGATCTGCAGAACAAGGGCACCGGCCACGAAGAGCCTATGCTCATGGTTGTGCGTTACGGCAAGGGCCGCATCTTTCATACCGTGATGGGCCACGATGTGTATGCGCTCAGTTGTGTGGGCTTCACCACCACTTTCCAGCGCGGTACTGAGTGGGTTGCTACAGGCGTGGTCACGCAGAAGGTTCCCGCGAATTTTCCAACGGCAAAGAGCGTGAGCTATCGCGTGGACATAGCGGAGATGGATCCCGACATGCTGAAGGGCGCATCAGATCCCATCAGGCCTGAAGAAAAGCATGTGGTAGCTACGCCGCACGCAACCGCCGCGCACTAGAAACGCGCCCCAGCGAAGGGGAACAAGCTTCGCCGGGGCGCTGGATTTGTGTGTTGGGCTACTTTGGTGTGCGGTAGATTTCAGAACCGGCCAGCAGCCATGCGCCCACGCCGTAGTTGTAGCTCGACGTCTCCGTGTAGGGACCGGGCGATCCGCCGACGGGCTGAATGGAGCCGAGCCGGCCGTCTGCATACACATGGGTCAACATACTGCCCCAGGCTTTTTCGACCGCGGGCCAGTAGGTTTTGCGGTCAAGTATTTTTTCGTTCACGCCCCAGGCCAGCGCGTAGGTGATGAAGGAGCTTCCCGAGACTTCAGGCAAGTTGTAGGAGTCTTTGTCGAGCAGGCCTGCGCTCCAGAGGCCGTCGTCGCGTCGGATGGAGATTGCTTCGGCGGCCATCTCCTTGAGTTCGGCTTCACACTTCGGGCGCAGTGGTGAGTTCTTCGGCAGTTCCTTGAGCACGCGAACGATGCCGCCCATCGCCCAGCCGTTGCCGCGCGACCAGAACAACTTCTCACCATTCTTTTCATGCTTGTTCAGATAGCTGGCATCGCGCGCGTACAGGTGCTTGTCTTTGTCATAGAGCAGGCTGGTCGTGATGTCCCACTCGCGATCCATAAAGTCGAGATACTTCTTGTCGCCGGTGGCCTTGGCCATGTCAGCGTAGACGGGTGGCGCCATGAACAGCGCATCGCACCACCACCAGAGCGGCTTGGCCGGATCGTCGGGCGTGGCAATCTCGGCGTCGAGGCGAGCGCGCATTGGCTCCATCATCTTTTTGTCTTTGTGCAGGAAGTACTGCTCCATGAACATCTGGCCCACGGCCTGGTCGTCGGCATGTTCCTCGCGCGGGCCGGGCGACCACTGGAGTTTGCCGGAAATGTCCATCATCGCCTGCTTGTATTTATCGCCGGCTACCGCATCGGGAACACTCATGAAGCCGGCATACAGCGCGGCCCAGGTCCAGTCGTACTGGGCTTCGGCGGGCAGTCGGCCCAGTTGCCAGTCCGCCACCAGCTTCATGGCCTTGGCCAACTCAGGCCTGGTGAGCTTGAGCGAAAGACCGGTCGCCAACGGGCCGGGCGCGTCGAGGTGATCTCCCGGAGGTGCCAGCTTTACGTGTTCATTTTGAGCGAAGGCGGCGGAAGCAGGTGAGAGCAAGGCAAACAGGCCGATGAAAGCCAGCACCGGGAGGCTGAGCGCCCGTCCTGACTTGAGGCTGAGTTTTCTAGTGAACATTTAATTCTCCGGTCGTGCATAGGCTGGGCGCATGCATTCTATCCAAGGCGCGCGATGCGCCCCGTCGATGGCCGTCGCTGATTATAGCGGCCGCCTGCATTGGGGAGCGAATGGCGCTCTTGGGAGTGCTTGAAGCTCGCTATCAGAATCTGAAGCGCATCCCGAACTGCATCTGGCGCTCGCGATAAAAGTTGGTGGCATTCACGTTGAGTGGCTGGCCGAATGCCGTGGTGTTGGCCTTGAGGCCGGTGAGAAAGTTGAGCGTGGGGAAGGCCCCCGTAGCGCTCCCCGGCTCAATATAGTAGCCGGTGGTTTCGAGCTCGGTCACGTTCTGGTGGTTGAAGAGATTGAAGGATTCGGCCATCAACTCCAGCTTGCGCGACTCGCCCAGGTTGAATCCCTTGCCAAGGCGCATGTCGGCCTTCCACGCCGAGGGGTAACGATAGGTGTTGCGGCCGATGTTGTAGACCACTTTGTCGCTGCCTGCGCCGTAGACGCGGTTGTCGCCGCCGGAGCCATTCATGCCCATGCCCAGGCCGACGATTGCGGCTCCTGAACGCTCATTGAATTCCTCGGGCAGCGATCCTGACGTGCGCATGGTGTAAGGCAGTCCACTGCGAAACTGGCCAATGCCCGAGAGCATCCAGCCATTGCCGATCACGCCCGCCGTTTTGTTCAGCTTCCACGGGGCTTCAAACACGACCATGGCCGCCGCTGAATGCCTGACATCGAGGTTGCTGGTTCCGTATTCGCGGCTGAAATCGGCGGGGTCGAGCACGTCGCTGCCGGTCACGCGGGTGCTTTCGTTCGGATTCCAGTCCATGGCGTGCGCGTAGGTGTAGTGGGCATGCAGGCTTACGCCGTGGCGTCCGTAGCGGGTGAGCCTGACCAGTGCTGCCTCATACGTGGAGTTGGCGCGGCTCATGATTTCGGTGATCTGCTGGTAATTCGGATTCAGGCGGCCCGCGACCCCAGTGCTTGAAATTGCCGAGGGCCAACTGGCGTAAAACGGAACGGTGATCTGCGGTGCCTTGATGGGGCCTTTGCCGGTGCCGTCCACCACGCTGTAGGTAATGGTTCCCGGATTCACGCTCGGATCGAAGTTGGTATCGATGGAGATGGGCAGGCGGCGGCCCAGGCTGACAAGCGCGGCCGCGGTCAACTGGATGTGGCCGGGCAGCGCTTCCTCAATCGAGGCAAGGGCCTGGTGCACCTCGGGATTGTGGAAGTTGGGCGCAAACTCAACCGCGCCCGGCTTGACCAGGCTCAGCGGCTCGCCTGCAAACACATAGGGGAACGGCGGCGCTCCACCGGCATTCAGATTGTCGGTCGGCCTCATGAAAAAGTTCAGGTCGCCTTTAGTCGAGCCGGTTTGTGTGAGCGCTGTTTCCAGCGTCGAATTCTCAGTGCGGCCAAAGTACATGCCGTAACCCAGGCGCAGCACCGGCCAGCCGAACTTTGCACTGCCGGCGTTGCCGATGGCCAGGCTCACTCGCGGACCCCAGCTGTTGCCAAGCGCGGGCATCTTGCTGGTGAGCGGAAGGTCGGAGTTTGCCAGTGCCGTGAGCGGCGGCGGCAGCAGTTCGCTTTCCCAACGGAGGCCGGCAGAGACGACCATGATCTTGGTCGGCTGCCACTGGGCGGTGGCAAACCCTGCCCAGTCATTGGTGGTCAAAGTCCAGTTGGACGGGCCCATGGTCTGCGAGTAGTAGCTGTAGCAGGGCAGGTAGCCCAGGCCGCGCAGGTTGCCTCCCGAGTCGCGCCACACCTTGCCGGTTTCGTCGCAGTTGTGTGGGTTGAACTTGTCCAGCGCGTCAGTCAATCCAAACGCTCCGAAGACACTCGCATCGGAGATGAAGTTGGCGACGCTGGAGTAGTAGTACGTGCCGGTCTGGTTGCGGAGCAGGCCTGTTGCATCGGTGTTCCTCCCAAAGTCGAGTCCGGCTTTCAGCAGCACTGTTCCGTGGACCCAATCGACTGTCTCCTGCACGCCGTAAAGATGTTCATCAGGATAGCTGCCGGCGCCGAAGCGTGAGGGATTGCCCATGGTGAAGCCGTAGCGCGAGTCAACCACAATTTGTGGCAACTGGCCCCACACGTTTTGATTGAGCGTCTGCTCATAGGTGGACGGAGTCTCGGCGTGCGCGCTCTGAATGGTGCGCCCGGCCGAGGCCTGCGTGACGGCGAGCAGGTTCGGCGTAAGGAATGCTTCCCAGCGCGCCAGCAGCAGCTGTTCGCTGGCCTGGCTCGATCCAAGACTGTGATTGCCGTAGGTCTCAGAGACGCGGGTGAGTCCGCCGCCGGGCGAGTCCCAGTCTGCGCCAATGCCCTCCAGCGTGAACTGGTGACGTTCCGCGGCCTGCCAATCGATGCGGGCAAAACCAACCCATTGCGCAGCCGTGCGCGGAGCGGGGCCGAGCAGCCCATCGAGCGTGACCAGCATCTGCGAGTAGGTGGCAAGCGCCGCGTTGTTGTTGGTGCCCAGCTGCGCGCCCAGCAGCTGGACCTGGTCGTTGGTGGGCTGGGCAAAGAATCCGGTTGTTGTTGTGGGACATGGAGGGGTTCCGCAGTTGCTCGTCGTCTCCAGGTAGGGATGTTTCACCATCGACACCCCCGGATCGTTGCGGTGGTAGCTGTCGAGCGCGGCAAACCAGAAAAGCTTGTCGCGGCGGATGTGCCTGCCCACACCGAAGCCCCAGCTGCTCTCGTGATCGGGAGGGGTATAGGCCTCCGGCGTGAAGACGGGAACGGCGGTGGAGGTGGCCGCGGCCGTCTGCTGCACCCACTGCGTAAATGGATTGCTCGCTCCCCACGTGTTCTGGCGGTCAAAGAAAAAGCCCTGGCCGTGGAGACCGTTGCTTCCACCCTGCGTCTCTAGATTCATGCGCCCACCGGCAGCCCCGGCGCCCTCGGCGTCAGCGTTCCCGGCAATGGTCTGCACCTGGCGGATGGCGGACTCGGCAAGGGCAAAACCGCGCCCGCCCGCCCATGCCTGCCCCATCCCGTTTGGTTCGCTCAGCCCTGCCGCTGAGGTTGGCTGGCCGCTCGCTCCCGGTGAAGAGCTTGCGCCGCTGCCGTACGCCAGGCGAATGCTGGCGCCGTCCACGGTTATATCGGCTGGCTGCCGGCCTGAGCCTCGCAGCGATACCTCAGAGGAGCCCGTCGCCGCAGTCGCAGCCGGCGTGTCCAGGACAAACTGTTCCCAGCGCCGCCCGCTTGCGGGCAGTGATTGCACCTCGGTGGCCGATATCGTTGTAGTCACGGCCGAAGCGGCTGGATCGGTTGTTTTCTCTGCTTTTTGAACGGGGCTCGGCTGATTCGCGCCAGCCTGGGCAGTGTTTTTCTGGTTGGGGTCGGCATCAGCACTGCCCGGCTGATCGGAACTCGCCAGAATGCCGAGAATCCGGCTCAGCGCCCGCCTTTGCGCGGGCAAACCCCACTCCATAGCGGCGCGCAGGCCGCTTGCCACTTGTATAGCCGATGCGGTTTGCGCCGCGGCATGCGAACCAAAGCCAGTCAAAGCGCCTAGAAGAGCGCCCATCAACATCAGGTCGAGCACGGCCGCTGTCGGCCGCGCCAAGTTCTGCTTTCTTTCTGCCATTCGGACACCTGCCCGCGGCAGATCATGGGAGCACGCCCACAAAACACCACGCCTGCACGCTCTGGTGGCGAACTGGGGTTGGGCGGGTCAGTTGGCGCTCGAAGGAGCGCGATTGCAGACCGTCTGAGATCACCCAAGTGGAGTTGCAACGGATTCTATGCTGATTCGGTGCGGGCTGAGCGTAACACGCGTCACACAAGAATGCCCTGATCCGGTTGCATTCGGAGGAAACTCGCTGCCAATCGCGGTCCAATCGCGCCAGCGAGCCTTCTACTCCGTTCTGCTGAAAACCGGTCGAAGCGGCCTCATCCGATAAACTGGTAAGACGGCATCTCGGATCCGGAACGCGCCTGCTGACACTGGAACAAGCTGATCCCAGACCCCTCACTTTTTTATGTTTATCGATGAAGCAAAAATTCGCGTGAAGGCCGGCGACGGCGGCAATGGCTGCATGGCCTTCCGGCGCGAGAAGTTTGTGCCCAGGGGCGGACCCTCGGGCGGCGATGGCGGACGCGGCGGCGACGTGGTGATGGAGTCATCCAATCGCCACAACACGCTTATCCACTTTCGCTATAACCCTGAGCACAAGGCGCAGCGCGGCGAGCACGGCATGGGCTCAAACTGCACCGGGCTCGATGGCCGCTCCATCACGCTTCAGGTGCCCGTCGGCACTTCGCTCTTCGACATGGAGACCGGCGAACTGGTGCACGACTTCAAGGAGCCGGACGAAAAGCTGGTGATTGCCAAGGGCGGACGCGGCGGTCGCGGCAACCAGCACTTTGCCACCAGCACGCACCAGGCTCCGCGCGAGCATGAACTGGGCCGCGCCGGCGAAGAGCGCCAATATCGCCTCGAGTTAAAGCTGCTTGCCGATGTCGGCCTGGTCGGTTATCCCAACGCAGGCAAGTCCACGTTGATCTCGCGCATCTCCGCGGCACGGCCCAAGATTGCGGACTACCCCTTCACCACCCTCGAGCCCAACCTGGGCGTGGTGACGGTGGGCGAGGAGCCTGACCTTGAGTCGTTTGTGGTTGCTGACATGCCCGGACTCATTGAGGGCGCGCACCTCGGTTCCGGTCTCGGTGTCCAGTTTCTCCGCCACATTGAGCGCACACGCCTGCTGGTCCACCTCGTCGACGTGTCTGACGCGTCCGGGCGGCCCGATCCCGTTGAAGACTTCAAGGTCATCAACAAGGAGCTGGCGAGCTTTACCGGCAGCCCCGTCACAAGGGAGGCTGATCCGTTTGCCGACGAGGACGGCCCCATTGCGGTAGACCATCCACTGGCCGACAAGCCGATGATCGTTGTCGCCACCAAGATTGACGCAGCCAATCCTGAGAAGCTCAAGAAACTTGCAGCCCACGTGAAGCGCCGCAAGCTGGAGTTTCACTCCATTTCAGCGGTGACAGGGCAGGGAATCGACGAGTTGAAGTGGGCGCTGGCCAAGCGGTTGCGGCCCACACCGAATTAAGAATTAATTAACAACCAGAAACCACGCCATCTAGCCCACGGCGGTGGCGACTTTTTTCATGGTCGCGTAGTTTTTTCCTAATCCACGGCACGAAGTTTTTACCTGCCTCTGCGGTAGGTCTTTTGCCTTCAGCGGCTCTCGGAATGGACATCGGATTGCTCGCTCTCCTGCGCACGAACAATCCAATCCCCCTGGAGGTAGTACCCATGCAATCCATCAAGCGCGATCTTTCTTTCGGTCTTTTCCTCAGTGCATTCGTGTTCGGGTGTGCGCTGGTCTGGGGAAGTCCATTCGTCAAACCGGCCCATGCGCAGGAGCAGCCGCAGCAACAGGCTCCCCCGCAACAAGCGCAACCTGACCAGCCACCGCAGCAGGCGCAACCCGATCCATCAGAAGGCAAGGCCCAGTCCAAGACCTTTACCGGGACAGTGGTCAAGTCCGGCGCAGCCTACGTCCTTCGCGACTCATCGGGCCAGGTGTACAAGCTGGACAACACCGAGAGCGCCAAGCCGTATGAAGGCAAGCCCGTGAAGGTCACAGGCCAACTTGACGAGCAGGCCATGCTGATCCACGTGGAGAGCATTGAAGGCAGCGCAGCCTAGGCCTGGCAGACTGGCTCTCACGGTACCGGGACAAGTTTTGAATTCCTTGATCGCGAATGTGTGGGGAGGCTCGAGGGGATGCTGGTTCAGCATCCCCTCTTTCGTTGCAGGGGATTGTCCTGCGTAGCCGAAACGGCTACACTGGGGCTACGCCGATTCGAGAGGAGGCAATCCGTGCGACAGGTTTCTCTGCGAGAGTTTCGAACGCGTGGCGCGAAGGCGCTGAAGGCCGTTCCCAGGGGCGAGACTGTGCTGCTGGCCGGGCAGCAGGGGCCGGCTTACTTTCTGGTTCCGGTCATGGGTGACATTTCCGCGCAGGACAAGGATTTGCGGTTGGCGATTGCGCGGGCGAGTTTGCGTGAATCCGCTGTTGCGGCAGCAGCCTTTCCCATCACCGACGAAGAGATCGAGCAGGAGATTAAGGCGGCTCGCGCAGAGCGGGCAGCCCGGGGCCTAAAGCGCGTTGAGCGCAAGAAGAAGATCGCCTGATGCGGCTCGCCGTTCTGGATACCAACGTGCTCGTCTCTGCCGGGTTGAAGCTGGACAGCGTACCCTACCGTCTCGTGATGGGCGGGGTGTTCGCGGGACAGGTTCAAGCAGTCACCTGTGCCGCGATCATTCGCGAGTACCGTGAGGTGCTCTGGCGGCCCAAGTTTACGCGGCATGGCTTTCCGCCGGATTGGATCGAGGGCCTGATTGAGCAGAGCCTGCAGCTGCCCGATCCCGCGCAGTGGCCACTCGCGTTGCCTGACGCGGCGGACTCCGTCTTTCTCGCGTTGGCACATGCCTCCGGAGCCTGGCTTGTGATCGGGAACCTGAAGCATTTTCCGAGGAGTGCGCGCCGTGGAGTCACGGTTATTTCGCCTGCAGAGTATCTGGCCGATCTGGAGAAAGAAAAGTAGGAGTGGGGGCGCGAAGCATGGCACATCCGGCAAGTGTTACCGGACATTAATGACAGGCCGACAGATCCTGAAATTCGTGCTTTTCCGTCATGGCCACAAAATCCTGCGCGCAGCTTAGAATCTGATCTTCAAGAGGGCTGCTGTGGAATGTGTCGGTCGATATGAAGTTGGCTTGCGTACGCATTGCGAGGTAGGTCTCGCTCAGCTTTTGCATATTGCCGAATTCAGCGGAGAGAAGCGGGAAGGCACTGTGATCGTCGTCTGTGGATGCGGCAGCGGAAGCAAGCGCCAGATTTTTCTCTGCCAATCTGTGCTGCGCGGAGACCCAGCCTTCCGATACCGGAGTGTTCTTCTGGACCGCGTAGACGATGGCGGCTCGCCACTCCCTCACCAGGCTCATCTCTTCGATGGCCGCCCGGACAAAACCTGTTGAGAGCCCTACTCTGCCATTGGACGCGGATGCCTGGGCCTCTGCATCCGAGTGGGGAAGCGTGAGAATTGTCTCATTGCCCTTGAACGAAAGGGTTCCTTTCGTCAAGCGGGCAAGCGTCTCAATCTCCACATACGATTTTCCATCGATCTGCAGCAACTCCGCTTCGCCTGTGTGTCCCGCAATTGTGAATGTGGAGACTTTTGGCGGAGCTTGTGGGCTACCATGCGTCGCCAGCATCAGCAGAGTGGCCAACATTTTTGCAGCAACGGGGATTCTCATTTTCATAGCATTTGCACCGAGCACTCTCTGTCAGGTTCCCACTGCTCAGCACTTTATGCTGTTCCATCTTGACCGCGGCTGGCGGAGGCGCCGGATAGCGGTGTGTTGGAATCCCAGGTCCCAAAGCTGGACCTATGGCGCCCCGCTGCGGAGGGGGATTTCCGGTTGCGCATTTTGCGCGCACAAAGTTTTCCAGCGGCTGGGGGCAGTCGATTTGCGCGCAAAACAACAGCCAGGACGCGACGATTTGGCAGGAGCTGACGAGGGGTAGTGAAATGGCCGGTACCGGCACGAGGAATCTCCGAGGAAATCACGCATACTAGCCGACACTCGATGCGCTTAAGGTGCGTTTTTAGTCGTTTTTGGACGCATTTTAGCGAGTTTTAGCATGTTTTTGCCGAGGCTTGAATTGGGGCTCGGTTTTACCTGATGGTGATTGCCCGGGATTCGGAAGCGGTGGGGGCGACCGGCGAGTGCCTGTACTTGACTGCTATGCGGCAATGCCGCATAATCCCGTGTAGGATCAAACCATGAAGCGGAAGAATGTTGCAGACGAATTGGTCGAAGCAATGCGCGAGGCGGCAGCGATTGCGCAAGGCGAGGCTGAGCCTGCTGCGATTCACAAGTTTCCATTGCCGCTTGACGTGGATGTACGTGCGGTGCGGGCAGCGACCGGCCTCAGCCGGATGGAGTTCGCGCGGCGGTTTGCGCTTGATCCCCGCGCCTTACAGGATTGGGAGCAGGGAAGGCGGCGTCCTGACCGCGCCGCGAGAGCTTACCTGACGGTGATTGCGCGGCATCCGGAGGAGGTGGTGGAGGCGTTGGCCAGCTGAGTTTCAATAATCATTAGCTTTTGCGGGCGAAATTGCGCTCGAAGAGTTCGCGCGAACGGCACTCGCCTTCCTCGGTGAGGACAACCGACTTCGCCTTGGCCTGTGGATTGGAGATGAAACCTTTGGCGTGAAGCCGGTCCATTGCATCCCAATCGTGCCCCTTCCACACGCGGCACTCCTCGTGCAGTCCGAGCCGCAACAGGGCCAGCACCATTTCGTCGATTTTGTCGTAATCGTATTCCATTGTTTCGACTCCAGCACAATGCTAATACCAGTCTACGTTCGCAGACCATTCGGCGAAGTCAGGTCAGAGTTTGCTAGTCAGGCCGCTCTGACGGCGAGGCGGGCAGGGCGAGAACGGGGTCGGGCCTTAGTGACGATCTCTACATCCTGGCCGAGGACGACCAGAAAGCGCATCAACCGCTCCACAGAGAAGCCCTCGAGCTTGTAATTGAGCAACGCGGATACCTTGGGCTGATTGATCGCGAGGGCGGCGGCGACCTCAGCCTGCGTGAGGCGGCGCCGCTCCACAATGCGGCAGATGGCAGCTCCGAGACGGGCCCTGGTGTCGAGTTCGGCAGCATCCGGCAGATTCATGTCGGCAAAGATGTTGCCGCTGCTGGGAATCGCTCGCTCTGCGGTTCGATCAGGCATATCGCTCCTCCTAATATACCGCCGCAGGTTTCGCTGCGTTTACTTGCATTTTGAACTGAAGTTTAGTATATTGCAAACATATACAGAGGCGGTCCATGCTCTACGTTGGATTCGACTGGGATGAAGGAAACGCCAGGAAGAACGAGAAGCACGGCGTCTCCAAACCGGAAGTCGAGCAGGTTTTTCTCAATGCGCCACTCTTGTTGGCCGACGATCTGAAACACAGTCAGCGGGAGCCGCGATTTCACGCGCTGGGCAAGACCGATCAAGATCGCTGGTTGCAAGTCACCTTTACCGAGCGGGCCAATGGGACGTTGATTCGTCCCATCTCAGCGCGCACGATGAGCCGGAAGGAGAGAGCCGTCCCGTCCATGAGTAAGCAAATCAAGCCCAAGCAGTTAAAGCCCATTCCTGAGTTTGCGAGTGAAGCCGAAGAGCGCGCCTTCTGGGAGTCGCCGGGAAACGACAGCACAGAGTATGTGGATTGGAGCAAGGCCAAGCTGGTGAGCTTTCCCAAACTGCGGCCCTCCACCGAGACTATCTCTCTGCGCATGCCGGAGGATGTTCTCAACACCATTCGCCACCATGCGCGGAAGCTGGACGTGCCGTACCAGTCGTTGATCAAGCTCTGGTGCGCGGAAAAGGTTGCGGAGTTGAAGACTTCTTCGCGAACGGCCCAGCGCGGCGGCCGGTAGCGGCTCCTCGCGGGCTTGAAAGACTGGCTGGTTGGGAAAAGGGGACGGGGGGTTGGGACTCGTGGTCTCCCATCATTCGCAAAGTACGCGAAGGATGGAACCCGGCACTGGACGTAAAATGGAAGTTTGGTTCGACGAATGCGCATAGTGATGGATACTTCGGTTCTCGTCGCGGGGCTGCGCTCCCGCTTGGGAGCAAGCGCGGCGTTGCTCAAGGAGATTGCAGACAACCGGGTTGAACTTGCGGCGAGTCCCGCACTGTTTCTGGAGTATGAGGCGGTTCTCAAGCGGGAAGAGCACGGTCTTCCCTTGCATTATGTGGACGGATTTCTTGCCGAACTGGCAGTGTGTATTGTTCCGGTGGAAGTCCGGTTCGTATGGCGGCCTCAGTTGCCCGATGCAGACGACGAAATGGTGCTCGAAGCCGCGATTAACGGGCAGGCTGAGGCGATTGTGACGCATAATAGGAGAGACTTCGAGCGTGTGGCCCAGCGGTTTGGGATTGAGGTCTTTTCGCCAGCGGAAATGCTTGAGCAGATCAGGCGGAAGGGGATGGAACCATGACCCGTGTATTCGATTTACCGAACTCGCTCTTGAAACGGGCCGAGGAACTGGCGCGGGAAGATGGCGTCTCCCTGGATGTTTGGGTGACCTCCGCGCTGGCGCAGAAGATCGGCGCAATGGAGACTGCGGCTGCGTTCTTTAAGCACAGGTCCGCAGGCGCGGGCAAGGGCCTAAGTTCCTACCTCGACCTAATCCCGAATAACCCTCCGATGCCAGGGGACGAGTTGCCGAGGGCTTGAGGTTCCGGCGCGGAATTCCCGCGCTGGTTGGGAAAAGGGAGATGGAGGGTTGAGATTCATCGTCTCGCCCATCTCAGAATTGGGATGTGGGGCACGCGCCCGGCGGTAAAGTGAGTCTTCCATCCCCGGTCCCCAACGGCGCGGGACCGGGGGCACCCCTCATTGAGGTTACAAAGTGCCTACGGGACCGGGGCCACCCGCCGCGCGGCCCGTCGGGGCAGCCGTTAGCGGTCCCTCAAAGGTCCGAAAATCCGGACCTAGGGCACCCGCCCGCGATCAGGATCTGACCCGAAGACCCGCTCATCGCGATGGGGCTGCGATGAACGGGGCACAGCTTCTCAAGGCTGATGGTGATTCTCCGGGGTGATGAGCGGGCCACCTGCCTAGAAAAAAGCGATGGATGGGGCACCCGGCTAGTTAGGAAAAGGGAGACGGAGCGTTGGGGTCATCATCACTCACATCTCAGAATCGAGATGTGGCCACCCGCCACCCACTAGCCAGGCATCTTGCCTGCGTCACCATCCAATTCCTTGGCTGCCACCTCCTGGGATGGCTGTTGCACCACTACCGTCGACATTTGCTATGTAGATCTTGCCAGGGCCAACATTGGAATCATCATAGGCTATCTGTAGCCCATCTGGAGATATTGCAATGTCGTAATAAAAGTCCTGAACGCTAAAACCCGGATTGACAATAGCCTGTACGTTATTTCCGTCGGGATTCATTGACTCGATTTGGCTGATATATCTCGATTGCGCACTGTCCCATGTAAAGTTCACAAAGAGAATCTTGCTTCCGTCCCGAGTGAAGACCGGGCCGTCACCAACGACTGGCAGTACCATGGGGTTCGTCCCATCCACATTCATGACGCGAATATTGTTATCGGCGGTAACGTTATAGATGATGCTCTTTCCGTCGGGCGAGAAGCTTGCCGGGCCAGGAAACCGGATCGTGTTCCCTGCAAACGATTCGCTTGTCAATTGGGTCATCCCGCTTAAGTCCGCATTAATCGTGAAGACACCGACCAGAGTATTTGCACTATTGGCGGGATCCTTCCGGGCACCCACAAAGACGATCTTCTTGCCGTCCGGGGACCATGCATAGGAGAAGGTCTGGACATTTGCAAGCGGCGTTGATGCCGATGTGCCTGCCGCTGTTCCGTCAGTAGTGACCACAATCAATTCTGTGCTTTGAAATTGCACAGAATCCGTAGGTATCACAAACGTTCCGCAAGCCACATGCTTGTGATCCGGTGACACCGCGGGGTCCCAGCATTCTCTTGTGGTAAGGAGTTCAGCAGAGTCGGACCCGTCCGTTTCCAGATAAAAGAGGAGCATACCATTCAACCCGGGGAGCCAAGGGAGCGGCTCGGCCTGCGAAGTGAACAGGCGGTCCACAACCTTGATTGTCACCGAAGCCGACTTTGTGGTATCGGCTGCTGAGGTCGCCGTGATAATGACCGATCCGCGCAACAGTGGCGTGAGCACACCTGTCGACAAATCGATCTTCAATGACGATGTTGAGCTGCTCGTCCAAGTGACAGCCGTATTTGAGGAATTGCTGACGCTGGCGGTGCAAGTGTACACGGGGGTTCCGTTCACTATAGTCACGCCGCGTTGCACTACGGTTGGGCAGGCAGTGATCGTAACGGCGATGTTGGACGTCGGAGTCGGAGGAGGAGTTGGGGACGGTGCCGAAGCCGTAGACCCGCCGCCGCAACCGGCGAGGCTCAAGGTTAATAGGGCTACAAAAATTACGGGAGGGGAGGGGAGGAAGATGGTACACTTTCATGATTTTCTCTCCAGACTCATCAGTGTAAACCTCGCGCTTGTTCCTGCGCATTTCCCG
>Ga0182012_10002895_pt1 | contig 18451 bp, 17 predicted proteins | sample 612S2SmetaG_FD_120486 | JGI IMG/M metagenome (GOLD analysis project Ga0182012, IMG submission 120486) | Permafrost microbial communities from Stordalen Mire, Sweden - 612S2S metaG | ecosystem: Environmental > Terrestrial > Soil > Wetlands > Permafrost | place: Sweden: Stordalen | collected...
ATGCGATGGAAGCAATCCGCGACGGTGCCATCCTGGATTTTCCACTCAAACTCGGCGCGAGTAACCCCGGCCTGGAGTCCCACATACAATTCCGCGCCGGGTCCGGCATCGGCGATGTACCACATTTCGGTTTTCGGCTCGCCGTGGAGGGCGGCGGCTTTGGCGGCAGGCGGGTGGACTTGCAACGACAGTTTTTCGCGGGCGTCTAAAATCTTGCAGAGCAGCGGAAACTGGTTGCCGGCCGCCGGGCGGGCCGAGCCGAGCAGTTCCGCCGCATGGTGTTCCATCAACCAACGCAGGGTTTTGCCCGCCAAAGGACCATTGGTAATGGTGCTGGTATCGCCCGCGCGGTCGGTGATTTCCCAAGCCTCGCCGATGGGCTTGCCCGCGGGCAGGGTTTTGCCGTACAACCGTTCCAACTCCCGGCCGCCCCAAATCCGGTCCTTGAAAATGGGTTGGAAGGTTAAAGGATACAACATGGGCGGCAAGGCGAGGGATTCAGGCTCCGGCGGCCGCGGCACCAGCCGCCTCCTCTTTTTCGCCCGGCGTAAGTTCTTTCTCGATGAAATGACCGTGGGCGCGGAATTTCTGGTAGCGCAGCTTGAGTCGGTCGGCGGCGGAAAGCTGGGTCAGTTCGGCCAGGTGTTTGAGCAAATGTTGCTTTAAGTTGGCCGCCGTGCCGGCCATGTCGGTATGCGCGCCACCGAGCGGTTCGGGAATGATTTCATCCACGAGGCCGAGTTCCAGCAAATCGCGGGCGGTAATGCGCAACGCGGCGGCGGCCTCGGCGGCGGCCTTGCGGTCTTTCCACAGGATGGCGGCGCAGCCTTCCGGACTGATCACCGAATAGTAGGCGTTTTCCAGAATCAAGACCCGGTCGGCCACGCCGATGCCCAAGGCCCCGCCGGAGCCACCCTCGCCAATAACCGTGGCGATAATGGGCACTTCAAGCAGCATCATTTCGCGGAGATTAACCGCGATGGCCTCGGCGATGTGACGCTCCTCGGCCGCCACCCCGGGATAGGCGCCGGCGGTGTCAATGAGGGTGATGATGGGCAACCCGAATTTATCCGCCAGCCGCATGAGGCGCAACGCTTTGCGATAGCCCTCGGGATGCGCGGAGCCAAAATTCCGCAGGATGTTTTCCTTGGTGTCGCGGCCTTTTTGGGTGCCGATTACCACCACGCGGTGTTCACCGAGCCGGGCAAAGCCGCCGACCATGGCGCGATCCTCGGCAAACAACCGGTCGCCATGCAATTCGTGGAAGTCGGTGAAGGCCTGCTGGATGTAATCAAGCGTGTAAGGCCGGCGCGGATGGCGGGCGAGTTGCACCCGCTGCCACGGGGTGAGGTTGAGGAAAATATGCCGCCGCGTTTCCTCCAGCTTGCGTTCGATGGCCTGGATTTCGTGCTCAAAACTGATGCCCAGAGAATGCTGTTCCGGATGCTGCCGGAGCTCGTCCAGCCGGGCTTGCAGTTCGATGATCGGCTTCTCGAAATCGAGCTGATGTTTCATGCAGTCAGAGTTTAGCGGGTTTCGCCCTTGAATCAATGCGAATCAGTGGTAAAGCAAGCAGGGCCGGACTGGCGTCCGGCCCTGATGGTGATGAGGTTTATACGCCTTCACCCAGGCGCTCAGAAGGGTGGCGGGCCAATTGGGGGTCGCTGTTCAGACCTCGCCACGAGCAAAACCTCTCTGCCAACCCTAAACGAACAGCGAAATCATTTGCTGCTGGTCTTGACTCACCCCCGGCAACAACATATTACCGGGGCAAACCAGCGCGTTTCAAAAATCTGTTTCATATATATCATGGCCGTGACAAAATTCAACCTAAAAGTGGCGCGCAACTAAACATTTCTTGCCATCAGGGCTTGGGAGACAGCAAATCGGTAAATAATTGGGTTTCCGCCCGCAAATTCAGCACCCGCCCCAGCGGCGTGAGGCCACCCGGAGCCAGCGAGTCGTGCAGGGCCGCCTCTTTCCCCGCTCCGCTAACCAATACCCAGACCTGACGGGCGGCGGCAATGGCGCGGTAGCTCAGGGAAATTCGTGTGGGCGGCGGCTTGGGCGAGTGGCGAATCACTAAAAATGGCGTGGAGCAATCCCGCACCTCCGGTCCCGCCCCGGGAAACAGCGACGCCACATGGCCATCCTCGCCCATTCCCAAAAATACCCAGTCCAGCACGCCGGTTGGCGCCAACCGCAGGAATTCCGCATCCGCCTCCCGGGCGGCTGTTTCCGGCTCCTCCTCGCCGCGCAGGCGGTGAATCTGCCCCGCAGCCAGATTCAGCGGGGCAAACAAGAGTTCGTTCGCCAGGCGGAAATTACTTTCCGGATCGGTCGGCGGCAGACAACGTTCATCAGCCCAGAAAAAATGCAGCCGCTCCAGGGTAAGGTGACGCGCCTGGCTTTGGGCGACGATTTCCGCGAACAATTTAGCCGTGATGCGCCCGCCGGAGAGCGCCACGGTCAGGGGCCGGCCGGCCGGACCGGCGGCGGCGACGTCATCCAGCCAGCGAGTGGCAACGGCTTGGGCCAGGGCATCGGCGTTGGCGAAGGATTGGAGCATCTTGATTGGATCAGTTAGTGGCGGCGGCACGGTCATCCGGCATTAGGTTCTCATGCACACAGCGCCCTGTATGAAGCCGGCCCTGGTCATCGAACCGCAGTTCCATCATCCAGCCAAACACCTCGGGCGGCCATTCGCCATCCGGCAGCAACGCCTCGGGATTGGCGCCCAGCGCTTGGAGCAGCGCGGGGATCTGCCCGTGGTGCCAGCAAATCAAAAGATTTTTCCCATGGAGATTCGCCCGGATTTCCGCGGCCAGCCCGGCGGCTTCCTTGGACTTGAACTGGTTGTCCAGCGGCAGCTTCAAAGCCTGGGCGAGCGGCTCCACGGTGGAGCGGGGACGATGGCTGCCGGTGGAATCCGCCGTGCAGAAAATATGATCGAGCTTGAGCGGCTGGCCGTCAATCTGGTTGGTGGCAAAATAGCCCACATAGGCTTTGGCCCGCAACAAACCGTCCGCGTTTAATTCCGGACCGGTGGCGGGTTTTTCGGCATGGCGGATAACCAGGATGGTGGCGTCTTTCAACGCGGCACAGGGCTGGTCCCCGGGCGGGAGGACGAGAGGGGCGGCGAACAACGCCGGAACGAGCCACAACACCAGCAACGCGTTTAATAAATGTTTGAATTTCATATTATTGAACGGGAGAGATTTATATCCACGCGACGCGCGAAACACACGCTCAAAGTGTGTCCAAGCGCGAATTTGCAGTCGGCGTTTGACATCGCACCCGGCGGCCCTTAATAACTAAAGGGATCATGTCATTGCCCGGTCGCCGCGCAACCCAATATCACATATAATGCCTCCGTTGTTCCGCCACATCAGCCCGCTGCGGCTGGGAATTTTCCTGCTACTTGCGGTCACCTGTTACCGGCTCTGGTTTATCACCCGGATGGAGCTGGTGCCGGACGAGGCGTATTATTGGCTCTGGTCGAAACACCTGGCGGCCTCTTACCGTGACAAGGGGCCGGCCATTGCGTGGACCATTGCACTGGGTACGAAGCTGTTTGGCCCGACGGTGTTTGGCATTCGCTTTTTCGGGGTGCTGCTGAGCACGGGGTCCGGCGTGCTGATTTTCCTGCTGGCCCGCCGCATGTATGATGACCGGGTGGCAGTGTGGTCGCTGGTGCTCGCCGGGGTGATTCCCATGGTGGCGGTGGGCTCGATCATCATGACAATAGACTCGCTGAGTGTGTTTTGTTGGGCCTGGGCGGCGCTGGTGTTCTGGCAGGCCTTGCAACGGGACCGCCTGAGCGACTGGTTTTGGCTGGGGCTGGCGATTGGCACGGGGTTCCTGGCCAAATTTACCAATGGCGTGCAACTAATCTGCATCGTTTGCTTTCTCCTGTGGTCCCCGGAACACCGTCGGCGGCTGTTCAGCCGCCAGATGCTGGTGCTGGGCGCGACCTTTGCGGCAAGCATCCTGCCCATTCTGTGGTGGAATGTGCAGACCGGCTGGGTGCATGTGATCGCGCTGCATTCGCGCAGCGGGGTGACGAACACCTTCGGGATTCACCCGCTGCAACTGCTGCGGTTTGCGGGGGAACAGTTTGGCGTGATTTCGCCCCTGATCATGGCGGGCATGATCGTGGCTGCGGTGGGGATGCTCCGCCGTCATGCCACGGAGATGCGGACGCGATTTTTATTGAGCCAGTTTTTGCCGCTGTACGCGTTGTTCCTGTTTTTCAGCCTGAACAGCGCCGGCAAGCCGAACTGGACGGCGCCGGTGCTGGTGACGGGCATCATTCTCACCACGGTATACTGGCGTGAACTGGTGCAAGAGCAGCCCGCCTGGCGCTGGGCCATCGGGGCGGCCATGGGGCTGGCGCTGGCCATGACGGTGGCGCTGCATGACACGGAATATTTGCACCTGCCGCCGGGCCGCGACCCGTTGCGGCGCGCCCAGGGCTGGACGGATTTCGGGGCGCATGTGCAGCATGAGCGCGAAGCCTGCCAGGCGAACCTGCTGATCGGCGACCATTACTCGGAGGCCAGCATGATGTCCTTCTACCTGCCGGACCAGCCCACGACTTTTTTGCTGCCGGAGCCGTATGGGGCCTCCCAGTTCACGCTGTGGCCCGGCTACCAGGCGGGCCCCGGCATACGGGCGTTGTATGTGACCGTCTCGACGAACGCGCTGCCGGCGAATTTATCCGACCAATTCCCAACCGTGCGATTGGTGGATGACTTCTGGTCCTTGCATCACGGCCGGCCCATGACGGAATTCCGCATTTATCTCTGCACGCGAAGCTGAGCCTGAACGCATTGAAAACCCTCCATAAATATCTGACCCGGCAGGTGCTGGCGGCGCTGTCGCTCACGGTGCTGGTTTTCACGCTGGTGCTGCTGGTGGGCAATTTGCTCAAGGAAATTCTCGGGCTGCTGGTCAATGGCCAGGCGCATTTCGGCCTGATGGTGGAGGCGGTGGCGCTGCTGGTGCCATTTTTGTGGGTATACGCCCTGCCGATGGGGCTGCTGACGGCCACGCTGCTGGTGTTCGGCCGGTTCAGCGCGGACCAGGAGCTGACGGCGGCCCGGGCCAGCGGGATCAGCCTGCTCTCGCTCATCACGCCGATTTTGCTGCTCAGCCTGGCGTGCTGCGGCGTGAGCGCGTGGATCAATTTGCAGCTCGGCCCGCAATCCCGGGTGGCCTATCTCAACGTGATTTACAAAGCGCGCACGGAGATCACACGCGCGGAACTGCCCGAGGGCACGAACATCCGCGATTTCCCCGGCTACCTCTTTTTCATCGGGAAAAACCGGCATGATTATTTGCAGGATGTCATGATCGTCAAATTTGACAGTGACACCAACAACCCGAATCCGCTTGTGACCACCGCGCCGACCGGCTGGCTGGAAAATGACGAGGCGGCCCAGATGTTGCGGCTGCACCTGACGAATGTCACCCAAACCATTTCCGGCCGCCATCCCGTAATCAGCCAGGCCCACAGCATGATAATCGAAGTTGACACCAAGGCCGCCACGAACCAGGTGTTCCACCCCAAAATCAGCGACATGACGTACGGGCAGTTGACCGCGGAGATTCGCAACGTGGAAAGCCTCGTGCGGCAGGCGCCGGACCCGGCGGCGACGTCGGCACAAATGAAGGAACAGTTGCGGCAGATCCGGCAGGAAAAGAACGACCTGACCCTGCCGGTACGCGTGGAGCTGAACCGGCGGTATGCGTTCTCCTTCGCGAGTTTCAGCTTTGCCCTGGTGGGCATTCCGCTGGGTATTCGCGTGCACCGGCGGGAAACGAACATCGGCATTGCGGTGGCGCTGGGGCTGGCGGTGGCGTATTACAGTTTTATTCTGCTGGGGATGTCGCTCGCCGCGCGGCCAGAGTTTTATCCACAACTGATCCTCTGGCTGCCGAATTTTGTCTTTCAAGCCCTCGGGGCGGTGCTGCTCTGGCGGGCCAACCGGGGGTTTTAAGGGTCCATTAATTTCCCGTGACCCGGCCAGCTTCCTTTGTATCATGTGCTTGTGACAACCACTGAAGCCATTGACCTGCTGGAAGCCTGGCGTGCCGGGAAGCTCCCGCGCGAAAAGCTGCTCCAGGCCTTTCAAGCCGCGCCCACCGCCAGCCTCGGATTCGCCCAGGTGGACACCCACCGCGCTCTGCGCCAGGGTTTCCCGGAAGTCATCTATGGCGCGGGCAAAAACCCGGACCAGGTCGTGAAAATCGCCGCCAAACTCCTGGAGCGTGAATCCGCCGTGCTCGTCACCCGCGCCGGTCCCGACCATGCCCGCGCGTTGCGCCGCAAATTTAAAATCGCCGTCCACCATGAGCTGGCCCGGTGCGTCACTATCGAGAAGAAGCCCCGGGCCCAGCGCCCGGGAGTCATAGCGGTCATCTGCGCCGGCACGAGTGACCTGCCGGTGGCCGAGGAGGCGGCGGTCACCGCCGAAATCATGGGCAACCGCGTGGAACGCATCACGGATGCGGGGGTGGCGGGCCTCCACCGCATTCTCTCCCGGCTGGAAACGCTGCAAACTGCGACCGTCCTCGTGGTGGTGGCGGGGATGGAAGGCGCGCTGCCCAGTGTGGTGGCGGGTCTGGTGGCCAAGCCAGTGATCGCCGTGCCGACCAGCGTTGGTTATGGAGCGAGCTTTGGCGGGGTTGCGGCCCTGCTGGGCATGTTGAACAGTTGCGGCAGCGGCGTGACGGTGGTGAATATTGACAATGGCTTCGGAGCGGGCTATGCCGCCAGCCAGATCAACCGTTTGGTGAATGAATGAAAACCCTGTATCTCGACATCTTCAGCGGCATTAGTGGCGACATGTTTCTAGGCGCGCTGATTGACCTGGGAGTGAACCCCCAAAAGCTCGGTCGCGAACTGGGCAAATTGAAACTGGACGGCTACCACCTGCACGTCAATGAGCAGGATAAAAACGGCATTGCCGGCATCAAAGTGGATGTCCATCTCGAGCACGATCACGAGGACCATGACCACAGTCACGAACAGGATCATGACCACGGCCACGCTCACGGCCACAGCCACGCGCATTCTCACGGCGACCACGAGCATCCCCATAAACCCGGGGAAGACGACGCCCTCCTGGCGGCGCACGACCACCATCACCATCAGCCGGGTGACGAGCATGACCACGAACATAGTCATGAGCACGAGCACAACGATTCCCGCACGTTTGCCGACATCAAGCAATTGATCGCTGCCAGCAAGCTCTCGCTCTGGGTGAAGCAGAAGGCCACCGCGGTTTTCCAACGCCTGGCCGAGGTGGAGGGCAAAATCCATGGCCAGCCGGTCGAGACGGTCCACTTTCACGAAGTTGGCGCGGTGGATTCCATTGTGGATATTGTGGGCGCGTGCATTGGCCTGGAATTACTGGGCAAACCCCGGGTGCTCGCCGCCCCCGTGGTGGAGGGTACGGGCTGGATCAATTGCGCGCATGGCCGCTTTCCTTTGCCTGCCCCGGCCACGCTGGCCTTGCTCGGCGCGCGCGGCATTCCCGTCACCCAATGTCCGGAACCGAACGAGCTAGTTACGCCGACCGGCGCGGCCTTGCTCGCTGAGTTCGCCGAGAGCTTCGCCCCCATGGACAATCTGGTGGCGGAAAAAATTGGCTTCGGCATCGGCACGCGCGACAACCTGACCCGCCCCAACGTGCTTCGGGCCATTCTCGGCCAGGCCAGCGTCACCGTGCCCCACGACTGGGAAACCGATCGCGTGGCCGTGCTGGAGACCAATTGCGACGATATTAACGCCGAAATTCTCGGAAATTTCATGGAAACCGCATTGGCGGCGGGTGCTTTGGATGTGTTTCACACGCCCATCCAGATGAAAAAGAACCGTCCGGGTGTGCTGCTCACCATTTTGTGCGCCGAGGCCGAGGCGGATAAATTTTCGGCCCTCATCCTGCGCGAAACCAGCGCTTTTGGCGTGCGGCGGACCGTGGCGGAGCGCCGCAAACTGCGCCGGGAATTTGCCACAGTTAAAACCAAATTTGGAAAAGTTACCGTTAAAGTCGGCCGGTTGGACGGGGACATCGTGCAAATCGCTCCGGAATTTGAATCCTGCAAAAAGCTGGCCGTGACCGCCAAGGTACCGCTGGCCCGGGTTTACGATGCCGCCCGGCGGGAATTCAAGGCCACAAAAGGCGCGGTCTGATGATCCCAGCCGGGATGAAACTCCAGCGAAAAATGCCACCATTGTGCCGGGGCTGATAATTTTTGCTTGCTTCCTCCGGGATAAACGCTTATAAATGTTGGACGATTACCGTTGGCCATGAGCCAACTTGCTTGATGCTTAAAATTATAGATATGCCACAACCGAAGAGGGTGTCTTGAGCCGCCCTTTCTCTCCACGCAATTCCTCTCCTGCCTCGTTCGTCCGGGTCAACGGCAAGATTCGCGCCCGCGAAGTGCGCGTTATCGGGGTGGACGGCAAACAACTCGGCGTCATTCCCCTGACCGAAGCCCTTAACCAGGCGCGGCAACACGGGGTGGACTTGGTCGAAATTGCCGCCACGGCCAACCCTCCCGTCTGCCGTTTGGTGGACTTTGGCAAATACCGCTACGAGCAGGCCAAGAAGGAAAAGGAATCCAAAAAGCATCAGCACGCCTCCACGGTGAAGGAAGTGCAATTGAGCCCGCGCATTGATCCCCATGACTTGGGCATCAAGGTGAGTCACGCCATTGATTTCCTCTGTGAAGACATGAAAGTCAAAGTGGCCCTCAAATTCCGGGGCCGTGAAATGGCGCATACGGACGTAGGGTTTGCGGTCATTCGAAAATTTCTCGCGGAAATCGCCCCGTTCGGTCATGAGGATTTCCCGCCCAAGCTCATTGGGCGCGGCATCAACGTTATGATCAGCCCGCTCCCGCGCAATAAACGCGCCAAGAACCCGCGCCAGTTGGCGGACGGTTCCGTCCCGGTCAACACCCAAAAGGTTCGGGTGGCTGATGAAGCGGATGAGGAGGACGAAGCCGAACCCACGAACGGCCAGGCCCAGTCGGAAGCCCAGCCGGTCGAGGGCTTTGCCAACGCCCCTTTGAACGCCCTGGACATCAAAGCCTGATTTAACCGGCAAAAAGGGAGACGGAGGCTGAAACTTTATTATAATGAAGATCATGCTAGCCGCCCTCTCGGATTCCGGCCTTGGCGGGATTGTTATGCTCCTTTTTGTCATTGCGGCAGGCATTCTTTATTCCAGGAATCGCAAAAAGTAATCCCCGCACCTGCCTTGCTGGCAGAGGATTCGCGCTTCAATTTGGCAGTGCCAGCCTGAATACTTGCTGAAGAAAGTTTCTCGGAGTTTTCCAATCCTGAATGCCGGCGGGTTGGCAGGACACAATTTCCCGGCTCATTTTGATGCCCGAATAAGGCCATAAAAACGAGGCCTTGTTCGTACTTGGGAAATTATCCTTTGGCAGCGCCCCACCCGATTTAAATAGTCACCGCTATTTAGAGCATTTCCATCAATGCTTTAAGCGGGAACCTTTTGGAGTTTTGCTCTTCTTATCCATGCATTCCTTGCATGCGGCAACAATTCCAAACCAACCATGATATGAAAGCAAAAATCCATCGGGTACTCACAGCCAGCGGCATCTGGGGTTCGGTTCTCACGGCGATTGCCACCCTGGCGCTGGCGGACCAGGCGGCGGCGGACAACCTGGCGGCCATCCGGCATTTTAACGAATCAGGAAATTTCCTGATCGCCGATCAGTTTAATAATCGCGTGATCGAGATTGATCCGGCGGGCCGGATTGTCTGGTCGTTCGGGCGTGGCCCGAATGACTTTTCGGACCAATCCATCATCGGCGTCAATGACGCGGAGCGAGTGGGGAACTTGACGCTCATGGCCGGCACTGGCACGCCCTCCGGATTCATACCCCAGGCCCCGGATGGCGTGGTGGACAACCGTGTGCTGCTGGTGGATCCCGCGGGTAAAATAGTCTGGCAGTATGGCCAGTTTGGGCAGACCGGGTCAGCGGCGGACTTGCTGAGTTCGCCGGTGCAATGCACGTTCCTGCCCAATTCCGACGTCCTCATTACGGACCAGGGCAACAACCGAGTGATCGAGGTCTCGCTCGCAAAACAAATCGTGTGGTCTTATCCGGGATCCAACGAGAATCCCACCGACCAGCTCGCGGGCCCGAACTCGGCTGAACTGCTGGCCAATGGCGACATCCTGATCGCCGACCAGGGCAACAACCGGGCGATTGAAGTGACGCGCGCGGACCAAATCGTCCGGACCTTCACCGCCGGCGGCACCGCCAGTATCGTTGCCTTTGCCAGCCGCCTGCCCAATGGGAACACCCTGCTCACCGATTCCGGCAACGCCCGCGTGGTGGAAGTGAACGCCAGTGACCGGGTCGTTTGGCAGTATTATACGGACACTGATCCGCTCAGTGTGGCCGCGCCGCAGCCCACCCGGGCGGTGCGCCTCCGGAACGGGGAAACCCTCATCAGCGACCAGTTCAACCATCGCGTCCTGCTGGTGAGCCACTCCGGCTGGATCATGGCGCGGTACGGATCGCCGCTGGCCGGTGGTGACGTGATTGGCAATAACGCGGGCTACAACCGGCTTTCCTCGCAGGCTGGGTTGTATTGCCCCTACGATGCGAAGGCGATTGGGGATTACACCGGACTGACGTGGCCGTAAGCGGGCTGCATACGGGGATTGACAAGACCGCCGCTCCACAGTACAAACCATGGCATGGGCCAAACGGCAGAACCAAATGGCGGCGAATCGTCGGCCAGGCTTTCCTCAAAAACATTGAGGGAAGAGCACCCGGCCCAAGTGCTTTGGAGTGGCAAACGGCGTATCCGTCAAGCCTTTTGGCCGAATGTTGCTTGTCCCAGTTTTGTATTCTCCCAGCTTTCCATTTCCACCGGCGGTCAAACCACAACTACTCCTTAATTATGCTACCAGAAAAAAAGACGAATACAAACATCGGGGTCGGGATTGGATTGTTACTCCAAGTGATCGGGCGAGTCCTTGCCGCGTTTGTCGGCGGGCCGGTCGGCATTTTGGGAGTCATATTGGCCCTGGCCGGCCTGATACTTTTTATCTGGGGCTGCATGAATTATGCCGAGGGGAAGGGGTACTCGAAATGGCTGGGCTTGCTGGGCCTGCTGAGTTGCATCGGCCTCCTTGTCCTGGTGGTATTGCCGGATAAAAATAAAACCGTCTAGTAACCGCGGCCCTGAACAGACCGGTCGCCTTGGGCATCGCACCAGTGGGAAGGTTCATTGCTTGAGTTGCCAATGACTTGAGCCGGGGCTAGGCGAAGGCCGCCAATCACAATGCCTGCTCCAAGCGACAAAATACAAGTTGCCGGATCTTTCCTTTCAGGCAATCTTCAACCGTTATGGCCGACCTGTTCCTGTATCATGTGCATTGGAAGCATCAGGACAAGCTGTATGTGGATGAGTTTTCCGCCGCCTCCTTGATCGAGGCCGTGGATTATTTTAACGACCACAAACGTCCCGATGTTTCATTGGTCCGAGTGGAATTAATGGGTCCGGACCAGGGCGGCGTCCGGGAATTCGCCCATTCGCCCGACTCCCCCTTTAGTCCCTTGATCGCCCGCCGTCGTTTGGATGTGGATGACAACGCCCGATAGCTTATTTAATTAAAATTTAATTTTTGAAGTTTAGCCTCCCTTCTCACCCCATTCTTTCACCAACTCGGGAAATCTGCATTCGGTGCATAATGAATCCGAGTTGCCGCAAAAATCCCGCACGATTTGCAGGAGTCCTTGTTGTGCGAACGCCCGGCGCATGAGTCGCGTGCCGCCCACGCCGAGCAACCGTTGGCACGCCAGCTTCAGCACCGCATTATCCTCCGCCGCCGGCCAGGCAAAATAGCGCCGCTCCAGCCGCTCGCGGAGGACGGTGTTTTTCCCCTCCACCGCCCGCACCCAGAGCCAGGGCAGGATCACATTCACCGCCAGATCGGTCACGCGCGCCTCGCCCAGCAAGGGTTGCGGTGCCGGCAATTCCGGCGAGCGCAGCGTCCAGTGATGGGACCAGAACGCATCCGGCTGGCCGGCCAAAACCTCGCGCAGGGAGGATACCAGTTGCGCCTCGGCGATTTCGGCCATGCACCACTGTTCCAGCCGCGCGGGCAGCGTTCCGGTGGACAGCCATTGTGCCGCCAGCGCCAGCCGCCGTTCGGGATGATTTGCCGGACGCAATCCATGAAACCGCCAGACCGAGCGCGGCAACTGGCAGTCCCGAAACCCGTCCCGCTCGCGCCACCATTGGTCCCACACCCGGCGCAAATACGAGTCCGTGCCCTGCTGCGACCGGGTTAATTCATCCGGCAACAACCCGCTAAGCCCCAGTAGCCGCGCCTGCAAGGCAAAACCATCTTCCGCTGTGCCACGCGCGGATTCCTGCCAGCGCGGCCGCAATTCAGCGAGACCTTGCATGGGCCAGGCGTTGTGCTTGTATCCCAGCCCGCGAAAAAGTCCCTCCCACAACGCCTGTTCCCAGCCCGTCTCCCGCGCGCGCGCCCGGAGTTGCGCCGCCTTCGCCTGCCAGCGCACCCGCGCCGCGTCCTGTAACAAGGCCAGCAACCGATCCTCCGCCAGCGCCCGCAACGGCGCGCAACACTGCCCCCGCAATTCCTCGGGCAGCGACCGCAGGGACAGATTCTCCAGCGACAACGTCAAATCCTCCAGCGGTGAATCCAGACACCCCTTAAGCGCCAGGCCCGGAGGAGTGTCCTTCGCCGGGGGCGATTCCTCCCACAATACCTGCAAAATCACCTGTTGAAAGGCCGGATTCCGGTCATGCCCGTGCGTGTGCCAACCACTGGTGCGCAGGTCAATCTCCACATCCCCCGTGAGCGGCGGCTCGTCCCCGAGTTGCACCACGGCCCCGCGAAAATCCGGGCCGCCCTCCACACTGATAAAGCCCGGATGCAATACCCGCACGGCTTGGCCCGCAGCCGTCTTGAGCCGGTCCCGCCGCAGCCGCTGATGCTGCCAGATGGACTGCAGCATCCGTTCCGTGGGGCAATCCGGCTGCCCGGCGCGTTCCTGCAACGCCGCCGCCCGGACGATGGCCACCCGTCGGCGCGCGTAGAAACTGTCATCTGGTAATATCACACTCCGCTGTGTTTTGCCCGACCCGCCGGGAATGTCAAGCGCGGGATTGACGCCCGGCCCACGGGGTTGCCGCGGGTTTGTGCCAGCGCGGGGTCTATGTTATCTTGGGCACGGCCATAATAATTTCGGTTTCCAGGTTTGGTCCCAGGTCCACTCGCTCAAACGGAACTTCCGGGTTCCGGCGGGGCATTGTCCGGTTGAACAATCTGGTCGCTGGTGCGGTGCGTTCCGTAAACCGGGCAAAACATGATAATCTGGCTTTATCAAGGCGCGACTCTGCTCATTGGGTTGCTCGTCGTGGCGGGACTGACCCTGGCAGGTTTCAGTCTGTGCGTCGCCCGGCGGCATTTTTCGAGGAACCCCCGCCCCGAACCGCTCCAGCCCTGGCCCCGGGTGAGCATTCTCAAACCGGTCGAAGGCGCCAGCCCGGACACCTATCAGGCCTTCGCCTCGTTTTGCCGCCTGGATTACCCGGGCGAACTGGAAATTCACATTGGCACCATTAATCTTGATGACCCGGTGGTCGCCATCGTCCGGCGGCTGCAACAGGAATTTCCCGCCCGGGACATCCGGCTGGTGGTGGCCAGTCTCCAAGGGGCCAACCGCAAGACCAGCATCATGGAAACGCTGTGGCGCAAAGCCTCCGGACAATTCCTGTTTTTTTCCGACGCGGATGTACACGCGCCCGCGGATTACCTGCGGCAACTGGTCCCGCCCCTGATGGCGCCGGACGTGGGCTGCATCACGTGCCTGCCGCGCGGCATCAAGGCGGACACGTTTGGCGGCAAGATGATTGCCCTGCATTATGGCTTTAATTTTCTGCCCCAATGGATGCTGGCGCTGCGGACCACGGGAATTCAGTGGGCCATCGGACATACCATGGCCATTCCGCGCGCCGTGCTGGAGGAACTGCGCGGCTTCAAGCATTTCCCCAATCACCTGGCGGATGATTATGAACTGGGCAACCGCATTTCAAAACTGGGTTTGCGCGTCATCGTGCCGCCGTTGCTGGTGGATTGCGCGGTGCCGGCCGAATCGTTTGCCGCTGCCTTTGCCCGGATTCAGCGCTGGAAACGCACCATCCGCCGTTCGCGCGGCCTTCAATTTCCCGGGGTCATCCTCACCTACCCGGTGTTTTGGGCGTTGCTGCTGGCCTTGCTGCATCCGCTCCAGTGGTGGTCGTGGAGCGCGCTGTTCCTCGTGACGGCCCTGCGCTGGCTGCTGGCCGCCGGAATACAGTCGGCCATAAAAACGCCGGCCTGGCCGCGCGCGTGGTGGCTGCTGCCCCTCGTGGACATCATGGAAGGACTGGCCTTTTTCGGCGCCTATTCCGGCGCGTCGGTTTGCTGGGCGGGGCGTCAATACACCCTGCGGCGCGACGGAACCCTGAACCCCACCCCTTGAACCCGAAAGCCGAAATTCAACCTGGGGGCGGGTTGCGCTTCGGATCGCGGGCGGCAGGCGGCGGCCCGGCTTTCGATTTTGCCTGTTCCCCATAACTGATCAATCCCGCGCCGAGGAGGATGACCACAATCCCGGCCCAGCGCATCACGCCCACGCGCTCATGCAGAAAAATCTTCGCGGCCAGCACCGTGATCACAAAGTTCACCGCCGTCAGCGGCCAGACAAAACTCACGTCGCGCTGCCCCAGCAGGTATTGCAGCAGGACGAAAAAAATAGTTTCGAACACCATGCCGAGCAGCACGCTGGGGTTGGAAAACCAGTCACCCGCCAGCCTGAGTACGTTTGACACCACGGGCAGGGTGGCCTGGCGTTCGGTGTAGCGCGGGCCAATCTGATCCAGCCCTTTTTTGAGGGTGACAATGCCAATGGCTTGAAACGAGAAGGCAATGAGGAGAATGATTAAAATCCTGGCCATGGCGCAAATCCCCGTGAAAAACCATCCGCGACTGAAAGCGGTGACATCATATGTTTGATGATTGATCCAGGCGTCATCTCAATGCAAGGGCCGGACCGCAGCCGGACCGGCCTGCGTGACTTTATTCTGGCTCAAAAGCCAGACCGTGGCCAGTTGGAATCCATCATAAGGACATCACCTTTGCCATGTCGTCTTTCGTCAGAAAAGGCGAGCTATGAACCGCCGAATCGAGCGTTGCCTTTAATATCTGCGCCTGGGCGGAAACGAAAACCCCAAGCACAAATATGATGATGGCAGCCACGGCACCAATCAAAACCCCAAAGAGTCCTAAAACGATGGAACCACTCTGCAAACCAGTTAAAAAGCCGCCCATGATTATGAGCAGACCCAGTATGATGCCGGCGATCTTGACCGCGGCACCGATGGCGGCCACGGCGCTGGCAACAAGATAAGCATCGCGGTATCGGCGCTCCACACTCGTAATTGGGCTGGCCGGCTGGCCGGCACCGGATTCGGTCGTGCCAGGCGACAGTAAACGGGATACCCGCACCCAATCATCGCTGTGCCGCAAAACGGTGAAACTTTGTCCGGATGATGCGATGGCTTCGTAATCCTCCGTAATCGTTTGAGCCTGGAGCTGGCTCGAAATCTCGGCCAGCGAATACGGGCCGAGAAAGGTTTCGGATTTTGGTTTTCGAATCATGTAGTTCATAATGTTGTGACGGGTGTTTGCCTGCCTGAGCATCCATGTGTGCGCGCGCGTTGCGCCCCCGGATCGGAATCCGGCCTTGAGGCGCGTTTAATCATTCGGGACATGCGGCGATGGTCTTTCGGACTTTCAGGATTGTCAATGCTGTTGATATCGGCTGGCTACTGACGGGCGTAACCTGACACTTGTCCCGGAGCGTCGGACGGGGGCCCGATTTAGCCGCAGACTAGTGGTGGAAAGGTTCCATGGTTGGGGACCGTTTTGATGACTCGGGGGTCCAAAGCCGGCTCCAAGCCGGCGCTCCGATCGTGGCGCCAGGATGCCATGGCGATCCGGTTTTGAAGCGGTGGCGCGCCGGACAGGGATTGCGCCTCGCTCGTGAAAAAATTTTAGACCTTGAATCACCTTGAATCACCTTGAATAGGCTTGAATGACCTTGAATGAACCTTGAATGGAATCAAGCGCCATTGGCACCGGCAGGATTGATTTCGGATTTGAGCGAGCGCAAGAACGCTTCGGCCTCCGCCATGCCCCGCGCCTGGGAGGTTAAGTCGGGGGTGGCAAATAGTCGCTCGATATCGCCGCGCATCATCTGCCGAAGCAAGGGGGCATTTTCCCGGACGGTGTCGTCATGCTCCTGCTCGTCGAGCCGTTCCCGGGCGCGCCGTTCCATTTCGATTTTAAGCCGCTCGGTCAGATAATCCTCGCGCCGTTGAAACTTCAGGGTTTGCAGGAATTCCTGGAGCCGCTGGCAGCGCTCGGCGGGATCGGTGAGGCCGGCCAACAACTCGCGGGCGGCGACGGCGAAATCGGCGGTGAGCACGCGGGAGAGGCGCTGATTGATCAAGGTTTCCCGCTGCACCGATCCGGGGTCGAGTTCATCGTCCTCCTCGGCCAGGTCGCGGACGAGGGCGCGGCGTTCCTGTTGCTTTTGCCATTGCACATAGCCACCGGTCCGCCAGTTGGAGAGGTTTTGATCATTGACCGGCTCGCCGTTGAAATCGGCAGCGAGCAGGGTCTGCACGGCGGGCAGGTCATTCAGCCAGGGGAGGAGGGTAACGCCAGTTTCGCCATCAAACAGGCGTTGATTTAATTGTTCGCGGAGGCGGAGGGGCATGCGGCCGATTTTGCCGTTAGGAGGTTTCATTGAGGATTGGGAATTGGGGTTAAAAGGTGCTGGTTTTTCTTAATCCGGGCGGAGGAGTTGGGACAGGGTCGTCTCCACGGCGGTGAGCAGGCAGGTTTGGAAGATGTGCGGATCGGCCACTTGAAGGTCATGGGCGAAGGCTTGCAGGTCCGGGTGGGTGATATGGAGCGGGTCGCGAGCATCGGTGGCCAGGATGAGGGGAACGACGACTTCCCGCGCCCATTGGCCGGCGGTGGCGCGGGTCAGTTCGGGCAACTGGCGGGCGCGGCGCAAGGGGGCGAGGACGGGTTCTTCGGGGGGCGGCTCGGGCCAGCGGAACCAGATTTGCAGGAGCATGGCTTGCTCGATCTTGATGGTTGAGTAGGTGGCATCGCCCAACTGGGCGCGCATGTCCTCCAAGCGGGGAATCAGCGCGAGCAGATACCGGACCAAGGGGGCGTCGGGATCAAAGGCGGCAGTGGCCCGCGTATCCACCAGGGAAGCGGCCCCCAGATTAAGGCGTTCGCTGAGTTGGTCCACACGGGCGCGGCGGTCGGTGTGCCGGTAGGCGAGGAGGGGCCAGGCGGGCAGGGATTCGGCGGCGGGGCGGACATGGTCGGGAAAGGACTCCACCCAGCGGTCGAGGGTGGCCACGCGGGCGAAGACGTCGCGGGCGAAGTCCTCGGGCAGGCTGCCGGGAGCAATGGACCCATCTTTTTCACGGTCATCCGCCACGTGCAATTGGGTGTGACGCCGAAGGCTTTCGGCCATCTGGCCGCCGTCATCGAACAGCCAAAAATAGAGAACGTGCTCCAGCAATGACTTGCAGGTGGTGACAGCGGCGCGACGTTTCACAAACCAGGTTAGTTCGGCCAAAATCGTGGCGAGGGCGAGATCCAGAGCGTCGAGCACCGGCTGGGCGGCGGCGGCTTTGGCGGGGTCGGGGCCGGTCAAGCGCCCCTCACACACGGCAGCCACTTGTTCAATCTGGTACAGGAGGGCGCGGACGGGCTGGGAGACTTCAATGGCGAGGACGTCCTCCGGGACTTTGGCGAGGGCCAGGCAATAGGTGAGGGCTTTCGGGCCGGGCAGGGCCGCGAATTCGGTGTCGCGACCGCATTGGCGGGCGGTGATGGCGAGGTGGAGGTAGGCGCGGAACTGCCGGAGGGCGATGTCGCGCTGTTTGGCTTCCCCGGTGAGAGGCGCTTGATTTTCAGTCTGATGTTCAGTTTCAGTTTTCATCACGAGCCAGCATGACAGGGGACCCTGGACAACGGCTGTCCATGTGAATAAGTCGAATAACTTTTTACAAAATGGTTTAAGCGGCTGAGGGAGAGGAGTTTTTGCCACGAAAAGGCACCAAGAGGCGCAAAAAGACGGGGGTTTAAAACCGCGAAATACGAAAAATGAGAACGAATTTTAGCCACAGATGGGCACGGTCTGTGGCACCGATTCAGAACACCCCACCTATAGCAAAGCCCCCTGTAAAATCAAGGTTTATTAGCCAAAACTGGCCAGTATTTTGGCGAACTTTCCACCATGTTCACTGACAGTTTCACTGACAGTGCCCGTTCCGCTTCGTCCG
>Ga0182012_10002896_pt1 | contig 18451 bp, 14 predicted proteins | sample 612S2SmetaG_FD_120486 | JGI IMG/M metagenome (GOLD analysis project Ga0182012, IMG submission 120486) | Permafrost microbial communities from Stordalen Mire, Sweden - 612S2S metaG | ecosystem: Environmental > Terrestrial > Soil > Wetlands > Permafrost | place: Sweden: Stordalen | collected...
CAATAATTTTGCATCCAGGCCTGCGATGAAGTGAATGCCCGGGATGGAAAGCTTCTGCAGCTTTTTGTCGTGGGTCAAAAACAGCTCCACGCCAAACTCCGATGCAGACGCCAGATGAATCGCGTCCGCCGGCTCAACCTTGGTTTCGGAACGAATGATGCTGTACCGGTCCGCAGTCTCCGCGGTGAAGGGTAGCAACTCTACCCTCCCACTCTTCATGAAGAACTGCCGGACCCGATCCACGTCGGCCGGGCGGCCATACTTGCGGGGCCCTTTAAGCACTTCCCCGAGCGTGAAAACGCTCGTGCACAAAACATCTTGTCGACGTTGCATCTCAGCGAGAATGGCTCTTACTTGTGGAGCAAATGCTGGATTTCCTTCCAGGGTATATACGAAAAGCATGGAATCCCAATACACCCGACTCACTTGGCAGCCCCTGGCTTATTCTGTTGGGCTTTCTCTGCCTCATACCTTTCCCAGACGTCCGGACCCCATTCCCGTTCCCGCCGCAAGTATTCTTCGCCACCCCCAAGTTGCTTATAGGCATCTGCAAAAATTCCATACAAATCCATGAGCCCGACTCCATTTGGGATCACCTTTTCGACAGGAGCATTCCGATCGCCTTCATTAAGCACTTGGTACACAAACTGCACGGTGGTGCTGGGGCCGCCTGAGGGTGGACCATCGATCTTCTCGATTAACTCTACGCCGGCCTCCTGCTGGAACTCCTTCGATGACAAGGTGGAGAACACGGACGGGGTTCTGTTAATCCAACCGAGTTCTTTCTGGACATTTCCGACTCGGATTCGGATAGTTCTTTCCCCTCTTTGACGCGCTGGTTGCACGTAGGTTGAAATCACATGCCGTTTCGTTTGCTCAGTGGGCTTCATTTCAGGGCTCCAGCATAACATTCATTACCATACATACATTACATACGGCATGTCAAGAAAGCGGCTGCTTCTGCTGCAGCCGTTCTCCGAGGAGGCAGAATCGTTAGGCCTTGCGGGAGCGGATGGCTTCCTTGGCTTCGGTATGACCGCCGGCTGGGACTTCGGGCACGTCCGGCTTTGTTGCGACCATGCCAATGCCCAGCTTCTTGCGGAGTTCCGCGTCCATCTTGGTGAAGATGTCCTTGTTTTCCTTGAGGAAGTTGCGGGTATTTTCGCGACCCTGGCCGATGCGTTCGCCGGAGTAACTGTACCAGGCGCCGGACTTCTCGACGATGTTGTTGGCCACGGCGAGGTCGAGCACGTCGCCTTCGCGGCTGATTCCTTCGCCGTAGAGGATGTCGAATTCGGCTTCACGGAAGGGGGCGGCGACTTTGTTCTTGACGATTTTGACCTTGGTGCGGTTGCCGGTAACTACATCGCCGTCCTTGATGGCGGCGATGCGACGGATGTCGACGCGGACGGAGGAGTAGAACTTGAGGGCGCGACCGCCGGTGGTGGTCTCAGGGTTGCCGAACATGACGCCTATCTTCTCGCGAATCTGGTTGATGAAGATCAGCGCGGTTCGGGACTTGGAAATGGTTCCGGTGAGCTTGCGGAGGGCCTGAGACATGAGGCGGGCCTGCAGGCCCATGTGGGAATCGCCCATTTCACCGTCGAGTTCGGCTTTGGGGACGAGAGCGGCCACGGAGTCGACGACCAGAACGTCAATAGCGCCGGAACGGATGAGCGCCTCGGTGATTTCGAGAGCCTGTTCGCCGCTATCTGGCTGAGAAACCAGCAGGTTATCCACATCCACGCCGAGTTTCTTGGCGTAGCCGGGGTCGAGGGCGTGCTCGGCATCGACGAAAGCGGCCAAGCCGCCGAGACGCTGGGCTTCGGCGATGACTTGGAGAGTGATGGTGGTCTTGCCGGACGACTCAGGGCCAAAGATCTCAGTGACGCGTCCGCGGGGGATTCCGCCAACGCCCAGGGCGGCGTCGAAGCTGATGGAGCCGGTTGAGATAACCGCAATGGGCAGAAGGGCTTCCTTGGAGCCGAGGCGGACAATGGAACCTTTGCCAAACTGTTTTTCGATTTGGGAGAGGGCGAGTTCTACAGCTTTGGCGCGGTCGTCGGCGATGGCCATTGAGAATATCTCCTGATAGAGCAATCCTGGCCTTCTCCCTTTGCTGGAAAGGCGAGATAAGGCAAGAGCATGGAATGCATTTCGATGGGATTGTAGCAGGGCTGGACAGACAATGACAGCAGAAAATGGCGAATAAATGGAGAAGATTTGCGGGTAAGCGTTAAGGCGTTTGGTTTCTTTGAGTTAATTCAAGTTACTTGAGTCGCTGGACTCCGGTGCCCTCACTCTGAGATTTCTGACCGTTCAGCAAGTCAGCTTGTTTCTTTGACTGCTCCGATCTTTGCATCTGTTCATTGCAAGTCGCGACCAAGTCATGACCCGGTGAGTCGAGTCTCGTATCGTGCATCAAATAATTGCTGCTGTATCAGTTTCCAATATTGATGTAGAATCAGAAAATGCGAACCACGATCACATTGAATGACGAGACTCATAGCTTCGCAAGCTATTACGCCCAGGCGCGGGGACTAACGCTCAGTGCGGCCATTGATGAGTTGATCCGCAAAGCGCAGGCTCCGCCGCCGGAGATACAGTTTTTGCCCAGTGGCTTTCCCATTTTTCCTCCAACCGGGAGAACGATCACCGACGAGATGGTAAAGCAACTTGAGGAGGAAGAGTTTGACCCGGAACAATTTGCTTGATGTGAATGTGCTCATCGCGCTGACAGAGCCGGGTCACAAACATCACGAGAGGGCGCAGGAGTGGCTCAGATCCCCAGGTATCGGCAGGTTGGGCGTTTGCCCGATCACGGAGGCGGGACTTATTCGCGTGACGACGAATCCTGCATACCGGCCTGGTCCACGCACCATGGAACAAGCCACAGCCATCCTTCAATCGCTTCAAGGGTATCCCGGCTATTGCTATTGGGCTATCGATGAAAGTTGGGTAACGCTCACCGCTCCGCTTGCGGCGCGCATCTTTGGCCATCAACAGGTGACTGACGCCTATCTTTTAGGACTTGCGATCAAAGAAAAACTTGCGCTGGTCACCTTCGACAAGGGAATCGAATACCTTGCGGGCGCGGAATTCAGCGAGAACGTTCTACTCCTGGAGTAAACAGAAACGAACCGGTTAGACCGTATATGCCCCAATGCGGGTTTCGCGGCTGGTGAGCGAGTCGCAGGAGCGGTCGAGAGATTCGTATTCGGGGTCGTGGTCCTTGCGGAAGGCGCGGAAGTCGTCTTCGCTGGCCCAGCGGTCGATGGTGAGGTAGAAACCGGGGATGTAGGCGTCGCGCAAGAGCTCTGTTCCCAGATAGTTAGGGGAGGCGCGGAAGAGCTGGGCCCAGGCGCCTTCCGGACCATAGCAAGCCTCAAAGGCGGAAACCTTCTCTTCGGCGACTTCAAACTGCCAGACTACGACGAACATGCATGGCCCCGATTCGGGTTGAGGATGACAGGTGACAGATTACAGATGACAGTTTACAGCCTGTTGCGGCATGGCTAACTTTCCGGCTTCGATGTCTTGTGCCGCTTCGATGAGGCTCTGCGGGCGGCCCAGGTCGCGCCAGTAGCTGTTGTCAGACCGATAGGCGAGGATTCTTTCACCTTGGTTGGCTAGACGCAAATAGGAGTCGATGACGGAGAATGCGCCGTCTTCGGTCATCTTTGTGAATATGCGGGGGGAAACTATGTGAATGCCGGAAAAGGCTAGCGGCTCACCCTCCGCGGCGGTGCGGGTGGAACTGCGGCCTTGGAGTTGGCCCTGGCTGTCGAAGAGCAGATAGCGGGAGGTTTCGCGATCTTGAACTGCGAGAGTGGCGAGGGCGGCTTGCTGCTGGTGGAAACGGACCATGTTTCCCAGGTCAATGGTGCTGATTACGTCGACGTTGTGGAGGATGAAGGGCTCGTCTGCTTTGTCCTGTGATCGACCCGTGGAATCCAAAAAGAACAACGCGGCATTTTTGAGGCCGCCGCCAGTGTCCAGCAGGACTTCCTCACGCGAGACCTCGATTCTGATCCCGAAGTTCTGGTTGGCTGCGAGATATTCGAGAATCATGTCGGCGTAATGGTGTGTATTGACAATTACTTCGTTCACGCCGAAGGAGCGCAGGCGTTCGAGGGTTATCTGCAGCAGCGTGCGGCCGGCAAGGGTAACCAGGGCCTTGGGGCGATCGTCGGTTAGGGGGCGCAGCCGCGTGCCCAGGCCGGCGGCGAGGATCATCGCCTTCATCGGCCCATCTTCTCCAACTCGATGTGCCGGATCATCACTTCTACGCCGCTGGCTGCGCGGAGATGCTTGGCAAGCTGCTCGGCAAAATAGACGGAGCGGTGCTGGCCGCCGGTGCAGCCGAAGGAGACCATCAGATTCTTGAAGCCGCGGCGCTGATAGCTGGTCACGCTGGCGTCGACGAGCGACATGACGCTGGCAAGGAACTGGTGCACGCTCTCCTGGCGATTGAGATAGTCGATGACCGGCTCGTCTTTGCCGGTGAGGGAACGGAACTCCTCCTCACGGCCGGGATTGGGAATGCTGCGGCCATCGAAGATAAAGCCGCCGCCGTTGCCGGATTCATCAGCCGGCTTGTCGCGGTGGAACGAAAAGCTGAAGATGCGGACCGTAAGCGCGGTTGCGGAGGAGGCGAGGGCGAGCAGCTCCTCAGATTTGAGCATGCCGTGGAAGGCTTCAAGCAGTTCGGGCAGAGAGATGGGCAGCTTGACGTTGTGGGCCAGCCAGCGGAGGTTCTTGAGCGCGTAGGGCACGCTTTGCAGGAAGTGGGGCTTGCGCTCGTAGAATCCGCGGAAGCCGTAGGCGCCAAGGGCCTGCATGATGCGGACATAGACGAACGCATAGTAGTGCTCCAGGAAGGCTTCGCGATTCACGGGGATGTAATTGGCGAGGCAGTCGAGATAGTAATCGAGGAGTTGCTGGCGGAGCTCGGGGGGCAGGTCGGCTTTGCCGTCGTAGAGCAGAGAAGCTATGTCGTATTGCAAAGCGCCTTTGCGGCCGCCCTGGTAGTCGAGGAAAAATGGCTGGCCGTCGCGGAGCATGAAGTTGCGCGATTGGAAATCACGATAGAGGAAGTAATCCTGGCCGGCGCTGAGCAGGAACTTGGTCAGGCGGCTGAAGTCGCGTTCCAGGGCTTGTTCATTAAACGGAATGGCGGCAAGGCGGAGGAAATAGTACTTGAAGTAGTTGAGGTCCCAGTTGATGGACTGGCGGTCGAAGCTGGAACGGGGATAGCAGACGGAATAATTCAGGTCGCGGCTTGCCTCGACTTGAAAACGCGGCAACGCGGCCACTACCTGGCGATAGGCTTCAACGGCCGGCGGAGCGATGACTGCGCCTTCGCGATTGGCGCCGAGGAAATCGAAGAGAGTAGTGTCGCCCAGGTCCTCTTCAAGATAGGCGCCCTGGCTCAGGTCGTCGGCGTAGATTTGGGGTACGGGCAGGCCGTGACGGCGAAAGTGGCGGGAGAACTCCAGGAAGGCCACATTCTCTTCGCGGACGGGGCCGAGGATGCCGATGGCAGTGGATTTTCCGCCGCTGAGGCGCACTATGGCGCGGCCTGAACCACCGAGTTGGCCTTGAAGCGGCTGCACGCGTTCGGCCTGCAACTGGTAGTGCTGCTCGAAAAGCCGCTTTAAAACGTCCATGAATGTCTTTCCGGGAATTGCTGAAGCTGCTCCTCCAAGATACTGAGTGGGGGTGGAGGGGTGCAATGTGGGGGCATACGGCGGGCGCCCAGAGTAAATGAGAGGGGGATGGGTTTTGTCGATATGGCGGCTAAATTCAGTCCCCGATGACGGGATTTCGTCACTGTTTTTCGTCACTAACGGTGTGATCTCATCGACGGCTCGCCGCGTATTTGAGGCAGGTCCTTTGTTTTCAATGGGCGCGTAGATTCTCTGGCTCGCTGCATGGTTTGGCATGCGTCGTGCTCTATATAAGGCATGAGGAAACAAACTCAACCCACGCTAAGAATCGCCATTCACGTCGTCCTGAACGGAGCGGAGATCCAGCACGAGGCCAAGATGGCCCAAATGCAGGCGGCCCAACCAGGCCGCTTGTGGGCCGAACCTGCCCCTCAGGAAACGGTGAACCCGCCCACGCTCGCGTACTGCAGTGAGACTTACCTGGTGATGCGGGAATGCGTGAGGCTCTAAGTCAGCCGTAAGAGCGACGCGTCGCGCCGGCGCGGGCGATAGCTAGATCTATGATTCTTTTTATAGCTCAACCTTCTATTGTTTCAGCTTTCTATTGCTTAACAAGATACAGTCGATTGCAGGCATCTTGAGTTTCCGGTTTAAGGATTCTAAGGTTCAGCCGATAGTTAAGATAATCTTCAAAGTGCAAATCCAAGAAAGTCAAGGTGACCATGAAAGTTCCTGCTGCATTCGTGTCTGTTGCCCTGGTCTTCGCTGTGACTGGATTCCGGGCGGCCGCCTCCACTTCAGTTTCACCCGGCATCGCGGACAAGGAACTCCTCGGTCGCTCGACAGAGATTTCCAAGGCCACGCCTCATGTTTTATCCGTATTCAGTTCTGCAAGTGCAAGCCATCTTTTTCCGGTAATGGATGAGAAGGGCCTGCTGCTGACGTGTGTGGCGCCGGAATTGGATAAGGACAAAGAGACGGACGTGTTTAAAGACTGCACATTGGCTCCGGGCCGCACGCTCGACGAAGTCATGCACTCCTTTGTACAGGGGATCCACGAGGAGCAACGCCTGCGCTTGAAGGAGCATGCAGAGTCACAGAAAGATACCGTCGAAGATGCGGACGGGAAGAGCGCTCAGAAGTAGATGGAGTTTTGGGCGGGTTCGCTTTTAATGGGCCAACTCTGAGTTTTGTGCTCTCCCACATCTCAAAATCGAGATGTGGGGCACCCGATCCCCGTTCCGCGGGGAGGTAATGTATATATTCTCCAATTCCCGTCACAAAATATTTCTGACCTCCACTTTAGAGATGCGGCGGTTCAAACGCTTTGGCGTTCCGGCTTCATCGAATTTGGAGGGATATATGAAACTGCAGTTTCTCACCTGTGCACGGCGCTTTGCGCGGTGTGCCGCAACAGTTATTTCTTCGATGGTTATCGGACTTACAGCACTCAGCTCCGCATGGGCCGGTCCGGGTCCCGTTTCGGCCACGCCGGGAACGATCCAGGGCGTGATAACTTTCACTGCCCCATTCGTGCCCACCTCAATGGAGGTAGATGCGCGGGATTCCAGCAACCAGTACACGGCAACCGCGAACGCCACGCAGAACGATCCGGTGAATTGCCCTGCCGGCTCGGCAAACTGGTGCTACAGCGTCATCGTGGAATCGGCATTGGCGAGTGCTTACTACTTGCGGCCGATTGCGTATGTCTACGATACCGCGCCCATCTATATTACAAACCGCGTTCCGCTTCCGCCTTCGCCGCTGGTGTCCATTACGGCGGGCGCGACTGTTTCTTACAACATCAGCTACCAGCCGGGAGAGATCTCGGGCACCATCAGCGGCAACGATTTGAACAGCCAGCCGCTGCAGATAAGCAGCGTGTACGACAGCTTTGACGATCTTTCCAACACCTTTCCCGAACCGTGCGGCGGGTCGGTTGAGTTTTGCCCGTTCAACTCCGTCTACGAGGGTGGTGCGCTCCCGCTGCCGGCCGTAGTCAATTACGAGGATTTCCTCAAGCCGAACGAAACCTATAACTATCTGACGCGCGCCGTGGGCTTCCAGGAGAGCGGCGGCGCAACAACCGAAATTCAGTTCAACGGCAACCTGCCGCTGGGCACTACGCCTGCCGCGGGCCAGAACGTCACCCAGAACTATGCGTTGAGCGAGAATGCGTCAGTTAGCGGCACTATTAGTGCGCCGGGACAATCGATCTACAATTTTCAAGTTACCGCGGAAGGAAACACCACGACGCCGGGCGGCGCGTTCTATGAGACATTTGGGCCGACAAACATATCGCCAACACCGCTGCCTCAGCCATTGACGTACACCTCCCGTATATTCGATTTCACTGACTACACGCAGCCCATCTATATTCAGACGCTGCTTACTTTGTCGACAGATGGAACGACGTATCTGTCATATCCTCCAACTCAGTTGACACCGAACCTGGCCCCGGGCCAGCAGGGGACGCTGAATTTCTCAGGTACCTCGGCCAGCATCAGCGGGCGCGTAACTTTTTCACCGCCTTATCCCGCGGGAAATATCTATCCCGGCGTACAGGCAGAAACGCAAACGCCGGCGGGCTCGATCGGTTCGGCCGCAACCCAGCTTCTTACTGACCCGCTGGGTGGGACTTACACTCTGCCCGCATTTGCCGGCGACTGGCAATATTGGCGTTTCGGCTGGAATTTCACATTGAGCAATCCGAACTTCACCTCGAATTACTTCGTGGGCCAGTTCCTGAACATTCCGGTGACTGTTTCCGATGGGCAGAACCTGACGGGCAATAACTTCAACTTCGGTACCGCGCTGGTCAAAGTATTCTTCACAGCGCCTACGACACCTGCGGGAACTACGATTACCGATCCACAGCTCGCCGTTACGACGGGCGGGTACACTGGCGGGAATTTCGCACCCGACTATGTGGAGACAGGAAATGCGGAAGGCCTGGGATTCAATTCGGTTTCAAATGCGGAGTCGGATACGGTGCTGCGCGTGCATGGCGTTCCGTTCCAAATCACGCCGTCGGCCATCATCAACCCCGGTGGTACGCCGGGAACGGGGCGCACCACGTTCAGCCCGATCGTGCTCAATCCCAACCAGGGCGACATTATCATCGTCGGCATTCCAGGGACGCTCAGCCTGACGGTGAGTTCGCCGCAGAACGGACAGGTGTTGAACACCTGCCAGATCCCGGTTTCGGGCAGCTCCACAGGGGCCCCGGACATTACGATTACGGTGAATGGACAGCCTGCGTCCACTTCGTCGGCAAACAATCCGAACGATCCCAACCAGGTCTTGTTTACAGCGACCGTACCTTGCACTGGAACCAGCACGCAGATCACGGTGGTGTCGAGCGCTCCGGGTAACACGTCGGTTTCTTATACGCTGACGGTCACGACAACCAGCGCTCCAACCACAACGACTGTGCAATCCAACTTGAATCCGTCGATGTACGGGCAACCTGTGACGTTCACGGCAACAGTGACGCCCACTGGCTCGAACACGCCAACCGGAACGGTGACGTTCCTGGATGGGGCCACGACGCTGGGTACCGGCAACCTGGTTGGAGGCGTTGCGACTTACAAGACTTCGTCGCTCAGCGTAGGCTCGCATTCGATTACGGCCAGCTACGGTGGAGACTCGAGCAATGCCGCCAGCACATCGGGCATCCTCGTTCAGAAAGTGACTCAGGCGAGCCTGGTGATTACCGCGAGCAGCGGAACGATGAGTTACGGCGGCACAGTGCCGGCAGTTAGCCCGAGTTACAGCGGTTTCCTGCCTGGCGATAGCGCTGCCAGCCTGACCACGCAGCCAACCTGCTCCACCGCGGCGACCAGCATGAGCAACGTGGGCAGCTATACGACAAGCTGCACTGGCGCTGCGGCTGCGAACTACAGCATCAGCTACAAAACAGGCACGATGACAGTTACTCCGGCTGTGCTGACGGTAACGGCTACCAGTCAGACGGATGTCTATGGCTCTGTGGATCAGGATCAATGCGGAAATGTCAACCAGCATCTGACTTACACCATCACAGGATTTGTCAACGGCCAGACTCGGAGCGAGGTGTTGACCGGCTCACCGAACGAGTCAACAAACGCAGATTCCAAGAGCGGTGTGGGGACGTACACGATCACCATTACGCAGGGCAGCATGGAATTGAATGACACCTATGGCAAGAACTACACATTGGTGTTTGTGAATGGCACGCTGACTGTAACTCCGGCCACGTTGAAGGTAGTCGCCAACTCCTATAGCCGCCCGATTAACTCGCCGAACCCGACGTTTGGCTATAGCATTATCGGGTTTGTGAACGGGGACAACCAATGGGACGCGCTTAGCGGAGCGCCGGCATGCTGCACGACGAATGCGACAACAAGCAGTCCGGCCGGGAACTACACCATCACCATTGGGCCGGGAAACCTTGCGGCAAAGAACGGCAACTACACCATCACGTTCGTGAACGGCGTGCTGATCGTCTTCAATCCGAAGAACCCGAACGATCCGCACTGCGACGGACACGGTAACTACAAACCGAATCCGCAATACGACTGCGGTAACTGGGCGGATAACTCCAGTTATAGCTACTACTGGGGTAAAGGCGGCCAGGGGCCCTACGTCAATCAAGGGCACTAATACCACGACCGTGTAGATTGGTGGTCTCCCAGGTCTCAAAAGCGAGACCTGGGGCGCCCAAATTTGTGGGCGAGATCACCACATCATCCAGTCAAAAAGATCGGGTGGACGATTCAGTTATTGCGGAGAGCGACCATGGGGTTGATGCGGGAAGCTCTGCGCGCCGGAATATAGCCGGCGAGCAAAGCGACCGTGCCAATGAGCAGAACCATCGCTGCAAATGCGATGGGGTCACTCGGCGCGGTGTTGAAGAGTAGCGCGGCGATGGCTCGGGAGAGGAAGAAGGAAACGGCTGCGCCCACGATCACCCCGAAGAGGGCCAGGCGGAGGGTCTTGGCGATGACACTGCGTTGGACCTGAGACGTGGTTGCGCCGAGAGCCATGCGGATGCCGATCTCCTGGGTGCGCTGGGTGACGGAGTAGGAGATGACGCCATAGATGCCGAGGGCGGCGAGGGTGAGTCCGAGGACCGCGAATGAGGCGACCAGCAGCATGAAGAACTGGCGCGGCGAGTTGGCGTGATTTACCAAAGCCTGAATGGGGCGGAACTCGGCGGCGGGCTGCTTGGGGTTGAGTTCTCGCAACGCTGTAAGGACGCTGGTGGCCAGGGTTGCGGGCGGCAACGTGGTGCGAACGACGAGCTGGGCGGCGTTGGGGTAGTTCTGGGTGGCGGGATAGTAGATTTGCCAGCCGGTTTCGCCCTCGGTGCCTTCTTCGTGCATATCGTCAACGACACCGGCCACAAGCAAATCCTGCTTTCCGTCGTTGAGCATCTGGCCCACTGCGCTGCCGTCGGGCCAGTTGATGTATTTGGCCAGGAAGTGGGCGTAGGCCTTATTGATCATGACAACATTTGTGCTTTGTGGGCCATCGTCCCAGGTGAAATCGCGGCCACGAATGCCGGTGCCCATGGCGCGTATATAGCCGGGAGTGACGACGTAGACGAGCGGGCCAGCATCCAGGTCGTCGGGAACCTTGACCCCTTTGGGAAAGGGTGTGCCCCAGGAGCGATTCTGGCCAAGGGGCAGGTAGTCCACGATGCCCGCGGCCTGGACGCCAGGTATAGCGCCGACGCGGTTGAGGACCCGCTGGAAGACCTGCGATTGATTCTGGAGGTACTCAACGCGGGTCTTACCAGGAATGTCGTAGTCGACCATGATGGAGGCTGCGTGTTGGGGTTCGAATCCGAGGTCGACGTCGAGAACTTTGAGGAAGCTGCGCAGCAACAGTCCAGCGCCGACGAGCAGTACACAGGCAAGGGCGACTTCAGTGACAACGAGGGTGGAGCGGAGGCGCTCATGCTTGCGGGCGCTGCCGGAGCCCGGGCCGGAGCCCTTGAGCGTTTCCTGCAGGTTGCCGGAGGCCATGCGGAGTCCGGGGACGAGGCCGAAGAAAACAGCGGCGAAGACAGCGATGAGGATGGTCCAGCCGAGCGCGGCACCGTCGATTTGCAGTTGGCTGAGCAGGGGCAGTGCGATTGCGCCCTGATGCCGGAGCCATGCAAGGAGAACGGCGGCAAGGGCCAGCCCGACAAGGGCTCCCGCTCCGGAAAGCAGCAGGCTTTCGACGAGCAACTGTCGTACGATGCGCGCGCGGGTAGCGCCGAGAGCAGTGCGCATGGCGAACTCCTTGGCGCGGGCGGCAGAGCGGGCGAGCAGGAGGTTGGAGAGGTTGACGCAGGCGATGAGAAGGATGCCGCCGACTGCCGACCAGAGCACCGACAGCGAACGTCGCAGCTTACCGCTCACGTAGTCCTTGAGGGGGATGGGGACGGCACCATAATGGCCGCAGGAGTCGGGGTATTTATTGTTGTTGCACAGATGAGGCGCGACAATGGCGGAGTCCTGTTGGGCCTGCGCGAGGGGGACGCCGGGCTTGAGGCGGCCGATGAAGGTGAAATTGTTGCCCTGATTGCGGACCGGGCCGTAAGGGGCGACGGGCGTGAGGGCGTCGATTTTTGCGCCGGGCATGAAGACCGCGCCGAAGTCGAAGGACCTGGGGAGCACGCCGATGACGGTTGTCTGCTTGCCATTCATGTCGAAGGCCTTGCCGACGATGGCGGGGTCGGCATTGAACTGGCGGCGCCACCACGCGTCAGAGAGCAGCACGACGGGAGGCGCTCCGTCGCGGCCGTCGTCCGCAACGAAGGCCCGGCCCATGGCTGGCTGTACACCGAGGAGTTGGAAGAAGTTGGGGATTACGTCGATGCTCGTGGCTTGAACGGGCGCGCCCGCTCCGATCTTGAGGCTGAGATTGTCTGGGGTCGAGAAGGCGTTGTAGCCGGTTACGTCCTGAAAGGAATGGGTGCCGGCACGGAAGGTATCGTAGCCATCAGTGGAGTAGGTGGCGCAGGAGAGGCCGCATTTGTCCGGCGGGGGAGCGATCCAGACCAGTTGGTGCGGATTGGGGAATGGAAGCGGGCGGAGTAGCAGGGTGTTCACCACGCTGAACACGGCAATGTTGGCGCCGATGGCGAGGGCCAGGATGAGGACGGCGACAAGGGTGAAGCCGCGGTCGCGGCTGAGGCTGCGGATGGTGTACCGGAGATCCTGGAGAAGAATGTCGAATTTCATAATTCCTCGCGCTTCGCGTTGCTGGTACTTTGCCGTTTCAACACCGCCGAAATGAACAAAAGCCTGGCGGCGGGCTTCCAAAGGCGTCATGCCACGGTGAATGTTCTCTTCAATAGCCATTTCGATGTGGGATGCGATCTCCGCTTCGAGGTCGGCGTCGAGCGGAGGCTTGCGAAGAAAGGCGCGCAATCGCTGGAATGGCCTTCGACCTGTGTCTATCATCGATGCGCTCCTTTTTTCGCTTTCATAAGAGCCTTAGTTATTGCGCAGGGCGACCATGGGGTTGATGCGGGAGGCTCTTCGTGCGGGAATGTAGCCGGCCAGCAGCGCAACCGTGCCGATGAGAAGAACCATTGCGGCAAAGGTAAGCGGGTCAGAGGGCGCGGTATTGAAGAGCAGCGCGGCGATGGCTCGCGAGAGGAAGAAGGAAACGGCTGCGCCCACGAATATTCCGAAGAGGGCCAGGCGAAGAGTCTTGGCGATTACGCTGAACTGCACCTGCGAAGTGGTTGCACCGAGGGCCATGCGGATGCCGATCTCCTGCGTGCGCTGGGTAACGGAGTAGGAGATTACGCCGTAGATTCCGAGGGCGGCAAGCAGAAGGCCGAGGCCAGCAAATGAAGCCACCAGCATGACGAAGAAACGGCGCGGGGAACTGGCGTGGTCTACAAGCATCTGGATGGGCTTGAACTCGTTGGCGGGCTGCTTGGGGTTGATCTCGCGCAGGACCGTCATGACGCCGGTAGCAAGCGAGGCCGGCGGCAGCTTGGTGCGGATCACTAAGTTGGCGCCAACGGGGCCGAACTGAGGGGCAGTCTGCGAAAGATACATCTGCCAGCCGGCCGCGGTTTCGGCGTTGGTCTCATGCACGTCGGCGACAACACCTATGACCTGGGCAAGCTGGCCCCCATTAATCTCGGCTATCTTTCCCACTGCGTCCTGCCCGGGCCAGATGTGGTGGGCTACCGTCTCGTTGATAATGACTGCGCCCATGTCCTTGTTTGTATCGTCCCAGGTGAAGTCGCGGCCCGCGACGATGCGCATGCCGATCGAGTGCAGATAGCCAGGGGTTACGACGTAGAGAAAGGTGTCCGGAAGCAAGCCCTGCTTCTTATAGTCCCATCCCTTGGGCGCGATGCCCCAACTGCGATTGGTGCTCATGGGCAGTTCATCGGAGATACCGGCAGTTTCGACGCCTGGAATCTGCTCGACGCGTTGAATAACCTGCTGCAGGATTACGCCGCGTTTGACTGAACTTCCGCCATCGTCATAAGAGACGCCGATGGCGGCGGCGCGGCTTGGCTCGAATCCCAGGTCGACATCGAGGACGCGAAGAAAGCTGCGCAAAAGCAGGCCGGCGCCGACGAGCAGTACGCAGGCCAATGCGATCTCAGAGACGACGAGGATTGATCGCACGAACTCGTGCCGTTTACTCTGTCCGGAGCCCAGGCCGCTATCCGTCAGGACGGCTTGCAGATTTCCGGAAGCCAGCCGGATGGCGGGCGCGAGGCCAAAGAGAACGGAGGCAGAGACGGCGATGAAGAGGGTCCAGGCGAGGGCAGCGCCGTCAATGCGCAGGCCGCTGAGCAGCGGCAACGCAATGGAACTCTGATGAGCGAGCCAGGCGATGACGGCGAATGCCATTCCGAGTCCGAGTAGCGCGCCGGATAAAGAGAGTACGAGGCTTTCAGTCAGAAGCTGGCGGACGATCCTTCCTCGGCCTGCACCGAGGGCGGTGCGCATGGCGAACTCCTTTGCGCGGGCTGCGGCGCGGGCTAGCAGCAGATTGGAGAGATTGACGCAGACGATGAGCAGGATCATGCCGACGGCGGACCATAAGAAGATGAGCGATTGGCGCAGTTTGCCGCTTACGTAATTCTTGAGGTCGAATAGCCTGGCATCGTATCCGCCGTTGCGGTTCCATTCGGGATGTTTGTCGTTGAAGAGAAGCTTGGGGAAGATGAAGTCGGCTTCAGCCTGGGCCTGCCCGAGGGTGACGCCGGGCTTGAGGCGGCCGACGAGGGCCATGGTGTTGCCCCAGTCTTCCATGTCAGAGAGGATGGCAGGGCTATATAGGTCGACTTTGGCGCCGGGAGCGAAGACTGCGCCGAAGTCGAACGTGCCAGGCAGCACGCCGACGATCGTGGTCTGTGTCCCGTCGAGGTTGATGGTCTGGCCCACGATGCCGGGGTTTGCGCCGAATTGCCGCTTCCAGAAGGGATAACTCAGCAGCGTTACGGGGCGGCCGTTCTTGACGGCTTCTTCGGCGCTGAAATTGCGGCCCAGCATCGGCGCGACGCCGAGCGTGGGAAAGAAATTGCCAGCGACCGTCATGCCTGTGATGGGCTGCGGCTGGCCGTTACCCATGAGTTTGGCGTTGTCGGGAGTGGAAAAGGCGAAGTAGCCGGTGACCTGCTGAAAGGACTGAGTCTGCCGCTGGAACGACAGCATGGCGTCGGTGGAATACGTCATGCTGGATTCGCCGCCCTTGGGATCCTTCTGGTGAATGCGGACAAGTTGCTGGGAATCGGGAAACGGAAGCGGCCGGAGCAGCAGCGTGTTCACTACGCTGAAGACGGCGATGTTGGCGCCGATGCCGAGGGCGAGAATCAGGATGGCGACGAGGGTGAAGCCGCGGTCGCGGCCGAGTGTGCGCAGAGTATAGCGGAGATCCTGGAGAAGAATGTCAAGTCTCATGATTCCTCGCGATTCGCGTTGCTGGTACTTTGCGGTTTCGACGCCGCCGAAATGAATGAAAGCCTTGCGGCGAGCTTCCAAAGGTGTCATGCCGCGTTGGATGTTCTCTTCGATCGCAAATTCGATGTGGGCGGCGATCTCGGCTTCCAGGTCGGCGTCGAGCGGTGGCTTCGAGACGAAAGAACGAACGCGGGCCAACGCCCGCCGCAACGTGCTCATTAGAGGTTGCCTTCTGGTGACATGGCGAGCACGCGGCCCATCACGTCCGATAATCGCTGCCAATAGGCCGCGTCTTTCTCAAGCTGCCTGCGGCCGCTGCGGGTGATGGAGTAGAACTTGGCCTTGCGATTGTTGTCGGAGGTGCCCCACTCGGCATCGATCCAGCCGCGCTGCTGAAGGCGAACGAGAGAGGCGTAGATGGTGCCCTGGTTGAGAAGGACTTCGTCGCCGCTGGCCTGCTCAATGCGCCGGGCAATGCCGTAGCCGTGCTGCGTGCCGATGGCCGCAAGGGTTTGCAGGACCATCAGGTCCAGGGTGCCTTGCAAGAGATCTAGTTTGGATTCGCCCATTTACAGCTCCTGTGTTGATGCCACACAAGTATTGCACAAACACGTGTGGGGATGCCACATGGAAATTAAGCGACCTGGGAATATGCCGTGACTTTGGTTTGCTGTCTGGGGTGGCGACAACTGGGAGAAAAAATACTAAGAACGGTGGCGCACCCAGCCTGCAAGCAGGGCGCACGCTACCAGGGCAGGGCATAGGATGCACACCCATAACGCAAACTGGCACGTGGCGTCGCCGAGGTGTTCGGCGGCGATCAGGCTGTCAACGGCCCACCATACCAAGGGGCCTAGCACCAGGACAACTACAAAAACCGCGGCCAGCGCCAACGAGCGAATTCGCTTCCGTCCGGCTTTCTGGTCCTGCATTACGCCTATGGAAGCATTGACGACGCGGCAAGTGCGGTGGGCCAAGAGGCCATCCCGGCTTGCCTGATTCCCTGCCAGAGCTGCAAGCAGGTCGCGGTCAACGCCCCGGTTCGCGCCGGTATCCGCGTCCCCTTGCCCGCCGGAGGTACTGTTCACACCGCCTCCAGCATACGCAGGCGGTTCCGCTCAATCTTCGGCTTGATGGCCGCGAGCCCTCTGTAGAGCCTTGACTTCACAGTGGATAAGGGTGCGCGCGTGACCTTGGCAATCTCTTCCAGAGACAATTCCTCGTGAAAGCGCAGGACCAGCACCTCGCGATGAAGCGTGTCGAGCTGCAAGAGGGCAGCGGCAATCCGTTCCCGGTCTTCCATGTTTGAAAAACGGTCGAAGGGCGTCGGCTCTTCATCTGCAACTTCAAAGCTCATGGGCCGGTCGTCGTCGCTATTGCCCTCGAAAAGCTCGTCCAGGCTCGACATGGTGCGCTTGCGCCGGTGATCGATGACCAGGTTGCGCGCGATGGTAAACAGCCAGGTGTCGAACCGCGCCTGCCCGTTGAACTGTGCGCCGCGCACCAGGACCCGCATCCAGACCTCCTGGAACAGATCCTCTGCCATCTCGCGATTGCTCGTCAAATAAAGGAGATAGCGCAGCAGGCGGTGCTGATAGCGGACAATCAGCTCGTCAAGCAAGCCAGCGTCCTGACGCTTGAGCCCCTGCGAAACGGCCAGGCTCTCCTGCCGAATCTGGTCGTCAACTGCGGTGGCGGAACCCTGAACAAAGAAGGGGTGAACAGACGCGGCGGTGCTCATCGTATCAATTAGACGACACAATCCGGCATGAAGTCGCTAGAAAATGCAATAAGTAACAAATTTCCTTTCCTGTGGTAACCGGGGATGCCGGGCAATGCATTGCCTGGATTGGGTCGCCTACTGCCAAGGCCCGCGCCTAAAGGCGCAGAGATTTTGCAGCATTTCAGGGCGCTAAAGCGCCCTGCTCCCTCCAGAATCTGGGACCTGCCGGCAGGACGACGCTCCGGTTGCTGCGAAGTGTGTCTCAGGTAAGGTGATTGCCCGTAAGTACTCACGATTAAGTTACAGAAGATTCATAACTACGCGTGACATAACTAAAAAATCCGTGTTACTCTTCGTTCGAGCTTTCACTTAAGTAATAAAGGCACGCATTTCCGTGTTTTCACGGAAAGAGCTACGGGCTATCTTGGTCTGCCCTCCGAGCGCTTGGAAACTGCATGCACTTAGAAGTTACATGCCAGGGACGCAGTTCACATGCGCTAAGGAGCAGATCCATCATGCATTACCTCCCTTCATTGTTACCCTCGACGACTCGAGCGGCTGTTTTTCCTCGTGTTTTCAGTATGTTGCGGATGCGTAAAGGTTCGCTTCTCTTGTGCAGTGTTCTGGCTTTGGTGTTGGGCGGAGCCTGGGTTGGCGTTCACGCGCAGACCGCGCACTTCGTCGAAGCGCAGACTGTTATCCCAAGCACCGCCGGAGGCATAGGGGTCGCGGTGGATGGCAGTGGCAATGTCTATATTGCCGACGGCAATTCTACGGTGTATAAGGAGACGCCTTCGGCGGGCGGCTATGCACAAAGCATTGTCGCAGATAGCGGCCTGAATGAGCCCCAAGGGATTGTGGTGGATGGCAGCGGCAACGTTTATTTTGCCGATGGCGCCTATAACCGCGTGTTGAAGGAGGCGCCTTCCGGTAACGGCTACATTCAGACCGTGATCGCAAACGGTGGAGTAAATGGCTTGAGTGAACCAGGGGCAGTCGCGGTGGACGGCAGCGGCAATGTCTATATTGCCGATTCGGATAACAATCGGGTGTTGAAGGAGACGCCTACGGCGGGCGGTTACACCCAGAGCGTTGTTGCAAACGCTTCAGTCAACGGCCTGAATGGTCCCCAAGGCGTCGCAGTG
>Ga0182012_10002897_pt1 | contig 18448 bp, 14 predicted proteins | sample 612S2SmetaG_FD_120486 | JGI IMG/M metagenome (GOLD analysis project Ga0182012, IMG submission 120486) | Permafrost microbial communities from Stordalen Mire, Sweden - 612S2S metaG | ecosystem: Environmental > Terrestrial > Soil > Wetlands > Permafrost | place: Sweden: Stordalen | collected...
AGGTCGCCTAGTAACATCGACAATCCGCCGTCTCCAGAAAGTGTTATTACTTGCCGTCCCGGGCACGCTTTCTGGGCGCCGATGGCTTGCGGCAAAGCGTTCGCCATGGATCCGTGCCAGAACGATCCCAGCAACCGGCGCTTCCCGTTCATCCGCAAATATCTCGCCGCCCAAATAGTCGGAGTGCCCACGTCAAATGTGAAAACTGCATCTTGAGCGGCAACCTCGTCGACGATTTTCGCTACATATTGCGGGTGTATGGGTGTCCGCCCGGGCACGCCCACTGCAAGGTCATCGAGCCCTTTCCTCGCTCGCTGATAGTGACTGACGGCGGCATCTAGATGCGCCTCATCCGTCTTGTTTTTCAGCAAAGGCAGCAGCAAGTTGAGCGTATCTTTAACATTGCCAATCAATCCTAGATCAACTCGCGTTCGCCTGCCAATTTGCTCACCACGCTGATCGACTTGAACAATTTTCGCGTCTTTGGGAAAAAACTGTTGATATGGAAAATCAGTGCCCAACATCAGTAGTGCATCGCAATTCATCATGGCGTAATAGCCGGAGGAAAAGCCGAGCAATCCTGTCATCCCCACGTCATATGGATTGTCGTACTCAATGAACTCCTTCCCGCGCAGGGCGTGAACAATGGGCGATTTCAACCGCCCAGCAGCGGCCAACAATTCCGCGTGCGAGCCTTCGCAACCACCGCCACCCAAGATAGTAACTTTCTGCGCTTGGTTGAGAGTGTCCGCAGCGCTCTGCAATTCAGCTTCAGAGGGGACCAACACCGGCGCAGACCCTAAAACGCCCAGTGGTAGAGCTGTTTCTGAGCACTCACGCAGCGCAACATCTCCGGGAATCACCACCACTGCCACGCCGCGCTTCAGTAATGCTGTTCGCAAGGCGATGCCTAACACTCGTGGAATCTGTTCCGGCTGAGAAACCAATTCACAGTAATGGCTGCAGTCTTGAAATAGTTGCTCCGGTCGCGTCTCTTGAAAGTAGCCACTGCCGATCTCATGGCTAGGAATCTGCGCGGCAATAGCCAAAACCGGAACACGATTACGGTGGCAGTCGTACAATCCATTGATCAAGTGCATGTTCCCGGGGCCACAACTACCTGCGCAAACAGCGATTTGGCCGGTTAGTTGCGCGTCGGCGCCCGCCGCGAACGCAGCCACTTCTTCGTGCCGCACATGCACCCATTCAATCGTTTTCTGTGAGCGTAGTGCATCCGTTATGCCGTTCAGCGAATCTCCAACCACACCGTAGACACGCTTTACACCCGCCAAAGCTAGTGTTTCTACGAATATTTCCGCCACTTTCTTGGACACCGTTAAACTTTTCCTCCGTCTCGTTAGAATCCGCCGGTGAAAAAAAGTGGCTACGGTTTATTCGCAGATTAAACCCGATATGATAAGGCGGTCATGTTGACAAGAAGACAATTTGGAAAATTCACCCTCGCAAGCGTGCCTCTAGTTAGCGCCTTTGCCAAGATCAATTCAAAAATCGATGGCGTACAGATTGGTGTTCAATCCTACAGCTTCCGCGACCTCTCTTTCGACGACGCTCTAAAAGCAATGGTTGCCGATGGCTTAGGCTCTTGCGAACTGTTCGCCCCACACATTGAAGGCGGCAACACCGATAAAGGACCCATGTCTGGCTACCGCCGAGGTATGAGCGCCGATGAACGCAAAGCGATACGCGATGATCTTCGCAAATGGCGCACCACCGTCTCGCTTGATTACTTCAAAGGCATCAAGAAGAGATTTGATGAAGCCGGCGTCAATTTGCACGCCTACAACTACAGCTTCAACGACAGTTTTACCGACGACGAAATCGAACGTGGCTTCGAATTCGCCAAGGCTCTCGGCGTTGACATCCTGACGGCGTCTACCACGCTACCGGTCGCTAAGCGGGTTGTCCCCTTCGCCGAAAAGCACAAGATACTTGTCGCTATGCATGGCCACTCCGATCTCAAAGATCCGAATCAATTTGCCAAGCCCGAAAGCTTTGCTGCCGCTATGGAAATGTGCAAGCTCTACAGAATTAATCTAGACATCGGCCACTTCACGGCAGCCAATTACGACGCCGTCGAATTTATCACTAATCACCACAAAGACATCGTGTTCATCCATCTGAAAGACCGCAAAAAGAACGAGGGCGAAAACACCATTTGGGGCGATGGCGATACGCCTATCAAGCAAGTGCTGCTACTGCTCAAAGAAAAGAAATGGCCCGTTCCCGGATACATCGAATACGAGTACAAGGGAACGGGCACGTCTGTTGAAGAAGTTAAGAAATGCTTTGAATATTGCAAGCAAGTGCTTGCTTAAACAGCTGTTTATTGGGCGAGGGTGAAAGCATAGAGGCTATCGCCCGCCCCCACCACCAAGTACTGCTTGCCGTCGAGCAAGTAGGTCTCGGGCCCGTTTCCGACATTGCCGCCTAAGCCCGCGTGCCAAAGGATCTTGCCATTAGCTGGATCGAATACCACCAAATGGTTTGAACCATCGCCCGCGAATAAGAGTTTCCCGGCAGTGGTTAACAATCCAGTCGTGCCGCCTCCCGGAAAATCGTGGCGCCAAACTGTCTTGCCCGTTTTGTAATCAATCGCTCGCAACGTGCTGCCCAATCCGCCTGATGCCTTTTCAGCCGCTCCATAGCCCTCTGGATGCGGGTCAGTGTCCGTCAAATAAAACACGCTGTATGATGCCGAAGTGCCCACGTAGAACAAGCCAGTCTCAGGATCAAAGCTTGGAGGAGGCCAGTTCGTGGCGCCTCCAGAAGGCGGTGAAACCAGAACGCCCGGCACTTGCGGCTCCTTCTCTGGATTCGGAATCGGCCGGCCCATTGAATCCACACCCTTCGACCAATTCATCGTTTCTAAGAACGGATAGGAAACTATGTCTTTGCCCGTCTCTCTGTCTAAAACAAAAAAGTAACCATTGCGGTTAGCCTGTGCTAACAGTTTCCGTGGTTTCCCATCAATCACGCCGTCAAAGAGCACCGGAGTCTGTGCCGCATCCCAATCGTGGGTGTCGTGGGGCGAAGCCTGGAAATACCACCGCATCTTACCCGTCTCAATATCAAGCGCGACAATCGAACAGGTAAACAAATCGTCGCCCTTGCGGCTCTGGCCTGCCATTACCGGGTTTGGATTGCCCGTGCCAACGTAGTAAAGTTTCAACTCGGGGTCGTAGGTTCCTGGAATCCAAGTCATGCCGCCACCGTGGCGCATGGAATACTCATCTGGCCAGGATTCCGCTCCCAGGTCGCCCTTCTTCATGGGCTCACTCCACCACTTCCATTGAATCTCGCCAGTCTCAGGATCGTGCGCTTCAAGAAAGCCTGGAACGTCGAGCGAATCGCCGCCAGTTCCAACAATTACGTGATTGCCCACTACGATCGGCGCCGGTGTGGAAAAGTATTCCTGCTTCACGTCCGCGATTTCTTTGTGCCAGCGCTCTTTGCCGGTCTTGGCGTCGAGCGAAACCAGGTAGTTATCCGGCGTCTCAAAATAGAGCCAATTGCCGTACATTCCAACGCCGCGATTACCAATATGAATGCCGCCACGCGTACGCCAGAAATAATGCCATAGCTCCGTTCCAGTGCGCGCATCCACGGCCCACGTATTATCAGGCGTAGTGAAATAAAGAACACCGTTAACCATCAGCGGCGTCGCTTTGATGCTCACGCCAAATGGGTTCCCGCCCTGTCCCGGTTTCGGAGGTGGGCCTTCGCCGCCAACCTTGGCGCCAGGCGTCTCTCCTGGATTCGCGCGGTAAATCCATGCTAGGTTCAAGTTCTTGATATTCGATTGGTTGATCTGCGAAAGCGTGCTAAACCGCCGTCCCGAATAATCTCCGTTATAGGTCGGCCACGCGTTGGTCGGTGGCTTCAGGAGCAATGACGGATCAAGCATCTGAGCGGCTAGTACGCCCGGTAGCGCCGCTAAACAAATGGCAAAAAGAGATCTTGCAGTTCTCATTTCAATGTCACCAAATAAGCAGTCAGATTGTGGATGTCGGCATCCGTATAACGCTTTAATAATTCCGTGTGGCCCTTCATCGGATCATGCAACTCAATTTTGGGAACATCGCCATCACGGGCAAACGAATGGTAGTCACCGTTTTGATCGACGATCGCAATCGCGAAATCATCCATCTTCTCGAGCGTCCCGTTAAAAACCTCCCCTGTGGGAAGCGTTACAGTGGCCGTCACGTCAGTCGGGCTCTTTCCAGACCGCCGTCCAAATTGCCGGCCCTCGCGCGGCATCACAATCTTCTGTTGCAAATTCACGGCGTCGTATTTTGATCCCACATGCGCCAGGTCCCCTGTCACCGAATGGCAACCGGTACAGCCCCCAGCGCCATTGAAATAGGCTTGACCTGCCTTTGGATCGCCCACCAAAATATCCAAAATTTTGTAAGTGCCGCGTTCTGCGGCCGCTCGCACACTGTCGTGAAGGAAGGCCGAAATGTCCGCAACTTGGTCAGGTGAGAAGTTGAATTTCGGCATGCCTTTATCAACCCGGCCATTCTGCAAAACCTTTCCAATCAATTCGCCATTCTCGTCATGCAATACGGTCACAGAGCGCAGCAAGTCTGGTCCACTCTCGCCGCCTTTCGCATTGCCGCCATGGCAGAATGCACAATTGGCTGAATAGGTTCGTTTGCCACGGTCCAGCGTGGCCTCGTCATACTGTTTATAGTCACCACCGGCTCCGGCGAATCCGGCGCGTCGTGCGGGGGCAGGCGTTTGGTCCGCCGGTTTGCTGGCCGGCCCCCCAGGGGTTTGCGACCAAACTTGGGGCACAATTCCAGAGAGTAAAACCAGCGCCACGCGGGCAGGTCTTCCAAAATCAATCAAAGCGATTCTCCTCAGGGTTACAAACGAAGTGTATCGCGCTCGCCGGGAGTAAAATGCGGTTTGCCGCCGCTTTTCGTCAAAGTCCACCCTGCCGATAACGTTGGCATTGTTGTTGCGCCGGAAGGTGCTTCGCTTCCTGGCCACAGCGAACACATCCCGCAATCTCACAAAGCAGCGCTCATTCCCATCGAAAAAGGTGCTCCCATTCTTCGCTATGGGCAAATCATCGGCCTGGCGAATCGCGACCTTCCAGCAGGCTCCTGGGTTCGCGAAGAATTTCTTGACCTTCCCGCCGCCCCAAAGCTTGACGAAATGCCGCTCTCAACGGCCGTGCCCGCGCCCTTGCCCACGCTTGATGGATTCACCTTCGACGGCTTCAAGAACCCCGACGGCAGTGTCGGCACCCGCAACATTCTCGGCATCACCACTACCGTGCAATGTGTTGCACCCACTGTGGAATATGCCGCTCGCCGCATTCGTACCGAACTGCTGCCGAGATTTCCCAACGTCGATGACGTGGTTTCCGTCACCCACGGCTACGGCTGTGGGGTGGCCATCAATGCGGCTGGCGCGGCAATTCCGATTAGCACTCTGAAACACATCAGCTTGCACGCCAACTTCGCTGCCAAGCCTCTCATCGTGAGCTTGGGCTGCGAAAAGCTTCAACCCACTCGCCTGTTCGAATCTATCCTGCCAGTCTTGTCAAATGGCAACATCATTCGTCTCCAAGATGAGCAAGGCTTCGCCGCCAGTGTCAGCGCGATTATGGAAGCCGCCGAGAAGCGTCTGGGGGAACTGAATGAACGTAATCGCGAGCCCGTGCCCGCTGCGCACCTCTCTGTCGGCTTGCAGTGTGGGGGGAGCGATGCATTTTCCGGCGTCACCTGCAACCCAGCCGTCGGTTTTGCCGCCGACCTGCTCGTCCGCGCGGGTGCATCAGTGTTTTTCTCCGAAGTAACCGAAGTTCGCGACGCCGTTCATATCCTCACGCCCCGCACCATCAACTCCAATGTCGCCCGCAAACTTCTAGCTGAAATGAAGTGGTTTGACGATTACCTCGCCATCGGAGGTGCAGATCGCTCTGCCAACCCCACTCCAGGCAATAAGCGCGGCGGGCTAGCCAACATTGTCGAAAAGGCGCTCGGCTCCATCGCCAAAGCGGGCACCACCGCCATTATGGACGTCGCATCGCACGGCGAGAAAGTCAAAACCAAGGGACTTGTCTTCGCCGCCACGCCTGCGAGTGATTTCATCTGCGGCACGCAACAACTCGCTTCGATGAACCTGCACGTTTTCACCACAGGGGAGGGAAGTCCTTACGGTCTCTCTTTAGTGCCGGTGATCAAGGTTTCATCTCGCACCGCCCTCGCCGAAAAATGGCACGATCTCATCGATATCGACGCTGGCCGCATCGCCACTGGTGAAGCGACGATTGAGCAGGTTGGCTGGGAGATCTTCCGGTTTATGCTCGATGTCGCCAGTGGGCGCAAGAAAACTTGGGCCGAACATTGGGGGCTTGGGAATGCGTTGGTGCCGTTTAATCCGGGACCGGTTACTTGATGCGGTACACGATGGCTTCTTCTATGAATCGGTCACCGTGCAGTTGGTTGCCGATGTGATCGCCTTCCATGTTCTTAAACTTTGCGTAGGTCTTGCGCAGGTCCTTAATAGTCTTGTCAGTCATTTTTAGGATAACGATTGAAGGCTGATCCCGGTTCGGGATACCAGCAGCATCCAGAGCTTGATTCACCAGACCGAACGCTTCCCTAAGGCCAATCTCATCAAAACGCTTGGACGCTAGCACAAGCCTCCAATCCTGGTACTCGGCCAAATAGGCCCACAGTGCGACGCTAATACCCAATTTCGCCCGGTCAAGCGCCTCCATGATCTGTTTACCAATCGCCAGATCTCTAACTACCAAAATAGTTTTATCCATCGCATTACTCCCTGCTTCCGGCCTCCGACTGCGTTAACCAACTCCGTCGCTTCATCTAAAGTGTACTGTTTATACCTGCTCTCTTCCGACCACAATTCAAGTACCTCCCAGCTTTTCTTGAAGCCAGGATCTTGCTCAGTCAGTTCTGAGCGGCCCCTTTCCAGTCTAGCCAGCTTTACCAACTCCTTCAAATTGTGCGTGTAACTCGCATCTACCCGCCTTCTGTCCGGAAACTCATATCGCCTCGTACTCTTTGCAATACAAGCTTTCAAGGCGCACTCCACCGCGTACCCGGCCAAATAATACGCTCCATTCGGCAGTCCGGCGCGCAGCAACGCCTTGGCCTCCAGCAGCCGCCAGCGCGACAAGCTCTGGAGATCCTTTCGATCCATGCCTCAGCTTAGCCCCTCACCACCTCGGCAGTACCCGCTTCCAATTCGCATCCACATGCTTCCGCATCTCCGCCTCGTCATCCCGCTTCCGCAGTGGAATTTTCGCGTAGCACTCACATCCCCGCGCCAACTGATCGTAATCGAGCGTCACCCCCAAACCTGGCTTTTCTGGAATCCTCACCGCGCCATTCTCAAACCGAATCCGCCCACCCTCCACAATCTCGTCCTTCTCCGTCTGCCACGGATAATGCGTGTCGCACGCAAACGTCAGATTGGGACAAGCCGCCGCCACATGCGTCATCGCCATCAAACTCACACCTAAGTGGCTGTTCGAATGCATCGAAAGTCCCATCCCCAGCACCTCGCACAAATGCGATAGCTGCTGCACCTGCCGCATCCCACCCCAATAATGCGGATCTGACAGCACAATCTGCACCGCATCCAAACCTCTCGCGCGTGGCACATCGGCAAACTGCGTCACCGCGACGTTACTCGCCAGCGGCGTCGAAATGCCCTTTGCCAACAAACGCTTCCGTACCTCACCCATGCCCTCTAACTCGGGACACGGATCCTCCAGATACCCTCCGCCCGACAACTCCTCGCGCAACGCTTCACCCACCCCCACCGACGTCTCCACGCTCCACGCACAGTTCGGATCGATCCTCAGCGGATACTCTTTGCCGAACGCTCCACGCAGCGCTTGAATTGTCGCGATCTCTTCCGCTGGCTCCAGCACGCCGCCCTTCAATTTGATCTCGCGGAACCCATACTGCTTTACCATCTGCTTACACTGGCGAACCGCCGCCTCCGCACTCAGCACTTCGCCATACTCATCCGCATATTGGCCTTCGCCCCCTCCACCGCCATGCTTGTAAAACAGGTACGCCGAAAACGGCACCGCATCCCGCACGCGTCCGCCAATCACGTCGCAAACCGGCCGACCCACTGCCTTCCCAATAATGTCGAGACACGCAATCTCCAGCGCCGCAAACGTCCGGTTATGCTGATCGAGCGGATTCTCTCCCGGCACCAGCCAAGTCTGCGAACGCCCGCCCGGTACATCACGCGGCCCAGCATCGCGGCCACAAATCTGCTGGTACAACCCCGCGAGTTGAAATGGATCGCGCCCCAGCAGGTGCTCCCGCGCCGACTCCAAAGCCGCCCGCGGTGCATCGCCCCCGTAAGTCTCGCTCACCCCTTTGATGCCGTCATCCGTCTCCAACTCAACAATGGTTCGCAACGCCCACGGTGCATGCAAACCATACGAACTTCGCAGCGGCGGATCAGCAATGGCAATCGAATGCAGTTTCAAACCAGAAATTTTCATCACAACCTATAATGCGCTTCGCCATGTGGCCCTCTGGTTCGAGATGCGAAAACCGGGATTGTGCCCGCGCGACGGTCCAGCATCAAACCATGGCAGCGGTTCACAGCGCGAGCGGAGGGTCCCGGTTTTGCCAGAATGTGATAATTTCGAGCGAAGCTCCTATGAACCGCCGCGCCTTCACCAAACTATCAGCCGCCGCTCTCGCACTGTCTCCCGCTATCCCAGCAACTCCACCAGCCGCGCCGGGACGAATGAAGCTCGGCACCCAGCACCAATCCACCGACGAAATCCTCCGCATCCTCGCCGCCCTTGGCGTCAATCACATCTGTAGCGATCTCCCCTCCGCCAAATTCGATGAAGCCTGGTCCGTCGAAGGTCTCACCAAACTCCGCGAACGCGTTGAATCATTTGGCATCCGCCTCGAAGCCGTCCCGCTCCCTCTCAGTTCCAGTTACATCACTAAGTCTGAAAATCCCCACATCATGCTGGGCCAAAGCCCCGAACGCGACCGCGAAATCGACAACATCTGCCACATGATCGAAAACGCCGCCCGCGCTGGCATCCCCATGCTGAAATACAACCTCACCATCCTCGGAGTGGTGCGCGGCGAACGAACTCCCGGCCGCGGCGGTTCAAGCTACAGTACGTTCATCTACGACAAGTCCCCGCAAGATCCACCCCTCACCGAAGCCGGCCCTGTCTCTGCCGACATGATGTGGGATCGCATTACCTACTTCCTCAAGCGCGTCATCCCCGTCGCCGAACAAAATAAGGTCAAAATGGCTTGCCACCCCCACGACCCCGGCATGCCCGCCGATAAAGGCTTTCGCGGTGTCCATCGCGTCCTTGGCAGCGTCGCCGGCCTGCAACGCTTCATCGAGATCAATCCCAGCCCCTACCACGGAATTAACTTTTGCCAAGGCACCGTCTCCGAAATGCTCAAAGATCCCGCCCGTGAGCTGCCCGATGTCATCCGCTACTTTGGCGCCCGCAAGAAAATCTTCAACGTTCACTTCCGCAACATCCACGGCAGCTTCCTTAACTTTCAGGAGACCTTCCCCGACTGCGGCGACGTCGACATGCTAACCGCGCTCAAAGTTTACAAGGAAGTTGGCTACGATGGCATGCTAATGCCCGACCACGTCCCCACCATTCAAGGCGATCCTGGCGGCCGCCAAGCTTTCGCCTTCGCCTACGGTTATATTCGAGGTTTAATGCAAGCAGTCAATGCCTAACCTATGAACCCCCAACGCATCTTTACCTCCCAACTCACGGGCGTCTTCGGCTTCCCGGTCACGCCCTTTCACCCCGACCTCTCTCTCAACCTCGACGCCCTCGCCCGCAACGTCGACGAAATGTCTGCCTTCCCCTTCTGTGCACTCGTCGCCGCCGGCGGTACCGGTGAGATGTACTCCATGTCTCCCGACGAAATCGAACAGGTTGTTGCCACCTCCGTAAAAGCCACGAATGGCCGCATGCCCGTTGTCGCTGGCACTGGCTTTAACGCCGTTCTCGGAGCCGACATTGCCCGCCGCGCAGCCAAAGCAGGTGCGAGTTGCATTCTTGCGTTACCTCCGTATTACGTCTCGGCCCCTGAAGACGGCCTCTTTGCGTACTACGAGGCCATCGGCAGAGCCACCGACCTCCCACTCATGGTCTACAGCCGCGATTGGGCCGTCTTCACTCCAGATATGGTCTCCCGCTTGGCCGACCGCGTCCCCACACTCGCGGGCTGGAAAGACGGCCAAGGCGACATCCGCAAATATCAACGAATCATGGAACGCAATGGCAACCGTCTGGCTTGGTTCGGAGGTTTGGGAGACGATTGCGTCCCCGGCTATTTCGCGATCGGAGTGCAAGCTTACACTTCGAGCATCTCCAACATCTCTCCAAAACTCTCCCTCGCGCTCGCCGACGCTGGAGTGAAGCGTGATTTCCCTCGCCTCAACGAACTAATGAAAACTTATGTCAATCCACTCTATGCCCTACGCGAACGCGCGAAAGGTTACGAAGTCGCCATGATGAAAGAAGCCATGGAAGTCCTAGGTATTCCCGCTGGCCCAGTTCGCCCGCCACTCATGAACTGTTTGCCTAAGGACAAGGATGACCTCACAAAATTAATGGAAATCTATCGTCAGGGCTCGTTTTGCAAGGCAGGCGCAGACGCCTAGTCCTTAATTAACTGGCAACTAGGCTTAGAAGTACCATGGAGAACAGTGTTCTTCACGAATAAGCCGAGACTGTTAGACGATACGCTTGGGGCCCAGTACCAGAACGAGCGAAACACAGACTACGGTGGCTTCACCGAGCTAGTGGCAATTGAAAAAAATCTTCGTGGCTACAACTCAGATCTTGTTCTCAAAATGTCTAAATATTGCAAGGAGGGATCCGTGCTCGAGTTGGGTGCGGGAATTGGAACCCTCGCAATCGAATGGGAGAAGAGAACCGGAGTAAAACCCGAATGCCTTGAAGTCGATGACAGGCAGAGGCGAATGATCAGAGAGCGCGGATTCGTTTGTTACAAGTCAATCGACGAAATTAAGAAAAAGTTCGATGCCATCTACTCGCCAAATGTTTTTGAACACATAGAAGATGACGTTAAGGTTTTGAAGGAAGTGAGCACGATTATGACCGAGGGTGCAATCCTAGCAGTCTACGTCCCTGCATTTATGTGCTTATTCTCGGATATCGACCGGGCCCTTGGTCATTATCGCCGTTACCATAAGGCCGAACTTATCCAGAAAGCGAAGGGAGCGGGACTGAAGGTTGTCGACTGCCATTACGCAGACAGCCTAGGGTTCTTTGCTTGGTTCGCGATGAAGTTATTTGGTAATAAAACCCTAGCGAATTTTAGAAATACTGCTAACTTGCGCTTCTACGATAAGTGGCTCTATCCGCTGAGCACCAAGATCGATGCCCTTTGTATGAAACGCCTAATAGGTAAGAACTTAATACTAATTGCGCAAAAGTAAGAGCGCTCGCCTCATCTGGAGAAAATGATTTTGACACGTAGAGTTTATGCCGTAAGCGTAGCGGCATTAGTTTTCGCTTGTTGGCTAGCAATATTCGCATTTTTTTTTAACTGTGCCTCCGCGTTTTTCCTGTCTTTAGAAATAGCATCGTCTGGACCGTCGCTTGCTCAGCTTTTTTTCGACACTGGCCACGGCTACCGGGAGTCCGAGTCGGTTACCGTTCCCAACAACTCCGATTCGGTCAACTCCTTTAAGCGCTTGTCGTTTGCGCTCCCAGATGATCGGAGAACACTAAACCTCCGCTTTGATCCACTCACCACCGCCGGAACATTCATCATTCGGAACGTCGAAATAAGAAGCGGAATAAGACTGCTGTTGAAAATCAAGGCAGAGGACGTCGTTCCGTTCAATCAAATTGAACAAAGAGTTGTCCATGGCAACGAAGTCCTTTTCTCGACTGTTCCTGGAGCTAACGATCCAGGAATAACACTACGTCTTCGCGAGCCATTCGATCCTGGCAGAATCCACCGGGTGTTCACAAATTCCAGATTTTGGGCGGTGATTGCTATCGCCCCCGGTATAGGCCTGATTCTCATCATCCTTCAAACCCCATTGAGCGCCGCCGCATCTTGGGCGCTACCACTTTTGCGCCACATGAACCAGCGGTTCGCAAAAGTGGCTCACCTTGCAAGCCAGCAGGTTGCCCCTATCGATACAACGGCCATCTGGTTCCTGAGTATTTGCGGAGCGGTTCTATTACTGGCCGCCTGCCTGGATCTAAATGGCTCCTCGTCTGGAGCCCTTCCGCTTATTTATCAGCACGGTGCCGAGGCGAAAATCTGGATTGGATTTCCTAAACAGGCGCGTGCAGATGAGTGGGGTTACGAAACTCCAGATATTCTCAACCAGTGCTTGCGTCGCGATCACTTTGCCATCGGGAACTCGCAACTCGGGCCCCGCTCGGTCGCGCTTACCGGATGTGTCCCCGTGAAACACATCTCTACGCTTTTTCGCCCCCAATATTGGGCATTTTTTCTTCTTCCTGTCGACTACGCTTTCGCATTTTTCTGGCAGTGCAAGGCTGTTGTTCTGATAATCGGATTGTTCTGTTGGCTTTTGATGTTGACCCGTTCTACACTCTGGTCGATTACCGGAACGTTGTGGTATTTCTACTCGCCGTTGAATCAGTGGGCTTATTCGTGGCCAACAGCATTGCCGGAAACGATCGGCTTTCTTCTTTTCGGGACCGTCCTGGCTTGCTCTATGACCATCGAGAGGAGAGCGCTGGCCTTGGCCATCGAGAGCCTCGGACTCGCTATCTGTGTGATCGAGTTTGCTCTTAGCGCTTACGTTCCACTCATGATTCCCCTTTTCTGGGTCGCTGCATTCTCTTTTATAGGTTGGTGCATCTCGAATCGCCACCTAATCTTTAAACGCGAATGCGCTGCACGTCGACTCCTAGCAATCGGCCTAGCCGCCGTCGTTATAGGTGCTGTTGGCATCTCTCTCTTTCTCGACCTCCACACCGCTCTCAATGCCATCGCCAACACCGTCTATCCCGGCCGTCGTGTCTTGAACGGTGGCACAACCAGATGGTCCGTTCTGCTGTCTAGTTTCCTTTCGTGGACGCAAACGGAAACAAACGTCCCTGCCGCTCTTGGCAACATTTGCGAAGGCTCCAGCTATCTTTGGCTCGCGCCTCCCACCCTATTTCTTCTGTTCCGCTTGAAGCTCTCAAACTACTCTAAGTGGATGCTCGCCGCCCTCTGGCTTTCCTTCAGTCTCCTTTTAGCCTGGTTAGTTGTCCCCATCCCCGCCGCCATCGGAGGTTTGTTCGGCTTAGATCGAACCTTCGGAGCCCGCGTATTCCCGGCCCTCGGTCTCGCGAACGTCGCCATCGTGGTGCTCTGTGGTGCGGAACTGTGCCAGGCCAAAGTCCTAATCAGGCATCGGTGGCTTTGGGGTGCCCTTGGGTTCGCCGCGCTCCTCCTTTTGCTGCGCGCGGTCAATCGCGATCTCGACCGCTTCTTTAGCCGCCGTGAAGTTCTTTTCGCCGCCCTATTTGTCGGGGCATTGATCTATCTTTTTCTCGCTCGCCGCAAATTCGCCTTTGCCGCCTTACTCGTTCTTCCCCAAGCCTTCATCTTCGGCAGGGTGAATCCAGTTGAGCGCGGCCTCTCTGTCTATCTTGATTCCGACCTCCGCAAGTTCACCGTCCAACACCCTGCACTTCTAAATGGCAAGTGGATGATGTTTTCCGATGCCGTCGTCAATTCTGGCTTTCTCGCTGCTACTGGCGCGGAAGTATATACCGGAACTCATTACCTCCCAGATATCGATCACTTCGCTGTCTACTCCGCCAACCATCTCGATCTCAATCTCATCAATCGGGATGGCTATCTCGACGCCCACCTTCGCACACCCAGTGAGCCTCTCAAATTGGAACTGCCTTCGCCCGTCATCGTTCAACTAGACGTTCGTCCTGGCGACCCGATTCTCAAGCAACTCGGCATCAAATATCTCGCCTTCGATCGTCTGCCCGATCCAGCCGCTCTCGCGCTTCTCTCTCCACTTTCCGAAAAACCCGTCGACGGCTTCTGGCTTTACGAACTGCGGTGATAAATTATGGGGAGTTGAATTTTGGAGGCTCCCATGTGGCAGGCTACCCGATTGCTTGTCTTCGCCCTCTGCTCTTGCGCCCTCATCAGCGCTCAACTCACCGACGCCCAACTGGCTGAAGCGAAGCAGGCCGATGCGCTTTTCGTTCAACACAATGTAGTTGCTGCCTTGCCGCTTTATGAACATTTGGCTGAACAGCTTCCCAACAATATGGTTTACGCTGAGCGGCTGGCCTACTGCCTCATGAGCAAAGCGCACAGCTTGTCTCCTGGCCCGGAGAAAGACGCCGTCTTAAAGCGCGTCAAAGCCGAGGCCGAACGTGCCAAAGCCCTCGGCGACACCAGCAACCTCCTGCAGATTATTTTCGAAGGACTGAGTTCTGGGCCAGCCAATCAAAGCATTCAAGACTCAAATCTGAAAGCCGCCGAGGCCGCATTCGCTAAAGGCGACTACGATTCCGCTCTCGTCTCCTACACAGCAATGGCGGCAGCCGACCCTAAGTCCTATCAAGCCCCGCTCTTCGTGGGCGACATGTATTTTCGCAAGCACGATACCGCTCAAGCGGGCGAATGGTTCCAGAAAGCCATCCTCATCGATCCCAACATCGAGACTGCTTATCGCTATTGGGGCGACACACTCTTCGCCGCTGGCCAGAAAGATCAAGCTCTAGAGAAGTTCATCGACGCCGTCGTAGCCGAACCCTACAATCGCCGCTCTTGGGTCGGCCTTACCCAATGGGCCCAACGTACTGGCGCAACTCTCAAGGGTCCGAATGTACCTTTGCCGAAAACTCCCCCCTCAAACGACTCCCCGTGGCTCGTCTACCAAACCACGCGCACCCTCTGGAAAGACAAGAAGTTCGCCGAAACTTTCCCAGCCGAAAAACAGTACCGCCACACTCTGGCAGAAGAGGCCGACGCTCTCAACTGTGTCCTCGCTTCCTTCAAAGCGCAAAACACTCCGACCGACAAACTCGACCCATCCCTTCACGATCTCGTTCAACTCTCCAAAGACGGGATGATCGAACCCTTCATCTTCTTCGGTGCTGCCGACCAAGACCTCATTCGCGATTACCCCGACTATCGCGCAAACCATCGCGATCTCCTCCACGCCTATATCGAAAAATACCTGGTTCACCCCGCTACTACCCCGTAATCAGTTTTACTGACGTGTTCTTTGGCATGCTTAAGACATGGCTGAAGGCAACGGCGGCGGCCGGCTTGATCGGATCGAAGCGATTCTCGAGCGCTTGGCACAAGCCCAAGAGCGCGATCACGAAGAGTTTACGCGCGACCACAAACAGCTCATGACCTGGCAAGTGCTCATGCAGGAAAAAATGGATCGGTGGGCCGAAGACCGCGACCGTACTGAAAGGCGCCTCAATGCGCTCCGCGAACAGACCGACCAGCGCATCGCCGAGTTCGTTTCTGCCATCGGCAGACTGATCACTTCCCGCGCCTAAGAACGAAACACCGTAGTGCTATCGCGCCACGCCTCTTCAACCCCGCTAAGCTAGTACCAGTGCTCCGTAAACCCGAAATCATGAGTCCGGCCGGCCACTGGCCGCAACTCCACGCCGCCATCGAAGCCGGTGCCGACTCCGTCTATTTCGGCCTCACTCACTTCACCGCACGCGCCAAAGTCGGCTTCTCTCTCGCTGAACTCCCGTCTGCTATCCGTACCCTTCATCAACGCGGCGTCAAAGGTTTCATTACTTTCAACACGCTCATCTTCGAAAACGAACTCTCTGAAGCCGCCCGAACCGTCGCCGCCATTGCCGACTCCGGTGCCGACGCCATCATCGTCCAAGATCCCGCCATTCTTACACTAGCCCGCCAAATCGCGCCTCATCTCGAACTGCACGCGTCCACTCAAATGAGCATCACCGACGCTGCCGGTGTCGAGTTCGCCCGCAGCCTCGGCGCGGCGCGTGTCACCTTAGCGCGCGAATTGTCCCTCTCCGAAATCGCCGCCATCCGTCGCGCCACAGATTGCGATCTCGAAATCTTTGTCCACGGCGCTCTCTGCGTTGCCTACTCCGGGCAGTGCTTCTCCTCCGAAGCTTGGGGCGGCCGTAGCGCTAATCGCGGTCAATGCGCCCAAGCCTGCCGTCTTCCTTACGAACTTATCGTTGACTCCGTCCCCCAACCTCTCGCCGACTCCCGCTATCTCCTCTCGCCTGGCGACCTCTGCACTCTCGATCACATCCCGCAAATCGTCCAACTCGGCATCGCTGCTCTCAAAATCGAAGGCCGCTACAAAGATGCCGAATATGTAGCTCTCACCACCCGCGCCTATCGTCAAGCAGTCGACGCCGCCTATAGCAATCAGCCTTCGCCCCTCACTCCGCTCGACAAATTGAACTTGCAGCAAGTGTACTCGCGTGGCCTCGGAGCCCATTTCTTATCCGGCACCAACCATCAGAGTGTCGTACAAGGCCGCGCCCCACGCCACCGCGGCGTCTTGGCAGGTCATGTCACGCGCATCCTTCCCAACGCCGTCGAGGTCGAGACGTCCGATGCCATGCGCATCGCCCCCCTTAAACCCGGTGACGGCCTGGTCTTCGACGCTGCCTCCTGGCGCAGTCCGCAAGAGTCAGAAGAAGGAGGCCGCATTTACGAAGTCGCCCCCCAAGCCAGTAACCGCGTTCTCCTCCGCTTCGCTAATGGTGCCGTCAATTTTTCCCGCATCCGACCCGGAGATCTCGTTTGGCGCAGCCACTCTCCTGATCTCGATCGCATCGTCAAGCCTTATATCGCTCCCTCGGCGCCGGTCCATAAACAGCCGCTCACCGTCACTGTTACTGCCCACGAGGGCAAGCCGCTCTGCATCCAATGGACCCTGAATTCTCAGATCACTACCACTACCCAGTCCTCAGATCCCCTCCCACACGCCCAAAATCAAGGCCTAACTCACGATCTAATCCTCAACCAACTCGGTCGCCTCGGTAACGATCCCTATCAGATCTCAAGCCTCCATCTCGACATATCCGGCAATCCCTTCGCCCCCGCCTCCCTCCTGAATCAACTCCGCCGTAAAGCCGTGGAGGAGTTGCAGAGACTCCAGGCAAATATTCCCTCCCCACATGTGGCCGAACCCGAAGCTGTTCTTGCCGCCGCTTTGCCCGTGCCTGTTCCGAGTCGTCCTGCTCCCGCGCAACTTCATCTGCTTGTCCGAACTCCCGAGCAACTCGAAGCTGCTCTACAACTCTCTCCTGCCAGCATCACCCTCGACTATCTAGATCTCTACGGTCTCAAGCCTTCTGTCGATCGCGTCAAATCGTCCGGTATCCCTGTTCGAGTCGCCAGCCCCCGCATTCTGAAACCCGGCGAAGATCGCATCGTCGATTTTCTCCTCCGTCTCGAATCGCCCCTCCTTGTACGTGCCACTGGCTTGCTCACACTCCTCCGCACGAAAGATCCTCGCGAACTAACTGGCGATTTCAGTCTCAACGCCGCTAACTCCATCACTGCCTCTCAACTTCTCTCCGAAGGTCTCGTCCGCATCACTCCCACCCACGATCTGAATGCCGATCAAATAACCGCTCTGGCCAACCAAATCGGCGGTGCATCCATCGAAGCCGTTACCTACCAGCACCTGCCCGTCTTCCATACTGAACATTGCGTATTCTGTCGCTTTCTCTCCACCGGGACCTCTTATAAAGATTGCGGCCGCCCCTGCGAGAAGCACACTGTCTCTCTAAAAGACGTCAACGGCCGGTCCCACCCTTTAATGGCCGATGTTGGTTGCCGCAACACTGTCTTCGGCGCTGAGGCGCAAGAAGCCAGCGCGTGGCTCGACGATTGGCGTAAGGCCGGCATTTCACATTTTCGCCTCGAATTCGCCCATGAGTCAGCGGCGGAGGTTACCTCCATCACGCGTGCGTTTTTCCAAGCCCTGGCAGGCCACCGTACATCTCTCCAACTGTCGCAGGAATTGAAGCGCTTTGCTCCCCAAGGAGTCACTGCAGGCAGTCTCTTCGTCCCAACCTTCGCATTAGTCCAATGAGGTCTTTGGGATATGTCGGCAAGAGGCTTCCGTCTGCTATATTTCAAACTTGATGCCGACTGTCTCCGTAGTCATACCCGCCTACAATGAGGAAGCAACTCTGGTCTCCGTTGTAAACCATGTTCTGGCAGTGCCGCACGTTACGGAAATCGTGATTGTCAACGACGCTTCCAAGGACGCAACGGGTCGCCTCGCCGATCAGTTATCCCAAGCCAACCCCGCCGTACACGTTGTCCATCAACCAAAGAATCAAGGCAAGACCGAAGCCGTTAAAACTGGGTTTCAACGGACCACTGGCGACATTGTCCTTATTCAAGATGCC
>Ga0182012_10002898_pt1 | contig 18447 bp, 13 predicted proteins | sample 612S2SmetaG_FD_120486 | JGI IMG/M metagenome (GOLD analysis project Ga0182012, IMG submission 120486) | Permafrost microbial communities from Stordalen Mire, Sweden - 612S2S metaG | ecosystem: Environmental > Terrestrial > Soil > Wetlands > Permafrost | place: Sweden: Stordalen | collected...
CGAAAAGGGCAAATACCAGGAAGCGGCAATAGAGTTCACCAATGCAATCCAGATAGATCCCGATTACGCTGAAGCCCACATGCAACTTGCACAGAGTTACCTGCAATTGCAGCAGCGAGACCGCGCTTATCAGGAATTCAACCGCACGGTTGAGCTGCGTCCTGAAGACTACCGTGCTCGAATGGAACTCACCAACCTGATGATCCAGGCCCGGAATTTCCAGGGAGCACACGAACAGATAGACCAATTGCTCAAAATGCGGCCAGATGATCCAGCCGTTCACACCTTGGCTTCCAGTCTCTTGGCCATGCAGGGCAAAGTTTCCGACGCAATCTCCGAAGCAGAGAAGGCGATCGCCGCCGCCCCAGACCATTGGGAAACCTACCTCGACCTCGCCCAATTACAACAAAACAATCTGCAATTCGATGCGGCAGAGTCGAGTTTGAAAAAGGTCATCGAACTGAATCCCCAGACCATGCAGGCGCGGCTGATGTTGGGAAATTTCTATCAATCGCGAAAGCGCTTCGCTGAAGCCGAGAAACAGTTCCGCCAGGCGCAGAGCCTCGATCAGAATACTTTCGACCCGCGGAAAGCGTTGGCCGCCTTATACCTGAGCGAGGGCAGGACTACCGAAGCTGAAGAGGTTCTTCAACAAGCCAAGCGAGACATGCCCCACAACCCGGATTGCTATCTCGCGCTCAGCGACTTCTACTACACGACTGGAAACTTGGACAAATCTGTAGCTGAATATCGCGCACTTTATAAGGAACGTCCTGCCGATCTGCAGGTAAAAGAAAAATACATTCAACTTCTCATTCAGACGAAACGATTCGACGAAGCAGGCATTCTTGACGATGAAATCCTGAAATCAAACCCCAAAGACGACAGCGCCCTGATCTACCGAAGCCAGATCCAGATCAGCGCAGGAGACGTCAACAACGCTGCACAGACATTGCAGACAGTCGTCAATAACTCTCCCAACAACATGCAGGCTCACTACGCTTTGGGTGTCGCACTGCAAAGAGAGGGGAATCTCGACCGCGCCTTAACTGAATGGCGGGCAGCCTTGCATCTGAATCCAAACTTCCTGCAAGCTCAACGGTCAATTGCTGATGTCGCGATGCTTCAGGGCGATATGAATACCCTCGAAGATGCAGCTAACCAAATGATCAGGCTGCAGCCGGCGTCTCCAGATGGCTACGCCTTGCGCGCCCTCGCAAATATCAATCGCAAGCACTTCGTCGAAGCAGACCAGGATATTCGCCGGGCGATTGCCGCTGCCCCTCAGAGTGCCTTCGGATACGTCCAATTGGGGAACTTGAGATTCGTGCAAAAGGACTACGGACAGGCTGCAAGAGCTTACCAGGACGCTTTGGACCGGAATGCCAATTCGATTGATGCACTGCGTGGACTGGTGAACGCGTACGTCGCGGACAAACAGGTCGATAAGGCCATTGCAGCTGTGAATGCGCAAATCCGCAAGGCACCTGACAATAGCAATTTTTACAGCCTGCTTGGGGCCGTGCTATTCCATAGCAAAAAGGATCTTAGCGGGGCGGAAGCCGCCTTCGTGAAATCAACAGTGCTCGACAGCCACAATTACGATGCCTTGTTCCAGCTGTGCCAGGTGCGCGCGACCAAGGGAGATATCGATCGTGCCATCACCACTGGAGAGCAGTCCCTCAAAAACAATCCAAGGCAGGTCAATCTCGACATCCTGTTGGGAGCCTTGTACGAGTCAAAGTCCGACTGGAAAAGAGCGGAGAATGCCTATCAGAACGCGTTGGCTTTAAGCTCACAGAACCCTGTAGCTGCAAACAGTCTCGCCCGCGTAATGGTGCGGGCTGGCGAAAGCCTTGATGTCGCTCTATCCCTTGCGCAGGCTGCACGCAGAGGGCTGCCAAATTCTCCAGCCATTGTCGACACGCTGGGGTGGATTTATTACCAACAGGGCGCCTATCCGCTGGCATTGAACAACCTTCAGGAAGCTCTCCAACTGCAGGAACAAAACAAGCAGCCGGATGATCCAGATATTCACTTCCACCTCGGAATGACCTACGACAAATCGAACAAGCCCGCACTAGCACGGCAAGAATTGGAACAAGTCCTACGGCTCTCTCCCAACTACCGCGACGCCGCTGAGGTCAAGAAGGAACTCGCACACTTGAAGTCCTGAATCAATTGACGCGCTTACAACATGAACCTGCGCGGCACGTCCAAGTTTGGGATCCGCGTGCAAACAGCAATCCCATCCCCATCCAATGCAAGTTGGCCAAAAGATCTGTGCGCGGGCAAAGCTCCCAAGCATCCGCACAATTAGGTACGGCAGAATTCTGTTGGAGTGAGCGTCGACCGGACCCAAAGATTGGACTCGCTTTTTGCGCTCCCGGTTTTCTGACCCGCCCCCCCGATTCCATCGAGATAGTTTGGCTGAAATCACACCCTTGTGAGACGCCTGAGTTTGTGGCCCAGCCTGATTGCGTGGATGCCACCCTCGTTGTTTCTCTTCGTGCATCGCTGGCAACTCAGAGTAAGAGCTTGCGGCAGTAAAAACCCTCCGCATAACCGCTCGCGGCATTGCATTCCATGCCGCGCAACCTCATAAGGGAGAGAAATGTACTTTCTTCAAACCACCTCTTGTTACGTTGAGACTGAAACACATCTAGCAGTTTGCGCACTTTCGCCAGGTACATCTCAGCTTCAAGGGGCACAAACACACTCGGCTGTCCCAAGTCACCGTCGAACTTTGGGATTTCGTACTCCAGAATCAGGTGATCGCGAAATGTGTTCCAGGTCAACTCCGAGATGAGACGGTGATCCTGGTGCGCATCTTTCCCGTTGTGCGTGAAAATCAAGTCCGGCGATATCTGTTTCAACTCCCCCTCAAATACCTCTTTCACCTCGCGCCCCGCAAAGGGCATAAATCCATCCTGGAACCTTTTGAGTAACGGCCCCTGGAGCCTCGCACCAGCGAATAACTCGGCCCCCCTCTGTGCTTCTGTGTTACGGGCTCCGATCGCACTGAAGACCACCCAGTGAATTTCGCACTGAGGGTGCTCCTTGACCAGACGCAGGATTGTGCCTCCACAGCCAATCTCGATGTCATCGGAATGACACCCCAGGCACAGCACACGCAACGGCCTGCTGCTGCCTGCGTTGAGAGTGGCGTTGATCATGCGCAAGCCTCCGCTTCCCTGCCTTCCAGAAGGCGAACTACGCTTAAGCTCTTGATGCCATTTCTCAATCCGGCAATCGCAGTTTTATCCATCGCAGTATACGGAATCCTTCCTGACATCTTCATCAAGTTCTATCATCGGTATCGTTGATACGTTCAGGAAAAAGAGCGGCTCCGGCAAGCCAATAACGTCGGGCACCCTCTTGAAGAGGATTGGCCATCAATTGCGCATCGGTGCTTAGCAGTGACTCGAGGCTCGGTCGTTACTCATTGTGTCCCGTGTTCATGATCTGCGGCGTCTGGCGCTTCCGGTCGGGGGATCATGAAGGAGATTCATGCATCTCCGGTTGGGTGACCTCGGGACTTCAGAACTTGGTCAGGAGCTGGAAGCAATTCACAAAGGTCCGGCAGATTCCACGCTGTTTCTTGCCCGGCGCTACAGCCTTCTGTCCCAACCGAGGCCGGGGATTCCGAAACCTGAACTTTGCGTAAGCCACCTTCTGAATGAACCCAGATACCCTTCAATCGACTCAACAAATCTGCGGATATCTTCGTATTCGACCTGGCTGAGCCTGAAGTGCAACGCGGGAGCCAGTTGTTCCACTTCCTTCGCGCTGCGCCATCCTACAATCGTCGCCGTGATGTCGGGGTGATACAAAGCCCAGGCCACCGCCACCACGCCGGGGACAACTCCATTCCTGTTGCCGATCTCGCGTAGCAACTCCACCAGGGATAAATAGCGGCTCAACCATGGCTCACGGAATTCTCTCATCTCGCGTCGACAGTCGTGGGCTGGCAACTCCGCGATAGCTTCTTTGCTCATCACGCCGGACAATAAACCAGAGTGCATCGGCGAGTAGCCGATAACGCCGATGCCGTTTTCTCGGGTAAACGGGAGAATCTCCGCCTCAATGTGCCGGCGCAGCATCGAGTAGGGTGGTTGTAAGCTGGTGATGGGCGCGATCTTTTGCACTCGCCTCATCTGCTTCACTGAAAAATTGGATATCCCTATCCATCGAATCTTACCCTCTTCGCGAAGACGAACCAGCGTCTCCCATCCTTCCTCAATCTCGTTCTCCGGGTCCGGCCAGTGCACCTGGTAGAGGTCAATGGCTTCCACTCTTAGTCGGCGCAGTGAGCCTTCTACCTCTTCGACAAGCGACTCGGCCTTGAGCGAGTTATACAGTGATCCATCTTCGCGCCACCGTGAGGAACACTTGGAGAAAACGTAAGGTTTGTAGGGTGAGGATTTCAACGCTCGCGCCACCACCTCCTCCGAGTGCCCCAATCCGTAGACACCTGCGGTATCGATCCAGTTGATGCCCAAATCGAGTGCGCAGTGGATTGCCGCAATCGACTGTCGGTCATCTTGGGGGCCCAGGGAGTAACGCCAATTTTCACCTCCAAGCGCCCAGGTGCCAAACCCGATAGGTGTCAACCGAAGGTCAGAATTGCCGAGAGTCTTGAGCTGCAGGGCGGTTCCGTCCATGCGCGAATCTCCAGTTTTCCCAGCAATGCTCTCTTTCTCTTACGATCGCTTGGAATATGCCTGCCTCTCGTTGCATTCCATAACGAGCAATCGGACAAGCAATCGAATAACCAGGCGTTTTCATGACATCGACCATGAGCTCGAAATGCACCCTAAACGATCCTTGCACGTGTGTTTTATCTCTGGCCAAATTGGCAAAATCAGATCCATAGCCAATCCTGAGCAGGCTCGGATTCCCCGTCCCACGTTCGGCCAGTTGAATTTACTGTGAACAAACCTTTTTCAGATAGACGCCGGATATTGATCGGCGATGACGTGACAAATAGTGCCCGTCGTGTATCCAATGGCCTTCAATTCATCATTTGGCGCTCAGCGCCCCTGTTGGCATGGCTGTGAGCCACATTCGCCGCCAACGCCCCCGCCCCTGAATCGGCGAGCCCGAAGCTCTTTGCCGCAATGCGCTCGCAAAGAACCCTCCCTTGTCTTTTCTTCGCTTTTGGTCCACTTCGTGCTCACCGGGAAAGGTTCTTTCGACACACATCACTTATCACCGTTGTCGTTCATCACTACTGCCTGCCCCAGCACTTGAAACGCTGCTGCATAGCGGAGTCGCCAGTTCCCTCTTTTCGTATCGAGCGGTTCCAGACCCGAATAATCACACGGCCACTGTTTCCTCAGAATAGGATCTCCCTCGTGGATCTCCTCGAGCAGCTCCTCGACTGGTTTCCAGCCCGACTCCCGCGCTACCTTCTCCCGAACGTCCAGGTCAACTCCGGAAACAAACAAGTAGCCCCCGGCACTAACCAACCTGCCTATCCTGCGCAGACACTTCTCCGCTTCGTCCGGATCCATATGGCAAAGAAAGTTATTCGCCACGATCATCTCCCGAGTCCCAAGCGATTCCGCCATCGCTGCGTCCCTGACATCGCCCACGCACCAGTCGACTCCCTCCCTGGCCCACGATTTGACCACCATCCATTCGCCGTCCCGGTCAAACAAATCCGCAATCTCAGGCTCCGTCATTCGCTCGAGGACCGCCGTCCGCGTGAACTCTGAAACAGGACTCGTATAGACGCCCAGCTCAGCCTTACCCACAGCCTCTTCTGAGATGTCAACTCCGCGCAACGCAACTCTCATGTCAGGCCGTGCACGCCGTATACTCCAAGCCACCGAATACGCCTCGGCACCGGTGCTGCAGCCCAGGACAGCTGCTCGCAGCACATCAGTACTCTTCCAGCGATCAACCAGCCGGCGAATCAGCTCTAACTCTGGTCGATTACGTAGAAACAGCGTCGCAACAGCCTGCTTCCGGGTGTTGTGCTTGCGAGCGAGCCAGTTCAACCTATGCCCGTACCAGCGTACCAACGACGATGCGGTCACGAACTCAGGTAGGCGATTCCACACTTGCTGGTTCACACGCAAAAACCCGTTGACCGGAGACTTGCCAAATAGTTTAAGCCGCAGTAACTCCCTGACTTGATCGCGGCCTGGCCTCAATGGCACATCCTTGCCAACTATGTATCCCCCCGCAGAACTCGGAGCCTCGCTGTTCAGCAGACGGGTTCAGCGCGTCCCGCAAACTTGCTGCTGGGCACATTCTTCATCGACAACAGCCGCAAGATCCATCAGGGCCAGCTTTCTATCTTGAAGGGCGGGCAACGGTTCCATTCCAGCCAGATTGAGGATTGATTCCCAACGATACGCCCAGTCATGGTTCAGCAGGCATTGAGTAATGTTCGTCTGTTGGATTTTCATCTGTCTTTCCGGTTCCTTATCGAGTTCCCGGATCACAGAGACGATTTCGTCCGAGTCGAACGGAACTTCGATGACCGCATCCGGCCAATTAAAGATCTTTTCAAATTCCTTGTTGTTATAGGGGCGCATGCCTATACTGATCGCGCCGGCTGCTGCCGATTCGACATATCTGTTCCCAAATTCGCTTAGTCCACCGGTTTCCTCCGGTTTGTCGAATTTCCCAGGGCTGACAATGAAGTAGCGGCTTCTATTTGCCAGGTTCGCCATCATCGCCCGATGATCGTCCAGGTCGTGAGCCTTGAGAGAATTGATCGTGTCGTACACGTAGAGTTTCTTGTCTTCGGCTGCCATCCGCTGCAATGCCTTGTGTATCGCAGGTGCCCTCCGACCAATGCTAAGCACATCGATACCTCTCGGCGGCGCATTGGGATAAGGGCAAAACCGAAAAGTATCAATTCCCGCTGGCAAGAAATGACCATCGCCCTTGATGCGTTCCTTGAAGGGCTCATTGGCAGCGAACATAAACATCACATGATCGAATTGAGACAGGACCTCCATACAGCTTTTGTACAAGGGTATGTCTTTCACATAAAACTCCATGATCCAGCACACAGACTTCTTGCAGTGATCGCGGAGCCCTTTGATTCCCTTCAGATGCAGAAGCTCAGATACCCTCTCGCAAACAGTGAAAAACAGGTCATATTCCCGATCCAGCTTGATAGTTGGAATCCCGGGATTGATCGGCCAACTCACATATTCGCCTGCCTTGGCAGCAACTCTTCTTCCATGCCGGTACCAATTCGTGGGCTTCGGCGCCAGGACGTCAACCGAATCGATTTGTTGCAGAATTCTTTCGAATTCCTGAAAAGAACACCTCCAGACGAGGGGGTCGAAGACATTCCTGTTGGAGAACAATAGAACGCGAGGATTTGGAGAGCCCAATGAATGATCGCTGGTTTTCATAGTTTCCTCGAACAGAATCGATGCTCGGACAGAACGCGGGATGTCGCGCCTTCGTTAGGATGGCAGAAAGGCGTTGCCGGCAGAATCGCGATCCTTCACGACTGCAATGAAAGCGCCTCGTACTCCTTGATTTGTGCCCGGGTAAGAGCACCCATTTCGGCCTTCTGCTGAAACGATCGATACCAAGTCACTATCCAATCAAGCGCCGGACCCAATGGAAGTACGGGATTCCAGTGCAGGTGGGACTTCGCTTTTGAAGCATCGAGTTTCAGGAGGTGTGCCTCATGTGGATGCACCGCTCCATCCTGTGTCCACTTCGCCCCGGTTCCCCACGATCGAACAAGTCTATCCGCAATCCACGCGACCGGCTTCGCGTCGTCCTCAGCAGGACCGAAATTCCAACTAGTAGCGAAGTTTTTCGGATCTTTGGCCAGGCGTTCTGCGAGTATCAGGTATCCCCGTAGCGGTTCCAGCACGAACTGCCAGGGCCGTGTCGCTGAAGGGTTTCGTATGAGACAAGCTTCCTCCTTCAGGAAGGCTCGCATCAGATCAGGAATCAGTTGATTGGAAGTCCAGTCACCACCGCCGATCACGTTCCCGGCCCGCGCGGTGGCAACAGCCACTCCGTGACTCCCGATCGTTTGCGGAGGAAAAAACGAGTCCCTATAGGCGCTCGTGACTAATTCGGCGCATGCTTTCGAGTTCGAATAAGGATCCCGTCCCCCCATCGCATCGTCCTCACGATACGCCCAGGCCCATTCGCGATTGTGGTAGCACTTGTCGCTTGTCACGTTGACGACGGCACACGGATGACCCCGCCGCCGCAATACCTCGAACAAATTCACCGTCCCCATAACGTTCGTCGAATAGGTTTCAATCGGATCTTCATATCCGCGGCGCACTACAGTCTGTGCGGCCATATGAATAACAATCTCCGGCCTGCAATCGTCTATAGCTTTCTCAAGCCGATCGAAATCGCGAATGTCACCAAGTATCGAACGCACTGAGCTTTGAACTCGCGCTTGTTCGAAAAGGCTCGGCTGAGTTGGAGGCGCAAGGGCATATCCAGTCAAGTCAGCGCCCAACGCATCAAGCCACAAAGACAGCCAGCTTCCTTTAAATCCGGTGTGCCCTGTGAGGAATACCCTCCGATTCCTCCAAAAAGTACGGTCAGGCATCATAAGTTCGACCCATATCCATTCCCTGCAGTCTTTTCACAAATAACCGGAATGCAGTGAACCCAAACGCTCACATAAATGTAATTCAACTCTGAGAAACTCAAGCGCTCTTCTCGGGTCATTTCATAGACAATTGCTTTAGGCCAGGCCAGCGAGCAGTCTGTTCAGCCCACAGTTCGTCAACCACATTGCGCGCTGGCTGCTCCACATCCGAAAAGGAAATCACCTGATCCTTGGCTACATTGACTCGAAGCACGCAGTCTTCCGATAATCCCAGCGGAAGTGCGTCGATTGCCCGAGCAGCCGGCGAATTATCGATGAGGCCGTAGGCACAGAATCCACCCATACCATCGAGTCGCTCACCGGCTCTCATATTGCGCTTCGCAAGCGTAATTACCTCGCACACCGGGCCGCCAATTGGGGCAACTGTTGGATCATTGTGTATAACCGCTCGGCCGATGGTTGATGACACTTGAATATGCGGTAAGTGAAATGGTGTGTAAAACACGTAGAACGGTCCATCTCCCATCTTCACGTAGCCAAGCTGAGTCTGCTTGAGCCGATTGTCTTCATAAACCACAACGAATGCGCCTGTATGCGGAGCCGCTCCGAGGGCATAATCGACGAGACCACTTTCGAGCATCTGGTCCGCTGGCAACAGATCTGCTATCTCGCGAACGTGGTCACATGCTGGTCCATACATCCCACGGCGTCCGGCTTGGAACCCGGTTGCATTCGCCAGCACGGTCGTCTCCATTGAGAGTTTTGATGCATCCGCAAACGATGTCACCTTTCTTGCATCCTGATCATACTTGAGTGCAAAACCCCGTTGCGTGTCCGGTGTGCGGTAATGATCCACCATGCCCTTCAGGTTCCCTGCGGCAACCGGACGAAGACCCAAAGCCCGCAGATAACGCAGAAGAGTCATGGCCACGCCTGGCTCTTCTCCATCGGTATGGGTAATGACCACTCCCGCTTGATCTGCCCTCGCCTTCAGAATAGGACCGAGAAGCGAATCAAGTTCCGCATTGACAAGCACCACATGCTTCCCTTGATCGATTGCTGACAGAACAACACCCGCGGCATATTCAATCGTACCCGTGGCTTCGATAACCACGTCAATGGCATTGCAGGACGTGACCACCGAAGGATCGTCCGTGAAAACTGGAATTCCACGGCCGATCGACACTTCCGCGTCTCGAGCAGATTCTGCACGTCGCCACTCGTGAATGCCAGCTTCTTGAAAAGCTCGCTCGCCATGTTCCGGCGTCCTGTTTACGATTGCCGCGAGACGTATCCCCGGCGGAGGCGTCGCGAGTTGCAATGCCAACGCTCGTCCCGCGGCACCCGCTCCAACAAGCCCGACTCGGATCGGGCTCCCCGTCTCTTCACGCGCAATGAGGGCAGTATCAACCATCATCGAGTCCCCCATTCGCTTGCCAATGGCCAGTTGCGATCCTGTTCAGATATTGCAGTCGGCTCTAAAGGCCATTCAATCCCGAACTCCGAATCATCGAAGCGAGCACCGCGCGCCGCGCTGGGTGTGAAGTACTGCGACGTGAGGTAATACACATTGGTTTCGTCTTCCAGGGTCTGGTACCCGTGCGCGCAGCGCTCCGGGATATAAAGCATGCGCTGGTTTTCGGCACTCAATTCCGTGCCAAACCATTTTCCAAAAGTCGCGGACTCTGGCCTGATATCCAGCACGACATCGAATATCGATCCCTTCGTGCAATGAATCAGTTTAGCTTCGAGTGCGGGCTCTATCTGCAAGTGCATTCCACGAACAGTCCCCTTCCGTGCGTTGAACGCCGTGCTGGCCTGTAGAGGAACAAAATCGATTCCATGGTCGGCAAATTCTCTCAGACACCATTTACGTCCAAAGTATCCTCGATCATCCTCGCGCCGTATCGGGTCAATGAGCGTCGCTCCAATGACCCTTGTTGGCGTAAACGTTAAGCAGGCTCCTTGACCTGTTTCTGTTACGGACAAACTTGTTCCACTTTGATTCATCGATACATCCCCTCATATTCATGTGAGCATATGCTGAATCGTGATTTGACTTTCCCTAATCGGCGCTGATTTCCGGCTCTTGCTACATGCTTACATCCGTGTTCACTCGACAATTCCAGGACCACCAGCGATCATAGCGTGCCTTTTCGATTTCCCACTGAAGGATGGGACCTGAACAATAGCCAATCCAACTTATCTGCGGCGAGAACAAACGAAAAAATACTCGACCGCTAGCAAGGGGCTAATCAGTGGGATTGTGAAGTTCACATGCATTTGAATTGCGCCGAATGAACGTTTTCCCGGTTGCTTTTGGCGCCAGTGGTGGGACACTGGGAAGCACTTTTCCAAATGGAAGACTCGCTTCACGCTTTCAACCATCGCTGCCACTGGTTGCACATTGTTGTAGTTCGGCCACACCTGACGTCGATAATGCTCGAAGTTTACATAGGACATGATGAACTTGCCACTATCCTTGAGGATTCCTCTGATCTCTTCCAGTTTTTGACCATGTTGCTGGCCAAGATACTCAAACAAACCGAGTGCCACCACAAAATCGGTGCGCCGGCCCTCAAAGGTTATCGGATCGCGTACGATGTCCACTTCGCGCAGATACGTGGCTGGTTGGTGAATTGCGATGTCGATGCCGTAATAGTCAACGTTAGAATTCAGCAAGGGACGTAGTGCGGCAGGACCGCAGCCGACATCCAAAAGACTACATGCCGTATTCCCAGCCATCCCGTTGATCAGTTGAGCGCACTTTCGCAGACGGAAACTTGGTGCTGCATATTGAGCATTCTCTACAATCCAGTAATCTTTACTCCTGAAATTCTCAGCCACTTGGCTCATGGGTCCCCCTTGCCCTTCAATCACTGTCTGATCACGATTCAACACGTGAGTAGGTATACCCCGAAAGAGCCGGGAACTCTACTGATAGGCCCCGAAAAGCACCTGGCGACATCATCAACTCAAACCAGCTATTTCATGCCCCTGACAGTGGCCTGTACTCTGCTGACTCATGCATATTTGCCTTCCGGCTGGTCGCAGCAGGTCTCACACTGAAGACGCTTCCGGCCAGAGCCGGGCCTCCCATTTCGCGTTGAGAGGTCCTTCGCACAGTTAATTAGACTTCCCAGGCTTCCGTCTGGACCGCAGTCCCCAACTCCCCAAAAATCAGGCCGTACTGCTGCTCAAGGAGGTTCCGATACTCCTGGGCCCTCCTATCGATGAGCGGCTTAAATTCGTCAGCTCGTGCCACAAGGCTGGTAAACTGCTCGATCAATTTGCCTAGATCGAGTCCCGAGATCGAATGACAGTAATCCCCGAGCCCAACCCCGTCCAACAGCGAATCGTGTTTGGAATCGTAGGATATCGAGAGAACCGGAATACTCATCATCAGTCCGAGAAGCAGGTTATGAAATCGCGGTGACACGACAATATCCACTCGAGCAATTTGTTCTATCAATTCTTCAACAGTAGTGCTGCCTTCATCGATGATTCCAGCTTGATCGTAGCTGATTCCACGCCCCTCTAATCTGGCTTTGAGTTCAGCCCTTGTACTTGCATCATGTCTTGCGTCACCTTGAAGGATACGAACTGAGTAGCCATGTTCCAGTAGCCACAATACGAAGTCGCACATCGTGTCTAAGTACGCTGAATACTGCACATGATGCTCATCCGAGTTCGATAGATGAATGTCTCGATGAGTCATCACCCCAAGCCCAACCTCTCGGATCTGGCGCTTCTGCGCCCTGGGTTGCGGAAAAGTTTCCGGCGCTAAGCTGAAAACTAAATCCGGGAAGACTGGATCTTTGTCGCTGTTGAACCCCTTCTTCTTGATTCTGTCCTTCGATTTCTGATCGCGAAAGCTCCTGTAGTCGGCTAGAGAGAGCGCCGTAGTAATAAGCAACCTGCTAGCCCTCCCGTAAATTGGGCCGACTCCGACACCGACAAATCGCACTTTGCAGCCGGCAAGTCGCGCGGCAACTGTCCATCTAAAAACATCGTAGGGGAACCCGGTTGCCGTAGTCATATAATCCGTGAGCATCCCGGTCCCCGTCATGATAACCAGGTCCTTGTCGCGCAGCTCTCTTATTGCGGTAAGCCAGTCAGTCAGCTCGCCAGGCACACGACGGCATATCCGCACCATTTTCTCAAGACGGCCGCGGAGACCGCCGCGACGGACAACCCCGGCAAAGTCCTGATGCGACATGGCAAACGCATGAAGATTATGTCTGCGAAGGGTGTCTTCCGGATTGAAGCTTATTGCAAAGATGTCCTGGTCAGGGAGGCGTTTGCGCGCACTTTGAAGAATCGACTGCAATGTGCACTCGTTACCCAGGTTCTCGATTCCAAAGATCCCGAAGAACACAATCCTTGATGTTCTTTTCATCGGAGAAGGCAAATGTGGCTTTTCGACCGATGGGGCAGGCTCGCATTCTGCTGAAATGCTCATTGTATTCAAGACCTCTCGATCAACTGATCTTTAATCAGATTCCAACCGAAGAGCGCGCTCGCGCGTGGACGAGGGAACATCAGAATTAACAGCGCCCCACCAAATACGCCGACGGGAACGCATACAAGCAACTGCACGATTGGCGCGAAATGATCCGCCGCAACTGCTCGGTATGTCAGAGTTGTCGCGAGGAACACTGAACACCAACATGGAAAATTGGACAAGAAGCCAATCCAAAGATCGCGTGTCCTTACCGGTCCGCTCCTACCTGCAATGTAGTAGATGATTGGCATACGGACCAGAAGGCTGGTAATCGCAACCGACAAGATGACGCCAAGAGGTCCCCATCGCAGCCCAACGATATAAGACAGCAGCGTCACTATACCAGCCACGGTGTGATTTCGTAATTGATCACTACCTCTACCTTGGCTCTCATATATCCATGGACAGATGCCTGAAAGAGGCCCGGACACTGCGACCAGGCTAAACGCGGCAAACAACGGCACCACGTTCGTCCACTTAGATCCGAGGATCACTAATACCAATGGCTTCGCCAGAACAAAGCACATAGCAGAAAACGAGAAAACGATAAGTGCCAGCATGTCATATGCTCGCATGTGATTACGCCGATAGCGTTCAGGATCACCATCAAGTCGTGAGAGCACGGGCACCAGGACAGAATTGATCGGCGTCATTACTTGCTGGAGGGGGCGCATTAACAGCACACTTGCACGCGTGTAGAGTCCAAGAGCCTCTGCTCCGAACAAACGCCCGATCAAGATGCTGTCGCTATTCACTGTTAATAATGCCAGAAAATCGGCCAGACTGAGGTGGACGCCGAATCTAACCAATGGCTTAACGCCACTGTTCCGGCTGGGCAATTGGGGCCTCCACCCTGACGTCTTCCACGTCATTGCAAGCGCACAACCTGCGGTGACCAGTTGCTGCCCAACCAACGCCCAATAAGCACATCCGAACCAACCCATGCAACACGCGACCGTGAATCCGATTGCGGCCGAACTTACATCAATCACTGCCAGGGCCCTAAATCGCATCTGTCGAGTCAAAAGAGCTTGATGTTGAACAGTTGAGCCGGTCAGTAGAAAAGTGAATGACAGGGCCAGCATGATGCCCGCAACACGTGCATCATGATAGAACCCTGCAATCAATGGTGCCGACACAAGGCTGATGATAGACAGTATCCCGCTTGAGCCTACATTAATCCAGAATAAGTTAGACACCTGTTCCTGGGTGATCTTGTCTCTTTGCACTGTGGCTGTTGAGAGGCCCATCGCATTAAACACACCCACCAGCCCGGTGACTCCGAGAACCATTCCTACAAGTCCAAAATCTCTAGGGCTAAGTAGACGCGCCAGGACTGCCGCAGACATTAGGTTGAGAGAGAACTTAGTCGCTTGTGCTCCTATCGTGATGAATCCGCCTGAAACTGCACGCGAGCCGATATTACCGAGCAGATGATCGGTAGAGAAGTGCTCCGCCTGTCTTGATGCCTCAAGATCGATGAATTCCGTTTCCGAACTGCTGATCACGGGAACTCCTATGTTGAACAACCACGACGCCGATTCAATCCGTTGGCGGCTCAGCAATTCCTACTCGAGGCCAACCGGCAGAGTTACGATGAGCAGCTTCGGATTCCACCAGACCTTCATATCAGCCCAAAACAGGTACACTCTCTGGGGCCGTCACCCGATGATTCTGCCCATCCTTAGACCAAACCTGCCATGGAGCGCCTCCCTTTGACCAAAGATCCTCCAGTTGCTGTCTTTCCTTGAAGGTGTCCATGCATGCCCAAAAGCCTTCATGCTTCACAGTGATAAGCTCACCCGCTTCGATCAACCTTGCAAACGGTTCATCCACAAGATCTTCGCCGGGCCTTATGTAGTCAAAAATTCTCTGACGGAACACAAAATAGCCCCCATTGATCCATTTGTTGGAAGCTCCGGCGTGGTTAATACTCGTGACTCGACAGTCGTCATCGGTTTCCACGAGATGGAATGTCGAGGTTGGAGGGACTGCTACAAAGCATGCGGTCTTTCCCGATCTCAGAAGGCGGTTGATCACGATGTCCAGATTGATATCGGTCAATCCGTCGACGTAGTTTCCGAGAAATACTTCTTCACCTTTGAGGTGGTCGCGTACTGCAAGGAGACGTTCCCCAATCAAGGACTTGATACCGGTGTCTGCAAAGGTAATCTTCCAGTTCGTAAAGTCCGCTCCGATTAACTCTACCTTTTTCCCTCCCTCGGAAAGAACAAAATCCCCAGATAGTGCCTCATTGTAGTTGAGGAAAAACCGCTTGATAGCTTCGCCTTTGTGCCCCAGACACAAGATGAAGTCCTTATGGCCATAGTGCGCGTAGTACTTCATCAGATGCCACATGACCGGAGCATCTCCAATCGGAACGAGTGGCTTAGGGACGTTCTCTGAATACTCTCTCAAGCGAAGCCCAAGACCGCCGCAGAAAATTACGACTTTCATAGAAGACGTCCTCCTTGATAACTGCACACTGATAATTGGCACGCGACCCCGCATTCGTTCCATGGGGTAGGACACATCAGTGCCGAGTGTTGATTTTCCCTATTTGTGTAAGCGTTTCTACATCAGAAATAGATGATGACCAGCTTTACCCATGAATGCCCTGCAACCAGATACGTACAGGTCGGAACATCGAGTTGACACGATGACTTGGCAGTTAATTCCTATCCGTCTTTTGCGTTGCGGATAGTCAAGCGCATCCACTGGCTCATCGAGGGCCCACTCTGAATACAGACTGTCTAGCTTTCCACTTCAACCTGGCGGATGAGGTTGCACAGCAGTCATATCCCGCAAATGCTCAGCCAGGGACCTCAAATGCAACTCTCCCTCGCCTTATTACGAAGGTCGCCCAGCGAAGGATCTCAACTGGGCTTACCATCCACACCCATACCAAGTTTCATCCGAGGATACAAAAGGAAGGAGCCGGGACATCATCTGCCTTTGCCCTCATTCGTCCCCTTCCCGCTCTCGCGAACTCAGATTGAGATTGCCGTAACCTATTGCTTCCACAGCGCTTATGGATCAACAACTCAAGCAGGCTGAGGGAACTGAGATCTGAATCAATGAATTGTCATTGACATCGCGTTAGGCGCAGGTGGAGCATATCTATAGATTTCCACACACCGTGTTCATGTAGGAAGGTTCGAAGATTTCTTTCAAGAACGCACTGGCAGAAACGAATTCAGCAACTGAATGAGGTTAGCCAACATGCCAAGACACTCCGCCCGATTAGCGCTCGTCATTTTCTTTTCCGCTTTTGTACTTCTATTCATTACAGCCAACGCTCCTGTCGAACTTCAAACCAGCGCACAAACCTACAACCTCCCCAATGTTAATGCTGGATGTCCTGCGAATTGCCGGGTAATCCCGTGGCAAGCCGGGTCCGATTTGTGGAACGGTGGCGTTCTGCCCGTTTACCAGCAAGTGACTTGTACACCATTACATGAAGACGGTGCGACCGACGATACTGCTGACATTAATAACTGCATTACTGCGGCAAATGCCGGTACCGGTGCCTATTCTGCTTGTCATTCTGCGGGCGGCTGCGCGGTCTACCTTCCATCTGGAACCATCTTCGTCAATGGTACTGTCAGAGTGCAGAGTAACGTTGTACTTAGAGGAGCTGGCCCAACAACCCACATTGACCTCGGTACGAATGGAACGCTTACTACCACGAATTTTTCTTACACTTCCATCAGTGGCTATAACGGATACGCCGTCATCCCAAAACCCTACACCCTTTCAGGTACTCCAACAAAGGGTGATACCACCGTGACCATCGGTTCCGGTTCAGTCAGCGTTGGAACGTGGATCAAAGTCTTTGGTAACGATGATCCGTCTCTCATTTCTGACACAGGAACAGATGGCACCTGTAACTGGTGCGGTGACAATTCGGGCTGGTATGTCCAGCAGCAGATCGTGCAAGTCACCGCAATCAACAGTGGGACCGGAGGGGCCGGTTCGGTTGTCACCATCAGCCGTCCGCTTTACTACACTCCCTACACTACCTCCGTTACTGTTCAGGGAAAGACAGAACCTGCCGGCGCCAAATACGACATCATATCTTTCCCCACCCAAAAGGGCGGATATGAAAGCTTTCACGTCACCGCTACACAGGATATTGGATCGAACCAGATAATCCTCCTGCAAGGCTGCCTATATTGCTGGGTGAAGGGCGTCGAAACACAGGAAACGGGCAGCAGTAGCGGCTCGGCGCACGTCGAAATGGATTTCTCTTATGGCAATGAAATTCGTGACGGCTACTACCACGATCAGCGGTCTGGAGCCAGCGGCTCCGGTTACGGCGTCTATTTCCAATTCACTAACGGCGATCACAAAATTGAAAATAACATCCTGCGGCATAGCCGCCATGCGATTGTCTATCAGGGCGGCGGTTCGGGGACTGCTGTTCTTTACAACTACATGGATGACCTCTATACCGACGATACGTCATACCTTGGCTCGGCACGAACGTCGCATGGCGCTCATCCCTACATGAATCTGTTTGAGGGCAATATCATTTCGCATGTTGCGGCGGATGATTTTTGGGGAACCTCTTCGCATTTTCTGTTCTTCCGTAATTGGCTCTGGGGAGATGAAACGGAAAATTGGGCGGGGTCCGTTGCCCCAACCGGAGCTCCAATGGAAGGATTCGATGCCGTCGACCTTTACCAAAGCCAAGAGTATTACTCCTTTGTAGGAAATGTTCTTGGTCACACAGGTCTGCACACCACTTGGGCACAGGCGAGCTTGACGCTCAGTTGCACAACCAACAACTGCGGCTATGAACCTTCGGGCAATCCCGGACTGTACAGTACAGGGACTAGTTCACTCGGCACCGCCGCTACGTCAGCTGCGACTATCCTTCGCCACGGCAACTGGGACTACAAGACAAACGGAGTAGCTTTTTGGGACGGCGGAGCCGCACACACACTTGCGGCCTCCATGTATTACCCGAACAAACCTGGCTACTTGACTGGATCTCCATGGCCGCTCGAGGGACCGGAAGGTAACCCAACGATTAATGCAAACCCTGCGGAAACCTGCTACCTGAATGGACCCTCCGCCGGCGGAGCCTTCAATCCCGCTTCATGCTATGCTTCCTCGTCTTCAAAGGCGCCGGCGCCTCCAACAAATCTCTCACCGTCATTGACGACGTCAACTCCATCTGCGCAGGTAAAAAGCACAACTCCCAAATAGCCCCAGCCGGAACCAGCAGTCCACACGGCAAGAGCTATTCAGCGGTATCCATCCGGGTAACTACACGGTTGACGGTCTGGGCGGTGAGCTGAGAAGTTAGTTCGCCATTCTGGTGGCGTAGGCGGTGGGGGTTAACTCAGCGAGGGATTGGATGGAGCGGTTGGCG
>Ga0182012_10002901_pt1 | contig 18439 bp, 29 predicted proteins | sample 612S2SmetaG_FD_120486 | JGI IMG/M metagenome (GOLD analysis project Ga0182012, IMG submission 120486) | Permafrost microbial communities from Stordalen Mire, Sweden - 612S2S metaG | ecosystem: Environmental > Terrestrial > Soil > Wetlands > Permafrost | place: Sweden: Stordalen | collected...
CGGGTCGAGCATCCACCCGAACGGGATGTTGCCCGACCGCTCGGAGCGCGAGCGCTTCCCCTTCATCGCGCCGGCCGTCCGCTCGACGATCGATTCGCGCTGATATTGCGAAACGACGATCTGGATGTAGAGCTGCATCCGTCCCGAGGCGGTCCGGGTCTCGACATGCTCCGAGGCGCTGTAGAGGTTCGGACCGCCGGCCTCGGTGAAATAGGTCTCGACCAGGTGGCACATATCGCCGACATGGCGGGTCAATCGATCGAGGTAGGCGATCGCCAGGCCATCGATTTCTTTCGCGGAAAGCATCGCCAGGATCTTCTGGAGTCCGGGCCGATCGAGCGTCTTCGAGCACTCTCCGGCGTCCTCGATCAGCTCCACCAGGTCGAGCCCGGACCTGGTGGCGAACTCGCGAATCTTGGCAGGCTGGTCCTTCAGGGACGATCCCCTGACGACCTGGTCGTCGATCGAGACCCGGGTATAACCGACGATGCGGATACTCGCGAGTGGGGTTAGCGGTCCGGTGGTCAAAAGGTTAGACGCCTCTCGAAGGATTATTCCACGTCATCGTCTTCTTCAGGTTGACGAATCTTGGTCAGGTGCAACCCAAGAGTGGCACAGAGTCGAGCGGCCGAGCTAAGCATGATGGAGTCCCGTTCGCGGGACATGAAACGCCTGACGGCCGACTCATCCAGTTCAGAGTATTTCGCGAGAAAGTAAGAAGTGTAGCCCGACTGATGGATAGCATCGATAAGCTGATCGGTGATTGTCGGATCGGGGGCGACGGGCCACCTTTTTCGCGACGGAGGAACGTAAGGCTGCGCCTCGGACTTGATAAATTCGACGAGTTCCTTGTCGGGGCGAAACCACTCGCCGCGAATCCTGAGCTCGGAGAATCTCGCGTGGAGCTCGGCTTCCTTCGCCAACCCGCCAAGCATGGTCGCGACGATGCTGAGATGTTCGGGCGACGCGGTCTGGAGTGAGATCAATCTTTGTTGAAGCTTGTCCGTCCATCCGATCTTGATCGGAGAATTTTTCTTCCGTTCGACCTCGATGAAGTAAATCACTATCGCTTCCTTTTCGGCCGCTCCTCGGTCTCGACGATTCGAAGACCAAAAGCTTCGGCCAGCTTGTCGATGGTTCCGCTCCGGATCTCCCGTTCACCGGACAGGAAGCGCGAGAGAATCGAGGGATCGACGCCGGTCAGTTTCGCCATCTCGGCGCACGAAATCCCCCGCGATGCGAGCGCGTCGCGGAGTTGTCGCGAGAAGGTATGTCGGGCCGGATTCGTGGCGGATTTCTTCGCCATAGCGTCATCGCTCGTTTCTTCGATTTCCCAGGAATCACCTTACGCGGTCGCGAATTCAATGTCAATTGACAAGGCGATAAATGTCAATCGGCACTGGATTCTACACCATCCTTCATCGGCCGTGGGTCCGGTATTTCCGGCGAGGGTGCATATTCCCCTACCGACCGGAACCGGCCAGGGTTCCCTGTCGGACCCCTGGCCGTGTCACGGCCGCCGCTGTTACATTCAGCTCGCGGACTCGCGGCCGAACACAGTTTCCGGGGAAACCATGACGATCACCCTCGAAGATCGCGAACAGCATCGATATTTCTACATCGATAGAATCACCCGGGAGCCAATCCCGATCGGGCCTGACACCGTCATTCCTGACGGGGTATCCGTCTATCGGCGGTACGAGGAAGGATGACTTTCCGATGTTTGAGCTTGACGACGAGGCTCAATGGATTCTCGGCAGGCCGAACTTCTGGTGCGCCGGGATTGCGAGGCGTCTCCGGCAGATCGGCCACAAGATCAATGAGCGGGCTGAGGACGAGCAAGCGGCCGTGATCCACTGGATGCTCGGGCTCCGAGAGATCCACGGCGACGGCTGGCGCGAGGCGGGGGCGGCCACGCTCAGGATCGAGACCATCGGCGCGACGGCCCCGAAGCCGGGCTTCCGGCCCGATCCCGACCCGGCTTCGACCACTTGAGTCTGGTCGGCTGGTTTTCAGCCACACGCCCGATCCCTCTCGACCCCGCGAAGGCCCGGAAGAAGCGGTCCCGGCCGTTGGCCCCTCCGGCGTCGTTCGTCGTGAGGGGAGACGACCCTCCGGCGGGGCCGATGACCGGGCCTTCGCGCGTCATCCCCCGGTCGGTTCCCGCTCCCAGCGGATGTCGCCGATCGTCCCGTCGTCGGGGTAGACCCGCGCCAGATACCCGGTCGCGGCGTCGAGGTCGTCGGTCAGGCCGACGTCGCCGAACCGGCTGGCCATCGTGATCTTGAGCACGGTCCCGGCCGGCCAGATGTCGGCGGTCCTGTCCTCCGGGACCGTGCGGCCGCTGTTGGCCGGGGTGAAGCGGATCGGTTTCAGGACCGTGCAATACGCCGTCAGGAAGCGCGGGGTGTGCGCTCGCTTCGCCGCGCGGATCGCGGCGATGATCGGATGGACGTCGTGATCAGACATCGTCGGGTCCTTTCGGCTCGATCGTGAGAATCTCCTCCACGGCGACGAACCGGACCAGCCGGATCGTCTGGCGGTAGCGGTCGGCCTGGGCCTGGAGTTGCGCCCGGAGGAACGGCCGTTCGATCTTCTCGCGGTCGGATTCGATCACGACCAGCGGGATGTAGCCGGCGGGAACCTTGCCTTGCTTCAGGCCCACCTCGCCGCTTCCCAGCTCGTCGCGGCCGACATAAGCATAGAGCGTGAAACCTTTCAGGTCATCATGCATCGATTGATCCTCCCACGCTGATCCGTTCGAAGAGCGGTTGGGCCTCGGCAAACATCCTTTCGAGGGCCTCGATCGCCAGCGGCCCTTGCTTCTCGGCCATATCACGCAAGAGCGGCAATCCCGACTCGACCGAGGCCATCACCTCGGCTCTGGTCGCCTTCCGACCCTCGGCCCACCACTCGACCGCCAGCGGCGGGAAGATCCGGAAGAGCATGCCGCCCATGCCGTCGCCGAACCGCTCGGCGCCGGGCCATCGTCCGGTCCAGAGGCAGACGACGCCGGGGTTCCGCTCGATCGCGTGACCGGCGAATCCGGCCTCCTCGGGAATCCCCCCCTCGCGGCGGACCATGTTGGGCCGGGCCAGGAACGGGCACGCCCGGACCGAATACTCGGCGCAGGCTGGATGACAGGGAGGCTCGCTCGTCACCCGATTGAGAGCACACATCGGCCCGATGGGGAATGTCGCCCGATTGTCGAGCCGTTCGCCGCAAACCCAGCAGCGCCGCTCGCGGATGGCCAGGGCGTGTTTCGCCCCATCGGCGACCCGGAACTCGGGGGCGTCGTCCAGCCACTTCACGAACCAGGGCACCGGGAACCCGTTGGCGGCGATGGGCAGCTTCTTGACGCCGGGCGGCATCGGGATATGGGCGATGCTCGGATTGAGCTTATGAGCCATCATGGTCGCTTTCTCCTCTCGGAATCGGGGGCCAACTATGCGCGGTCTATCGGTACGCTAACGCATGCTGAATGATCGATATTGACCACCGGACCTTCGGTTGACGGCGATCGATCGACACGCCAGACTGGTTTCACGCCTCGAACCACGGGAGCCTGTCCATGTCCCTACCCGGCTCGTATCCGACGATCCGCCGCTCCGAGTCGATCACCTTCACGGTCGCCGATCACGTCGTCGACCCCAGGGTCTGGTACGCCTATCCGTCGTCGCTGGTGAGCCTGGAAGCCACGCCCGACCGCCGGACCTGCACGCTCACCGCTCTGCCGGCCGGGACACCGCTCGGGACGGGCAAGGTGAACATCAACGTCGTCGACGCGAAGGGTCGGGGCGTGGCTCACTTCTGGCTTCGCGTGGTGGAGGGTCCGCCAGCGGCGGCGACGCCCGCTTCCGTCGTCGAGGCGGACGCTCGGGCCATTCCGGCTGGGGCAGCGCCAAAAGCGCCGGGGTCGCGAAGTACAATTTGAGATCGCGAGGATCATTGCGGTGCATCGTTCCCCGGCGCGGTCCGATCCGGAACGTGAGCAGCCCCTGCGCCGTCCAGTCGTCGAGGAGGTCGCGGACCAGCGGGCCGGCCACGGCGATCGACAGCCTGGTCAGGATCATCCGCGTCTCATTGACGGAGACGCCCCGATGCGACCACTGGCGGACGTGGTAAAAGATCCGATCGCGATCAGAGGGTCGGAGGGTCATAGGTGGGCTCCTCTCCTGGTTCCGACGGGTCGATCGGCTCGATGATGTTGATCGCGTAAGGGGGTTGCTCCGATAGCGACGAGGTCGCCGACGGGTCGAAGATATTCATCCTCATGCCCAGCTCGACGCCGATGGCCCGGACCGCGAACGAGTTGGGGTAGCTCCCGGACGTCGCCCCCTCGACCCAGACGCTGAGATGGCGGACCCAGCCCCCCGGACAGTGTTCCTCGATCGAGAACAGGACGTGGTAGCCGGTCGGGATCTGGCAATAAAACGGCCGATCGTCGGGCGGCTTCCGCATGGCCACGATGTCGGCCAGCGGGATCGGATGCGCCTCGGCGTATTCCTTCACGCGAGCCAGCTCCGCTTCCTCGGCGCCGCCGAGGATGAGGGGGCGGATCATTGGAAGCCCTCCAGGAATCGACGCATCTGATCGGGGCTGGCCAGGCAGCCGCTGATCAGGAGCAGCATCCCCAGCTGGCAACCGGAATGATTGTCGGTATCGGGATGCTTGCTCAGATCGGACATCATCGACGTGAACGCCTCGGTGACATTGCCGGCGTCGAGCAATTCAAGCGCCCGGCTCTTGCACCATGCGAGATGCTCGGCGCGAGTCATCATGCCCCACCGCCCTTCTTCGCCTTCGTCCCCTTCCGTGCCGGCGGCGTCCCGCCCGGCTCGGTCGGGATCGCGAGGACGGCGCGGGCTCGCTGGACGAGCTTCGGGCCTTCGAGCGTGGGGCGGCCGTCCCATGTCGCGTTCGAGCCCCAGAACTTGGGGAAGTCGCCGGCCTCATAGGAGCATGTCCCTCCGCTCGATGCGAATGAGCCGCCGCGAAGCGACCTGCCGCTATTGGTCTCGCGAGTCCCCTCGTCGAACGCCCTCGCGAGCCCGGCACGGATTTCCAGGTCGGTCGCTCCGTCCCGCCGCATCGCTTCCCATCGCGCGGTCATGCTCTCCCAGCGGTTGCAGGCGACATGAAGCAAATCGTCGGTGTCGAGCTTCGCGACCGGCTCCGTGGGCTCCTCTGGCGGCGCGGGATGCCGTGGGATGATGACATCCCTCGCGTCCTGTGCGATCGAGGCCCGGACCTCGATCGGCCGGTCCGTGGAATCGAAGGTGTGGACGGATCGGAAGCCGCCCGACCGTTCGACCGAGACGTCGAATTCGTCGTCTTCCGGGCGGATGACATACTCAATCGGGGGCGACGGGATGCCGATCAGGCCCTCGGCGTAGACCTCTACCTCGTCGAAGCCGGGGGCCTCGATCCGGGCCAGCCAGAGCTTGCCCTCGCGCTTTGGCCCGAGGTTCACGGCAAGGACGTCGAACATGGTCATCCCGGGTTCGGCCTGGTCGTCGTCGTCGTCGTCCTCGGTCCTCGGCAACGGCTCGGTGCAAGGCGCCGGGTCACCGGCCTGATAGCGGATCGCGACCAGGCCGGCGTGGAGGTCGGCCGCTTCCAGGGGCGACCAGCCCAGGTCGCTCACCAGCGAGCCCGACTCCAGCGAGTCCCAGGCGTCGCCGAGCGTTTCCAGGCCCCCGGCCCGGCAGATCACCGCGAGGTCGGCCGACAGGAACGTCTTCGGGGTCCGCTCGCGCCAGGGGACGCCGGGGACGTGCTTCGGCTTCGGCTTCGAAGGCGCCGACGGGTCGAGGAGCGAGCCGTCGGGATTCACCGCGACTTCCTCCCATGTCCGCATCCCGTTGCATCCCCCGATCTTCACGCCGTCGACCTCGAGGATTTCCATCCCTCCGGCGTCCTTGACCTTCGCGTCATGCGTCTTCTTGGCCGGGTAGAACGACAGGGTCTTCCCCCCGGGCAACTCGCCGAAGACCTCGTCCGCGACTCGATCGATGTCGCGGGCGTGATAGACCTCGATCCGGCCGACCCAGGGAGCGTTCCCGATCCGGCCGAACCAGTCGAGGAAGACGTCGTAAACGATCGGCTGATAGATGATCTTGTGGTCGTCGCTGAGCGGGCCGGCGATCCTCTCCGAATTCGTTCCGGCGATCGCCGACGGGAGCAACTCGACCGGGTCGCGTCCGACGACGGGATCAGGGGTCGCGAGGGTATCGACGCGCTTCGAGCTGGCCGCGCCCCGACCCTTCGGCTGGCCGAGTGACCCCTTCTGGTTCGCGACCATCAAGGCCGGGTCAGTCACCTCGCGAACCGGGAGGCCATTGAAGGTGAGCGCCGAATGAGCCTCGGCTGAGGCCAGGTCGCGAGCCTGGAACTGGACGTGGCCGGGCTCTTTCGGTCCCCGATCGAGGACCTCGAAGGTCTTCAACCCGGAGGACTGAGGATCGAGGACCATCGCGGCGACGGGTGAGGCTCGATCACCACCGTCCGCTCGCGAGTCCCGAGACCTCTCCCCTGAGTCCTCTCGCCGGGCCTCGATCGCCGCCAGGATCGGCCGATCCTCCGGGGAGTCGTCGCCGGCCCCCGGCGGCAACCGGAGCCCGATCGGGCCGAGCTTGACGTCGACCGCGATATTGAGGAGCGCCTCGGCCAGCCGGGCGGCCGAGGTCCGGACGATCCGGTCGAGCTCCATCGCCTCCGGGCTGCCCGCCAGGTCGGCCGAGGAAGCGATCCAGCGATACTGGAAGTCGAGGTCGTGCGCCTCGTTGGCGAGCCTCGCGAGGACCTCGGCCAATGACGCCCGGCCGTCGGGTCGGGCCTTCAGGAACCGGCCGTTGCCGGGATGATGCTGACTCATGATGGATGCTCCTCATGTTCCTCGGTGTCGATGAAAGAGAACGTCGATTGATGGATCGAGGCCGCCTTCGCGGGGACGGACCCGGAGAATGGGGCCGGCGACGGACGGGGGCCTTCGCGCTTCCAGCGGACCGCGATCGCCCGCCATTCCCGGAGATACTGCTCGCACTTCGCCCGGAGGTCCAACTCCAGGGCGGGCTCGCCCGCGTATCGAGGTTCGGCACGGGGACGATGGCCGGTGTTCACGATTCACCCCCTTCCAGTTCCCTCGCCGTCAGACCCTCGTTCCTCGCGTGCCGCTTCGCCCACGCCAGCCGCAAGACCTCGACGTGGTACACCGCCGAGCCGAACTCCCGCTCGCCGGTGTAGCTCCCATCGACCAGGCGGAGACGATCGCTCGTGAGGTCGTGGAACCTTCGCAAGGCATCCTCGGTCCCCTCGACGGATAGCTTGGTCCAGCGGTTCTGATTATCGCTCTCGCTCATCGCCGTCGTCCTTTCTTCCGCCGGTCCTCGTGGATCGCCCTCATCGCCGCCTTCCGCATCCGATCGACCGTCGGCCAGTCGGCGGACATCAGGATCGCGAACGTCTCGCTCCCGGTCGGCTTGCGGGTCCGGCCGTCGTCGCCGAAGACCAGGAGCCCGGCGCACCCGAGGCAGATCGAGACGTCGCCGGGCTCGGGCTTGTCGCCCCCTTGCTCGGAGGAGGCGCAGTCGAGCGTGTGCCCGCAGTAAGGGCATCGCGTGGGCTCGGTCCGATGATCGGTCCATCGGCTCATCGGTCGTCGCCCGTTCCCCTGGCCGGAGTCTCCGGGCCATCGAACCGGATCGTATCGCTGTCACCCTCACGATCGACGAGCTCGTCGATCGTGAATGTCGCCCGTCGCCCAGGCCAGTGGTCGAGGCACCAGCGAGCCAGGGGCCGGACGGTGAACCCGGCGAGGAAGCCGGCGAGAAATCCGAGCATCAGCATGGATCAGCTCCTTTCGTCGCGAGGTCGAAATGGACGGTCCAGATCCAGTGGTGCGTCGCCGGTTTCCGACCGATCGTCGGTCGCCTTGAACCGCGCCGCGAGTTCGAGGATCTGCTTCGCATGGTCCTCGATGTCCTGCATCTTCCGCCTCGCGAGGATGACGCCACCGCTCCTCACGAGCTTGACCGCCTCGCCGAGAGACCTCCCGCCCGAATACGAATCGATCCGGATTCCGCTGACCGCCTCGAATTCGTCGACCGCCTTTCGGAGCGCTTCCAGGCTCGCGCCGTTGGATTTCGCCGTGCTCTCGGCAATCTGCTTCGCCGTCGTCGATCCCGCTTCATACCCGGCCTTCCGTCCCTCCTCGCGAGCCACCCGGATCGGATCTTCCAGCGTGATCTTCTCGGTCGCGCGCCGGAAGATCGCGGCCAGGAACGACCGGCCGATCGGCACCGGAGCTTCGAGCCGGGTCGGCTCCTTGACGAGCTTGAGCTTGCCCGCTTTCCCCGGCATGAACAGCCCCCAGGCCGGCGGGAGTTCGCCGGGCTGGACGATCTCCCGATCCGAGACGACCAGGTACCAGTAATCGCAATAGCGGGCGATCGCCTCGGCCTTCGACGGGTCCTTCAGTTCCTTGACCCAGTCGGTTCGCGAGACCTTGATCTCGAATCCCGAGAGCGTGACGCCGCGCGAAGGCCACAAGCTCATCGCCAGCGCGTCGGCCGTCCGGGTCTTGTGAGTCCCGGTCGCGTCCGGGACCTCGAAGAGGATCGCGTGCGAGGGTGGAGCGTACAGTTCGGCCAGGGCCTGGTAGACCTCGGTCGCGCCCCAGATTTTACCCGGGGCGGCCGGGGCTCCCGGGCTGGAATCGAAGAGGGTCGTCATCGGCCCCATCCTTTCCTTTCAAGCCGCCGCTTCGTCCTCATTTTTCCCGCCCGCCTCGACCTCGCCCTCGGCCCGGTCGGCGGCGGCACGGAGGAACGTCGCGAGCGATCGAGGGTCGATCCCCTTCACCCGCTCGACCGTCAGGCCATACCCGCTCGGCTTGTCGCGATGCCGCCACTTCGTCGGGAGCTTCGGGGCCTTCGCCTTCGCCTTCGACGGCCGAGGGGCCTGACCCCTCCCCTTCCGTTCCTTCACGGCCTCGGCGACGTCCGCGATCGAGAGCGAGCCGGCCTCGGTGGCGCGAGCCACTTCGCGCTGGGCCTCGGCGGAGCCGGCCCGGCCGATCAGGACCGCCGCTCGTGGGGTGAGCGTGCCGGCGTCGACCCGGCCCCTGACCTCCGGATCGAGGTCCAGGAGCGCCAGCGCTTGCGAGACGCTGGCCGGTGAGAGCCCGATCCGGGTCGCGACCCGGGCCTGGTTGAGCCCCGACAGGGTCATCAGCCGCCGGATCGCGTTGGCCAGCTCGATCGGTTTCAGCTCGTCGCGGACCAGATTCTCGACGAGCTGGATCTCGAGGGCCTCGGCCGGTGTGAGCGGCTTGTCGTGGATGATGGCCGCGATCGTGTCGAATCCGGCCGCGATCATCGCCCGGTAACGCCGCTCGCCCACGAGCAGGATGTAGAGACCTTCGGCCTCATCCCAGCGGACGCGGACGGGCTGCAACTGGCCGTGGGTCCGGAGCGATTCGATCATCGCCTCCATCTTCGCCTCGTCGAATTCCTTGCGGGGCTGGTCGGGGTCGAGGACCACCAGGCCGAGGTCGATATTCACCGCGTCGGGCGAATGCTCGACGCCGGTCGCGCGGGCCGGTCGGGGCGGCACGGGGACGGATGGTTTCGAGGGCGGGTTCATCGGGTTCGGTTCCTTCCTTTTCGAGGTCGACGAGGGGGTAAAGCCCGCTCCGCTGAGCGGTTCGGGCGATCTTCAACGGGTGAAGAAGCGGGGTCTACACAGTTCAGGGGGTTTGCTTGCGAGCCCCCAGCGTCGAAAGGGGAGGGGTGGGGACGGCCGGCGGCGGCGGGACGACATGCCCGTGATCGGGCCGGAGGGTGAACCCCTCGACCGCGTTGGCGAGGTTGGTCAAATCGGCGTGCCGGTAGTGGAGCTGGGTCCGCTTCGACGTGTGGCGGAGCTGCCTCTGGACGATCAGCTCGCCGATCCCCCGTAGCTCCGCGTGGGTCGCCCACGAGTGTCGCAACATCTGGAAATTCACCTTGCCGATCCCGGCGGCCAGACCCGCCGCCTTTAGCTCGTCGATGGGCCGCCTGCCGACCTGGCCGCCGAGCCAGGGTCCGATCCCCGTGACCCCCGGGAACGCCCACCGCGAACCCGATCGGGGCAACCACGCTTCCAGGATCGGGAGCAATTCGCGGGGCATTCCCACCGGCCTGGAGGACGCCCGGGTCTTGTGCCGCCGGGTCCGGACCTTCAGCCGCAAGACCCGCTTCGCGAAGTTGAAATCGTTGACCGCGAGGGTCAGGCCCTCGACCTTCCGGAGCCCGGTGTAGGCAAAGGTCCAGACCATCGCGTGCAGCCGCCCCCCCTTCCAGCTCGCGACGTCGCGCTCGAGGAATTCGAGCAAGGTCCAGAGCTTGTCGAGGGTCAGGTACTCCGGCGCGTCGCCGTCGAGGTCGTCCCAGTCCCAGTCGTCGTCGTCGTCCTCGCGCCAGTCGGGCTCGGGGGCCTTGTACCAGTCCTTCCTGACCTCGAAGGGATTGACGGCGACATAGCCCATCATCTTCGCATACTTGCAGATCGGTGCGAGATACGCCAGCATCCCCTTGACCGTCTCCGGCTTCCACTTCGGGTTCGACGCGATGAACCTGGGGATCACGTCCGGGGTCAGTTGAGAGGTGGTCTTGACGCCGAGCGATTCGAGGATATCTAGTACCTGTCGGGCCTTGAACCACGAGTTCCTGGATCGTGCCGGAGGGCTGTAGAGGCTCAAGACTTCGTCGCGAAAGCGGGGCATGGCGACGCGGGGCATGGTGGGGCTCGACCGGGCTGGTGATGGTCCCTCCGTGGTGGGTTTGTGGGGTCAGATCTTGATGCGAATGGCACGATCCGGGCGGTCCAGTATGCCCGAAAACGGACGGACGCGGCGCCGGATCGCCGTTTACACTCTTCCGGATGGGCCGTTTTTCCGGCCTCCGAAGCGGTGGAGCGCAGCATGTTATATGCGAGTGTTGCCAGCATGCATGGTATCCACACTTGCATTCGCAATGCTGAGGTTGAGGGTTCGATCCCCTTCCGCTCCACTCCGAGGATTTCGCCAGGGTTCCAGGCTCCTTCCCGGCGCGTGGAATCAGCGCAATCCTTGCGCGAGCCTTGGTTTCTGCTATTGACTTGATCATAAAATCACGTATAATAGTGGAATGCCAGGGATGGTATTGTTTTGGCCGCTCGTTGGCAACTTTGGAACGGTAGGCAACGGGCGATCGAGACGATCACTAAGAGCCGGCCGGCGGTCCTGGAAGGGGCCGCCCGGCCGGTTGCTTTCTCGCCGCCGCCGCTCGTTCTCGCCCCAGGACGATCCTCCCGGCTCGCTCGATCATCTCCGGCGTGATCAGGTCGCCGCGACCGCAAGCCCTGACAATCTTGATCGCGGTCAGGAACATCACCCCGTCATGAGACCCGAGCATGTCGATCGCGAAGGCCATCTGGGCATCGGACGCCGGGGCTTGCTCGGCGGGGATGACCTCGACTTCCCGGAGCGGGGCGGCCAGGACAGGGAGCGACTCCTCTGGCTTTAACGTGGTGATGGGTTCGGGAACCGGGATTGGTTCGGGGCTCGCCTTGACCTCGGCCTTCACCTCCGGTTCGCGGACCGGCTCGACCGGGGGGGGTGTCTTCTTCGGGGGGGGTGTCGCGAGCGGCCTGGGCTTCATGAGCCCTCCGAGAACCCGCTTGATCCTCGCGACGAACGCCTTGCCCGCATGGATGATCTTCGGCCCCTCGGCATACTCGACGGCCAGGATCAGGTCGCCGATCGCCAGTTCGCCCGACCGGACCTGAAGGCAGGTCTTGCGGTAGAACGGCTCGAAGCTCTCGCCATACTCCCGGCAGAGCCGACGGACGGCGGGCTCGACGGCCAGGTCGTCCTGTTCGAGCCGCCCGAGCAGGTGGGTCAGGGATTCGGAAGGGGAACCGGGGGGGATGACATTTCTGTCATCCCCCCGTATCACGTGGAGAGCGCTAGCGCTTTCACGTTCTACGTAAGAGGGGACATTTTTGTCGTGGACATTTTTGTCAGGGGGTGACAGGACTGTCAGGGGGGTCAGGGGGACGATCTTGCGGCCGACCGGATGGTCGGGATCGGGCTCGACCAGGAGCTTGTTGAGCCGTTCAAGGTGGGCCAGCGACCGCGAGATCGTCCGCTCGCAGAGGTTGCGGCCGAGCCTGGCGCACTGGTCGCGGATCTGGGAAAGCGACGGGTGGTAATCGTCGGGATTGGCCTGCCACAACGAGACGAGGCCGCGCCAGACGAGGCCGGCGCTGTTGAGAAATTCGACCTCGATGGGCGCAACGAGACCGTAGCCGCCTGGAAGGGCGGAGGCGGGAAAACCTGTCATTTTGAACTCCCGAGCGGCCCGCCTGCAACTGTTGGAACGGTAGGGGCCTGGACGCTCAGAATCGGTGATGGAAAAGAGCGAAACGGAACGCGGAAACGGAAACGGAAACGTGAAAATCCCCGGGTCGGTAGTGAATGTTACCGCCCGGGGAAGGGGTCAATGTTCGCCGGCTCTCGACGGCTCGCACTCACCTGAATCGTGAGGATCGGGGCATTCACTCCCCCATCCGTGGTTTTTGCTCCGGGGCCGACACTTCTCGACCCCGGATCAAGGTCAACTTAATCGACCGGGCCGATCCGATCAAGGTGGATCTGGCGCGAATTCGAATGTGGATGTGTACAGCTTACGCCGACTTCGATGGCGCAGGGAGTTTGCCGGACCACGGGTGCGCCGCGAGGATCGAGGGGAACGTCGCCGGGCCGTCGAAGGCCCGGAAGTCGACGCGGGCGCGATCCTTCCCTCGCGCGAGATCGGCCCAGTTGGCGGAGTTGCGCGTATCGTGAATGTTGGAGACGTCCTCGAAGACTCCCCCGGAAAGGCCCGACGGGCGAACGAAACGGCCGACATAGGCCAGTCCGAAGGGGAGGAAAATCAGGTAGTTATCGCCGACTCGTGCCTCGTGCATCTTGGGGAACTCCACGCAGATTTGTTGATAGTTCCTGAGTAACCTCAAGCCGGAGCCGGAGCCGAAGCCGGAGCCGGAGCCGGAGCCGAAGCCGAAGCCGAAGCCGGAGCCGGAGCCGAAGCCGAAGCCGAAGCCGGAGCCGGAGCCGAAGCCGGAGCCGGAGCCGGAGCCGGAGCCGGAGCCGAAGCCGGAGCCGAAGCCGAAGCCGAAGCCGAAGCCGGAGCCGAAGCCGGAGCCGAAGCCGCGACATGCGACGATCGCCCCAAGCTCGTCAAAGAGCCCGGCACGGAACACTTCCGCCTCGGAGTCGCGGCCCTGCTCCTCGAACCAGTCGCCAATGATTCTTGCGGCCAGGGGGTCGGCCGCGAGGATCGAGTAGCCTTCGTTGTCATGCATGCGAAGTCCCTCATATGAGTTCAGTTCGCCATCGCTTCCTGAGAGGCGTCGGCCTGGAGCGCTTCCAGCTTCCGGCAAGCCTCGTCGTACCCCTCGGCCGTCTGCGCCGCGTCCCAATCGACGATCCGCGCCGGGAACTCCTGCAATTTGCCCCAGCTCATCACGTATTTGAGGAGCCCGGCCCCGAACTTTTCCTCCTGGTCTTTCAGCCACGGGAAGAGCTGCTTGCCGACCTTGGGCCTGGACCCCTTGACCGGCTGGCCGCCGCCGCTACTCTGACTCTGACTCTGACTCTCCCCCTCGGAGTGAGGTCGACGTCCGCTGGATCGCGACGGGGCCGGCTCGGGATGGTGAGGCGCCCTCGCCTGGCTCGGCATCCGCTCGCGTTCGCGATGTTGCGGAGACGCCTCATCGCCGGGGTCGTGGATCTGGACCTGGCCAGCGCTGGCCGGCTCGATCGAGGCGCCGGAACCGACGATCGGGACGCGGTAGACGCCCTCGCCGTAGAGGTCCCTGCCGACCCCGAACTTGACGGCGGCCCGCTTGAACGCATCGGAGAACGCCCCCTTGTCATCGGTCCCGTCGTCGCCGGTCTTCGACGGTGACCCGGCATCGGACTTGGTGACCCTCCGGCCGTCGGGAAGCTCGATCGTGAGGATACAGACCACGCCGTCGCCGCCGAAGGGGTCGCGTTCGTAGCGATCCTCCCATTTTTCGAATCCCAGGACCTCGTCGAGGCGATTCATCGCGCTTCGAGCGGTGATGTAATTGACGGGCTTGCCGCTGATATTGCGTTGCTCGACGTTGGCCTTGTCGAAGGGTGCCGTCAGGGCGTTCCAGATCTCGGGGAACTTGGTCATGTTCACTGACTCCTCAGTCGTTCGCGAGCTGGTCCGGGATTCCAGAGGTGGATCTTGAAGCGGAAGCCCGGACGACGCCGGGCCTCCATCTGGGTCTCGATGAGCAGTTCGAGCGACTCCGTGGAGGGCTCGCCGGTCCCCTGGCGGGACGTCCGGCGGATCTCGGCCTTCGCGTCCCAGTAGGCTTGATTGAGTTCCGTGTCGGTGAGGCGCGCGAAGAGGCTCATGATTTTCCAGGACCTCCATCGTTCGGGTCGTCCTGGACGTCGTGAGGCAGATAGAGGCCCCCCTTGTAATCGAGCGAGACGTCGTCGCCGACGTGGAGCGCCAGGGCGGCGACGAGGATGACGACCACGACCACGACGACCAGGACGAGACCGAGGCCAATGAGCCAGCCGTTCAAAGGGGGCCTCCTTTCCGGTCGGGATCATCGGGCTCGCTCATCGCGTTCAGCTCGTCGATCGTCGGCATCGCCAGCCGGATGTCGACATCGTCGAACCGGCCGTCCACCAGCGCCGGGTCCGAGGGCGCGACGTTGAAATTGAGCCAGCGGGCGGCGACGTCGGCGTCGGCCCCGCGAAGCGTGACCTCGTAAGGCTCGACCGACCAATCACTGGCTCCGACCGAAGCCGGGCTCGGAGCGGCGAACTTGAGTGTGACCTTGGCGGGCTCGACCAGGGCGTCGACCAGGAGCGCCATGTTGAGGTAGCGGACGCGATCGGTCAGCGGAATGGCGATTCGCATGAGGATCATGATCGGTCGGTCCCTTCGAGTTCGAGTTCGAGTTCGAGTTCGATCGCGTCGACCGCTTCCAGGCTCAAGCGGTCCTCGGTGATGGTCACGCGGCAGTCCAGGAGCGGATCGCGGTAGCCGTTTTCGAGGTCGTAGCCCCGATAGAGGCCGAAGATCGTCCAGGCCAGGGCCTCGGTCGCGTCGGGGTCGATCGCGAGCGCTGGCCAGTCCTGATAGCCCTCGTGGTAGACCCAGTCGGCGATGTCGTTCGAGCATCCCAGGAGGGCCTCGATCCGCGCGACGGCCGCTGGCTTGGAGACGGCGGTAAAGATCGTGAGTTCCGTCGTTGGCATCATCGTATCCTTTTGTGTGATGGCCCGCCCGGCGAATCCGGGCGGGCGGTGCGTGAATGAATCGGATCTCAGAAGTCGTAGCCGAGGGCCGGGCAAAACTCCTCGTCGCGAAACGCATGGGCCAGCATCGCCTCCTCGCGACGATCGGCCTGGACGCTGGCGATCCACGCCTCGGTCGCCCGATCGCCCTCGGCCTCGATCACCCCCTCGTAGAACGCGACCAGCCAGGGGAACGACTTGCCCTCCGGAGCCCGGGGATTCTCGCCGAGCCCCACCAGCTCGTAGCCCAGCCGGTGCGCGTCCATCTCCTCGGACGGGCCGGTCGGGACCAGCTCGGGACGGGGGCCTTCCTCATCGATGGCGGGGGACTCGACGATCGTCAAGGCAAGCTCCGGGACCACCCCCCGCGAAGGCATCCCCGTCAGGCAGCTCGTGAGCCAGCTCGACCAGGTGGTGCCCTCGGCCTCGACCGCGACCCGGAAGAAGCTGGCGACCAGCTCGGCGTTCTCGAGGTCGAGCGTGGTCCCGATCGCGTACGCCCCTTCCATGTCGCCGTCGTCGATGAGGTCGAGGGCCGATTCGGTCAGGAACAACACGGCGTCCTCGGCGAGCCGGACATCGGCCGGGCGGATCTCGACCGTCGGCGTGTCGTCGATGACGACCGGAGCGGGAGCGGGGGCCGGGGCGGGCTCGGGCTCGATCACACCCCACCCCTCGGGAACGACCGGAGCCGTCGGCGTGACGACCGGAGCGGGTGTGGCCTCGGCCGGGAGCTTCAACCCAAAGTACGAGGCCCGCGCCCGGTCCTGTCTCGTGACCGGAGCGGGAGCGGGCTGGCCGATCCGGAACCGGGTCGAGGTCGAGGTCGAGGCGGGAGCGTTCGGGACGGGGCTGGGGGCGCGGAGCAAGCCGGCGGCAATCAAGGCCGTCCCGTGTTTGCAGGTCCCCTTCGTCCCGGCGAACCTCGTCACGTAGCTGGGGCAGTCGCACACCACCATCTGGGCGTGGTCGCGGATCACGTCGTAAGTCTCGCCGCTGGCCTTGACGAGGCGGAAGGCGGCGGAGCCGGACTCGACCGGATCGATCGGCTCGGCCGCGTAGTCATGGCCCTTGATGGTCAAGGTCGTCTTGGCGGCGGCGGCGGTTGCGAGTAAAGTGCTCATCGGATCGAAGCTCCTGTGTTCTTTGCGGGGCCTATGGGTCTCGGTCCAGCGGGCCGGGTGGTGTTCAAGCACCACCCGGCCCTTCTTCGTCCTCAGCCCACCCGGGCGAGGATCGCCTCGGCCCGATCGGTCAGCTTGCGGAGCTGGCCGAGGTAAGCGGCCTCGGTGATTTGCCCGGCGTCGAAGCGGCTGGTCAGGAGGGCGGCCTTCGCGTCGATCTTCTTCAGTTGGGTCGTCATGGTCGGCGTCCTTTTTTCGGGGGGCTTGTCGTTTCCTCGTCTCCACACTTTGATGATAGGCTACTTGACTACCAGAGTCAAGTAGCGTGATTACGGATTTCCTACTTGACTACCATAATCGCGCCATTAAGATGGAGGTAGCGGCCGAGTCACCATTTTGCTACTCTTCATTCGGAGGTCTGATCCCACATGGCTACCGCGTTGCTGGAACCACCAATGGCCGAGTCGAAGCCGAAGACGCTCAGCGTCAAGCTTCATATGGACGTGATCGAGTCGGCCCGGATCATCGCCGCTATTCGTGGCGTGTCGATGACCGACCTTCTCAGTGACCTTCTTCGCGAGCCCTTGCTGGCGATGGAGAAGGAAGAACTCCACAAGCGATCGGCCGCGACCAGGCCCTCCAAGCGTTCGCCCACGAAACCGCCTGAATGATGAAAGCTGGCCGATCGATGTCGATCCTCTTTGACTGTCAGTGTGGCAAACGCCATCGCGCCCGGGACGGCGACGTCGGCCGTCCCGTCTACTGTTCGGGTTGCGGCCAGATGGTAGTCGTCCCGGAGCCCCTTCTCGACCCTGACGAGTCGCTCCCGATCGACCTGGGAACCCCGTCGGTCGAGTCCAGGTTGGCCATGCTGGAAGGCCAGGTCACGCGCCTGGGCGAATCGAACGGCCGGCTCCGGTGGCTGACCGGCGGGGCCTTCGCCGTCTCGCTCGCATGCTCGATCCTCGCCGTCGCCTCGAAACGGACGGCCGCCGCGCCGACGACACCCCCGATCCCCGTCGCGACCGTCGCGCCGCCGAAGGCCGCCCCACCACCAATCACCCCGGCCGACGGGATCATCGAGGCCAGGGGCCTGGTGATTCGCGACGAGACCGGGCGCATCCGGGCCACGCTCGGCTATGACGGTCCGAAGGCGGTCGGGCTCAAGCTATTCGAAGGGGGGCGGCTCCGGAGCGATTACCTGGTCTGGGACAACGGCGTCCCGTCGACCAACTACTATTACTTCGACGATGGCCTCGCTTTCTCGATGGGCGGCGGTGGGACCATCCCCCCGAGCTTCGATCTATACGATATCAGCGGCGGTTGTCGAGTCCAGTTCGGGCTGGGCGACCAGGGCGACCCCAATTTCTCGCTCCATCACAGCAAGATCCGGACCCGGTTCCAGCTCGGGATTCATTCCTCGGGGATTCCTTATATGGACTTCTTTGACCAGAAGGATAAGCTCTTGCCGATCCTCGACAAGGCCGGCGTCCCCTTGTTCTACGGGGCCAAGCCATGAAGCATCCGGAAGCCTCGCTGATCCTCTTCCTTCTCTTGCTCCTTGGAGGGATCGTCTACTTCGGTCGCGAGCCTGTCGAGCCCGCGACCTGCAAGGGCGCGAGGCCGTGCAAGGCGTGTTCCGACTGCACGAAATGCCGGTACTGCCACGTCGAAGGGGGGTACTGTGGGGTGTGCTCGAAGCCGGCGATCCCGGATTAAGATGCGAGGGTGAAGCGATGCTCTACTTGAGCGGCGACAAAATGAAAATCATCGTGCTCGAATCCGCCAACCTCGACGAGATCCGGCGGGGGCGACCCGCCAGTACCCCGGACGGCTCGGTCCTGATCGCCTGGACGCCGGACCCGGTCTGGCTGGCCGACCGGATCATGGACAGCCAGGGGAACGGCCAGGCGATCGGCCGGCTGATCGACGAGGCCGCGAAACG
>Ga0182012_10002903_pt1 | contig 18436 bp, 15 predicted proteins | sample 612S2SmetaG_FD_120486 | JGI IMG/M metagenome (GOLD analysis project Ga0182012, IMG submission 120486) | Permafrost microbial communities from Stordalen Mire, Sweden - 612S2S metaG | ecosystem: Environmental > Terrestrial > Soil > Wetlands > Permafrost | place: Sweden: Stordalen | collected...
CCGGGAGCGGCGGCGGTGGCGATCAGTTCCAATTCGACCACCGTGCAGCCGGACATTCCGGCCGCTGTCGTCGATGCCTGCCTGGAGCACGACGAAGAACGGGCGCGGCGACTGGCGGACGAGGCCGGCTCCCTGCGCACGTACCCGGCCACCAAGCTGGCCGTGGCCTACTGGGTGCGCCGGCAGGCCACCGGCGCCGAGTGGGCCGGTTCCGGCCTGCGCCTCAACGCAATCGCACCCGGCATGATCGAGACCCCGATGATCACCGACATGCGCGCCGACCCCGACGTCGGGCCGCTGCTCGACATGCTGCCCGTCCCTGTCGGACGCACCGGCCGACCCGAAGAGATCGCGGCGCTGATCGGCTTCCTCTTAGGCCCTGACGGCGGCTATTTCTGCGGTTCCGTCGTGTTCTGCGACGGCGGCAGCGATGCGCTGTTGCGGCCGAACGATGCGCCGGCGCCGTGGGAGATCACCCCGGGCGCCTTCGCCCGGGAGCGATCCGCCACGACCTGAGGAGCGCTCAACCCACGGACCCCGGCCAGATCCCGGCGCCGTGAGGGCTGCGGCGGCGGCGATGGTGCCGCCGGTTCGCCTCGACGATCGTCGAGGCCAACACCTGGGCCTCGGCGACCTGGACGGGCGTGCACGGCTCGGGGTTGTAACACGCCAGCTCCACCAGGGTGGCCAGGACGGCCAGGTCCTCCACCGCTGAACGCTCGACCGTCGGCGGCACGCCATCGTCTGCGAGCAGCCGCAGGCGCCCGGCGTACTCGCGTGGCGTCTCCCCGGCCCGACGGCCCATCCCCCGGCGGCGCAGAGCCCGCAGGGCATCGTCCCACGACCGCACCACCCGTTGGTCCGGGGGGAGCCTGCCCTCGCAGGCCAGCCGGCGCCGGCGCACGATCCAGGTCGCGGCGCCGGCAAGCACCAAGAGGCCGACCAGCACCATCGCAGTGGCCCACCACTGCACCCCGTGGCCTGACGAGCTGGCACGGCGCCCGTGGTGGGCTCGATGTGCATGGCGCGCCACGCGGCGGACTTTGTGGCGCACCACCGTGGTCGGTGTTGCTCGCGCCACGGGTGGCCTGGATCCGTCAGAAGCACCGAGCACGCCCTGGGCCGCCGGAGTGCCCGGGGTCGGCTCGACCGAGACCCATCCGGTTTGGGGGCCGAGGTAGACCTGGGGCCACACGTGCGAATCGGCTCCGGTCACCGTGAAGGTGTCACCCGGCCCGGCCTGGCCCGGCGTGAAGCCGACGGCGAGGCGCGTGGGGATCCCCAAGAGACGGGCCAACACGCCGTATGCGCCGGCGAACTGGGCGCAATAGCCCGCCTTGGTCTCGGTCAGGAACGCCACGAGGGGGTTCGAGCCGTGCGTCGGCGGGGGTGACAGGGTGTAGCGGAATCGCCCGGAGCGGAACCAATCGACCAGTGCCTGCGCCTTGGTTGCCTGGGTTGCGGCCTTCCCCACGGCCTGGTGCGCCAGTCCGGTGACGATCGCCGGCTCAGCCGGGAGTGCCAGGTAGGGCGCGAGACGGCGATCCGAGCTCGCGAGCTGCGTCCCGTCGGCCGGGATGGTCGAGTCGAAGCCCGCCCGCACCGAATAGGTGGTGCCCTCGCCGCTCATCCTCGGAGCGAGGACGCCTTCTTGGTCGAGGACAGCGGCGCCGGCCAGGCCGTGGACCGCCGTGGTGGCGGGCGGTGCCGGGAGGAGGCGACTCGCGAAGTCGGAGATGACCACCTTGGCCGTGAAGAAATGTTGCGACGCCGGAGTCGGAAGCCGCATCGTCGCAAGGGACGCGGCCGTGGCGCTGGTGGCTCCCCTCAGGGCCGCGCTGACCGCACGGGTGGGAAGCCAGGCCCGCCCGTTGAACCGCGAAAGTGTCCCTACCTGCCAGTAGGTGGTGACTGCCGATCGAGCCCTGAAGATGACGGCGTCAGACTCGGTGACCTCCGTGGCCCGGAGATGGTCGACCAGGGCGATGCCGGTGACACGGCCGACCAGTGGCCCAGGTGTTGGGACCGATGGGCGGCCCGGCGCGGTCCGCGTCGTCGGGTTCACGTGGAACACCGCGAGCCGCATGCCCGAGAGGCCGGCCCCGGCCGCGATGGCCACGATCACCACCAGCGCGCAGCCGGCGAGCGCGCCGAACCCGGGGCGGAGGCGGCGAACCCGGGGCAGCGCCGAGAGCACCGTTGTCACGGCACCACCACCCGCCGGCACGGCACGGTCGGCCAGCGCCACGAAGGCCAGCACCCCGAGGAAGTAGATCACCGAGGCCACGACCCGGCCCTGGTCCGCGCTCACCAGCGACGAATACACGAAGATGGCCACGGAGGGGGCCAGGCACGGCGAAAGCGGCCCTCGGTCCGCCCCGTCCGGACGCTGCCATCGAAGGGCCCAGATGGCGCGGGTCAGCGCGGCGCCCAACCCGCCGATGGCGCCGATGATCCCGACCATCCCGTTCAACGACGGCAGCGGCGTCCCGTCGTCGGCCAGCGCGGACTGCGCGGCGCGCAGCTGGCGCGCGAGTTCGGCGGCGTGGAGGAAGACGGGCGATGCCGGGTCGAACAGGGTGGGATCGACCACGAGCGCGAGCGCCCAGAGCGAAATCGCCCAGCCGACTCCGGCAGCGAGGATCACGCCGATGCGCAGGCGCAACGCCAGGGCGGTGACGGTATCGGCGACGGCGATGCTCACGATGACGGGGACCAGGACGCGCACGCCGACGCCATGGCTGATCAGGCGGCTCAGTGCGACCGCGACTGACAGCGAGAGGATCAGCGTCCCGAAGCTGGCCAGGCCCACCGGTCCCGTCACGGTACGCCGGTGCCGGGCCGATCGGACCCGGGTGCGGCGGACCGGCAACACGGCCTGCGCTGATCGGAGCCGTGGCATATGGAGGCGCGGCATATGGAGTCCTGGCATATGGAGTCCTGGCATACGGAGCCGTGGCATACGGAGCCGTGGCATACGGAGCCGTGGCATACGGAGCCGTGGCATATGGAGCCGTGGCATCCGGAGGCGTGGCATCCGGAGGCGTGGTGCTTGACCCGGCGCCGATCGGCGCCCCGGCATACGCAGGCGTCGTGGCCGGTGCTGCGGTGGCCGGGGCCGACGTGAAACGCCGGGGGTGTCCGGCATCACGGGGCTATCACGAGGTGGGCGGATTCGAAGGATCCGAGCATCTCTTGCGCGCCGTCGCTGGTGGTGACGACCAGTTGCGTGCCGGCTGTGAAGTGCGGCGCTCCCGCTCCCGCTCCCGCTCCCGCTGGCGCTGCCGCCACTGCCGGGTGCGGCGCTCCCGCTCCCGCTCCCGCCGCCACTGCGCCCGCCGGCGGCGCCTCACCGATCTCGATCCTGGCCAGCGCCCGCAACAAGGTGATCGAGCCGTGCGGACCGGGCTCTATCGCCAGCCGCTCGCCGGCCGTGGTGGAGAGTTCGACCACAGAGCCCAGGGCCAGTGAGGCCAGGCCCACGCCGGCCACGACGGCCAGCACGCTCTCGCAGCCCTCGACCCCGATCAACGGGCGCAGATCGGCCACCACCTGGAGGCGGTGCGCCTCGGAGTCCTCGAAGTCGCGCACCATGAGCTCGTCGCGGCGGGCCAGGGCAGGCCAGTACAAAAGCCGCAGCCGGTCGCCCGGGATGTACGGGCGTAGACCGGAGAAGTCACCGAGGCTGTCACGCCGCAAGGCGGCCGCGCTCGGGGCCTCCGCCTCACGGGGATCACCCCGCAGAAGCTCCTCGGGCAGATCGACCGCCATGGGAGCCGGGTGGACGGTGACGCCGGCGCGGGGACTTGCAGCCACGATGCAGGCCAGCAGGCCGAAGCTGTCGGCGCACCACAGCCGCAGTGGACGCAGCGTGAACACACCGCGGCGCCGGGTAGGCACGGTGAAGGAGAACGGCGCCGCGGCGCCATCTTGGAGCGGGGGCACGTGGCGGACGATCGAGGGATTGGGCAGGGGACCCCGCCCGACCTCCGCTCGAGGAATGCCCCACCCGGCCCTCGCCCGGGAGAGGCGCCCGTCGGCTCCCAGGCGACGTGCGATTCTGCTGCGCCGAGGGCGCGAAGGAGCGCGCCCGGCGCGTGCGCGCGACGGGACCCAGCCGTCCTCGGGAGCCTCGAGCCACACCGGGGCCGTGGCGTCACGACCCGTGACGGCGACGGTGACGCGCATGGTCGCTGGGGAATCGAGCTCGATGTCGCTGGCCGGGAGCGTGACCGCGACACGCCAGATGCCGCGATCGCGGCGGGCCCGGTAGGCGCTCTGCACGAGCGCGATGAGCAACAGCGTGCACAGCACCAGCGAGACCAGGACCAGCTCCTCGACGCCGAGGAGCGCCCCAGCCAGCGCGCCGAGCGGTACGAGGACCACCACGATGGCACCGCGTACGGTCAGGGTGAGACGGCGCTGCGCCATGCCGGGCCGGCGGCTACCCCGCGTTGACGGCGGCGTTGACGGGTACCGGGGTGCTGGCCAGCAGTTCGTCGATCAGCGATTCGGGCGTGGATCCGCCAAGCTCAGCGGCCGATGTGAGGGCCAAGCGATGACCCAGCACCACGGAGGCGACCGCCTTGATGTCGTCGGGCATCAGGTAGTCGCGGCCCGCGGTCACCGCGTAGCCGCACGCCGTCCGCAGCAGCGCCAACCCGGCCCGTGGTGATGCGCCGAAGAGCAGGCTCGGATGGCTGCGGGTGGCCAACACCAGGTCCAGCACGTAGGCGCGCACCTCGGGGGTGACAAACACCTTGTCCACCGCGCCCGCCATGGCCGCCAGCATGGGGGCGCCCCCGATGACCCGCAGATTTTCGGGGCGGGGCCGGGTCGCCCCGGCCGCCAGCAACCGGTCCTCGGCCCGCCGGCCCGGGTAGCCGATGCTGGTGCGCAACAAGAAGCGGTCCCGCTGGCTGAAGGGGAGCGGGTAGGTGCCCGAGGAGTCGTAAGGGTTCTGGGTGGCGATCACCATGAAGGGCTTCGGGAGGGCATGGGTGACTCCGTCCACGCTGACCTGCCCTTCCTCCATGGCCTCGAGGAGAGCCGACTGGGCCTTGGGCGAGGCGCGGTTCAACTCGTCGGCCAGCAAGATGTTCGTGAACACCGGGCCGGGGTGGAAAACGGGGGTCATGCGTTCACGGTCGAGGACCATGGCCCCGATGAGGTCCGAGGGCAAGAGGTCGGCGGTGAACTGCACCCGGTTGCAGCGAAGCCCGAGCGTCTGGGCCAGGGCCTTGGCCAGCGTGGTCTTGCCCACCCCCGGTAGGTCCTCAATCAGGAGATGGCCCTCGGCCGCCAGGCACGCCAGGGTGAGGCGGACCACGTCGCTCTTGCCGTAGAGGACCGAGCCGACGTTCGACGCGACCTCTTCGAGCTGTTGCGCCAGGAGCTCAGGGGCGCCGACGGTCCGACCGTCATCGGCGGTAGTCATCGGCGACATCCTAGGGTCCTGCCTCCGGCCGGATCTCCCGGGCGCGCCTCGGGGCCCTGCCCCCGGGCCCACGGCGGGCGGTGCAGCGGCGGCAGGGCCCGGGTGGCGGCAGGGCCCGGGTGGCGGCAGCGGGCGGCGCGGTCGGCGTCGGCGGCGGGCAGGGCGGCAGCGCTCCCATAGGCTGGCCCCCATGCCGGGAAAGATCCTGGTGGACATAGGACCCCTGCGGGAAAGCCGGGACTTCAGGCTGCTGTTCGCCGGTCAGCTGATCTCCATGCTGGGCACGCAGCTCACGGTCGTGGCCATCCCGTATCAGGTGTACCGGCTGACGCACTCCTCGCTCCAGGTGGGTGCCATCAGCCTGGCCCAGCTCCTGCCATTCATCACCGGTGCCCTCCTGGCCGGGCCCCTCGGCGACTCCCGGGACCGCCGCGGCATCATGTTGTTCACGGCGGTCGCCCTGTCCGGGACGAGCGCGGCGTTGGCCTTCAACGCCTCCGTCGGCCATCCCTCGCTGCTGGCGCTCTATCTCATCAGCGCCGCAGCCGCCGGCTGCAACGGCTTCTTCAACACGGCCCGCTCGGCGTCGGTGCCCGGGCTCATCGAGCGGCGCCAGATCCCGGCCGCATCGGCCGTGATGCAGGTCACGTTCCAACTCGGTACCGTCGTCGGTCCGGCGCTATCGGGCCTGCTGCTCGGTCTCGGCCTCCCGCTCGTCTACGGCATCGACGCCGGCACCTTCGTGGTGGTCGTGGTGGCGACGTTCATGATGGTCCCCATCCCCCCTGCCGACGGCCCCGGACTCAATCCCTGGGAGTCGGCCAAAGAGGGGGTGCGCTTCGTGCGCAGCCGCCAAACCCTCCAGGGTGTCTATCTGATCGACATCAACGCCATGGTCTTCGGTATGCCCCGGGCCTTGTTCCCGGCCATGGCGGGGGCCGTCTTCGGGGGCGGCACGATCACCTTGGGCTTTTTGTACGCTGCGCCCGGCGTCGGCGCCCTCGCCGGGGCCCTGACGATGGGCTGGGTGTCCAACGTGCGTCGGCAGGGCTGGGGCGTGATCCTCGCCGTCGTCGTGTGGGGAGCGGCGATCACCGTCTTCGGCCTGGTGCACGGTCTGTTGGTGGCCCTGATCATGCTGGCTATCGCCGGGTGGGCCGACGTGATCTCCGCCGTCCTGCGCAACACGATGGTGCAGACGAGTATCCCCGAGCGCTTTCTCAGCCGGATGTCGTCGATCCAGATGGCGGTCGTCCAAGGCAGTCCCCGCCTGGGCGACATGGAGGCGGGAGGCGTGGCCACGGCGACCAGCCTCGAGTTCTCGGTGGTGTCGGGTGGCCTGGCATGCATCGTCGGCGCCGCCGCCATCAGCCTCCTCATGCCGCACTTCCGGAACCATGTCCCCGGGGAGATCGACGAGATACCGGTCGAGCCCGGGGCCATCGAGCCCGGGGCCATCGAGCCCGGGGCCGTATAGTTGCAACCATGACCTTCGCACCGGCGACTTGGGGGGAGGTCGACCCGGCCGCCTTCACGCGCATTGCCGTCGTCTCCCCACACTTTGACGATGCCGCCATGGGTGCGGGGCACCTGCTGGCCAGCTACCCGGACACGACAGTGATCACCGTGCTGGCGGGCCGACCCCCGGCCTATCCCGAGGTGCCCTCCGAGTGGGATGCCCTCGGTGGCTTCAAGCCGGGCGACGATGTCGTGGCAGCGCGGCGCCTGGAGGACCTGGCTGCGATGAACGTCTTGAAGTCGGACCACCGCTGGCTCGAGTTCCCCGATCACCAGTACCTGGCCCCGGCCGATCGGCCCACACCCGGCGACGTGGCACCCGTGCTCGCCGCGTCCCTGGACGAGCTGAATCCGACCGCGGTCTTCATCCCGATGGGACTGGGCAATCCGGATCACGTGCTGAGCCACGATGCCGCTCTGCTGGTCCGCGAGGAGCAGATGAACCGGGTGTGGTTCTGCTACGAGGACCACGGCTACAAGCACGTCCCGGGACTGCTGGCCTGGCGAGTGGCCAAACTGCTGCGCTCCAAGCCATGGCCCACACCGGCCATCGTCCCCATCGAACCGGACGAGGACCTCAAACGCCGGGCCATCTTTTGCTACACGAGTCAGATCGCCCCGCTGGAAAACGAGCACGCGCTCACCGCCCGCCTCGAGAGCCACGTGCCCGAGCAGTTCTGGCGTCTGGACGCCCCGCCTGAGGGGTGGGAGGGCATGGCTGACTTCATCTGAGCCTGCCCGGTTCGTCTGATCCTGCCCGGAACCCCCGGGACGACCGGGACGACCGGCCTACGGCGCAATGGCGTACGTCAGCGTGACGGTACTCACTGCTGATCGGAACGGCGACGGGGGCGGACGGCGGCTCATCCTCCCGCCCGCCGTTGTTTCGAGCATGTGAATCCAGCATCGGGCGCAGCCGGAATGCCGCGCAAAAGGGTGGAGCCCGCTGCGGATCTCGTAGTCTGTGGCAACCCGTTCTCGGTCTCGGAAAGGAGAAGGGGCATTCGGGTGGCGCGTGACGGGCCCGGTGCTCGCTCGCGTATGTCGAACTGTCTGGTCGTCCAACACGTGATCCCCGAGTCGGCGTTCGCCATCGAGGATGCCCTGCTCGCCGCCGGGGTGAGCGTCGACACCCGCCGCGTCTTCGCAGGCGATGCCGTCCCCTCAGACATCTCCGGGCTCGACGGGGTGGTGGTCATGGGAGGGCCGATGTCGGCGAATTCAGAGGCGGGATTCCCGAGCAGGGAGGCCGAGCTCTCCCTTCTGGCTGAGGCTCTCCGCATCGGCATCCCCACCCTGGGTGTCTGCCTGGGTGCACAGCTCCTCGCTCTGGCTGGCGGAGGCACAGTGGCGCCCAACGCGTACGGGCCCGAGATCGGATGGGCTCCCATCTACCTGGCCCCGTCCTGCGGGGAGGACCAGCTTCTCTCCGGTCTGCCCCCGACGTTCACCGTGCTGCACTGGCACGACGACAGTTTCGACGTGCCGCCGGGGGCCCAGCTGCTCATCAGCAGCGGGGCCAACCCCCACCAGGCCTTCCGCATCGGCGACGTGGCGTGGGGCGTGCAGTTCCACCTCGAGGTCACGGCGGAGGCGGTCGACGGTTTCCTGCGCGCCTTCGGGGCGGACACCGCCGCCGTGCCCGGTGGCGCCGAGGCGGTGCGGGCTGCCACCGCAGGCGCCCTCGCCGAGCTGGGCCCGACCCGCGACCTCGTGTGCACCCGCTTTGCAGGGCTCGTGGCAGCGAGGGTGACGCGGGGGGATCTCGTCGAACTGGAGTAGCCCGCACCGTGCGCCTGTTCGAAGCATGCGCCTGTTCGCACCGTGCGCCTGTTCGCAGCATGCGCCGTTCGCCCGGGAGCGCATGTCCGCCGCATTTCCGCATCATTTCCGGAGTGTGAACTACGGCAATAGGACTTGCCCATGCGGCAATCGAGTCCCAAACTCGCATCATGGACCCAGGAGCGGTAGGTCCGGGCCCTATCCGGCTCCATCCCCCCGGTCGCCTACAGAGCAAGGTTGGCCGGGGGGATGCCCGGCCCTCGATGTCGTCGATCTCAACCGGGCGTCGACATTACTGTGACGCTCCAACTGACCACGTACGGTGGTCCGCCATGTCCGGAGAGCCCCTCGCCGCCCTCGGATCGGGCCTGATCGGCCTGGATGCCGCCGTGGCCCCGTGACGACGGGGCCGGATCGGTGAGACCTGAGTCGGGGTGGGTCGTCCCCGAGACCGGGTGGGTCGTCCCCGGGACCGGGTGGGTGGTCCCCGGGACCGGGTCGGTGACCGAGATGGTACCGAAGCATGCACCGAACACGCAGGTCTCATCGAGCTTGATGGCGACCGGTTTGCCGTGCGGCCCCGCCACAACCACGTTCCCGCGTACGTGGTGGAGCAGCCCCGAGGAGATCGTCACCGAACCGGCGAGGACGGGCCCGCTGATCGAGTAAGGAGTGGCGCCGCCGATCGACACAGAGATGTTCACCGCAGCGAGAGCGCCGTCGAAGACCGTTCCGGTCACCTCGTCGAGAGCCGGGCTGCTCGTGGACGAGAGGGCGAAGGTCAGGCATGCGGGCCTCGTGATGGTTCCGCTCCGGTCCGCCGCCACATAGGCGGCCGGGGTCACGGTCTTCCAGCCCGCTACGCCGTCGTCGGCGACCGGCTTGTACCACAACAGGCGGGTCGCGCCGTTGAGGGCGCAGTCTTCGACCGACACGCTCGTGAACGTGTTGCCATCGGAGAGCGCGACTTCGAAGGGCGCGCCCGACGATGTGAACGGGAGCCCACCCGAGGGATCGCGCCCGTACTGGTCCACGGTGATGGCGCCGGACCCATGAGCGGTCACCGTGATGGTCCCCCTCTTACCCGTGCTGGCGGCCGTCGTCGTCCCCGCGGCGCTGGTGCTCGAGCCACTGGCGCAGCTCTGGGCGCTCGACAACCCGAGCCGCGGCGACGACGACGGGCACGCCGGGGCGGAAATTGCGTGGCGCGATGTACTCGGGCGTGCCGTCACCGTCAGCGTGGTGCGTGCAGTGGTTCCGCTGTAGTCGGTGGTGTCGACCGGGGTGAACGTGACCGAAAGGATCTGGTTCGCACCCGGATGCAGCACGGTGCCCGCGCCGGGGTCGTAGACGAACGAGCCGGGGACCGAGGCCGTGGCGTCGAGTTGGGTGGCGCTGAGCGGTGTTCCCACCCGTACGGGAGCTGGTGTGGGCCAAGTGATCCTCGGGGTGGCCTGGTCTACCTGCATGGTGACCGTGCCGGTGGACGTCGTGTAGTCGGCGGTATCGGTCGGGGTGAAGGTGACCGACAACAGGTGGGAACCGGCGGTCAGAACGGTGCCGGCGCCAGGGTGGTAGTCGAACGTACCGGGGACCGAGGCGCTGGCGTCGAGTTGAGCGGCCCTGAGCGCGGTGCCGTAGGTCAGCGGGGTGGGCGTGGCCCAGGTGACCGTCGGCTTGGCCGGGACGACCGTCTGCGTGACGGGGACGGCATTGCTCGGCGCATACCCGTCGTCACCCGAGTAGCTCGCTCCGATGGAGTCCGTGCCCCCGGTCAACGCCGACGTGGTGCAGCTGGCCTGCCAGGCGCTGAGCGCAAGGACGAGATTGAGAGGTTGGCTGCCGCAGCCGGCGATGGTGGCGCCGTTCGACGTGAACGACACCGTGCCTCTCCCGTCGGTCTGGCTCACGACCGCGGTCAAGGTGACCGGCCGGCCGTACGTGGACGGATTGGGTGAGGCAGCACCGAGCGACGTCGTCGTCGCCTGCGGCACCCCGACGACCAGCCCCACCCCGGGGAAGCGGGCGTTCGTGCAGTCCACCCTGAAACCCGAGTCGACGCCGGTGAAGCACCCTTTGTACGAGGTGTCCCGGACGACGTCGAACTCGGTCGCGGCCGGCGGCGAATACCCCCCGTCGGGGATGGGATCGGCGGTGCCGGCCAGCGTGCTCCCGGTGGCGCTGATGGAGCCGAATGCGGTGGCACTGGCGATGTGGAACGCCACGGTACCGGCCATCCCGGCGACGAAGGACGCTCCGCCATCGAAGGTATAGCTGCCACCCGAGGCGATGGTGAGCGTGCCTGTGTTCGTGAAGACCGTGGGCCCGAAGGCGCCGTCGGAGTACGTGGCGCCACTGCGGATGGTGGTGGTGCCCGCGTTGTCGATGTCGACGCGCAAGAACCGATCGCCACCACCGCCTTCCACCGAATCGAGCGTGCCGTTGTTCGTCAAGGTGGCCGGCGCCGGCGCGGTCAGCACGCTGATCAACGTGCCCGGTGTCGTGTCGCCCACATCGAGAGTCCCGTTGTTGGTGAGACTCTCGGCCATCGTCACCTGTGCGTTGGCGGAGGCGATGGTCAGAATCTGCCCGGCGGAGATCCCCGGATCCGGGCCCGAACCGGTGAGCGTGCTATGGCCGGTGAAGACGAACTGGCCGGGCCCGGCGCTGGTGTCGTCATCGAGCGTGGCGTCCACGATGCTGACGGGCGTGCCGGTCTCCGATCCGCCCCGCGCCACGAAGGTGCCGCCGCTCTGCTCGAGGGTGCCGCCATTGGAGACCGTCCCGCCGCTGTCGATGAACGACGCACCTCCCTCCAAGACATAGTTGGCGCCCGGCGCAATGGCCAACGTGCCGCTGTTCGTGAATGCCGTGGCCCCGGTGGAGCCGTCGGAGTACGCGGCGCCACTGCCGATGGTCGTGGTGCCCACGTTGTCGACATCGACGCGCAGATAGCGCGCGCCGCCACCGCCCTGCACGAATTCGAGGGTGCCGTTGTTTGTCAACGTGGCCGTTGTCGGCGCGCTCAGCACGCTGCTCGAGGCGCTCGGTGTGGTGTCGCCCACGAGGAGCGTGCCGTCGGCGCCGATGGTGTCGGTACTGCCACTGCCGAGGCTGAGCGATGCGCCACTCGCCACGGTCAAGGACTCGTCGTCGCCCGGGTTCGCAGGCGTGTTCCCGACGGTGAGCGAGTTCACGCTGACGGCGCCGGTGAGGACCACCGTGTACGTCCCAGGCACGGTGATGCACACGTCGTCGCTCGTCGTCGGGACGCGGGTGCCCCCGCCGGCGGCCGTCCAGTCGGCCGCCGTGGTCCAGTTGCCCCCGGTGGAATTGTTCCACGAGATCGAGCATGTAGGCCCAGCCGCAGCAGGGACGGTTGACAGGCCGATGGCAAGACCGATGGCCACACCGCCCCCTGCTGCGGCAACAAGCGTGACGGCCAGCACGATTCGACGCGCCAAATGCGGCATAGGGTTCCCTCTCCGCTGCCATCATCGACAAGGCCGCATCGGTGCGCATAGGGCCTTTGGTCACAGTCGAGCCGAATAGGGCCTTTGGTCCCGTGCGGCGTCGCAGCGCGAACGTGCCGGTCCGTCGCAGCTCGGCGCGGCGGCGCGCCTGGTATGGGTTCGTGAGGTACGAGTTAATCGATCAAATGCTGCGCCCGTTCTCGAAGCGGGCGTACTGCTTCAAGAACAAGAGGTTGGCCTTGCCGGTCGGACCGTTGCGGTGCTTGGCCACGTCGACCAGTGCGTCGTCAGCCCGGTCGATGGCCACCTCGTCGTTGTACTCGGACTCGCGGTACAAGAACAGCACCACGTCGGCGTCCTGCTCGAGGGATCCGGACTCGCGCAGGTCGGAGAGCATCGGGGTCTTGTCCTGGCGTGACTCGAGGTTCCGGCTCAGCTGGGACAGCGCCACCACCGGCACCTCGAGCTCGCGGGCCAAGATCTTGAGGCCGCGGCTGATCTCGGCCACCTCGGTCTGGCGGTTCTCGGCCCGGCCGCGCCCGGTCATGAGCTGCAGGTAGTCGATGACCACGAGTCCGAGGTCACCCTCTGACTTCTTCAACCGGCGGGCGCGCGCACGAATGTCCATCACCGTGGCGTTGGGGTTGTCGTCGATGAAGATCGGCGCATTGCTCAGTCGAGTCACCGCCGTGCCGAGTTTGGGCCAGTCCTGCGTGCGGATCTGACCGGTCTGCAGGTTCTGCCCGTTCACCTCCGCTTCCGAGGCCAACATGCGCTGGGTCAACTCGAGGTGTCCCATCTCGAGTGAGAACAGCAGAGCGGGTCGCTGCACGACGACGCCGACATGCGCCAGGATTCCCAGGCCGAAGCTGGTCTTCCCCATCCCGGGACGGGCACCGACGATGGTCAATGACGAGGGCTGGAGGCCCAGGAGGATCTTGTCCAGTTCGTGGTAACCGGTAGCGACGCCGGTGATCGCCGAGCCGCGCTTGCCCAGCTCCTCGATACGGTCGAGTCCTTTCAAGAGGAGTTCGTGCAAAGGAGCCATCGTGTCCGCCGTCCGCCGCTCGGCGATGTTGAACATCATCTGCTCCGCTTCGTCCACCGCGGCTTCGACGTCCTCGGGCACCGAGTAGCCGATGTCGGCGATCTCACCGGCCACGCCGATGAGGCGGCGCAGGAGTGCGTGCTCCTCCACGATGGCGGCATAGTGCCGCGCATTGGCGATGGACGGCGTGTTGGCCTGCAGCGAGATGAACACCGAGGGGTCACCCACCGCCTCGAGCAGTCCGGATCGCTGGAGCTCGTCGGTGACGGTCACCGCGTCAATCGGTTCTCCCCGCTCAATGAGCGCCTGGATGGCGCCGAAGATGTGACCGTGCGCCGGCTTGTAGAAATCGCCGGCCGAGCAGCGCTCGATGGCGAGCGAGGCGGCATCGTTGGAAAGGAGCATCGCTCCGAGGAGCGACTCCTCCGCTTCGAGGTTGTGCGGGGGTACCCTGCTGCTGCTCGGAGGGGCGGGGGCCGCTCGTAAAGAGCGGGGGCGGGTGTCATCAAAGGCTTGGACCACGGTCCCCCAACTCTGCTCGCAATGTGCTGTGGGTAACGAGAGCAACAAGCTGGGGATTGGATTCGCCAAACCCGTGATGCGGTTGTGGACAACCTGCGGTCAGCTGTGGAGGAGTGCCATCGTCGGTCCGCATCCCACCATGGTGTTACAGGGTCGTGACACCGGCGCGGACCCCCGGCCCCCTCTGGATCAAGAAGCCGCCGTGACCTCCAGTGTTACCACGGTTGCAACTCCCGTGAACAACTCCACGGTGATGTCGTGGGAGCCCACCTCTTTGATGTGCTCGGGCAGGATCACGTGCTTGCGGTCAATCTCCACACCCTTGTGGACACGTATGGCTTCCACGACGTCGGCGGGGCCGATTGAGCCGAAGAGCCGGCCGCCTCCGCCCGCCCGCGCCGAGAGCGGGATGACCGCTCCGGCGAGGATCGTCGCCTGGGCCTCCGCCTCGCCCCGGCTCTTGGCCTCGCGCAGGTCGCGGCCACGCCGCATCTGCTCGGCCTGCCCTTCGACACCGTCGGTGGCGACAATGGCCCGGCCCTCCGGCAACAGGTAATTGCGCGCGAAGCCGCCGGCTACCTTGACGATGTCGCCCCGCCGGCCCACGCCGTCGACGTCGGCGCGCAGGAGCACCCTCATCGCCCGCCATCCTCACTGCCGGCGCCGCCGACCGTCGCATCGCTCTCCGCCAGCGCGGACACCCCGTTACCGGCGGACGGGTCTGAAGCCGCACCGTTGTCAGGAGCGTCGGAGCCGTTGTCCTGGCTGCGATCGAACTCCGCGACGTCGCTGAGGATTTCGACACTGGCGTCGCGGTCACGCGGTGCATCGGCCCCGATGGTGTCGCTCAATGTCCGCTCGGCGCGCTCGCCGCGCTCACCACGCTCGCCGCGGTCACGTCCGCCGCCACGCCCACCCGGCCGCTCGGTCACCGTACGCTGCGTGTAGGGGAGGAGGATCAACTCGCGGGCCGTCTTGATCGCCTGGGCCAGCGCCCGTTGGTGCTGGGCGCAGTTACCGGTGACACGGCGCGAGCGGATCTTCCCGCGGTCGCTCATGTACTTGCGCAGCATGGGGACGTCCTTGTAGTCGACCCACTCCGTGTGATCACGGCACAGCGCGCAGGGTTTTTTCTTGACGCGCCGCCCAAGGTCCTTGGGGGCTCGGCGCGTCGTGGTACCGCGTTGGTTGTTGCGTGCCATCAGAAAGGCTCCTCGTCATATCCATAGCCGCCGCCGTTGTTGGAGGCCGCAGGAGGTGGTGCAGCCGCAGCGGGCGGGCGGTTGCCGCCGCCGCGGGGCGGCCCGTCGCCCGGGCCTCGCCGTTCGTTCTTGGTGATCTGGGCCGTGGCCCAGCGCAGCGAAGGTCCGATTTCGTCAGCCACCACTTCGACCTTGGAGCGCTTGTCGCCCTCCTGGGTCTCCCAGCTGCGTTGCTCCAGCCGCCCGGCAACCATCACCCGCGCGCCGCGGGTCAGGGTCTCGCTGACGTTCTCGGCCATTTCGCGCCAGCACACCACGTCGAAGAAGGATGTGGCCTCCTCCCACTCCTGGGTCTGACGGTTCTGCCACCGGCGGTTGACGGCCAACCCGAATGAGGCCGTCGGCTGCCCGGTGTTGGTGAAGCGCAACTCAGGATCCCGGGTGATATTGCCCACCAGGATCACGCTGTTATCTGTCGGCATCGTGTGCTCCTCTCGTCCCTCGACTCGTCCGGCGCCAGCGCGAGTGCGCGCTCAGCTGGCGGCCGACTGGGCCGCCGCGGTGCGGCCGCCCGCGGACTCGGGCAACCGGACGATCTTGTGCCGGACGACCTCGTCGGCCAACCCGAGCATGCGGTCGAGGTCGGCCACGGTCTGGGTGCCCGAGGTGAATTCCACGACCACGTAATAGCCCTCGCGCTTGTGGTTCACCTCGTACGCGAACGTCCTCTTGCCCCAGCGGTCGATGGCCCCGGGGATGCCGCCCGTGCTGCGGATGAGGTCGAGCGCCTGGTCGAGCACGCCCTGAATCACGGTTGGATCTGTGGTGGCCTCGAATATGGCCATGACTTCGTAAGGCCGCATGTGCGGCATACCTCCCTCTGGACCGGGCGGATCGCCCGGGCCCCTGACGGTCAGGGGCAGGGTCTGTTGTGGGCCGTCATGCTAGCCGAGTCAGCCTGCCCCGGCGGCCGGCACCTCATTCGACGCGGCCGGCCAGCACGGGCTCTGCCGGGCGGCCGAGCACCCGGGCCGGCGCCTGGGCCGGCACCCGGGCCGGCGCCTGGGCCGGCACCCGGGCCGGCGCCTGGCGCGGACCCGACGTCGCCACCAGCACGCCGACCACCACGAGCAGCACTCCTGCGAGCTGGGTCAGCGACGGGTACTGCCCGAGGACGAGCGCGCCGAGCGCGACGGCGCCGACGGGCTGCACCAGCAACAAGGCACCCAGGAGGCCGGCCGGCAACCGTGACAGAGATGCCGAGATCAGGAGCCAACCGATCACCTGGGAGGTGAGGGCCAGCACCGCCAACCAGCCCAGGGCGGGCCACAGCGGGCCGATGTGAAAACCCGGAAGGACCAGCGCGAGCACCGCCGAGGTGATGGTGGCGCCGATAGTGGCCTGGTAGAGGGGTTGAACGACGGCGGAGCCCCGCCCCAAGAGGTCGGCGCCGGACAGGCGGGCGGTAACGGGCGCCGGACCGGCCGGGGGCGCCGAACTGGTCGGAGGCGCCGGGGGCATGGCGTGGCGCAACACCAAGATGTAGCCCGAGTACAACACGGACGCCACGGCCCCGTAGACCACCCCGGCCACCGGGCTGTGCCCAATGGAGCGATGGCCGATGAGGCCGGCCACGAGGACGACCCCGAGGATGAGAAGCGGCAGCGCAAGAACGAGCGAGCGGCGCGGCCGCTCCCCGAAGATGGCCCAGGCCAGCCCGGCCAGGATCACCACCTGCAGGTTGCCCAGGACGGTGGCCAGGCCGGCGCCGACCGCCGAGATCGAATGGCTCCACATCACCAGGTCGACCGAGAGGAGCACTCCGGCACCCCGGGCCGTCCAGCGGGACCGGGCCGCCATTATGGGTACGCCACGGCGCTGTGCGCGCCGGGCCAGGACCCCGAGGACCGGGAGCGCGAACAGACACCTGAACAGAGCGGCGGCGACGGCGGACGATCCGGCCAGCTGCATCACAATGGCGGAACTGGCGATGCACAGTGCTCCCGCGGTGACCGCGGTGACGGGTGATCTCATCAACGCAGGCACGTCGGATGCCTTCGGGTGTCAGGAGCAAGTAGGCTTAATGGTCGTGACGGCACGCAGGTACGGTAGCTGCTGGGCACTCAGGAGTCAACATGCTCTTTGCACATGACACGGTGGCGGCCCTCCATTGCGCCACCGACCTCGTGAATACCCAGAGCGCGGCGCCGGACACTCTGGGCGACGTCGACGCACTGGAGCGGTTCTTCGAGACGCACGGCTTCACCGGGGTCCGGCGGGGCACGGCGGACGAGCTCGAGGCCGTGCGCGCCCTGCGCCCCGCGCTGCGGAAGCTATGGACGGCCGGGTCCACCGCCGAGGTGGCGGCGCTGGTCAACCAGCTGCTCAGCCAGGCCGATGCGCGCCCGTGGCTCACCGACCACGACGACTGGGGCTGGCACATCCACGCCACGGCTCCCGACGCCCCGCTGGCGCAACGGATCGCGGCGGAGTCAGCCATGGCCTTCGCAGATCTGGTCCGGCTACGCGAGCTGGACCGTCTTCGTCTGTGCGAGGCGGACGACTGCACGGCCGTGCTGGTGGACCTGTCGCGCAACCACTCGCGGCGCTACTGCGACACCGGCAACTGTGGCAACCGCCAGCATGTCGCCGCCTACAGGGCCCGCAAGCGCACGGCAACCGACACCTCATAGGGACCCGCCCAGGACCAGCGTGCGATCGGACCTGGCTGGCTGGCAGGCGGGTGGAAACTCAGGCCAGGGCTTCGCCGAGCTCGGCCGAGCCGTGGTAGCTCTCCGCATCGTTCGGGAAGGTGCCGCTGCGCACGTCGTGCGCAAAAGCGGCGATGGCCTCGGTGGAGATCCGCCCCACCTCGGCGTACTGACGTACGAAGCGCGGCGGGGTGTGCGCACCCAGGCCCAACAGATCGTGGAAGACCATCACCTGCCCGTCGCACGAAGGTCCGGCCCCGATGCCGATGGTGGGCACGCCGATGGCGTCGGTGACGGCGGCACCCACCACGTCGGGCACGCCCTCAATCACGAAGGCGAAACACCCGGCACCCTCGAGGGACTTGGCTGCGTCGAGCAGGGCGTCGGCGGCGGCGATGTTGCGCGCCTGCACCTTGAACCCCCCCATGGCCAGCACCGATTGTGGGGTAAGGCCGAGGTGGCCCATGACGGGGATCTCGGCCCGGATGATTGCCTCAATGACGGGAAGGCGGGCCCGGCCACCTTCGAGCTTCACCGCTTGCGCCCCCGCACGAATCAACTTTGCCGCATTGCGGACGGCCTCGTCGGTGGAGAGGTGGTAGCTCATCCATGGCATGTCGCCCACGATCAGGCAACGAGGCCGGGCCTTGGCCACAGCTCCCACGTGATGCACCATCACGTCGGTGTCGATGTGCAGGGCGTCCTCGTACCCCAGCACGTTGTTGGAGACCGAATCCCCCACC
>Ga0182012_10002905_pt1 | contig 18434 bp, 7 predicted proteins | sample 612S2SmetaG_FD_120486 | JGI IMG/M metagenome (GOLD analysis project Ga0182012, IMG submission 120486) | Permafrost microbial communities from Stordalen Mire, Sweden - 612S2S metaG | ecosystem: Environmental > Terrestrial > Soil > Wetlands > Permafrost | place: Sweden: Stordalen | collected...
AACCGCCCTGGCCAAGGACGCAGCCGGGGACAAATGGTCGCAGGGCATGATCTACCTCGCGAATTTCGACGAGCCCTACGCGCTGTGGGTACCGGTCGTGCTGTTGGTGCCGCTCGGATTGCTCCTGATGGCTGCGCGTCGTCGGCCGTCGTTCTCGCGTCCCATGCTGGCCCCCAACTACGGCCGGCTGGCTCAAGCGGTGCAAAGCCCAGCGGCCGTGGTGGTTTTCGTCGTCGTGAGTGGGCTGCTGCAGGCGTTCTACTGGATCCGGCAGGGCGGCGACTTCATGCATGGCCGGGTCTTGCTGGCGCCGCTCTTCTGTTTGCTGGCTCCGGTGTCCGTCATTCCGGTAGCAGTGTCCGATGGACCCGATGGACCCACCCACTCGCGGGAGACCGGTCATTTGCTGGGCATTGCCGCCGGTGTGCTCTGGGTTGGGATCGCCGGCTGGTCGCTGTGGGCAGCAAACTCGCCGGGAATGGGTGATGACGCCACTCGCGTCACCTACACAGGGATCGTCGACGAGCGCCGTTTCTACGCTCAGGCCACCGGCCACGCCCATCCACTGACCGCTGCCGACTACCTGGATTACCCGAGGATGGCCGCCGTCCTGGTAGCGCTCAACAACACTCCGGACGGGGCGTTGCTGCTGCCATCCGGCAACTATAACCAATGGGACCTGGTACCGATGATCCAGCCAGCACCGGAACCTTCTGCAAATGGTAGCGAACCCCAAAAGCCGCAACATACAGTGTTTTTCACTAATCTCGGCATGCTGGGGATGAACGTCGGTCTCGATGTCAGGGTGATCGACCAAATCGGCCTGGCAAATCCACTCGCCCAGCACACGGCACGGTTGGAACACGGCCGGATCGGGCACGACAAGAACCTCTTCCCGGACTGGGTGATCGCCGACGGTCCATGGGTGAAGGTGCATCCGGGTATTCCGGGCTACCTGGACCCGCAGTGGGTGGCTGAAGCGGCGGCGGCCCTGCAATGCCCCGCGACCAAGGCGGTACTGAGTTCGGTGCGCTCCCCGATGACCCCGCACCGGTTCGTTTCCAACTTTGTCAACTCCTACGAATTCACCCAATACCGGATCGACCGGGTCCCGCTTTACGAGCTCGCCAGGTGCGGCCTAGACGTCCCCGACGCGGGCCCGCCGGCCCCGCGCGAGTAGGGCGCGCGAGGTTAAATTTCGCCAAATCTCCAAACGATCACGGCCGCGAGCGGCCGGTCCAGGCCACCAACCCGCACAGCAACATCGCAATTGACTTCTCACCAGCACCGCAGCCGCCAGCAGGCACGTCCGACGACGTGATGCCGAGGCGCCGTTTGCGGCCGGAAAATCACTGTGAACCGTCGCGGGATCACGGTTTATCTGAGCTGCTCGATGAGAAGGCTTGCCCCATCTTGTGATTGACTACACGGGCACTGCTGCGCCCAGCGCATGCAGTTGGACGTAATCGAGATGCTCCCGGACGTGGGGATGCGCCGACTCGCGGATGCACCGAAAGGATAGGAAGCAAGGATGAGGCTTGTTGACAGGTTTCGCGGCGCCGTGGCGGTTTTGCCGCGCCGACTCCTGGTTGGGGCCGCTACCGCGGCTCTGCTGTCGGGTCTGATTAGCGCCGTGGGGGGCGCGGCAACGGCCGGGGCGTTCTCACGCCCGGGCCTGCCGGTGGAGTACCTGCAGGTTCCGTCTGCGGCGATGGGCCGCAACATCAAGATCCAGTTCCAGAGCGGCGGCGCCAACGCGCCTGCGCTGTACCTGCTCGACGGTATGCGCGCCCAGGAGGACTACAACGGCTGGGACATCAACACCCCGGCGTTCGAGTGGTACAACCAGTCGGGCATTGCCGTCGTCATGCCGGTCGGCGGCCAGTCCAGCTTCTACTCCGACTGGTACAAGCAGGCCTGCGGCAAGGCCGGCTGCACCACCTATAAGTGGGAGACCTTCCTGACCAGTGAGTTGCCGGCTTACCTGCAGAGCAACAAGCAGGTCAAGCCAACGGGCAGCGCGGCCGTCGGCCTGTCGATGGCCGGGTCGTCGGCGCTGATTCTGGCGGCCTACCACCCCGACCAGTTCGTCTACGCCGGCTCGCTGTCGGCGCTGCTGGACCCGTCCCAGGGCATGGGCCCGACGCTGATCGGCCTCGCCATGGGTGACGCCGGCGGTTACAAGACCGCGGACATGTGGGGCCCGACGGGTGACGGGGGCGCATGGCAGCGCAACGACCCGTCGCTGCAGGTTGCCAAGCTGGTGGCCAACAACACCCGGATCTGGGTGTACTGCGGTAACGGCAAGCCGTCCGACCTGGGCGGCGACAACCTGCCCGCGAAGTTCCTCGAGGGCTTCGTTCGCGACAGCAACCTGAAGTTCCAGACTGCCTACAACGGCGCCGGCGGCCACAACGCGGTATGGAACTTCGACGCCAACGGCACGCACAGCTGGGAATACTGGGGTGCGCAGCTGAACGCCATGAAGGGTGACCTGCAGTCGACGCTGGGCGCCACGCCGGGCGCCGGTCCGGCTACGGCCGCCGCTGCCAGCACCGGCAGCGGTACCTAGGCGAATAAGAACGCAACACCGACAGCGGCGGCCATCCTTTGGGGTGGCCGCCGCTGTCGGTTGCTCCAGGCCGCTCCGGGTGTGGCCTATTTCACTACCCTGCGGATCGGCTGTGTCGCGGCGCTGGATACTGTGCTCACAGCGATAGGCGATGCACGACGGAGGGTGAGACATGACGCGGGTACAGAGTCTGTCAACGCTGCTGCGGGTGTTCTGCGTTGCCGCGCTATCGGTTGGTGTGGCCTTGGTGTCAGGGATATCGGCGACGGCGGGAATCACCGGCAAAGCCAGGGCGGCGGGTGTCGAAACCCTGATGGTGCCGTCGGGAGCGATGGGCCGGGACATCCCGGTGGCGTTCCTGGCCGGCGGACCACACGCGGTCTATCTGCTGTACGCCTTCGACGCCGGCCCGGACGTCAGCAATTGGGTCACTGCGGGCAACGCGATGAACACGCTCGCCGGCAAGGGTATTTCCGTCGCGGCGCCCGCCGGTGGCGCATACAGCATGTACACCAACTGGGAGCAGGACGGCAGCAAGCAGTGGGACACCTTCCTGTCCAGTGAGCTGCCTAGTTGGCTGGCCGCCAACAAAGGCCTGGCACCCGGCGGCCATGCCGTGGTGGGGGCTTCTCAGGGTGGCTACGCCGCGATGGCCCTGGCCGCCTTCCACCCCGACCGCTTCGGCTTCGCCGGCTCGCTGTCCGGGTTCCTGTATCCGTCCAGCACCAACTACAACGGCGCGATCCTGGCCGGCTTGCAGCAATTCGGCGGCATCGACGGCAATGGCATGTGGGGAGCCCCGCAGCTGGGCCGGTGGAAGTGGCACGACCCGTGGGTGCACGCCTCGCTGCTGGCGCAGAACAACACCCGGGTCTGGGTGTTCAGCCCGACTAGCATGGACGCCAGCGACCCCGCCGCCATGATCGGCGAAGCCGGCGCGGCGATGGGCAGCGCCCGGGAGTTCTACCAGCAGTACCGCAGCGTGGGCGGGCACAACGGCCACTTCGACCTCCCGGGCGGCGGCGACAACGGCTGGGGCGCGTGGTCGGGCCAGCTCGGTGCCATGTCGGGCGACATCGTCGGAGCCATTCGCTAGGTCGGGCGGTCCCGGTACCGTGTAAAGAGCGCAGCAGAGGTCTGGCCGGCCACCGCGCGTACCCAGGCTTTCCGAGCCCTTCCGACTCTGCTGGCAGGAGAACATGGCCAAGAACGCCCGCGCTAAGCGCCACCGAATCCTGGCCTGGACTGCGGCCTGCACTATGGCCGTCGTCGTGGGGCTGGTCATTGTGGCCGTGGTGATCATGCTGCGGAGCAAAGAATCTACGCCCGGCGCGGTGCCGCCTGGCGTGTTGCCTCCGGGTGCTACCACGACTCACCCGCACAAAGCCCGCCCGGCCTCGCAGGACGCGTCCTGCCCCGACGTGCAGTTGATCAACGTTCCCGGTACCTGGGAGTCCTCTCCGCAGGACGACCCGCTTAACCCGGTGCAATTTCCGAACGGGTTGCTGCACAACGTGATTGCGTCGATCGGCCAGGCGTTTCCTTCGTCCCGGGTGCAGCCGTACACCGTCCCCTACACGGCGCAGTTCAACAATCCGGTGGGCGGCGTCAAACAGATGTCCTATGACGACAGCAGGGCGGAAGGCACCAAAGCGACGGTCCAAGCGATGACCGACATGACCAACAAATGCCCGCTGACCAGCTACGTGCTGATCGGCTTTTCGCAAGGCGCGGTGATCGTCGGCGACATCGCCAGTGAAATCGGCGACGGCCGGGGTCCGGTGGATGACGACCTGGTACTCGGTGTGACGCTGATCGCCGACGGCCGCCGCCAGCAAGGGGTAGGCAAGGAGATCGGGCCCAACCCGCCGGGAGAAGGTGCCGAGATAACCCTGCACGAGGTGCCGATCCTGGCCGGGATGGGGTTGACCATGACTGGTCCCCGGCCGGGTGGTTTCGGCTCGCTCGACGGGAGGGCCAACGAGATCTGCGCTCCGGGCGACCTCATCTGCGCCGCCCCGGAGGACGCGTTCAGTGTCGCTAACCTTTCGAATACGCTGAACACGCTGGCCGGCGGCGCAGGCCAACCCGTCCATGCGTTATATGGGACCACCCAGTTCTGGAACTTGGACGGGGCGCCGGCGACCGATTGGACGCTGAACTGGGCGCATGCGCAGATTGACGACGCGCCACATCCCAAACATGGTTGACATGGCTGTGTGGTGGTCTGTCCTGAGAGCGATCGGCGGTACCTTGTGATTTGGTCTGCCGCGCGGCGCGCCTTAACATTAAGAGAAAATTAAGAGCAGTAAGAGGCTTGTGGTTGACCCGATCGGGTCAAAGCCGGGTTGCACCGGCGCTGACCGTGCGCATGCGGGCGCGGGGCGCGGGCCGTCGGCAGTAGCCGGCATATAGGTGTGTGACAGGAGAGAACGGCATGGCGTACCACAACCCCTTCATCGTGGACGGGAAGATCAAGTTCCCGCCGAATACGAACCTGGTTCGTCACGTTGAGAAATGGGCCAAGGTTCGTGGCGACAAGCTGGCCTACCGATTCCTGGACTTTTCCACCGAACGTGACGGCATCGAACGCGACATCCTCTGGTCAGATTTCAGTGCCCGGAACCGCGCCGTCGGTGCTCGTCTGCAGCAAGTCACCCAGCCGGGCGACCGGATCGCGATCTTATGCCCGCAGAACCTCGACTACCTCATTTCCTTCTTCGGTGCGCTGTACTCCGGCCGGATCGCGGTTCCGCTGTTCGACCCGGCCGAGCCGGGTCACGTCGGCCGGTTGCACGCGGTGCTGGATGACTGCACCCCGTCGACGATTCTGACCACCACGGACGCCGCTGAGGGCGTCCGCAAGTTCATCCGTGCCCGTTCCGCCAAGGAACGGCCACGCGTGATCGCCGTTGATGCGGTGCCTACCGAGGTCGCCTCCACCTGGCAGGAGCCGGAGGCCGACGAGCGCTCCACCGCCTACCTGCAGTACACCTCGGGCTCCACCCGCACGCCAACGGGCGTGATGATCAGCCATCTCAACCTGCCCACCAATGTGCTGCAGGTGCTGAATTCGCTGGAGGGAACCGAAGGTGACCGCGGCTGCATGTGGTTGCCGTTCTTCCACGACATGGGCCTGATCACGGCGTTGCTCGCGCCGGTGCTCGGCCAGAGCTTCACCTTTATGACGCCCGCCGCGTTCGTGCGCCGGCCCGGCCGCTGGATCCGCGAACTCGCCCGCAAGCCAGGGGAGACCGGCGGCGTCTTTTCGGCCGCGCCGAACTTCGCGTTCGAGCATGCTGCCGTGCGCGGCCTGCCCCGCGACGACGAGCCGCCCCTGGACCTGAGCAACGTCAAGGGAATCCTCAACGGCAGCGAGCCGGTTTCGCCGGCGTCGATGCGCAAGTTCTACGAAGCGTTTGCGCCTTACGGACTGAAGGAGACCGCCATCAAGCCGTCGTACGGGCTGGCTGAGGCGACCCTGTTCGTTTCGACCACGCCGAAGGACGAGAAGCCACGGATCATCCACGTAGACCGGGACGCGCTGAACAAAGGCAGCTTTGTCAAGGTGGCCGCCGACGCGCCGAACGCCGTCGCGCAGGTTTCCGCGGGCAAGGTCGGCGTCGACGAGTGGGCCGCCATCGTGGATACCGACTCGGCCAGCGAGCTGGCGGATGGGCAGATCGGCGAGATCTGGTTGCACGGCAACAACCTGGGCGGCGGCTATTGGGGCAAGGAAGAAGAGTCCGCTCAGACTTTCCGGAACATCCTCAAGTCGCGTATCCAGGAGTCGCACGCCGAGGGCGCCTCGGACGACGGGTTGTGGGTGCGTACCGGCGACTATGGCACCTACTACGACGCCCACCTTTACATAGCGGGCCGGATCAAGGACCTTGTCATCATCGACGGCCGCAACCACTACCCGCAGGACTTGGAGTCCACGGCGCAGGAATCGACCAAGGCACTGCGGATCGGTTATGTGGCCGCCTTCTCCGTCCCCGCCAACCAGTTGCCGCAGGCGGTTTTCAACAATCCGCACGCCGGACTGAAGTTCGATTCCGAGGACACTTCCGAGCAGCTGGTCATCGTCGGCGAGCGGGCCGCCGGCTCCCACAAGCTGGACTACGAGCCCATCGCCGACGACATCCGGGGGGGCATCGCCGTCGGGCACGGGGTGACCGTGCGCGACGTGCTGCTGGTGTCGGCCGGAACGATTCCTCGTACCTCCAGCGGCAAGATCGGCCGCCGCGCGTGCCGCGCGGCTTACCTCGACGGCAGTCTGCGCAGCGGCGTCGGTTCCCCGACGGCGTTCGCCAGCGAATCGAACTGAGCAGGGTAACCATGACAGAAAACATTCCGGAGAATTCAGCCCACCCCGAGCCCGACGAATTGGGCGCGCCCGCCAATAAGAGCGAGTTGACGGTCCCCGAGATGCGGCAGTGGCTGCGCAACTGGGTGGGCAAAGCCGTAGGGCAGTCACCTGATGCGATCGACGAGTCCGTGCCGATGGTGGAGCTGGGCTTGTCGTCGCGCGATGCCGTGGCAATGGCCGCCGACATCGAGGACCTGACCGGCGTCACGCTCTCGGTTGCGGTGGCATTCCAGCATCCGACCATTGAAGCGCTGGCGACCCGCATCGTCGAGGGCGAGCCCGAAAGAGCCGACGACGGCGTCGACACAGTCGACTGGTCGCGCAACGGCCCGGCCGAGCGCGTCGACATCGCGATCGTGGGCTTGGCCACCCGGCTGCCCGGCGACATGAACAGCCCCGAGGAGACGTGGCAGGCGCTGCTGGAAGGCCGCGACGCGATCACCGACCTGCCCGAAGGCCGCTGGTCGGAATTCCTTGAAGACCCGCGGCTGGCCCAGCGAATCGCGCAGGCCCGCACCCGCGGTGGCTATTTGAAGGACATCAAGGGCTTCGACTCGGAGTTCTTCGCGGTAGCGAAGACCGAAGCCGACAACATCGACCCGCAGCAGCGGATGGCGCTCGAGTTGACCTGGGAGGCACTCGAGTACGCCCGCATCCCGGCATCGAGCCTGCGCGGTCAGGCCGTCGGCGTGTTCGTCGGCAGCTCGACGAACGACTACCAGTTCTTGGCCGTCTCCGACCCGACGACCGCACACCCCTACGCGATTACCGGCACCAGCAGCTCCATCATCGCCAACCGGGTGTCGTACTTCTTCGACTTCCGCGGGCCCTCGGTCACCGTCGATACTGCGTGCTCGAGTTCGCTGGTCGCAATGCACCAGGGTGTGCAGGCGCTGCGCAACCGCGAAGCCGACGTCGTTGTCGCCGGCGGCGTCAACGCGCTGCTCACCCCGGCGGGGACGCTCGGTTTCGACGAGATCGGCGCGGTGCTGTCACCGGACGGCCGGATCAAGTCGTTCTCCGCGGACGCCGACGGCTACACCCGCTCCGAGGGCGCCGGCATGCTGGTGCTCAAGCGGGTCGATGACGCGCGCCGCGACGGCGACCAGATCCTGGCGGTTATCGCCGGCAGCGCGGTCAACCACGACGGCAGGTCCAACGGCCTGATCGCGCCCAACCAGGACGCGCAGGCTGAGGTGCTGCGCCGGGCCTACAAGGACGCCGGCATCGATCCGCGCAACGTCGACTACGTCGAGGCGCACGGTACCGGGACGGTCCTGGGTGACCCGATCGAGGCCGAGGCGCTGGGCCGCGTAATCGGCAGGGGTCGTCCCGCCGATCGGCCAGTGCTCCTGGGCGCGGTGAAAACCAATATCGGGCACCTGGAGTCGGCCGCCGGTGCGGCAAGCATGGCGAAGGTCGTGCTGGCGCTGCAGCACGACAAGCTGCCGCCATCGATCAACTTCGCCGGACCCAGCCCGTATATCGACTTCGACGCCTTGCACTTGAAGGTGATCGACACGGCTACCGACTGGCCCCGCTACGGCGGCTACGCGCTGGCCGGGGTGTCGAGCTTCGGTTTTGGTGGCGCCAACGCGCACCTGGTGGTTCGCGAGGTCCTGCCGCGCGACCTGGGTGAGCGCGAGCCGGAACCGGAAGCTCAGACACCCATCGAAACTGGACAGGCAACTGGACAGGCAACTGGACTGGTTGAGGCGTCCGCCCCCGAAGCGCACTCGCTGCGCTTCGACGAATACGGCGAGATCATCGGCGACGCGCCCGCAGGTGCGGAGCCGGAGTACGAGCTGCCGGGTGTCACCGAGGAAGCGCTGCGGCTAAAGGAGATTGCCCTCGAAGAGCTTGCGGCGGAAGACGTTAGCCCGCCGCTCATCCCGCTCGCGGTGTCGGCGTTCTTGACGTCCCGTAAGAAAGCCGCAGCCGCCGAGCTGGCTGATTGGATGGAAAGCCCCGAAGGGCAGGCATCGTCGCTGGAATCGATCGGGCGGTCGCTGTCGCGTCGCAACCACGGCCGGTCCCGCGCGGTGGTGCTGGCTCACGACCACGAGGAAGCCATCAAGGGCCTGCGCGCGGTCGCCGAGGGCAAGCAGCGGCCGAATGTGTTCAGCGTTGACGGCCCGGTATCCAACGGCCCGGTGTGGGTGCTGGCCGGGTTCGGTGCGCAGCATCGCAAGATGGGAAAGAGCCTCTACCTGCGCGACGAGGTTTTCGCCGAGTGGATCGAGAAGGTCGACGCCCTGGTCCAGGACGAGCTGGACTACTCAGTGCTCGAACTGATCCTGGACGACTCGCAGGACTACGGCATCGAAACCACCCAGGTCACCATCTTCGCGATCCAGATCGCGCTCGGTGAGCTGCTCAAGCATCACGGCGCCAAGCCCGCCGCGGTCGTCGGCCAGTCGCTGGGCGAGGCCGCGTCGGCCTACTTCGCCGGGGGTCTGTCGCTGCAGGACGCCACCAGGGCGATCTGCTCTCGTTCGCACTTGATGGGCGAGGGCGAGGCGATGCTGTTCGGCGAGTACATCCGGCTGATGGCGCTGGTGGAGTACTCCGCCGACGAAATCAAAACGGTGTTCTCCGAGTTCCCCGACCTCGAAGTGTGCGTCTACGCCGCACCCACCCAGACCGTCATCGGCGGCCCGCCCGACCAGGTGGACGCGATCATCGCCCGCGCGGAATCCGAGGGCAAGTTCGCCCGCAAGTTCCAGACCAAGGGTGCAAGCCACACCCAGCAGATGGATCCGCTGCTCGGCGAGCTCACCGCGGAACTGCAGGGCATCAAGCCGATGAGCCCGACGGCCGGCATCTACTCGACTGTGCACGAGGGCAGCTACGTCAAGCCCGGCAGCGACCCGATCCACGACGTCGAGTACTGGAAGAAAGGCCTGCGGCACAGCGTCTACTTCACCCACGGCATCCGCAACGCCGTCGACAGCGGGCACACCACCTTCCTGGAGCTGGCGCCCAACCCGGTGGCGCTGATGCAAGTGGGGCTGACGACGGCGGACGCCGGTCTGCATGACGCTCAGCTGATCCCGACGCTGGCCCGCAAGCAGGACGAGGTCGAGTCGTTGGTCTCGACCATGGCGCAGCTCTACGTCTTCGGCCACGACCTGGACGTTCGAACTCTGTTCACGCGCGCCTCAGGGGCCCCTGGATCAGAAGATTTTGCCAACATCCCGCCGACCCGGTTCAAGCGCAAAGAGCACTGGCTGGATGCCCACTTCTCCGGCGATGGCTCGGTACTCCCGCCCGGTGCCCACGTCGCGCTGCCGGATGGCCGCCACGTCTGGGAATACGCGCCACGGGATCAGACCGACCTCGCTGCTCTGGTGCGAGCCGCCGCGGCGGCTGTCCTTCCGGACGCCACGCTGACGGCCGCCGAGCAGCGCGCGGTTCCCGGTCTGGGCGCCCGGCTGGTGACGACGTTGACCCGCCACCCCGGCGGTGCTTCGGTTCAGGTGCACGCCCGGATCGACGATTCCTTCACGCTGGTCTACGACGCGCTGGTGGCGCGGGGCGGTTCGGAAGCGGTGCTGCCGCCCGCTATCGCTCTAGTTGGCGCTGGAACCGCGATCGCGGCCGCATCCGTCGTCGGCGCGCCGACTCAGGACCCCGGCCAGACTCCGGGGACCGCGGCGATCGGCGGCGGCGACGATCCCTCGTCCGAAACGCTGGGCGACAGTCTGACCACTCGTTACATGCCGGCTGGATTTACCAAATGGTCGCCGGACTCGGGTGAGACCATCGCCCAGCGACTGGGCACGATCGTCGCGGCGGCGATGGGCTACGAGCCCGAGGACCTGCCGTGGGAGGTGCCGCTGATCGAGCTGGGCCTGGACTCGCTGATGGCGGTGCGGATCAAGAATCGCGTCGAGTACGACTTCGGCCTGCCACCAATTCAGTTGCAGGCCGTGCGCGACGCCAATCTCTACAACGTGGAGAAGCTGATCGAGTACGCGCTCGAGCATCGCGACGAGGTGGAGCAGCTGCACGATTACCAGCGGGATCAGACGGCTTCCGAAATGGCCGCTGAAATCGCCCGGGCGCAGACCGAGCTGCCGCGACCGGCCTCACCACCCGCCTCAGCCGTGCCGATCCCGCCGCCGCCGACTGACCCTGCCGGCCCGTCACGTCCCACCGCGAGCGGTGCCAATCCGAATCAGGCTGCCCCGGCGGAGGCGCTCAACCAGGAAGCGGTCGCCACGGCGCTCAATTCCGATGTACCGCCGCGCGATGCTTCTGAGCGGGTCACCTTCGCCACCTGGGCGATCGTCACCGGCACGTCCCCGGGCGGCATTTTCAACCCGTTGCCCAAGCTGGACGATGACGCGGCCGCCAAGATGGCGCAGCGGCTCTCCGAGCGCGCCGAAGGTCCGATCACCGTTGAGGACGTGCTGACGTCGGAGAACGTCGAGGCGCTGGCCGACAAGGTCCGCACCTACCTGGAGGCCGGGCAGATCGACGGGTTCGTTCGCACCCTGCGCGCGCGCCCTGAAACCGATTCCAAAGTCCCGGTGTTCGTATTCCACCCGGCCGGTGGTTCGACGGTGGTGTACGAACCGTTGCTCAGCCGGCTGCCGGCGGACACCCCGATGTACGGCTTCGAGCGCGTCGAAGGCTCGATCGAAGAGCGCGCGGCGCAATACGTTCCGAAGTTGATCGAGCTGCAGGGTGACGGGCCGTACATCCTGGCCGGCTGGTCGCTGGGCGGCGTGCTGGCCTACGCGTGCGCGATCGGGCTGAAGAAATTGGGTCACGACGTCAGGTTCGTCGGGCTGATCGATGCGGTACGTGCGGGCGAGGAGATCCCGAGGACCAAGGAAGAGATCCGCAAACGCTGGGACCGCTACGCCCGGTTCGCCGAGAAGACCTTCAACGTCACCATTCCGGCGATCCCTTACGAACAGCTCGAGGAGCTGGACGACGAGGGCCAGATCCGGTTTGTCCTGGACGCCGTCAGAGAGAGCGGCGTGCAGATCCCGGGCGGGATCATCGAGCACCAGCGCACGTCGTATCTGGACAACCGGGCAATCGACAACGCCGACATCCAGCCATTCGACGGGCACGTCACCCTCTACATGGCCGATCGCTACCATGACGACGCGATCATGTTCGAGCCGCGGTATGCCGTTCGCAAGCCGGACGGCGGCTGGGGTGAGTATGTATCCGACCTAGAGGTCGTGAGAATCGGCGGCGAGCACATCCAGGCCATCGACGAGCCGATCATCGCCAAGGTCGGTGCGCACATGAGCCAGGCATTGGACAAGATCGAAGCCGAGATCGAGGACAAGGTAGGCAAGTAGTGACGGGTACCGCACAACCTCCCGCCCTGCATACGACGGCCGACAAGCTGGCTGAGCTACACGCTCGCCTCGAGTTGGCCAAAGAGCCCGGCGGCGAGAAAGCCGCTGCCAAGCGTGACAAGAAGGGCATCCCGAGCGCCCGCGCGCGGGTGCACGCGCTGGTTGATCCGGGCACCTTCCTGGAAATCGGCGCGCTCGCCAAGACCCCCAACGACCCCAACGCGCTGTACGGCGACGGGGTTGTCACCGGCCACGCGATGATCGACGGCCGGCCGGTGGGGGTGTTCTCCCACGACCAGACGGTGTTCCAGGGCACGGTCGGCGAGATGTTCGGCCGCAAGGTGGCCCGGCTGATGGAGTGGTGCGCGATGGTCGGCTGCCCGATCATCGGCATCCAGGACTCGGGCGGCGCCCGGATTCAGGACGCGGTCACCTCGCTGGCCTGGTATGCAGAGCTGGGCCGCCGTCACGAGGCGCTGTCCGGGCTGGTGCCGCAGATATCCCTCATTTTCGGCAAATGCGCTGGGGGAGCTGTGTATTCGCCGATTCAGGACGATCTGCTGGTCTCCGTGCGCGACCAGGGCTACTTCTTCGTCACGGGGCCGGACGTGATCCGGGAAGTCACCGGCGAAGACGTCAGCCTCGACGAGCTGGGCGGTTCCGACGCTCAGGCCCGCTACGGCAATATCCACCAGGTCGTGGACTCCGAAGCCGAGGCGTTCCAGTACGTGCGCGATTTCCTGTCGTTCCTGCCGTCGAATTGTTTCGACAAACCGCCGATCGTCAACCCCGGGCTGGAGCCGGAGATCACCCCGACCGACTTGGAGCTCGACTCGATCGTGCCGGACTCCGACAATGCGGCGTACGACATGCACGAAATCCTGCTGCGGATCTTCGACGACGGCGACTTCCTCGACGTCGCCGCGCAGGCCGGCCCGGCCATCATCACCGGGTTCGCCCGGGTCGACGGACGCCCGGTCGGCGTGGTCGCCAACCAGCCCATGCACCTGGCGGGGTCGATCGACAACGAAGCGTCCGACAAGGCGGCACGGTTCATCCGGTTCTGCGATGCGTTCGAAATCCCGCTGATTTTCGTGGTGGACACACCGGGATTCTTGCCGGGAGCCGAGCAGGAGAAGAACGGCATCATCAAACGCGGCGGCCGGTTCTTGTACGCGGTGGTCGAAGCCGACGTGCCGAAGATGACAATCACCATCCGTAAGTCCTATGGCGGCGCGTACGCGGTGATGGGCTCGCGGCAGCTCACCGCCGATTTCAACTTCGCCTGGCCCACCGCGCGCATCGCGGTGATCGGCGCCGAGGGCGCCGCGCAGCTGCTGATGAAGCGGTTCCCCGATCCGACGACGCCCGAGGCGCAGCAGATCAAGAAAGACTTCATCGAGGGCTACAACCTCAACATGGCGATCCCGTGGACCGCGGCCGAGCGGGGATTCATCGACTCGGTCATCGACCCGCACCAGACCCGGTTACTAATCCGTAAGTCGCTACACCTGTTGCGGGACAAGCAATTATGGTTCCGCGTCGGCCGCAAGCACGGGCTCATCCCGGTCTAGATCTACGGCTTGATCCGAATCTCGCCGGGTGACCATAGCCCGCTGCGGGTCGCGGTACCCAAGTCCAGTTGCGCCGGACGCGCGTCCACCAGGGTCTCGAACTTGCGCAGTGAACCCCAGTCGCGGCCCCAGTCGTGGGACAGGTAGGTCGACATGACATGGGCCCGCAGCAGCAAGTCGGTGATGCCCAGCAGGCCGCCGTTGACGCCGTCCTCCCAGGTGTCGGTGTCTTGCTTCTTGGCGTTGTAGTCCGGCGTGATGCGGTATTTGGGGATCTCGGTGACGCCGTTGACGTGCAACATCGGCTGTTGGCACGGGAATGCCAGCCCGACCGCCCAGTCCAGCAGCACCGGCTGTGACGAACCGAGGTACTCCTGCACGGAACGCAGCTCCGGCACCCGCGGTGGGGTCACGGCAATCCACGCCTCCGGAGTCAGGGACAGGTCCTCGGCCACCACCCGGACCGCAACCGCATCGGCGGGCATCTGGGACCGGGCGAAGCGCAGATTGCGCCACACCTTCGGCTGCTCTCCGTAAAGGTCATAGGGCACCAGCCGCCCGGCCGGCACCAAATCGCCGCCGGGACCAGGCTTGGCGTATTCCAGCACGACGGTCTGCCCGCTGGTGTGCCCGTGCAGCACGCTGTTCCCGGTGATCTCGCCCGCGGCGGTCACCACGACGAGTGGGTGGCCGGCGTCCGGCTTCGGCAGCTGGTACCACGCCGATGCCAGCCTGCTCTGCTGTTGCGGGCCGGTGGTGTAGCTGCCGGCCAGCGGAACCTGGTCGGGCTTGAGGCCGTAGGGCAGCGGCACCAGCGAACCGTTGATGCCCGGCGTCTCCAGTTTGGTCGGGGCGTCCCAGTCATAGTCGGTGCCCGGCTGCGGCACCGACGTCTCCTTCACCGATTCGGCGAGGGTGCGTTCCGGGACGCCGTTGGGGCTGAACCCGGTGGAATTGACGCCGCCCAGCGGGCCCAACGGGCCGTAATCGCCGGGCAGGGGTGTCATGAATCCGGCGTTGCTGTCCGGCTCGACGAGCAGGTCGTCGGCCAGCCCGCAGCCGCCGGCGAACTCCCGCAGGTTAGCCCAGCCGTTGGAGTAGGTGGGGTATTGACGCACGATCCCGGCCGCCATGGATGCGATGAACACCAGCGCCATGAATCCGGCCGCTAGAGGGATAGGCGCTTGGAAAGGACGGGTCACCGCCCGCGCCAGCCGGCCATCCCCGTGGTCCCGTGAAGCGAAGTGCAAGCCGATCGCGCAGAGGGCGGCGATGGCGAACAGGACGAAAAAGACTGTGCTGACGCTGATGCCGGCGAATCTGGGGATGACGTTGTTGAACGGCACTCCGTAGCTCGAGACGTACCACCAGCCGTTCGTGGTGGCGAAGCACAGCGCCAGGACGAACAGCACGGCCGCCAGGAACGTCATCCGGTTACGTGACCAGCGCAGTATCGCCGGTGACACCAGTACCGTCGTGAGCGCGGCCATCGCCGCTCCGACCGCGGCGAACAACCCGAAGTGGTGCACCCACTTGGTGGGCGTGAACATCAGGAAGAACATGGTCCCGAAGATGACACCCATCAGCCGCCAGGCCGGCCCGCGGGCCACGCCGGGAATTCGCTTGCGCCGCAACATGATGAACACCGCGGTGAACAGACACAGCGCGGTGATCAGGAAGCCGAACCGGCGGGAGAGCGAGCCGTCGACGGTGGGCAGGATCAGGTAGTAGTAGCGCAGGTTCTCGGTGTACCACGCCTGACTCGGGCCGATCGCGGTGCGGATTCTGGTGGCTTCCAGCACCGTTGACAGTGTCTGGTCGGCGAACACCACGGTGAGGATCACGGTCGCGGCGGCCAGGATCGGCGCCACCAGCGGCCAGGTGCCCACCAATCGATGACGCCGCACCAGGATTCGCAGGACTGGGCGGCCGCCGGCGATCAATGCGGCCACCGCGATCAGGCCGGTGGGCTGGACACCCAGGGTGAATGCCGCGGTCACCACCGCCAGCGCCGCCGGTGTCAGCCGAGAGGCGCATATGGCGCGCTCGATCAGCACGTAGGTGATCAGCGAACCGAGCGCGATGATGGGTTCGGGGCGTAGGCCGTTGTCGAACGGCATCCACGCCGTCAGCAGGACCATGCCGGCCGCCCAGTTGGCGGCCTTGCTTGCCGTCACCGCCGGCCCCAGCCGGGGCAGCACCTCACGCGACAACAGCAGCCAGCACAGCACTCCGGCGATCAAGTCCGGCAACCGAATCCACAGGCTGGCATCGCTGACGTGGGTCATCACCGCCAGCAGGTTGTAGTACCAGCCGAAAGGATCCTCGGGGCTGCCGAACCAGCGGAAGTAGTTGGACATGTAGCCGGCACGGTCGGCGACCCGAGCCATGCCCAGGATGTAGCCATCGTCGGAGGAGTTCGCTCCGATCACGTGCCACAGCAGAAAGCCGAATATCACGGTGGCGTCGGCCAGGGTGAACTTGCGCCAGCGGGTCGGAATCAACCGGTGCATCCGCCGGCCGTCCAACTGGTCCAGGCGCCACAGCGCGACCAGCGCGACGATGGTGGACACGACCGCCAGCACCATCGCAATCAGTTTCAGTGTCGTTGGGGTAGTGGAGAACCGGGTGTCGATGGTCGCCGAAAGCCGCAGTCCGGCCGGCGCCGGACCGGTCAGATCGGTGAACACCCCGACGATCTGTGGACGCAGGTTGGGATCGGAAAATCCCCCGCGCACGGGCTTGCCCGCCGGGTCGGTCAACCCGACGAAGGTGGCGAAGGCACCGGCCTTTGTGGAGGTTATTTCGATGCGCTGGCATTGCGGGGAAGAAACTTGATCTCGAGGCGCGCTGGCGAGCACCACATTGCGGTCGGTCACCACGACGCGTTGGCTGCTGGCCAGGACGAACAACGCGTTCAGCGCGGCGTCCTTGCCCTTCTTGGGTGCCGTACTCAGCACCACCCCGCCCTCGGGTGGCAGTGCGTGCACCACAGAGCACGGCACGGTTGCCGTCACATCGACCGGCGTCAGCGAGATCAATGGCGCTGTCAGGCTGCTCAATTGGTCGTTCTGCGGCCAGTTCAGCGTCGCGGTGGTCTGCACGACGGGCAGCAGCGGCGTCGCGACCGACAACGCGAAACCGATCAGCCCGGCGATCGTCGCGACCCAGCGGGTGACCCGCACGTTACTAGTTGGGGGGCTCATGGGAGGGCCCGAATCGGTCCCTGCCGGGTCCAGCCGGGCACGGTGATCACACCCTGTTCGATATCGGCAACCGGTGCATCGCCGGCCGGCACCAACGGGTAGTACTCCTCGACCGATCCCCAGTCGCGATACCAGTCACCCCGCAGGTACGTCGAGATCGTCGAGGTACGCAGCATCGCCTGAGTGAACAGGAACGGACCGCCGGCCTCGCTCGCCTGCCACCCGTTCGACGACGCCGCCGTCTGTTTATGGTCGGGCAGGATCCGGTATTGCGGAAGTTCGGCAACGCCAAGGTGTTCGGAGAACGGCCGCTGGCAGGGGAAGTTTGCGGCGGTCGCGATGTCCATCAGCACCGGCGTCCGTGAACCCATCAGCTGCTGCAGGGTCTGCAGCACCGGGACCCGCGGCGGCGTGAACGCGAACCATTGCTCGGAACTCAGGTTCGGGTCGTACGCGACGATGCGTGCCACATTGGCCTCGGGGGGCGCCCAGGTTAGCGGGAATCGCAGATTGCGCCACGCCGGCTCCGGCCCGATGTCGATCGGAGTCACCTCCGCGAGCGGCTGGGTGGTGCCGTCGGGGCGAGCGACGCCCCACTGCAACTTCAGCGACTGTCCGTAGGTAAAGGTGCCATCCTCTTTGTACGACCAGATAGCACCGGCGGCGGAGACCACCACGAGCGGCCGATCGCCGCTGCGTGGCGGCAGCTGATACCAGGCCGACGTTGCGGTAGCGGCCAGCGAGTTCTCGCCGTAGCTGCCGATCACCGGCGTGCGGGCCGGGTCGAGGCCGAAGGGCAGTGCCGCGTGCGACCCGTTCACCCCGCGGGAGCCCTTCCCGCCGGCCGTGCCCGCGGAATCACTCATGGCGGCGTTGGGCTTATTGGGCGACGCGTCGGAATTCACCACCCCCGGCTTGGTCACCACCGGGTACGACCTGAGGTCATCGCCCACCCCGTCGGGCTTGAAGCCGACCGGGTCGATCCCGCCGAGCGGACCGTCTGGGCCAAAGGTCTGTCCCGGCACCGGCTGCAGCAAGCCGGCATTGGGGTCGGGCTCGGTCACCACGTCATCGGCCATCGCGCAGCTGGTGCTGGACAGCCCCGAAGTTACGGCGGCCAGGTTGGATTTGGCGGTGGTGTAGAGCGGGTAGCGGCCGACCGCGCCCTTGGCCAGCGAGCCGACCTCGCCGAGCACCATGATCGCCGCGACCACCAGCAGTGGGGTCGATGCAAGGACGCGGTTGCGCCGGTTGTCCTTGACCTCGGTGTGGCCGGCGTAGTCCATGCGGAAGTGCTGCCAGGCGGCCAGCAGTCCGGTGATGATCGACAGTGTCAGGAACATCGACGTCACCGGATGGCTGGCGATGACGGGTTGGATGTCGAAC
>Ga0182012_10002906_pt1 | contig 18434 bp, 14 predicted proteins | sample 612S2SmetaG_FD_120486 | JGI IMG/M metagenome (GOLD analysis project Ga0182012, IMG submission 120486) | Permafrost microbial communities from Stordalen Mire, Sweden - 612S2S metaG | ecosystem: Environmental > Terrestrial > Soil > Wetlands > Permafrost | place: Sweden: Stordalen | collected...
CACATCACCCAGGTCTGCGTTCATCCCCGCTACCGCCGCCGTGGCCTGGCCCGCATGTTGCTCTCTGTGGCTGCCTTCCACTTCATGCGCCAGGGAGTCAGCGAAATCTCCTTAACCGTCACCGAGTCCAACACGCAGGCAATCGACCTCTACCGCGACGAAGGTTATGTGAGCGCACACGCCTTCGATGCCGCCGTCTGGCAGCGGGAGGGCGCGAACAGGGAATAGCGAACAGGGAATAGGGGACAGGGCGCGGCGGCCGTTCTTATATAGCTCTTTATTCATATCTGTCATCCTGAGCGAAGCCGAAGGACCTGCGTCTCTACAGTCGTTGAAAGGTATCCCTGATAAGGCCCCCAACCCAACCTAGCGGTACGACTCGTCCCGGTGAATCACGAACTCCGGATAAGCGCCGCCGCCCAACTCGTGCAGGTCCATGCCGATGCGCTCGCCGTCCGCGTCCACGCGGAAAGGAACGAAGCGGTTCAGCACCCAGAACAAGAGATAAACCAGCGGCAGAATGACGCCGAACAGGGCCCCGATGCCGACCAGTTGGGCAATGAGTTGACCGGTCTGGGGCGCGAAAATCCCTGCGGCAACCAGCCCCAGCAAGCCGCCGGTGGCATGCACCGAGATCGCCCCCGAAGGATCGTCAATGGAGACGGCAAGTTCCAACACCTCAACCAGCAAAGGCGTAGCAATGCCCGCGATGACGCCAATAAAGAGCGCCTGAACCGGGGTGACCAGGGCCGCGCACCCGTTGGAAGCCACTAGTCCCGCGAGCCAGCCGTTGGCGCAAAGGCTTGCGTCCGGTTTGCCGAATCGGATGCGGGTGACGGTAAACGTGGCTGCCAGCGCTCCTGAAGCGGCCAGCAGGGTGCCGAGCGCTGTGCCCGCCAGAGCTGAAAGCGGCGCATGAAGCCAGAGCATTGCGCCGGCTACGTTGAATGCAAGCCACCCGACCAGGGCCAGCAGGCAACCGAACAGGATATAGACGGCATTGTGCCCGGGTAGCGCGGTGGAGAAGCCTTCTTTGGGAAACTTGCCCTTTCGGGAACCTGCGATCCAGACGACGGCAAGGGCGCTCAAGCCGCCGAGGACCTGGATACAAGCCGCGCCTCCTGGGTCGAGAAATCCCGAGCCGAGCGTGAAATTCACTCCAAGCTGCGCCAGCCACCCTCCTGCCCATACCCAATGCACCAGGAGTGGAAAAACAATCGCGGCAAGCACAGCGGTGATCGCGCAACCGGCGGTGAGGCGCAGCCGGTCAGCACCCGAACCCCAGGGAACCAGGGCGGCCAGAGCCACAGCCAGGAATTCAAATAGAAGCGCGAGTTGCGACTGCGCAGTCCAGGAGTCGAGGCCGCCAAGCAGCCACGGACCCGCGCCAAGCCAGTTCCAGGGCTTGCCGGCGAGGTGAAAGGTGTGGCCCGCGCCATCCGCCAAGCCGGTAAAGGTGGCGCCGATAAGGGCAAAAACAATGGCAGCAACTGCAACGATGGCGAGGTTGCCGAGCAGCGCCTGGGCCGCTGAGCGGGAGCGTCCCAGGCCAGTGTTGATGAGGGCTACACCGGCGATGGCCAGCGGAGCGAGCAGCAGCAGAACGAGACAGAGCGCGAATGCAGCTTCCGTAACCCCCGGGACGGCGGGTGCGGGCGCAATGGATGCCAGGAATGGAATCATCAATTGTCCTCTCCACGCGCTTCCATGTGGCCGCGTACCGCGACAACGAGTCCAAGTCCTTCGACGGCAAGGCCACAAAGAACAAAACCCGCCCGCGGGCCTGGAGCGGCAAAAAGCACAACCGCGGCGATGGAGAGAAAGAATCCGGCTGGCAACACCAGCAATCCAGCGTATTTCATGGTCTTTCCTTTTCCTTGCTTGTCGGGCCGGGTTACAAATACCTGGCTGAAGGTAGACCCGCCCTTCGGCTCCATTTCCTGGTTCCGAAGAAAAGAGATCCGCAATGCGGGATGGTTTGGTGCTAGAGAGCAACCGGCTGCAACGCCTTTATGAATTCTAAAGCATTTAATTGTTACCATCTGGTCAAAGAGATCGAATGCGATGCATTTCGGCCTACAAAATCTGTGTGCCCCATCCTTGCTGTCATCCTGAGGGAGCGAAGCGAGTCGAAGGACCTGCGTTTCGTCAACCTCCCGCGATGGGTGGGAGACCACATAGCTCAACCACCCCGTTCTTCCTGAGGCGCTCAATGAAGTCGTTGAAGTTTGAATGGTTGCCAACAATGGATTATGTCTATGCGTCTTGACCGGAATCAAAGGGCCATCCCAGTAATACTCGGCGCCGTCACGCTGGCAGGCGTCGGAGTGCTGTTTGTATGGGACGCTTTTCCTGGCCTGTTTCCGGCCCGGAGCCATGCGTTTCTGGCGGCATTTTCGCTGACCATGATCGCGATTGCGTACCTTGTCTACCAGATCCTGCATCGGCCCGCTCGCGGAGAATTCTTGAAGGCGATCCTGCTGGCGATTGCCTTTCTGTTCTGGGCGGCCAATCAGCTTTGGCCCGATTTGCGCCAGGCGACACTGTTTAACGACATTGCCATTGCGCTTTTTGTCTTGGATGTATTTCTGGTGTTGGTGGGCTGGCCGGCGACATCGCCCGACGGGTCCTTTGCTGGGACCTGCGCCGACTCGCCAACGAAATGCGGTTGCGCCTGTTGCGCGTGCGATCGGTCCACGCAGGTGCGGCGCTGACTGGTTCCGGCAGGCTGGCTGTGGCATCTTGCACGGGCTGATCGGGATTTCAGGGTGGCTGGCGCAAAAGGAACGCGGCATGATATTTTGGGGCCAGTATCCCAGTCTCTGGTACGCAGGACGCCAGGGTCCCGAGAGTGCTTTCCCTTGATTCACAATTGTCACAAGCGGTAATCTTTTCAGTGAATTACAAATCTGTCCCGAAATAAGTTTTTTTGAAAATTTGCGAAAATATCCACGCGCGAAACGTCCGCCGGCTGCTATATTGATTCTTCGGGCTTCTCCGCCTCTCACCCGAAATTTGCCCAAGAATTGATTTTGTACACAACCTATGTGACCGCCAACACACCGGCGCGTCTAGAACGAACAATCAAGCAGGGATAGGATTCATGGCGCAGATATTCGAACGCAGCTCCAATGCTCTGGCTCGCGCGAGTCTGGTGTTGACGGGGCTGATCGTAATCGCTGTGGGGGTGACGCTGGACGGGCTGCAACGCTCGCCCTGGGTGACGCGGCAAGGCCAGCGTCCCGACCAGCCGGTGCCCTTCAGCCACAAGCATCATGTGCAGGGACTCGGGCTTCAGTGCCAGTACTGTCACGTGACTGTGGAGAAGTCGAGCTACGCTGGAATCCCGCCTACGAAGACCTGCATGAACTGCCACGCTCAAATCTGGACCAACGCGCAACTGCTGGAGCCGGTGCGCATGAGCTGGGCCACGGGCCAGTCTCTGGTGTGGACGAAGGTTCACGATCTGCCCGATTTTGTGTATTTCAATCACTCGATTCATGTGAACAAGGGCCTCGGATGCGCGAGCTGTCATGGCCGCGTGGACCAGATGCCGCTGATGTATATGCAAAACACGCTTCAGATGGAGTGGTGTCTGGATTGCCACCGGAATCCGGCCAAGAATATCCGGCCGACCAGCGAGATCTACAACATGGCATGGGAAAAGCCGGCTGAGGACAGGCCGGTGTGGTGCTCGGTTGGCGAGGAAAAGGCTGGGACGCCAACGGCGCAGGCCGTGAATTGCGTAGCAAAGGACCCGATTGGGGCAGGCGCCGAAGTGGCTTCGCTTCAGATGCCATCGCTCGGCGCGCATGGGCTCGCGGGAGATGGGTCGGCTGCTGCGCTGCCGGCCGTGCCGGTTTACAAGAAATTCACCAGCCAGGACGAGCTTGGACATTTTCTGGTGGATCACTACAAGATTCGCACCCCGAAAGAGCTGACTAGCTGCGAGGTCTGCCACCGATGAGCAAAGACAGGAACGGCCAGATCGGCGGAAACGGGATGAACGGAAGCGCGAAGACGACCGGTGCCGAGCTGGCGGAAAAGCCGAGCTTTGTATCAGGGCACGACTTTAGTCGTGCCGCCGGCGGTTCCAATTCGGCGGGGGCTCTAGCCCCTGAGGAAAAGCTCACTGCTTTGAAAGGGCACGACTTTAGTCGTGCCGCTAACGATCCCAAAACGGTGGGGGCTCTAGCCCCTGAGGAAAAGCTCACTGCTTTGAAAGGGCACGACTTTAGTCGTGCCGCTAACGATCCCAAAACGGTGGGGGCTTTAGCCCCTGAGGAAAAGCTCACTGCTTTGAAAGGGCACGACTTTAGTCGTGCCGCTAACGATCCCAAAACGGTGGGGGCTTTAGCCCCTGAGGGACGATCTGCGCCGATGACTCTCGCCCAAGTCCGCGAAGAACTAAAGTCCGTCAAGGGCAAGCGTTACTGGCGCTCGGTGGACGAGTTAGCCGATACGGCGGAGTTTCAGGCGGCCGTGGTCAAGGAATTTCCGGGCTCGGCGCAGGAATGGGTCGATCCGGTATCGCGGCGCGGCTTCATGAAGCTGATGGGTGCTTCGCTGGCGCTGGCCGGATTGGCTGGATGTACCAAGCAGCCGGATGAGCCGATCTATCCCTACGTCAAGGCGCCGGAAGATTTGATTCTCGGCAAGCCCATGTACTTCGCTTCGGCGCATCCGTTTGTAACCGGCGCGGTCCCGCTGTTAGTCAAGAGTGACCAATTCCGCCCCATCAAGGTGGACGGCAATCCAGACCATCCTTATAACCAGGGCTCGTCGGATCCGTTTACGCAGGGGACGCTGCTCGACCTATACGATCCTGACCGCTCGCAGCACGTGACGTATCGCGGCGAGAACCGCGAATGGGCGGAATTCGCGCAGGAACTGCGGGCGAAACTGGTCGGGAGCAAAGACGGGACGGGGATTTATTTCCTGACCTCGACGATCACATCGCCAACGCTCGCGCGACAATGGAAGGCTGTAAGTGCGGCCTACCCCAAAGCGACGCTGGTGCAGTATGACCCGGCGATTGCCGGGACCTGGGCGGAGAGCGCGCCTGCCACCCAATACGACCTGTCGGCCGCGGATGTGATCGTTTCGCTCGATGCGGATTTTCTTTCCGGCGCATCCTATCCTGGATTTCACAAGCTGGTGCACGACTACGCGGCGCGGCGCAAGAGTCCCGACACTCTCAATCGGCTTTACGCAATTGAGTCCACTCCCACCACGACGGGGCTCAAGGCTGAGCACCGGCTGGGTCTGCGGGCAAGCGAGGTTCCCGCGTTTGCCGCGGAGCTTGGCAATGCGCTTGGAGTTGCAAGCGGCGAAGCTCCGGCTTATGCATGGACAGATGCGCAGAAGAAGTTTCTGGCCGGGCTGGTCAAGGACTTGAAGGCAAGCTCGGGCAAATGCGTAGTAATTCCGGGGCTTTACCAGGATCCCTCGGTTGCCGCGCTGGCCCTTGCTATCAACAATGCTCTGGGCAATGTGGGCAAAACGGTCTTTGCTGCTTCGGAGCCCGTGAATCCGTATCCAGCCAAAAGCCAGATCATGGATTTCAAGGCGCTGGTCGCGGACCTGAATGCGGGCAAGGTGGATTGGCTGGTGATTCTCAACGCCAATCCGATTTACACCGCGCCGGCCGACCTTGAGTTTGCAAACGCATTCGACAAAGCAAAGATCGTGGCGCACCTGGGCTCGCACCTCGACGAGACGGGCCAGATTGCGCATTGGCACATTCCAGCGGCGCATTATCTTGAGTCTTGGTCTGACGCGCGCGCCTATGACGGCACGGTTTCGATCGTGCAGCCGCTGATCGATCCCCTGTATGGCGGCAAGACGGCGCACGATGTTTTCCAGATGCTGCTGAATGAGCCCGGGCCTGGTGCGTATTCTTCGGGACTGAGTGCATATGATGCGGTACGTGAGACTTGGAAGCCGGTCATCAAAGGCGACTTTGAAACAGGTTGGCGCAAGGTGCTGCATCAGGGATGGATCGACGGGACGGCATTCGACAAAACAGCCAAATCGGGCGCGGACACAGGGAAACTGAGCGTGCAAGCTCCCGCGCCAACGTCAAAAGACTCGCTGGAGATCATCTTCCGCCCCGACCCCAACATCTACGACGGACGCTGGTCCAACGTGGGATGGCTGCAGGAGTTACCCAAGCCGGTGACCAATCTTAGTTGGGATAACGCGGCCATTGTTTCTGGCGCGACACTGACCAAGCTCGGACTCGAAGAAGACGACATTATCGAGATCACTGTCAACGACCGCAAAGTAAATGCGCCGGTGATTGTTGCCCCTGGTCATCCGGATAACTCGATAACTGTGCATCTTGGTTATGGGCGCGAGTTTGCCGGTCGCGTCGGCTCGGGTGCTGGATTTAATGCTTACTTGATAAGGACCGCGGCTTCCCCGTTTTACGCCACGGGCTCCATCAAGAAGCTCGACGGCAAGTGGGGCACCGCAATCACCAAGAGCCACTATCAGGATCAACGTGGCAAGCGCTTCGGCGAACAGGGCAACGGCAATAACTCGCTGGAAGCCGATGAAGCCATCGGAGAGCGCGGAATCATCCGCTACGCCACGCTGGATGAGTACAAGGCCAATCCGGATTTTGCCAACGAGGGCGAGGGCCACGAGAAGACCGACCGCGATGTCACGCTGTTTCCCAACTGGCCATACAAAGACAATGCCTGGGGCATGTCGATCGATATGAACAGCTGCACCGGCTGCAATGCATGCATCGTGGGCTGTTATGCCGAAAACAACATTGCCGTGGTGGGCAAGCAACAGGTGCGCATTGGACGCAACATGCAGTGGCTGCGCATCGATACCTACTTCGAAGGTGACCTTTCAGCGCCGCGCGCGCACTTCCAGCCCATGGCATGCCAGCATTGCGAAAACGCTCCCTGCGAGCAGGTATGCCCGGTGGGCGCAACGGTGCACACGCCGGAAGGCCTGAACATGATGGCCTACAACCGCTGCGTCGGCACTCGTTACTGCTCCAACAACTGCCCGTACAAGGTGCGGAGGTTCAACTTCCTGCTCTACTCCGACTTTGAGACCGAGAGCCTGAAACTGCTGCGCAACCCAGACGTCTCCGTCCGCTCGCGCGGCGTCATGGAGAAGTGCAGTTATTGCGTGCAGCGGATTTCGGCGGCAAAGATCGAGGCCGACAAGGAGAACCGCGCCATTGTGGACGGCGAGATCCAGACCGCGTGCCAGCAGGCTTGCCCGGCCTCGGCCATTACCTTCGGCAACATCAACGACAAGGGCAGCAAAGTGGCGAAGCTGCAAGCGGATGAGCGCAGCTACCAGGTGCTGGCCGATCAGAATACCCGTCCGCGGACCAAGTATGTGGCCGCGGTGTTGAATCCGAATCCAGAACTCGAAGAAGCGCCGGTGGAACACCTGCCGGCGAAGGGTTAAAGCCACAATGGCAACCAGCGACCTGAAACCGAAAGATCCGGATCTCTACCGGCGGATAGACCCCGCAACAGGAGAATACCGGGTCATTGCGCCGGGACAGACGTTCAAGTCGGTCACCGAAAAGATCGTGCGCATCGTGCTCACTCCGGATACGCCGCTGGGCTGGTTTGCGATTTTCAGCGTTGCCGGCGCCGTGGCAACCATGCTGCTGGTGGCCGTCACCTGGTTGTTCCTCAAGGGCACCGGCATCTGGGCCGTCACGCAGCCCGTGGCCTGGGGCTTTGCCATCATCAACTTTGTTTGGTGGATCGGTATTGGACACGCGGGGACGCTGATCTCCGCAATTCTGCTGCTATTCAAGCAAGGCTGGCGCAACTCCATCAACCGCTTTGCCGAGGCCATGACCATCTTCGCCGTGGTCTGCGCCGGCCTGTTCCCCCTGATTCATATCGGGCGTCCGTGGCTGGGTTACTGGCTGCTGCCTTATCCCAACTCAATGAACGTCTGGCCGCAGTTCCGTTCGCCGCTGTTGTGGGACGTCTTTGCGGTATCGACGTATGCCACCATCTCGGTGGTCTTCTGGTACATCGGCATGGTTCCCGATTTTGGAACCATGCGCGACCGGGCCCAGTCGCAGATTGCCCAATACTTCTACGGCTTGCTGTCGCTGGGCTGGCGCGGTTCGGTGCGTCACTGGATGCGCTACGAAACGGCCTCATTGCTCCTGGCCGGGTTAGCTACGCCGCTGGTGCTCTCGGTACACACTGTAATCAGCTTCGACTTCGCAGTTGCCATTTTGCCCGGCTGGCACACCACCATCTTTCCGCCATACTTCGTTGCCGGCGCAATTTATTCCGGCTTTGCCATGGTGCTCACCCTGGCGATTCCACTGCGCAAGTTCTATCACCTTGAAGGACTGGTAACCGAGCGGCATATCGATAACATGGGCAAGGTGATGCTGGCCACCGGATTCATCGTGGCCTATGGATACGGGATGGAAGTATTCATGGCCTGGTACTCGGCATCGCACTGGGAAGCGTTCATGATGTGGAACCGCATGTTCGGGCCAATGGGCTGGTCTTACGGAGTGCTCGTTACCTGCAACCTGGCCATCCCGCTGACCACGCTGTGGTCCAGGAAGCTGCGCACGAACATCGCATTCATGTTCTTCATCTCCATTGTCGTAAACACGGGCATGTGGTTTGAGCGGTTTGTGATTGTGGTAACAAGCCTCTATCGCGACTTTTTGCCCTCGTCGTGGGGAACCTATCGCGCAACCAAGTGGGATTACGCAATCTATGTGGGTACTCTGGGCTTGTTTACCGCGCTCTTCCTGTTGTTTGTGCGGTTCCTGCCCATGATTCCGATGTCTGAGATACGCATGATGCTGCCGGGGGCAAAAATCACGCCCAAGGCCGCAGCGAAGGCTGGTGACTGATGCCTCCACGCGAAGGAACTTACGGCATGTTGGCCGAATTCGATACTCCGAGCGACCTCGTGAGGGCCGCTCAGCAGGCGCGCCACGACGGCTGGAGGCGGATGGACTGCTACACGCCCTACCCGGTGGAGGAAGCCGCCGAGGCCATCGGTTTTCACCGCAACAAGGTGCCGCTGGTTACGCTGGTGGGCGGCCTGATGGGACTTGCCGCCATGTTCTCCATGGAAACATGGGTCTCTGTGCTGGCTTATCCGTTGAATATTGCGGGGCGCCCGACTTACTCGTGGCCGGCGTTTATCGTTCCCGCCTACGAGTGGACGATTCTGTTTGCGGGGCTTTCAGCGGCGTTTGGCATGCTGGCGCTGAACGGATTGCCGACACTCTATCATCCACTGTTCAACGCGCCAAACTTTCGCGATGGAGCCACGACAGACAAGTTCTTCCTGTGTCTGGAGGCGCTCGATCCGAAGTTCGATCTGGTGCAGACAAGGGCTTATCTGGCGAGCTTTTCCCCGGTGTCCGTGGTGGAGGTGGAGTACTGATGCGTAAGCAGCTTTCAGCCTTCAGCCTTCAGCCACCAGCCCAAAGCGCTGGGTGCCCCATCCATTCTGTCATCCTGAGCGGAGCGAAGCGGAGTCGAAGGACCTGCGTTTCGAAATTCTGGCGAATGCGTGGGATACCGCAAAGGCCAATAGTGCGCGTTCTCACAGTCTCCGGTCTCTCCGCGCTTCTCCTCCTCACCGGCTGCCGGCAGGACATGCAGAACCAGCCGAAGCTGATTCCGCAGCGAGGCTCGGCGATGTTTGCCGACCATCGCGGAGCAAGGCCGCAGGTTGTGAATACCGTGGCGCGGGGGCAGTTGCATGCGGATAGCTACTTCTACACCGGCGTGGTTCAGGGAGCGAACGGTTACCGTGAAGAGCAGAACCTGATGCCCTTTCCAGTGACGATCGAAGTGCTGAAGCGCGGGCAGGAGCGGTTCAACATCTATTGCTCCCCGTGCCACTCGCGAGTAGGCAACGGGCTGGGGGCAATTGTGGATCGCGGCTATAAGCCGGCCGCCAATTTTCACGACCAGGTACGCTTGGCGCAGCCGGTCTCGCACTACTTCTATGTCATGACACACGGTTACGGAGCGATGCCGGACTACTCTGCGCAACTGGTTCCCGAGGACCGGTGGGCGGTGGCGGCTTACATTCGCGCCTTGCAATTGAGCCAGGCAGCCACAGAGAAGGATGTGCCCGCGGGTGTTCCGGTGAAGGAACTGAAGGACATTGCGCGGGAGCGGCACTTGCCGGAGGGTTTTGCCGAACCATGGGCGCTGCCGGCAACGGCCATCCAGGCGTATCCACACGATGCAAGCCAGGGAACACCCGCCATGGCTCCGGCCAATCCGGCGGACCCGACTATCAAGATTCCAGTAACCAAACCGGCCCCCGCGGCCGCCAACTAAGGATTCAGGACGAACGGAATGGCTCACGAGACACACGCCAAAACGCTACCCGCCGAGTTAGGCGCCCCGGCATTTGTAGATGCCTGGAAGACGCGTGCAGTGATCGTCGCATTGATCTTTGCGGTGATTGCGGTGGCCCTTGGCTTCCTGGATGGACACGGCTTTGACTTGGATCACGTGCTGCGGGCGTGGCTGCTGGGCTTGGTGCTTACCTTCGGCTGGGCGGTCGGCGGGTTGGCTCTGCTCATGGTGCAGTACGTCACGGGAGGCAAGTGGGGTTTGCTGCTTCGCCGACCGCTTGAGGCCATGAGTCGCACGCTTCCGGTGGTGTTCGTCTACTGGCTCGGGATCGTGCTTGCGGTTCTCTTTAAGAAGCTCTACCTGTGGGCGCAGGTTGATGGGTCCAATCCTGCCGATGTTGCCGCAAAACTGAAGTCGGGTTTCATTAATGAAGCGCAGGCGCACTGCATCGAGTTCAAGTATCCGATGCTGAATCCGGAAATGTTCATGCTTGTCGGCGCATTCTGCTTCGCGGTTTGGAGTTATTACATGTGGAGCCTGAACCGCCTGGGGTTGGAGCGAGATAAGGATTCACCGGCCAATACCCCTTATTGGATCAAGAAAATGGAAAACATCAGCGGCCCGGGGATACTGGTCTATTCGCTCACCATGACCGCATGTGTCATCTACTGGGTCATGTCCCTCGATCCCACATGGTACTCATCTGTGTACGGACTGCTTTTCCTCGTGGGGCAGGGCTACTCGGTTCTGGCATTGTCCATCATCGTCTCGATATCGCTGTCCAGGGCAGAGCCTTTCAAGACCATCCTTCGTCAGACCGAGCAGCACGATCTGGGCAAGTTCGCATTCGCATTCGTGATGCTGAACATCTATCTGGCCTTCTCCCAGTTCCTCATCATCTGGTCGGGGAATTTGCCCGAGGAAATCCCGTGGTACCTTGATCGAATTCGCGGACATTGGGGCGTTATTATCACGCTCGATTTTCTTTTCCACTGGCTGATTCCGTTCACGCTGCTATTGTCGCGGGATATCAAGCGCAACAAGAAACGGCTGGTGCTGGTGTGCCAATGGATGGTTTTCGCCAAGGCCTTCGATTTGTTCTGGCTCATCGAGCCTAACTTCAAGGATGCGGCGCGCAACCTGCACTTCTCCTGGGGAATTCTGGAATACGTGGCAGTACCGGTGGCGATGGTGGCCTTCTGGGTCGCCGTTTTCTGCACGCGCTTGAAGACGCGGCCGCTGGTGCAAACCAACGATCCGCACGTCGCGGAGATATTGGAGGCGGAGCATGCCCACGCATAACGACAACGATTCAGGCCACAGTCTTTGGGAAGAGCCGCAGGATCACGGGCCGGAGGAGATTGACGTCGCCGCGGGCTATGAAAAGTCTGACGTGCGCGTGACGGGCATCGTGGTGTTTCTTACCGCGCTGGGTATTTTTGTTGGCGTGACGGGCGTGCTGTGCTACGGCATCGGCATGGTGATCAACGCCAACATGACGAAGGAAGATGGGCCGAAGAGCAAGTGGTCAACGACTGTGGATGTGCGGACGCTTGGCGACCTGGCTTCGAACCCAGAGATGCAGAACAAGATTGCAGCGATGACGCAGAATTTTCCTGCTCCGCGGTTGCAGACCGACGACGGTAACCAGGATATAGCCGATTTGCATGCGCGGGAAGACCTGTTGCTGGATAACTACAGTTGGGCAGACCAGAAACAGGGCAAGGTCAGAATTCCCATTGAGCGGGCGATGGAGCTGATTGCCGAGAGCGGGCTGAAGGTTGCGCCCGATGTGCAACAAGCTCCGCTGCTGAGCGGGGACACGAAGCCGATTGTGGCAGCGCCATTGACCAATGGTTTTGCGAGAACCGGATACGAGCAGGACGAAGCAGCGGCGGAAGCAATTGCGAACAAGCGCGAAGAGCCGCATAAGTAGAGAGTGTGGCTTACAGCCTGTGGTGAAAGTGGGGTTTTGAAAGGGCACGACTTTAGTCGTGCCGTAAGTGGTTCAAAATAAACATGGGCTTTAGCCCCTGAGGGGCGGTTTTTCGGCACCTTCACCAGAGGCTGTTAGCGCGTTTGGCGGGAATTTGAGTTATCCCACCCTTGCCACAGAAAGAGTCGCAAGGATGGGGCACGGAATGGTTGTTGGTAGAGCGTGTTTCAAAAGTGACGCATTGTGTCAGGGCACGACTTCAGTCGTGCCGAAAAGGCTGTAAAACAACGGGCTTTATTGAGAACTGCAAAAGTAATGTCCGGACAAACGCGCCGGAGGCGCAGAGTTGGTTAGCCCCGCGCTTCAGCGTGGGGAAAAGGGGTTCCACAAGTTCGTTACGGAGTCCCGTAGGGACGGCGCAAGGACTGCTAAGCCAAGTTTGAAACGATCGAGGGAAGTGGAGAAAATGCGAAACAAGCACACAATGCGGAGGAGCTGGCGCAGCGCGGCAGCGGTCGTGGCCCTGAGCGTATGCGTTTTTTCTCCCTTTGCGCAGGCGCAGGTCTCGAGCTATGCCGATAAGGAAACGGGTCCTTCGAACGACAAGCCACCGGCCCTTCTGAACGGCGTGGGCATTGCACAGAATCTGAACCGGCAGATACCTTTATCGCTCGAATTTACCGACGACCATGGCCAGCAGGTGCAATTGGCAAGTTACTTCGGCAAGCGTCCTGCGATTCTGGCGCTGGTTTATTATCAGTGCCCCATGCTTTGTTCGGAGGAGTTGAACGGGCTGACGGGCGCGCTGCAGATGGTGAACTTCGTTCCTGGCAGGGACTTCGATGTAATTGTAGTGAGCATCGATCCCAGCGAGGGGACGGACCTTGCGGCGGCCAAGAAGCGCAGTTATGTGAAGCGTTACGGGCACCCGGAAACGGCCCCAGGCTGGCACTTCTTGACGGGCACCCAGGCTAACATCGATGTTTTGACCAAGGTGGTTGGCTTCGGGTATGTCAAGATTCCCGGTCCGGACGGGCGGCTTACGCAGTTTGCGCACGCCAGTTCAATTCAGATCGTAACCCCGGAAGGCAAGCTGGCGCAGTATTACATGGGAGTCGAGTATTCGCCCAAGGATTTGCGGCTGGGACTGGTAGAGGCTTCAGCCAATCGCATCGGCTCGCCGGTGGATAACATACTGACTTACTGCTATCACTACGATCCAACCACCAATAAGCACTCGCTGATTGTTGCGCGAGTGGTGCAGCTGGGCGGACTTGTCACGGTATTCACGCTGGGTGGATTCATGCTGGTAATGTTTCGCAGGGACTCTCAACAGGCCAATCGTGCCGTGGATGGAAAAGCGGGGACAGGAACAAAGGTGAACGGATAACGGAATGAGCCACATCAGTCCAGTAATCTGGGAATTTCTCGTCAAGTGGATGACGAACTTCGCGCTGTTTCCGCCGGAGGCGTCGAAGATTGCGCCTCAAGTGGATGCGCTATATTTCTTCATGGTCCTGGTCAGCCTTATCGGGCTTACTATCGTGATTCTGCTGGTGACAAGTTTTTCGATTCTCTACAGCAGGGAGCGGCATCCGGTAGCGGTGCAGATTGAAGGATCCACGCTGCTGGAGGCGACATGGACCATCATTCCGCTTGGCTTGTTTCTCTTGATGTTTGTATGGGGCTCGCTGCTCTACTTCAGAATTTACACACCGCCGGCGAATGCCATGAACATCTACGTGGTGGGCAAGCAGTGGATGTGGAAAGTGGAGCATCCGGGCGGGCAGCATGAGATCAATTCGCTGCATGTGCCAACGGGCCGGGCTGTGCAGTTGACGCTGATTTCGCAGGATGTGTTTCACAGCTTTTCGATTCCTGCGTTCCGGGTGAAGCGCGAGGCGATTCCCGGCCGCTACACAACTGTATGGTTCGAGGCCACGGTGCCGGGGACCTATCACCTATTTTGCACCCAGTATTGCGGAACCAACCATTCCGCAATGATCGGCGACGTGGTCGTTATGACGCCCGATGACTTTAAGAAGTGGCTCGACGAATCAACCAGCGGGGCATCGCTGGCACAGAACGGCGAGCGGCTGTTCGCCAGCCTGAGCTGCAATGCATGCCACAATGCACGACCGGATGCGCGGGGGCCGAGCCTGGTCAACGTATACGGTTCCAAGCTTGCGCTTTCAAGCGGCGGAACGGTACTCGCGGACGATGCTTACCTCAGGGAATCGATCCTGAATCCGTCGCAGCATGTGACTCAGGGCTATGCGCCTATCATGCCCACTTACCAGGGACAGGTCAGCGAGGAAGGTGTTTTCGCGCTGGTCGAATTCATCAAGAATCTGAACTCCGACTACCGCATCCAGCAGACGACGAACACTGTCGACCTGCTGCCGGAAGGCGAAGGCAAGGCGGCGCCCGCCGTCAGCGGAACCGGATCGCAAAGGCCCGCCGGGCAGAAGCCCGCGGCGCAAGGGATGGTGAAGCAATGAGCGCCACAATCATCAGTCTTCCCGACCAGTCCACGGCCAGAATTCCGAAGGTGAACTTTCTCAGCAAAGAGAATGGCATCCTTAGCTGGCTGCTGACCGGCGACCACAAGCGGATTGCGATTCTGTACCTTATCTCGATCACGTTCTTCTTCTTTATCGGCGGTGCGCTGGCCGGGCTCATCCGCCTCGAGTTACTCACCCCGCAAGCCGACCTGATGGCGACCGACACCTATAACAAGGTGTTCACCATGCACGGCGTCATCATGATCTTTCTGTTCCTCGTACCCTCGGTTCCGGCTACGCTGGGCAACTTCTTCATCCCCATGATGATTGGCGCCAAAGACCTGGCGCTGCCCAAGATCAACCTTCTTAGCTGGTACCTCTACATCGTCGGCGGAACCCTCGTAATCTACACCATGGTCAGCGGCGGAGTGGATACGGGCTGGACTTTCACCACTCCTTTGTCGACGCACTATATCAACACCAACGTCATGTCCACAGGGATGGCTGTCTTCATCGCCGGTTTCAGCTCCATCTTTACCGGGCTGAATTTTATTGTCACCATCCACAAAATGCGTTGCCCCGGCATGACATGGTTCCGCATGCCCCTCTTTTGCTGGTCCCATTACGCGGCCAGCATCCTCATGGTCCTTGGCACGCCGGTGCTGGCCATCGCCATCGTTCTTCTTGCCCTGGAGCGCACCGTCGGCATTGGCATCTTCGATCCCACCAAGGGCGGCGACCCGCTCCTGTTTCAGCACCTGTTCTGGTTCTACTCCCACCCCGCCGTCTACATCATGATTCTGCCCGGCATGGGCGTAGTCTCCGAAGTGATATCGACATTCAGCCGCAAGCGTGTCTTCGGCTATACGGCGGTGGCGTTTTCTTCGGTAGCCATCGCGGTATTCGGGTTCTTTGTGTGGGCGCACCACATGTTCATCATGGGCATCTCGAATTATGCGGTGTTGGTGTTTTCGCTGCTGACCATGCTGGTGGCAGTGCCATCCGCAATCAAAATATTCAACTGGACATTCACGCTTTACAAGGGGTCCATCACATTTGAGACGCCGATGCTCTACGCGTTCGGCTTCATGGGGCTGTTTACCATCGGCGGAATGACAGGCGTGTTTCTTGGGACTGCGGGCACCGACATTCATCTTACGGAGACATACTTCATCGTGGCGCATTTTCACTTTGTGATGGTGGGCGGAATGCTGATGGCTTTCCTGTCTGGCGTCCATTTCTGGTGGCCCAAGATGACGGGGCGCATGTATCCGGAGAAGATATCGCAACTGGCGGCCGTGGTTACATTCATCGGGTTCAACTTCACGTTTTTCCCGCAATTCATTCTGGGAACGCTTGGCATGCCGCGACGGTATGCTTCGTACCCGCCGGAGTTCCAGGTGCTGAACGTGTTCTCGACCGCGGGCTCCACGATTCTCGGCGTTGGCTACCTGCTGCCGGTACTCTACCTCACCTGGTCGCTGAAATACGGAGCGATCGCGGGGAACAATCCCTGGCAGGCCACAGGCCTTGAGTGGCAGACCCAATCGCCGCCGTTGACTGAGAACTTCCTGGTAACTCCAATCATGGATCACGAAGCCTACGATTACGAGTGGCTGGAGCACCAAAAAGAAAGCGAGGTGACCAGTGTCGGATAGCACTACCATTACCCACGACGCCCACGAAGCGCCTCATCACGAGCACCCGTCGTACCTGCGCCATCACTTTTCGTCCGTGGAACAGCAGGCGGATACGACGAATTTTGCCATGTGGCTGTTCCTGCTCACGGAAATCATGTTCTTCGGTGGCCTGTTTACCGCTTACCTCATTTATCGCAACTGGTACTACCCCGCATTCGTGGCGGCATCGCACCAGTTGAATATTTGGTGGGGCACGGCGAATACGGGGGTGCTCATCAGCTCCAGCTTCACCATGGCCATGGGAGTATGGTGCGCGGAGACCCGGCGCAAAGGCGGCCTCGTACTCTGCCTGGTCCTCACGTTTTTGCTCGGCCTGGTCTTTCTCGGCATCAAGACGATTGAGTATTCCGAGAAGATTGAGAAGCATCACGTTCCAGGATTCCACTACAGCCTGAACTCGTTTCTCAATCCGGATTCGGACGAGGCGGCGAAGGCCGCGGGCGACAAGCCGCTGCCGCTCGACGTCGCTCGCCACACCGAGATTTACTTCTTCCTCTACTTCGCCATGACCGGCATGCACGCGCTGCACATGATCATCGGTATCGCCATTCTCGCGTTCATGATCTTCCGTGCGCGCGCCGGGGCGTACACCGCGGGACACGTCACTTTTGTTGAAAACTTCGGCCTGTATTGGCACTTTGTCGACATTGTCTGGATATTCCTGTTTCCGCTTCTCTACCTGATCAGCAGGCACGCGAACTAAGGAACATCTGAATAAGTCGATGTTATGAAAGGGCACAATTTTTGGGGGCCTCTGAATAAGTCGATGTTTTGAAAGGGCACGACCGGGGTACCCTCTGGGTCGCGTGCCGCAGATGCAGCAAAATGAGTGCGGGCTTTAGCCCCTGAGGGAAGGTTGGGGTGGTCCTGGAACTTAATCAAAGCCCCCAAAAGGACAAGCGCATGAGCGAGCAAACACAACACGAGCCGAAGCACAGCGAACACGAGCATCATGTGACGCCCCCGATTGTCTATGTGGTCATCTATCTTACGCTTTTGGTTTTTACGGCGCTCACCGTGGGGGCATCGTACATTGAAATGGGAGTGTTCAATCCGATTATCGCCATCGCCATCGGAGTGGTGAAGGCCACGCTGGTGGTACTGTTCTTCATGGGCGTCAAATACAGCACCAGGCTGACCCAGCTGACGGTAGGGGCCGGACTGTTCACGTTTCTCGCGCTCATCAGCATGACCTTGGCGGATTACATCAGCCGCGCCTGGGGGCGTTGGTAGAGAGACAGTGAATGAGTGAAGAAGCAAGGCGGGTATTCTTGGTCTCATACGGCGCATTATCAACTCCAAGTTGAGGGTGCCCCCGGTCCCTCGCCTTTGGGGACCGGGGAGGGAGAATCGAATTGCCTGTAGCCGGGGGCCCCATCCATCGCTTTTTTCAAGCCCCCACCGGCGTTGCCGACCCACAGAAGATGAAACTGTGCCCCATTCATCGGACGTTTTTGTCCGATGAGTGGGAGCCCGTAGCACTCCATGGCGTCCTGTTTCTTTGAACTTGCATTCTTGTTTCTTCCTGGTTCCCCACCGCCTTCGCCGACCCACGGAGGCATGAAATCGATTCCCGCCACACCGCCCGCCACCTCGCCATCCCCGCGAAGCGGGCGCTAACTCGCTAAATCAATTCCCAGAATCCCCGCTGCCACTCCGTAAATGTTCTTCAACCGCCAACCCATTCCCAACCTTGCTTCCTGTTAGCGATGGGTCGGAGCCCACAAAGCACAATCGCCCCGTTCATCCGGAGCGAATAGAAAACCATGTGGTCGCCGTCGGCCAGGGCTCCTTGACTGCAAGATCGCCGACAGGAGATCAGGAACTGGCGGGCGGCCCTGATCTCACACCGCGCATTATCAAGTTGAGGGTGGCGGGTGACCGGGGAGGGGGAACCAATCAGGCCAGTTGAAACCCGCGCAGCCGTTTTGCGGCGTCTTCA
>Ga0182012_10002911_pt1 | contig 18416 bp, 20 predicted proteins | sample 612S2SmetaG_FD_120486 | JGI IMG/M metagenome (GOLD analysis project Ga0182012, IMG submission 120486) | Permafrost microbial communities from Stordalen Mire, Sweden - 612S2S metaG | ecosystem: Environmental > Terrestrial > Soil > Wetlands > Permafrost | place: Sweden: Stordalen | collected...
TCCGATGGCGGGGTCTACGCCTTCGGCGACGCCCACTTCCACGGTTCTACCGGCGGGATCGCCCTGGCCCACCCATTGTCGGCATCGCCGCCATCGGTTCGCATGACGGGCTGGTCTCGCAGAACGACATCGATGGCCACCACGACCTGGCCGGTGTTTCCTGCCCAACGAACGGCTGGTGCATGGCCATCGACGCATCGGGCAAGGCAATCAACTACAGCGGCGGCGCTTGGCACACGCCCGTGCTGGTCGACCCCGGCAGCACCGATCACGCCGACCTAGGGCTCGGCGAGCTCGACGCGGTGTCGTGCCCCACGACGACTTACTGCATGGCCGTCAGCAACCTCGATGGCTACAGCATTTACAACGGCGCCAGCTGGTCGACCATTCAGTGGCCGCCGCTAGGCATCGGGAACAGCTTCCACGCCGTGTCGTGCGCCTCCCCGACGTTCTGCGACGCCGAGGTGGACAACTTTGGCGACCAGGCCCAGTGGGACGGAGGCACCTGGACGGAAACGACCGAAGACAAGAGCCTCAATGTCCGCATCGGCCAGGGGCCCTCCAACGTCTCATGCGCACCCTCGTCGACCGCTAAGTACTGCGTCTACGTCGACAACTACAACAACTATGCCCTGTACGACAATGGGACCTGGGTGGAGCGGGGCTCCAAGCTGTTCGCCGCCGGCTACGTCCAGGCCGAGGTGTCCTGCTACGGGGTCGACCGCTGCGGCGCCATAGATGACAACGGTGATGACATCACCTACGACGGCTCGTCGTGGTCCGCCTCGAAGGTCGTCGACCCGCCCGGAGGGCCTGCCGGTTCACCCGCGGACCTGTCGTGCGTTACTGGCTTCTGCGCCGCTGGAACTGTCGACGGGAACGTCCTCTACGACAACGCCGGCTCCTGGTCTGCGCCCCTGGCCGTCGACCACGCTCACATCACCGCAGTCTCGTGTGCCTCCAGCACCTTCTGCGTGGCGGTCGACCTCTCTGGCCACGCCCTGGTGCTCAACCCGTCAACAGCGTGAGCACCCCATCTACCGGGCACCGCTCTTACCCACCCCACAACGACAATCGATCGGTGCCACAGGCTGCCCTAGCCTGGAGGTGCCAGCGCGAGCGGTTCGGGTACAGCTCGCCGAACGGCTTTTCATCTCGGTCCACGCCGTACACCGTCTCCGAGCCCCCACGCGACGGTGTGGCCTAGCCAGCCGATCGGCAGTCTCGGCCGCTTCGCACCAAACCGGCCGTCGGATCACGTCTGGCAATCCGTCCTGGGGCCCCACCGCTATCGGGCCCGATCGGATGAACTAATGGACTCTGTGGTTGCCCGAGCAGAATACCCCGTTATGCCGGTGATCCGGGCTGCCAGACCCGTCCCCCTCAGCGCGCCAGTACGACGGCTACGGGCACTTCGATTGGACCCAATGTCCCTGGCTGCACAAGGCAGATCCGACATAAATATTATTCGGAGCGAGGCAGACGTTCTGTGCCCGCATCGGGCAAAAGCGGCGTTGCCGACTTGGTTTCCGGGATCGCCGATTGTGGCGCGGCCTCGGATTGACCCAGGAGCGGTCCCGGTGGCGCACGACGGATTGTTATGCACCGGCGGACGTACTCTGCCCGTCGTGCCGGCGTCGATGTTGAACAGTGTTCAGAGCGCTTTGGCTCCCAAGGCGATGTCGAAGCCGGCGCCGGTGCGTGCCAGGCCCACCAGGAGGATGCCGGCCCATTCAAGGACCGAGGCCATCTCGAGCCCTCCTGCGTCGAGGGGCCGCATGTCCAAGCTCTCCAGAAACGCCGCGACGCGTGCCTTCGCCTCGGCGCTGTCGCCGGCGAAGAACACGTCCACGGTTTTGTCTTGAGCAAGGACGTCGCGGAAGATTGAATTGAACGCTTTCACGACGTGTGTGCCCTCGGGGGCGGCGGCGGCGATCTGTCGGGACACCGAGTCGCCCGCGTTAGTCACGAGCCCGGTAACGTCGGCGTTGAACGGGTTAGTGATGTCGACGAGGATCTTGCCGGACAGCGCATCGCCGTAGTGCGCGACCACTTCAACCGCGCCCGTGTACAGGACGGCGACGATGACGATGTCACCCGCCGGCCTTGCCCCGAACGTGCCGACGGTGGCTCCGTTCCCGATCTGGTCGGCAAGTGCCTGGGCCTTGGCGGTGTTGCGGCTCATGAGCTCGATGGTATGGCCGTGCTTCGCCGCCCGGGTCCCGATGGCGGTGGCCATGTTGCCCGAGCCGATGATGCTGATGATGGTCATGACGTGTGCTCCTTCGTGGTGTCTGGATTAGTTGGTCTTGAGGTTCGCCGGTGCGTCACCGCGCCGCCGAGAGACCGCCGTGCGACCCGCGCGCAACGCCGACGACCACCGGCGACGCGCTTAGATCACCGTGGTGCCGCCGTCGACAACCAGCTCCATGCCATTGACGTAGCTCGAGTCGTCCGAGGCGAGGAACAACGCGACGGATGCGATCTCCTCAGGGCGGCCCATCTTTCTCCGCGGGATCAAGGATTCGAACTGCGCTTTCATCTTCTCGTCCATCACCTCCTCCATAAGCGGTGTAGCGACCTGGCCGGGGGTCAGCACGTTCACCCGGATCTTCCTATCCCTCAGCTCGGACACCCACACCCGTGCGTAGGCGGGCAGCACGGCCTTGCTCGCTGCGTACACACTCCAACCGGGGTAACCCCGGAGCGAAGCGTTCGACCCGGTCATGAAGATCGAGCCTCCATCGTTGAACAGCGGCAGCGCCTTTTGGACCGTGAACAGCGTGCCGCGCGCGTTCAGCGAGAAGGCGGCGTCGAACTGCTCCTCGGTGATCTCGCCGAGCGCGCCCTGTTCGCCCATGCCGGCACTTGCCCACAACACGTCGACCGCGCCCTTTTCCTGCTTGACGGTCTCGAACAGTCGGTCCAGATCGTCGAGGTCGGCAGAATCGGCTTGCACGCCGGTCACGTTCCGGCCGATCAGCTTGACGGCTTCGTCCAGCGCGCCCTTCCGCCGGCCCGAGATGAAGACGTGAGCTCCTTCGTCGACGAACAGCTTGGCACCGGCCAGCGCCATACCGCTTGTCCCGCCTGTGATCACCGCGACCTTGCCATCGAGCTTTCCCATAACTACTCCATCCAATCGCCGTGCCGGTGTTATGTACACCGATCTGTGTGATTAACATATCAGCCAGTGACGCGGAGCGCAAGCTATGCACACCGATCAGTACCCAATGGGGCTACGCTGGGCGTGTGACGAAGTTGGAGAAGGGCCCGCGAGGCCTGCGCCGCGGCAGGGGCGCACGAGAGCGGATCGTCAGCGCTTCACAACAACTGTTCCGCGATCAAGGCATCAACTGCACCGGCATGGACCAGCTCTGCGCGGTGGCCGAGGTGTCCAAGCGCACGCTGTACCAGCACTTCACCGGCAAGGACGAGCTGATCGCCGAATGCCTACGCCGGTTCGATCCCGACATCCTGCCCGAAGTGTTCGACCGCACCGACCTCACACCCCGCGAACGGCTCCTCGCCGCCTTCGACGTCCACACGCCTCTGTGCCCGTTCATCGCCGCGGCCGTCGAAATCCCCGACCCGGGCCACCCGGCACGCGTTCACGCCCGCGACTACAAGAAAGCCTTTGCCGCCCGGCTCAGCGACACCGCCCGCGAGGCTGGCGCCACCAACCCCGAACAGCTCGGCGAACAACTGGCGTTACTGCTGGATGGCGCCTCGGCCCGCAGCCGAGTCCTCAACACCGAGACCCTCGCCACCGCCGCCGCCATCGCGGCCGTCCTCGTCGACAAAGCCATCCCCACGGCAGCGGTACCGCCCGGCGCAGGCGGGAACCCTTCAGCCAGGATGGGGCGCGTGCCGGATGCGGTGACGAGTTCAGGTGCCCATGGACGTGCCGAGAAGCTCCAGTAATCGGTCATGGCTGATCTCAACCTCTGCCACCGTCCCAGCATCCCAGAACGGAACGATTCATCTGCGCTAACGGAGGCCCAAGCCCGAGTCACCTTCGGCCAGCACCGAACGACATCAGCTCTGGCTCGCCCTAATCGGAGGACAAGGCCGCCCATAATGACGCCTGCGCGGGTGGCGGCTGGTGCCTGCCGGCCTTGGCGGCCGCCGATGTAGACGCTCTACGACAAGTGACAGTTGGAGCAACCTTCTGGCTGATCGGCTGGCCCCGACCTCATCGGGTGAACAGCTCCGTTCATACCTGAGGAAGCTTGCCCGTGAGACATGGGACTATGTGAACCACCTGACTCACGCCAAGAACTCCGGCAGTTACGACGCAGAGATCGGCGCCGCAGCCGTCAGTCACTTTTTGTCCACTGTCACCGCTGCTCGAATGCGTTGGGCGGCAAGTGACCGTCAGCAATGCCCCACCTGTGGCTCGCACCGGGTCGGAGCTGGTAGCTGTATGCGATGTGGCTGGACTGATCCCGATTATGTGAGCCCGCCACCCCGTCAGCTCACTGAGGAGGAGCGCGCCGCTCGACTTGCTGAGCCGTGCACTCCCAGCTCCGACATCTCGACGTTCATTTCTCCGGACAACTACTAACTGCTGAGGATGAGGACGGTCCGACCCTTGGAGGGCTGATGACGGCCTCGGCCACGAGGGCCGCGACGCCAGACCCGGGTAAATACGACGAAGACAGCGCGGGGCCTTTCCGCCCGTCGGTGCCGTCCGGGGGCGTGACGATGGAACAGTCGGCGTGGTCCCAGCAGCCGCCTGACCAGCCGGATAGCTTTACGTCGTGACCATGCCGCCGGATGACGAGGAACCGGAGCTACCGCCCCCCGGCTGGTACCGGGACCCCGATGGCATGGCGGCCCAGCGCTGGTGGGACGGGAGCAGATGGACTATGCGGACGAGTGGACCAATGTCCTCCAACTGGCCGGCTTGGGCGACTAGGTCTCCCGCGTCTTTGCGGGTCGACCGATGGCTGGCCACAGGAACCGGCGTGGGGGCTGTCGCGGCAGCTGTCGTCGTCGTAGCCACCGTCCTTGGTGCCAAACCACTGCCCGGGATCGGCCTGCTTATCATCCCCGGGATCCCGCTGTTGGTCATCGGCCAGCTCTGGTCGATCCTGGTTGGGTTTGTCAAGCGGAACTGGCCCCACCTCGCTCACTTGATTTGGCCCCACTCCAGTGGTCCCGATTGAGAGCGAAAAGGCGACAGGTCCATGATGACCGGCATCTGGGCGAACTGCCAGCTCAAAGCCCTGATCGAGATTGTGGCGCCGTTCAGCTGCCGGCCCGGCACTTCTGGGCGTGTGCTGTCAGCATTCGTTTCCAGGGAAGTCACAGGTAGTGAAAAGCGCTCGTTCGTTTGCATCGTGGCCCTCTGTGGTCCCCACGAAGAAGCCATTGCGATCGGCGCCACCCCTTGGCGCCGCGGGCCATGGCCCCACGGCGGGCGACGCCGTCCGGCCTCTCCCCCCAGGATCATCACAAATTGATCGCAGGACAAGCAAGAACTCGTGAGAGAACCGTTGGCGACGGCCAGACCGGCCCACTCACGAGGAGGAAATACAATGCGCAGGATTTCTGACCTAACCGATACTGCGACGACGTTGCTTACCGCCGGCATGCGGCTCACGAGAAGGCTCAGTGGCCTGAAAAGGGCCCTCCCGGTCGCCCTAGTGGCCACCGTGGTTGCGGGCGGTTTTGCCGCTGCCAGCCCCGCCGCGCCGGCTTATGCCAATGCCTACGGGACATACTATAACAACTGGCCCGGCAACCCCGAGATCAATTATGCATTGGCGGGGACGATAGTCGGCCAAAGTCTGCAGAAACTCTCGCCCACGTCGGTCCCCGGCCTGCAATCAGTGTTAGACAGTGCCTGGAGCAAGAACAGGACGGCCGTCTGCAACCTAGTGGAGTCCCACTTAGTCAGCATCCTGAGGTCTTTCAAAGACTGGACGTGCAGCCTGCCCGCTAGCGGCGACCTCCAGGGTGCTCTTATCGGGCCTAACCAACTTGGCCTCCGGTACCAAGTGGATGGCATCGCTGTCGGTTTGGACTACAACATCGCCGGCATTGACTGGGTGAACATTTACGGGACGTTCAATGCTCAGCTCCAGGTCAATTTGAACACGGCGACATCAATCGACGGCTCCGTAACCGCGCCCGACCCCGTCTTCAGCTCGTCGCCCATAAGTATCGCGTCGTCCGAGGTCAGCCTTTCCGATGCCGACGTCTGGTCCGCCAACATCCTGGCAAAACTGTTCCCGGAGGCCCTGACTTTCGTTGAGAACATGGCCGACAGCACGGTGATCCCCAACGTCACGTCCGCACTTGGAGTGTCGTCGAGCCTGGAGAGCCTCAACGGCGACCTTCACGAGGCGGCCAGCGGGATCGCCAAGGTTTACGTGCTGTCCAGCGATCCCTACGCCACCGAACTGTTCAGCCTCGCCCTCGGGGTGGACAGCCAGAACGTGGTCCTTACTTTCGGCCGTGGGGGCTCTCCCGAGCCGGCACCGACCAGTTGCTCTTACTACCCCGACGACACCTACGCCGGCTATACCGAGGTGCAGGCCATCTGCTCGCCGGACCAGCCGAGCGGTGTCACCCAGCTCCAGTTGCAGGAATTCACGTCGGGCGCCTGGAGAGACGACCCGGCGGACATTACCTTCGAACCAGGTGCGCCGGGGGGACCGGAGAACTCGTGGCTCTCCCAGCCCCCTAACCCCGACTGGAGCCCCAACAACGGGCCGGATTCCGGTTACGCCCCGCTGATGACGGATTACCCGGTGATGCAGTTCCTGAGTCCCGGGGTGCCAAGCGGCACCGTGCAAATGCGGGTGTGCAGCATCAACCAGTGGGGCATCAACTGCAGCGCATCAGTCGCCGTCGCCCAAAACCAGCAGCAAGCCGGTGGCGGCGGTGGCGGCGGAGGCGGAGGTGGTGGTGGCGGCGGTGGCGGCGGTGGCGGCGCCGGCCTCAGCCCGCCTACGACGATCTACCAACCTCCCGGGACGAAGAGGCATTGCGGGGAACCGGGCGTCTACTGCGCCGAGTAGGTTTTGAAACCCGTCCGTCCGCCCCCGGGAGCCGTTTTCGTGCTCCTGGGGGCGGGTTCCTCGTTGTTGCGCCGTTCACATCGTTCGTCTCCTCCAGCTGCTCCGTCTCTCACGCACTGCGCAACAGGACGGCCATCGAGGTGGTCGTGCTCCGCCACGAGGTGAAGGGCGCCACAATCTCGATCAGGGCCGTGAGCTGGCGCTCTGCTTATCTGCGGGTGATCATTAGCCGTGGCCTTCTCTCTTGTTTACCTCGGGCTCTGCCGTGTCCTAGCGCTCGTGGTCTCGTCCCGGCGCAACAACGTGGACAAGGACGTCGAGCTGGTTGTCCTCCGCCACCAGGTCCGCATCCTTGAGCGCCAGCTCCATCGCCGAGTTAAGTACCAACCAGCTGACCGCCCTCTCCTCGCCGCCCCAAAACGGGACAGCGGGAACTGCAACGGCGCTATCTCCGGAGACGGTGGCCCGCGTAGGACGAGGTCAGGCTCTTTGACCCCTCAACGGTCACCATTGTGCGTTAGCGATACCGGGGAGCAGCCATTCCCTCGCCGTGGGCGGCGCAGACACAGGATGCCGCATAGCCGGCCGGCATGGGCACGTGGAGAGCCCGATGCGGTGAAAGCCGCACGTCGGGTTCGGAGGGCGGGCTAGGGAAACAGACCAGCCGAAAGGCCATCACCGCGCCCTGGTCCGACCCTACTACTATTCTCTCGAGAACACGTTTGAGGCTCTTGTTGCCCGTGTTGGCCCTGCTCGGCGTCACCCTGGTGACGGTGAGCGAGCGCAGCGTCAAACGGGGGGATTTTTCGCCAAGGCCGCTCGTATGACGTAGACAAAAAAAGGCAGATTGCCTGCTGGCATTGCCCCGTCCCAACGGTAGTGTGAACTACACCCTTTCGGGAGAGCCCTACTCTGGGCTGAGCGGTGGTGGCTGCTCGTGCAGGTTTGAGCTCAACCGAGCTACAGGGAGGAGTTCGCGCGTGAGCGCTGCCGTAAGGTCTTTCCCGCCTATTCCGGCGCGCCCGGGCGCGAGGCGCACCTACGGGATACTGAGCACCTACCCACCCACACCGTGCGGGCTGGCGACCTTTAGCGCCGCCCTGGCTCGCGCTCTGGAGGCGAACGGCGCCGTCGTGGGGGTCGTGCGAGTGGCAGACGGGGCCCCGTCGTCCGACCCCAGAGTGATGGCCGAGCTGGACAATGGTGTGCCCGTCTCGGTGAGGGAGGTGACCGCCGCTCTAAACCGTTGCGGCACGGCCATCGTGCAACATGAGTACGGCCTGTACGGCGGGACGGACGGCGACGAGATCGTCGCCATCCTGCGCAGTCTTACGGTCCCCTCCATCGTCGTCGCCCACACCGTGCTGCTCGACCCGACCCGCCATCAAAAACAAGTTCTGGAGGCCATCTGTGGGACGGCCAGCGCCGTGGTGGTGATGGCCGAGACGGCCCGCAAACGCTTGTGCAGCCGCTTCGACGTCGACGCCTCCAAAGTCACAATGATCCCTCACGGGGCCACGCTGGCCTCTCCTGAGTACCGCCCTGACCGCTCCGGCCGCCCCGTCCTGCTCACCTGGGGCCTGCTGGGCCCGGGAAAGGGTATCGAGTGGGCCATCGACGCCATGATGGACCTGAGAGACCTGGCGCACCGGCCGCGTTACGTGGTCGCCGGCCGTACGCACCCCAAGGTCCTCTCATCGGAAGGCGAGGCCTACCGGGAGATGCTGGTGGCTCGGACCTGGGCCAAAGGGGTGGCCCCGTCGGTGAGCTTCGACGCCGCCTACCGGGACTTGCCCTCGCTGACCCGCTTGGTCCAGGACGCCACTGTCGTCGTCCTGCCCTACGACTCGCAGGACCAGGTCACCTCGGGCGTGCTCGTCGACGCCCTCGCCGCCGGTCGGCCCGTCGTGGCGACGGCGTTCCCCCAGGCCGTGGAACTGCTGTCGAGCGGGGCCGGGATCGTCGTCCCCCACCGCGATGCCACCGCTCTCGGTGCCGCGCTACGCCACGTCCTCACCGAACCCGGGCTTGGCGCGGCGATGGCGCGCGAAGCGGCTCGTCTCGCTCCCGCCTTCGGGTGGTCGGCCGTTGCCCGCCAGTACGCCGCTCTGGCCGAGCTCCTCATCGCCGATGGCCCCAAGCTCAACCAAGGCGCAGGGCCCGCCCTTTCGCTGACCTCGACGTCCCAGTACGGCTGCCGCCCGGTCGGGGTGGCGCCGTGACCGGCGCCGGGCAGGCACCTCAGATGGTGTCCCGGGGCCCGCTCCGGCTTTGCCCCGATCCCGGGCGGGTCACCACCATGCTGTCCGTCCCGGGCGAGGAGATGCCCGGAGGAGACTCGCGCGCCGCCTCGGTCACCGAACGCATCCTGGCCCTGGACGACGCCGACGTCACGGCCACGCTCGCCGACCTAAGGCGGCGCTTCGCCCATCGCCACCGGGAGATCGAAGCCACATGGAGAAGCCACTTCCACGACGCCGCCCACCGGCTTGGGAAAAGCGCCGATGGCCCCACCGACAGGGCATTGCTCATCGGCGCCTATTTCACCCGTGAAGTGTCGCCCGAAGCCGTGGCCCTGTTCAACCCGTCCGTCGTCGCCCACCCCGACCAGGCCGGCCTGGGCGCAGGTGAGACGCGCTTCGTGATGAGCCTGCGAGCCCTAGGGGAAGGCCACGTCTCGTCCATCGAGTTCCGCACCGGCATCATCGACGCCGCCGGCGGCGCCCGTCTGGACGAACCGGGCCCGTTCCTCGAACGCGGCCGGGTTTCGCCCGGTCCCTACGAACGGCGCCTCTTCCACGCCAAATTGGCCGAGCACGGCTGCGACAACAACGCCGCCGCCCTCGTCCTCGACCGCCTCGAGGCTCACTTCGGAGCAGCCCAGCTGGACGCGGCCATTGCCGAACTACACCCTGACCTCCTGTCCAGGGAGGCGGTCAGGGACGCCGTTGAACGGATCCGCTGGGTGGCGGCCAACAACTACACCGTCGAGTTCCCGGCGCGCACGACTATCTCCGAGCGGGTGCTGTGGCCCCACGGCCCGACCGAGCTCCACGGGATGGAGGACGCTCGCTTCGTACGTTTCGTTGACGACGACGGCGCCGTCAGCTACCTCGCCACCTACACCGCCTTCGACCAGGCACTAGTCGCGCCGCAGTTACTGTCGACCACCGACTTCCGCACCTTCTTCGTCTCCCAGCTCTCGGGGCCGTTCGCCACCAACAAAGGCATGGCCCTGTTCCCCCGCAAGGTCGGCGGCCGGCACATGGCCCTGTCGCGCTGGGACCGCGAGCGGCTGGCCGTCACGGTGTCCGACGATGGTAGCGAGTGGGCCCAAGCCACCACTCTGGACCTCTCCCCCCGACCGTGGGAGCTGGTCCAGGTGGGCAACTGCGGGTCGCCGCTGGAAACACCCGAGGGCTGGCTTGTCCTGACCCACGGCGTGGGGCCGATGCGTACATATGCCCTCGGTGCCATCCTCCTCGACCTCGACGACCCCTGCCGCGTGCTCGCAACGCTCCCAAGCCCGCTCCTCGTGGCCAACGAAGACGAACGCGAGGGATATGTGCCAAATGTTCTCTACTCCTGCGGGGCGCTCCTCCACGGTGAGGCTCTGGTCCTCCCGTACGGGTTCTCCGACAGCGCCGTCGGCTTCGCCCTGGTCGACGTGGCCGAGCTCCTAGGTCGGCTGAGCGGCTAACCGCCGTCGCCTGGTCGGCGCCGGCGTGCACTATTTAAGGAGGTACCGAGATTTTATTCTCAGGTGGCTGGTTGAAGGACAAACCACACAACGCCAGCGTTACCTACCGTGGCCAAGGCCGGCCCGTCGTCTGTCGCCGTCAGGGTTGCGCCGAGCTCGCCACAGATGCCGTCGTGCAGCTCTGCGCCGGCCACCTGACCGCGTACGAGCATGGAACGGGCCGAGCACTCGCCAAAGCTTGTAAGCCGGCCCGGAAGGCGAGGGCCTGAGCACGACCAGACCTGCCGCCGAGCTGGGACGTCCAGGCTGGCGCTTCGATGACCTGCCGCCCGGCCGGCCTGGCACACCAAGGCCTCCTGCCGTCGTGCCGGGACCGGGTGCTGTTCTTCCCCGACGACCGGGACGGGGGTGGAGAAGCCCTACCAGGGCACCCGTGCCGCCTGTCCCGTGGTGGGGCCGAATGCGCCGAGGCCGGCAACGCCGGGGACGACGGTATTGGAGAGGCATGTCTGCCAAGACGGGCTGGGACGAACTGGGGTCCACCGCAACCAGGGAGCAGAGGCGACACTGGTGTTCGTCGCCACCATGCTTCACCTCGCCGGTATGCCAAAGCCGGCTCTCCGGCCACCTGGCGAAACTCACGGCCAGACTCAGGCGGCGGCCGCCAAGGCGTCCAGGAGATGAGCAACTGATGCCGTGGCTGCGCCGACGTAACGGTCGGCTGCGCCGTACGTCAGGTATAGGTGGTCACCGTCGCGATGGGCGCCTTGGACGAAGACCACATTGTCGACGTCTCCACGCCGCTCCCATTCGAGCTCCGGTTCGAGGATGGCGGAAGGCAGACGGCTCAGCGCCTCCCCGCTGCTGGGATCCAGCAGCGCCAGGTTCATCGTGTAGGAGCCATCGGCGCGGCGTTCGTGGAAGAACAACAGGAGCCCTTCCTCGGTCGCCACGGGCGGGGCGCCCGCGCCCACCCCGAGCGCACCCGGGCTCGGGCGCAGCAGGGTGTGGACCTCGAGGTCGGCAAGGTAGAGCTCCCAGTACTCGGGGCCGGCGTTCCATAGATGGTCAAGATCGTCGAACACGGCGAGCTGCATGTTGTTATGGATGCGATGGATCATGGCCACTCGCCCGTCGGCCAAGGCGAAGATGACCGCGTCTTTGTTCGGGACACCCTCAGGGCCAAGCAGCCGCCCGCTGCCGGGCCGGAGAAAGAAACGTTGCCCATCCCAGCCCAGCCGGTGAGCGCCGATCCGCCACGGGAGCCCGCTGCCAGCCGGAGGCAGGGCGGTATAGGTGATCACCAGCTGCTCGGCGCCACAGGAGACCACCCGCTGGACGCGGGGGTCTTCGAAACAGGCGGCGTGCCCTCTCCCGCCTCGGGCCAGCACGTATTGGAACGAGTAGCCCAGACCGTCGGCGGAGATGAACACAACGATGTCGGAGATGTAGTCGAGGAACCGGTCGCCAGGGCCCGGGTTCCGGCGGTAGCCCGAACGCACCCCCCGGGCGAAAAGGTGATAGGCGCCCTCATGGTAAAGCACCCCGGCGTTGAACATGGCCGCGTAGCCGGGCACGGGAACGGTGCCGACCATCGGACGGTCGGCCAATCGCCGAACGTGCCCTGGGAGGACTGGGGCGCGGGTTTTCATTGGTGCTCCATTCAGCAGCGCGAGATGACGACGTTGCCCGGCACAACCCAAGTGGTCTTCCCCGCACCGGTGGCGTCGATCGTTAGTTTGTCGAAAAGGTGTTCAGCCGTTTCATGCATTATCTGGTCACACCAGACGTTCCCCAGCCTAAGTCTTTGAGGTAAGTGTCTTCGGTGATTTGGCTGGTGCTCGACCCCCGGCCCTAGGCGTACCGGGGGTTTCGCAACAGCTACATCTCGGACCGTACCAGTGCCGTTTACGGCGTGCCTCTAAGGGATTGGCGATTTCCTCAGCCATCATCGGGCCGTACCTGGATGACTCCGCAGAGCGCGAACGCGCCTGCTCCCCACGCTATTAAGGAAAGGAGGGTATATCAAGCTGTCGGTGACATCATCGGCTGGTTGTGTCTCAGAGATCTCGCTAGACATAACCGACGACCAATACGACCTCACCAATTCGGACATTGGCGACATCTCTGGGTGCTCGGTGAGGACGCCATGGACTCGCCGCCTCCCTGTTAGTGTAGTGTCTCGCTTTTATCCGTTGATTGTTTCAAGGGCGACCCGGCCACGGCGGACCTTCTCGAGGATGGCGTCGGCGCTAGCTACTTCCCGGTGATTTTCGCAGGGCAAAAGCCCTGGTAGACGGGTTGCAGAGGCTCCGCAGATCCACCCGTTGGTGCCCGTGAGCTGCGAAGATGGCCCAAACCCCTTGTCAGAGAAGGAGTTTGAGCCATCATGTTAAGAACCTACGGCCCCGGGCCCAGTTTGTGGGAGTCAGCCTGGACGTGGCGGCACGGGCCGGATCGGCCAACATGGCCCCACCATAAGTTCGAGTCCTCGCCCCCGAGTGGCAACCACGTGGGTTCGCGTCAAAGAGGTGGAAATGTAATGCAGGACCGGCCCCACGCCGTGCTCAGGCGCGCCCCACTTGAGCTTGATCAGGGTAGGCGCTCGCAGCGAGACTCGGCGCCGTGGACGACCACCAGCGGCGGATGTGGGCGCAGATGCTCGACCTGATCGACAACCTGCGTGCCGGGCGGCTCGATCTAGCCAAGCTGGTCAGCGACCTCAGGGGCCTGTTCGTCGAGGCTGACCCCCACGACCCAGTGGTCCGGGAAGACTTCGAGTCGATGTGGTCACCGATCGACAGCGAGTACGAACTGAGAAGCGAACCATGGGCGCCGCCGGGCCTGGCAAGCGATGAGCACTTGGAGGCGGCGCTCGATAACTTCCGCAGTTGGGTGCAGAGCGTCCTGAATAGCGGCACCACTGGGCTCCATAGCTGAGAGGGGAAGCGAGCTGTCCTAAGCCTCACGTGCCTTGCTCTTGGTGGTTCGCAGCCGATAGCTCTCGGTGCCCGTCTTGATAATGGTGGCGTTGAAGCTGACCCCCTCCGAGCTCCAGGCATTGGGGGTTCCGGTTATCAGACAGCGCGTAGCCTTCCCCGGGAGCGACTACGAAAGCGGGCCCAGATAGCCGCTGGGGCGGACCTCGATGGACACTCGCCCTTTCACGGTGCTCACCAGTTCGTGATCGCCGCGGCAAAACTCCGGGCCGGTATGGGTGCCTCCTCTGTCACGACAGCTCGCGCCAAGGAACAGGCAGTGGCACGATCGTCACGATGATGACGAGCAATGCGAGCGAGCCCGCAGCGATGGAGGCAACTGTCCGCCGCATCACCAGCGGGCGGTCAGCGATGAAATCCATGACGCTCCGGCTCGTCGTGTCGTGGCTTTCATCGGTTCAAGGTCAGGCTACTTCCCAGGTTCCCGAACTAGGGTTCCAGGCGGCGTTGGTGACCTCACCAGACAGGATCGGGTTCGGCAAAAGCAGCTACACCTCGTAAAACGCCTTCGAGCTGCTCCGGCACGGTGCCGACAAGACCGGCGCGGTCCACAAAGTTCGACCAAGCGCTCTGTCGCATCTGGCCGTAGGAGGTCAGGGCCTGCCGCAAGGGCACGAGCACAGTGCCCCTGAAAGTCGCGGTGGCTTCTAATGCGGCTCGGAACTCTGACGCGTCGACCGAGTGCATGCGAGTGAGCAACCACACGTCGGAGAAGTCCCGCTCTCTGGTGTTGGCGTCACCACGCCGGACCATGGTCTCGACCTTCTCGCCGAGGACGCTTACCAGAGGGTACGCCAAAAGATTGAAGGATTTGCCCAATAGCGACGGGTAACTCACGGTCGCCGGCCCTGGAACAATCGGGTCACCGAAGTTGACGTCAACCTTCAGAGGGATCTTGGCCGTCGCCAGGCGGGCTTCAGCGTCGATGCGGATGCCTGGGTAGGGGTCACCTTCGCGGATCACTTCGACCCTGAGCGAACCCGTGTCGAAGACCACGCCATCGTCGACCTCGACGGTGAAAACGTCCCGCAGCCAGTTGGCAAGCTCTTGCTCCTCGTTATCGAGCGCTCGGGCCGCCATGTCGATGTCTTGCGTGGCGCGTCGAACGTCGTACACCGCGAGCAGCATGCCCCCTTTCAGGATGAGGCGGTTGCGCCAGGGTGTCTGGACGAGCCGGTACAAGAACCGTTCGAGGGCATAGCGCGAGGAACTCCTGAGTGCCTCGCCCGGCTTGTCTCGCTCGGCGCTGCAGGTCGAGGTAGACCTGCCCAGCCCTGTCCGCCCTGGTGGGCCGCGACATCAGCTCAAGACCTCAAGGGCATGGCGGACGACAGCGAACGTCCTCAGCGCCCGGGCCAAGTCCAATAGCCGGCCCGGCTTGGCCTCCGGGGACGCCACGTAGGAGCGCAGAGCGTTGTAGCTAATTGAAGTTCCGACCCCCGTGCGAGGCCGGAAACAGTCGACGATGGTCCGCTCGCGGTCCGAGACCCAGATATGCTCCTCGGGTCCGACCGGGACCTGGGTTCGGCCGAGGTCAAAGGTGGCGGCCTGGAAGACATGGACCTTGGTGGGCGGGTAAGTAATCGTCGGCTGGTTGGTGCCGCGCGGCACCGCCAGGTCGACGACGCCCGGCATCTCGTCGGTGAGGTCCCAATATCCAAGCGCAGAGACCAAGCAGATCATTCCCCTGGGTGCTCGGGCCGAGACCGCGAGCAGGTCGGGCATAGTGGGCGGCCCGGCACTGGCTCGCCGGTAGAGGCCTCGCGACAGCTCGACGATTATCTGCTGGTCACGTAGGCGATAGAGGTCTTCCCAGCTCAGCCCGACCTCTCGGGCCGTCTTGGACGTGAACATGGTCGGGAGCGCCCGAAGGCGGTCCTCCAGCCTTCCTCCTAGCTCGTTGGCATGTCCGATGAAACCCATGATATCGCGATATTACATGTTATGGGTTTCATCGGGCCGTTTTTTGCTTACGTGCAGGGGCGGCACGCGAGGGAGAGGCCAATAACTGGTCCTTGAGCGTCGTAAGTGCGTGGTCAAGCCTAGAGAGCCGGTGGACGATCAAGCAGCCCGAGAGAACTCTGACCAGCCACTATCCACTGCGAGGGGGCGTGCAGCAAAGTTTCGAGTCGGTCCTCCGACACACGAAAACTTGTCGGGGCGTCGTCGGCGGCGAGGGTCTTGGAGTTTCTAGCTCTCAGACGCCGAGTTCTCTGCCCAGGACCCTCGAAACGAAACCCCCAGGTCCCTCGTTTCCGACGAGCTGTTTGACGCGCTCCAAGGTTTGTGCGCCGTTACCGGCGTTAGCGGCCGCTTTCATGGTGTGCGTGTACGCCGCCCAGACGTCGGCGCTCGTGACCTCGTAGCCGTAGCCGGCAACCAGCCACTGGAGCGAGAGGAGCCCGGCGCCGAGGGCAAAGGCTGGTTGCTTTTCTGCGAAGTCCCGGGCGGCGCGGGCCAGCGTTTTGGGGTCGCAAGGCGAGCGGGCGGCGAGGTCGAGGGCCTCGTCGAAGAGGCCCGCCTCCTTGGCCGCGGCGAACCACTTGGCCTCGTCTCCAGCAGTCGTCCCCACGAGGTCCGCCAAAATCTGGCGGACGTCTTTGTGAGGATATTTCTTGGCCACAGCGCGGAATGTGGCGAGGTACGTGCCGGCCCGGTTCGCCCGCAGGCCGTACCGCCCGTAAGCCTCATCGACCAAGCCGGACGACAGGAGGATCTCCTCGCCCAGCCTGTCGACGTCGGTTTCCGACGTCCAGGGCCCCCGGCAGCTCTCGGCGTAGCGCAGCGCTTCTGCCTTGTGGCCCGTGGCCGCCAGCGCCATCACTGCCCAGCGCTTGTAGGGCCAGATGCAGTCGCCGCTGACGATGTCTACGACCTCGTCGTAGCGCTGTGCCCGGTACAAGGCGCTCAGGCAGGCGGAGGTCCCGTGGAAGTGGCCACGCAGGCTCGGGTCGGGGCTCAAGGCCATGCGCGTGACGTCGACGAGGCGGTCGGCCCACTCTGAGGCCGTTTCTTTCGAGGCGCAGAGCTCTCCCCAGTAATTGGCGAGGATCTCTATGTACGGCACCTGGTCGGCTTCGTGCGCCGCCCAAAGTCGTTCGAGCCAAGCCTCCCTGACCGAGGGCCCCGCCGGCGCGTCGGTGATGATGGGGACCAGCGCCCGCAGGGCGTTGTTGACTGCTGTACCCATCGCCCCCGAAGAGCTGTCGACCTGCTCCAGCGCCGGAGAGAGGCGCTCGAGGAAGCTGACCGCTCCCTCGGCTGCCAGCACCGGGTCACGTCGGGCCACCTGTTTGATCTCGCTTACCGCCTCTTTCACGCGCTGGACGGCAGGCTGCGACCTCCAGCCGAAAGCGTGGCGCCTAAAGCGCGCCTTGAACTCCCACTTGTAGCTTGGGACGCCGGTACGCGTCGTGCTCATGTCCGGGGTTCGGCGGTAGACCCGTCAATGGGGTTTTCAACTCCGGTAGTGGTGACGAAGCTCATCTCCATCAGACTGCCGCGCCGACGCGCCGGCCACAACGACGCCCGGTGCTGGCAGGTGCAACAGGGACGGGTGCTTCGCAAGGGGCGTGGGCACGAACAGTCCGGTGGCGAGCCCGCGCTGTCAACTCAGGAGGGTGCGACGGGCGTCTTTCATGACCAGGACAAGGTGCAGGTCGTCGGTAGGGCTGAGCTCGAGCTCGGGTACGAGGTGGAGGTAGAAATCTCGCGCTTGCTGTGACTCGGCGTGGACGAGCAGGCCCCGGCAACCGATGTCGTCGGCGAGCCCGACCAGGCGGGCGAAGACGTCCTGGAGCAGGCCCGTCCCGAGCCCGTTGCCCTCGTGGTCGATGTCGACGCCGAGCCGGGCCAGCAGGGCGACCGGCTGAGGGTACCGACCGGCCCCCTTGCGTAGGCGGACGGGTGCGGCCTCAGCGTGGACCTGTGCCATGCACCAGGCGTAGTAAGCAATGACTTGGTCGTCCCCGTGCTCGGTCACGACAAACACGCGCGTGGTCCCGGTCGTGGCCGACTGGCGGGCGTAACGCAAGAGCCAGTCGGTCTGCTCCGATGAGCGGCACCGGAACCCGCTCAGGTCGTGGTGCTCGGCGAGTGGCTCAGGGGGCCGGTACGAGGGGCTCACTCGCTAAAGGGCGAGGGGCGTTGCATAAATTCTCGCAAACCCGGCAGCTCCCGAGCCGAGCGAGCGTTGACGGCCTCCCAGGCCTCGAGAGCCGAGGCATCGAGCTCGAAGCGGTCGCGGTCGGCAAGCACCCGGAGCGCGGCGTCATAGGCGTGCGAGACGACGAAGTCGGTGAGGTCGGTGCCCGTGGCGGCCACGGCGCGGTCGATGAGCTCGCGCTCCTCTGATGTCGTACGCAGGTCCATGCGCCGGTCCCTTCGCCGCGATGTCGTGCCCATAAGCTCAGCCTCTCGAAAATATGTACGTCCATTGTACGGCCATCGGACGGTGTATGCGCAACCCCGACCGGCATCTTTGTGAGCCGGGTCCAGCGCAACTCGGCATGCCAAACGTCTCACGAAGAGGGCCAACGGCCGAGGCGGCATCCAAGGTCCCTGGTCACGCCGCAGGTAGCCACAGGTCAGCGCCTCCGACCCGGCGTGGAGTTTTGTACCAAGTCCCCCCTCCGACACGCGAAAACTCCACGCCTAACGAGGCTTTCACTTTCTCCCGCCCGTCGA
>Ga0182012_10002912_pt1 | contig 18416 bp, 14 predicted proteins | sample 612S2SmetaG_FD_120486 | JGI IMG/M metagenome (GOLD analysis project Ga0182012, IMG submission 120486) | Permafrost microbial communities from Stordalen Mire, Sweden - 612S2S metaG | ecosystem: Environmental > Terrestrial > Soil > Wetlands > Permafrost | place: Sweden: Stordalen | collected...
CGGCAGAGGTACGGACGTCGTGGGCACGGCCTCAAATGTTCCCGGGGGTGGGGCCGGCGGCACCGTCACCGGCTCGGGCACGATTGGCCGCCTCCTGAGTGGCTGCCTCCTGAGTGGCCGCCTCCTGAGTGGCCGCCTCCTGAGTGGCGGTCTCCCACAGTCGGGCGAAGTAATGACGGGCCAGGTACTGCTCTTCGACGGTTCGGCGCGCCCTTTCGGTCATCAGCTGCACTTCGGCCTTATTGGCCGGGTCGAGTACCCAGGTAATGGCGGCGCGCAGGGCCTCCGGGTCGTTTTCGACGACCAAGGCCGTCTGGCCGGGCACCACGTAGTCCCGCACACCGGGGGCGTCGGTCACTATCAACGGCTTGCCCGCCAGCATGGCGCTGAGGTAGGTCTGTTGGCCGGCGCTGCGGGCCGCCGGGCGCAGCGGGACCACCATCAGGCCGGCCCCGAGCATCGTCCGGTTGTACTCGTCCTGGGGCAGCGAAGCCACCTCGACGTTGGGGGGCAGCGGCTGCGACGGCCTCCACGAAGATGCCAGCCGTACCGGGACGTCGAGGCCCTCGACCGCCTTCACCAGCAGGTCGTAGTCCCGGTAGCTGTTGCCGCCGGCGAACACGTAGCCCCCATCGGTGGCCGAACTGGCCAAGTCACGGCCCAACGTGGCGTAAAAGGGGGTGAAGCGGACGCGGCGCCCGTCGATGCCCCAGCGCCCCTCGAAGCCTTGTTTTTCGTCGCTCGAGAGCACCCCGTAGATGACGTGGCGCCCGTCGGTCGCCCGCACCCCGAGGCGGCCCAGCCGGGGCAGCAGCGGCCGGGCGAAGCGGGGCAGGCGGTCCTCCAACGCCTGGCTGGTCACGTCCCAGGTGGCATCACTGACCAGGACCAAGGGCGGGTGCCGCCAGCGCAGCTTTATCAACAAACCGGCCACCGCTTCGACGTAGCCGGCGCCGAAGCCGCTCGTGCCCCGCAGGATCACGGCGTCCGCACCTTTGGCGGCGCTCAGCATCTTGCGCAGGAAGGACCAGTAGCTCCATTGGTGCGGGAGCAATGTTTCCACGGGGGCCGGCCAGGGCCCGGAGATGGTAGCGACGACGCGCGGGCTATCGATGGCCAAGAGCGTAGTGACGGGACGGGGTTAGCGCGTGGCTGCAAAGTCGGGACGAGGCCCCGGGGCGCACTGCGCCATGACGCGCTCGGTCAGCAGGGGCAGGACCTGGCGGCGCGTGCCCTGGGTAAACAGGGTGTGGTCGATGTCGGGGAGCACGACAATGCGGAACCCGCCCTTTTTCTCCATGCGCCACAGCAGCGCAGCTTCGCCCTGGCGGACCTGGCGGCCTTCGTAGCTCCCGGCCACCACCAGGGTGTCGATATCCTTCCGGGCCAGGCCCCGCAGGTGGAAGGCGAGCACGTCATCGCCCCGCAGGCGGTGCTCCAGCCACGACCTCACGTCCTGCCCCCGCCGGGACAGGCCGCCCAGGTAATGGTGGCCGGGAAGACGCGAGGCGCTCCGGTGCAGGGCAGTCTTGGCCGTCGCCAGCCGGGCACGGTAGCCGGAGCTGCCGGGGGCGGCTTCGGGCGACCGGGGGGCGGGGTCGCCCGGAGGGCTCGGGGGGACCAGGTTGATGGCCACGACGCCCCGGGCGCCGCCGGTCAGAGCGGCCTGGACCGAATGCCAGGCGCCCGAGCACAGCCCCATGAGCACGACCGCTGAGGGGTCGGCGGGCGAGACGGCGTGGGCGACCGCGGCCACGTCGTCGAGGGCCTCGGGAGAGTAGACGAGGCCGGCCGAACGCCCGGGCCGGGCCGGGCTGTCGCCCAACCCGGCTAGGTCCACCCGCACCACGGGCACGCCGGCGGCGGCCCACGACCGGGCCAGTTCGACCCACAGCCGGCCCGGCCCGATGTGGTCGATGCGCCCGGAGTTGAGCAAGATGACCGTGGTCGAGGGGGCAGGACCGCTGGGGCGGGACACGATCCCGAAAAGCCGGTCCGGGCCCATGTACGTGATCTCCTCGGCAACCTCCTCGCCGTCGGGGCCGGCGACCACGGCGCTGAGCTGCGCCGGCAGCACCACCGCCGACCTCTCCGCGCCGTCCCCGCCGTCCACCGCCGACCTCTCCCCGCCGTCCCCGCCGTCCCCGCCGTCCCCGCCGCCACCCACGGGCACACCGGCCACGCCCGCCAGCCACGAGACGATGATGTCGAGGGTGGCTTCGGGCACCACGGACTTGAGGGGCCAGACGGAGATGACCTGCTCTTGCCCGACGGCCTCGGCCAGTTCGGCCCCGGCCTGCGCCAACCACTCCCGGACGGCCCGCTTGGGGGGGCGGTCCGGCCGCAGCAGGGCCAGCACATGGCCGGGCAGGGGACCGGGGCAGGCCTCGAGGGCCAGCGCCGTCATGGCCTTTACGGCGTCCGCGTCGTAGACGGTACCCAGGATCTCGGCGCCGCCCGCCCCGGCCGTGGCCTCGTCGACGGGGATGTCGAGGCCCTGGTCCCCGAGGTACACCGAGCGCAGGAGGGCCTCCTCGCGCAGGTAGCTGCGGCCGCTGTCGCAGGGGTCCCACAGTACGAGCCCGGCCAGCGCGCACTCCCCGGCAGCCCACGCCGCCAGCGTGGCGCCCATGCGCATCCCGACCACGCACACCTTGGCCGCGCCCCCGGCCCGCAGCAGGTCCACGGCGGCCCGCACCGACCCTTGCCAGGCCTGCGCCCGGTCCGGGTCGCCGGCCCAGCCGGCCGAATCACCGGTGCCGTCGTAGTCGACCTGGACGACGGCGAGGCCCTCGGTCGCCAGCCTCTCGGCCAGGGCCCGGTAGGCCCGCCCCGCCCCCTGCGCCTCCAGCCCGAACGGGGGACAAAGTACGACCCCGGCGTACGCGGTCCCCCCTTCGGGCATGTAAGCCCGGCCGAACAGCGGGCGTCCCGGCGGACCGAACCACAATGCGCTCGTTTTCAGGACCTCATCTTGCCAGTGCGGGGGCACCTCCCGGCACAGCGGTGGGGGAGCGCGATGTTCGCCAGGCCTATCTGGCGCCGTTCGACAGCCCTCACTACAATTAGCGCGATCTTCGACGCTAAACGTGCGGAACGGCGAAGATTTTTCTTCTGGGCCCCCCGCCCGGCGACTAAGACGTGGTGCAATGCTAAGAATCGTCTGGTGAGGAACCGTGGCTGAGATCAGCATCGTGGGCCTGGGCCCCTGGGGCCTGTGCGCCCTGGAACGATTTGTCGACGCAGCCCGGCGGACGCCCGATAGCGACATCGTGGTCCACGTCGTCGAGCCCGGCCGCCCCGGCGGGGGCATGTACTCCCTGGACCAGCCCGATTACCTGGTCCTCAACACTCCGTGCGGGCAGCACTCCATGTACCCGTTCCCCGAGACCCTCGACGACTCCCGGCTCGGGCGCGGGTTTTACGAGTGGGTGAAGGACAAGGGCTACCACTGGCAGGGCGTGGAGTGCGCCATCTCGACCGAGGGCACGCCTGTGGGCCCGCACGACTTTCTTCCCCGGCGGATCATGGGGGAGTACCTCGAGTGGTTCTACCAGGTCTTATGTGCCGAAGCCCCGGGCAACATCGCCATCAAGTTGCACAAGGCGTGCGCCATCGACGTCGAGGCCACCGATGACGGGCGCGAGCGGGTGTACCTCGACAACGGCGAACAGCTCGTCGTCGACGACGCCATCCTCACCACCGGGCACGTCCAGGACATAGCCAATATGGGCTCGGCGGGGCCGCTGGCCACCAGCCCCTACCCCGTCAAGGCCTACCTGGACATCACCGGCCCGCACGAGAAGATCGCCGTCGAGGGCATGGGCCTGGTCGCTCTCGACGTCATCACCGCTCTCACCGTCGGGCTCGGCGGTCATTACACCGACGCCCTTTACGGCCGGCTCGTCTACCACCGCAGCGGCCGGGAGCCCTCTATCTACCTGTTTTCCCGCAGCGGCTACCCGTACTGCGCCAAGTCGTTCGCCACCGCCGACCCCGTGGGCGACTACGAACCGGCCATCTGCACCATGGAGGCCGTCGCCGCCCTGAAGAGGCATGACGACGGGACCAAGCGCTTTATCGACGCCCGCCACGAGCTGTTACCCCTGGTGTTCGCCGAGATGGAGCTGTGCTACTACATGACCGCCGCCCGCCAGGCCGACGGGCCCGAAGAGGCTCGCAGCGTGCGTGAGCTCCTGGTCGAGGCGTGGGCGTCGGGGACCTTCGCCGAGGTCCGCGCCCTGTTGGCCGGAAAGTACGGCGAGTTCAGCGCCGAGGCCCACCTCTTCGCCGGCAAGGACGCCCACTACACCAGTGGCCAGGACTACCAGGACAAGATCTACTCGGTCCTGGACGCCGACCTGGCCGAGGCGCTGGTGACGGGGGGGACGAGCCCCCTGAAGGCCGCCCTGGAGACGCTGCGGGCACTGCGCGACACGCTGCGCCTGGCCGTCGAGTTCAAGGGCCTGAGCCTCACCTCACACGTCGACTTCCAGGTCAACATGCACAGCCGTTTTGCCCGCCTGGTCGCCGGCCCGCCCGCTTTCCGGTCCCAGCAGTTGCTGGCCCTCATCGACGCCGGCGTCCTCAGGCTGCCCTTCGGCCCCTCCCCCGAGCTCCTGCCGGCCGACGGCGGGAGGATCCTGGTCCGCTCCACCCATCTCGACCAGCTCGCCGAGGTCGAGGTCGACCGGCTCATCCGGGCCCACCTCGACCTGCCGTCCATTTCCCGCTCGGCCAACCCCCTGTTCACCAGCATGGTGGAGCGGGGCCGGGTGCGCCCGCTCGACTTCGACGGCACCCCCGTCGGCAGCATCGACCTCACCGAGGACTTCCACCCCTTGGACGTGAGGGGCCGGCCCCAGCCGCACGTGTGGGTCTTCGGTGTGCTGAGCGAAGGGGTGCGCTACTTCACCCTCTACATACCGTCGCCTAAAAGCCGGGTGCGGGCCTTTATCGACGCCGATTTCTGCGCCAACGAAGTGGTCGGGCGGGCCGCCCGGGTCATCGAGCTCAACGGCTCCGCCGCCACCTCGGGAGCGGCCGGCCTGGTTGCCGGTGGCCCGGCCGTGGCGGCGCCGCGGACCTTGCGGCTCGCCTTTGTCAACAGCATGCCCGACGGGGCTTTCGAGGAGACCGAGCGCCAGTTCGAAGGGCTCCTGGGAGCGGCCTCGGCCCACCACGCCATCACCTTCGACCGCTACACCCTGCCCGGGGTCGTACGCGGCCCGGGCATCCTGGCCCTGATCTCGCACGGCTACAAGCCCATCGAGCACCTCTACGCCAACCCGCCCGACGCCGTCATAGTCACGGGCGCCGAGCCCAAGCAGCCTGAGCTGACCGAGGAGCTCTTCTGGCCGGCCATGGAGAGGCTCCTGCGCTGGATGACCACCGCCGTCCCCAGCGCCCTCGTGTCTTGCATGAGCGCTCATGCGGCCATGTGGGCCTTCCACCAGGTGCCCCGGCGCATGCTCCTTGACAAATGCAGCGGCGTTTTCGAGCAGTTCATCGACCATTCCCACCCGCTCATGGCCGGCGTGGGCGAGACGGTCTGGCCCCATTCCCGCTTCAACGACATCCCGGCCACGGACCTTTCAGAAAGTGGTTACGAGGTGCTGTCCGAGTCCCGCGACGGTGGTTGGACCGTTGCTATGGGCCAGCAGGGCGAGTGCGAGCTCCTGCTGTTCCAGGGGCACCCGGAGTACGGGCCGTACACCCTGCTAAGGGAGTACCGGCGCGACGTCCGGCGCTACCTCGGGGGGATCCAGGGCTCCTACCCTCGCATCCCTGGCGACCTGCTCGACAGCGAGGGGGCCGAAGTGCTGACCGAGTTCGAGATGAGGCTGGCCCAGAAGGGACGCGACCCCGAGCTCATGGCCGACTTCCCCTTCGACTTCGCCGCCCGCCACGTCACGGCCCGCTGGGACGCGGCATCGGGGGCCCTGATCGGCAACTGGCTGGAGTCCGTCCGCCAGAGAGCCGATGAGCGCCTCTACATTGATAGTGGTGCGTGACGAGACAATTGCCGTCCATGGCGGCTATACGCCGGACAGCACCCGGGCGGTAGCAGTCCCCATCTACCAGACGGTGGCCCACGATTTCGTGGACGCCGCCCACGCCGGAGCGGTCTTCGACCTGGAGACCCCCGGTTTTCACTACAACCGCATCAACAACCCCACGGTCGACGTGCTCGAGCGGCGCATGACCAGCCTGGAGCAAGGGGTGGGGGCGGTCGCCGTGAGCTCGGGGGCGGCGGCGGTGCGGCTTTCGGTGCGCAACCTGACCGGCCTCGGCTCCAATATCGTGACCACGCCCCAGCTTTACGGCGCCACTTATACCTATTTCGCCGCCGTCCTGCCGAGCGAGGGCGTGGAAGCCCGGTTTGCGGCCGACGACACCGCCGAGGCCATCGAGGCTTTGATCGACGACAACACCAAGGCTGTTTTCTGCGAGAGCATCGGCAACCCGGCCGGCAACGTGGTCGACATCGAGGCGGTGGCCGATGCGGCCCACCGCCACGGGGTGCCGCTCATCGTCGACAACACCGTGGCTACGCCCTTGTGCCTCAAGCCTTTTGTGCACGGGGCCGACATCGTCATCCACTCGCTGACCAAGTTTGTCGGCGGCCACGGCACGACCCTCGGGGGCATCGTCATAGACGGCGGCCGGTTCCCCTGGGCCGAGCACCCCGAGCGCTTCCCCATGTTCAGCCGGCCCGAGCCCGCTTTCCACGGCGTGGTGTACGCCCGGGACTTCCCGGACCGGCCCTACGCCGTGCGCGCCCGCACCGTGGGCCTGCGCAACGAGGGCGCCACTCTCGCCCCGCTCAACGCCTTTTTGTTGTTGCAGGGACTGGAGAGCCTGTCCGTCCGCCTCGAGCGCCAGCAGCACAACGCCCGCCTGGTGGCCGAGCACCTGGCGGCGCAGAGCCGGGTCTCCTGGGTGCGCTACCTGGGTTTCGACGACAACCCCTACCATTTGCTGGCCCGCAAGTACCTGGGGGACCGCTTCCCGTCGATAGTGACCTTCGGGCCGGCGGGCGGCTACGACGCCGCCATCCATTTCTTCGACAGCGTCAAGCTGTTCAAGCGCCTGGTGAACATGGGCGATGCCAAGTCCCTGGTCGCCCACCCGGCCTCCACCACGCACCGCCAATTGGACGAGGCGGCGTTGGCCAAGGCCGATATACCACCGGAAATGATCAGGTTGTCGGTCGGCCTCGAGCACATCGACGACATAATCGAGGACATCGACCAGGCTCTAGATGCCTGAGGGTGGGCCACAGCCCAGGACCTACCGTGCCGGTTTTGTCATGGAGTACACGATCGGGCACGTCACCTTCACCAAAATGCTCCAGCGGGTGGTCGAGCGCGACCCGTCCGTGCGGGCGGAATGGTTCCTCATCGAGCCGGGCCACGAGGTATGGCCGGCGACGATGTTCCCCTTCTCGGCTAACTACAGCCTGAGCGTCAGCGCCAGTGCCGCCCGGTTGGTCGGGCTGGCGGCGCGCTTCGACGTGCTGTTCATGCACACCCAGACTTTGTCGCTTTTCCTGGGGCCGGTCATGGGGCGGGTGCCGTCGGTGATCTCGGTCGACGGTACGCCCATCAACATCGACGAGGCCTACCCGCTGCACCATAAACAGGGCCGCCAAGTCGAGGGCGTGAAGCGCCGGCTCGTAGGTTCGTCGTTCCGGCGGGCCACCTACACGATGCCGTGGAGCCGGTGGTGCGCTCGCTCCCTGGTGGACGATTACCGGGTGGCGCCCCGCCGCGCCCCCATCGTGCGGCCCGGTACCGACGTCGAAAAATGGGAGGTTGGGCCGCGCCGCGACGGCGGCCCCCTGCGGGTGCTTTTCGTCGGGGGCGAGTTCGCCCGCAAAGGCGGCCCCGACCTCCTGGCGGCGCTGGCGGTGCTCGAGGCCGACTGGGAATGCGACATTGTGACGAAGTCGGAGGTGCCCGGGTCGGAGCGGGTGCGCGTCCATCGCGACCTCGACCAGGACGACCCCAGGTTGGCGGCCCTGTTCGGCGCGGCCGACGTTTTCGTCCTGCCCACCGCGGGCGACGCCATGCCCCTGGCCATCATCGAGGCCATGGCGGCCGGGCTGGCGGTGGTCAGCACGCGTATCGCGGCCGTGCCGGAGGTGGTCGACGACGGTGCCACCGGGATCCTGATTAACCCGGGGGACGTGGCCGCCTTGGCTGACGCCTTGAAGCGCTTGGCCGCCAGTCCCCAACTGCGCCGGGAAATGGGCGCGGCCGGACGCCGGCGCGCCTGCGAACTGTTTGACGAGAAGGTGAACGGCCCCCGGGTGCTGGAACTGGTGAAGACGGCCGCCGACGAAGGGGCGGTCAGGCGTTGACGTTATTGGCGGTGCGGTAAGGGGCCAGCCAGGGCTCGGTCTCCGGCTCCCAGCCTTCGGGCAGGCGCTGGGCCGTTTCGAGGCGGCGCAACCGGCGCTCGGCCACCCCGGGCAGGGCCACGGCGGCGACGGCGTAAACCAACTGGCCCGGGGCGGCGCCCACCCAGGCCGCTCTTATGTAGCTGCGGGCGGCCGGTAGCCGGCGCCTGGCGGCCACATGGCGCCGCGCTGCTTCTCTTTCCCAGCGGGCAAAAAAGCTCCGGGGCACGGGGCCGGCGTCGTCGAAGTTGCGGGCCCTGACCGTGGCCGCGTCGCGCATGAAAGCCCGTTCGTTGGACGAGGACTGGCCGTCCCAGAGGCGGTAGGCGGCGAGCGGCGCGTCTATGTAGGCCAGGGGGGACAGGGCGGCTATGCGCAGCCACAGGTCCCAGTCGTCGCAGGTGGCCAGGGTGGCGTCGAACCCGCCCACCTCCTGTAGCACCGCTCTGGCTGCCAGCACGGTCGAGTTGCCGGCCGGGACCCGGTTGTCCTCCAGCAGCAGGGCGCGCACTTCAGCTGAACTGACGATGGCACTTTCCCCCGACGCCGCCGGTACGTCCCTCATGCGCACGGCATGGCGCACCCTCAGGTCCTCGCCCACGCTCACGCAGGCCGTAGCCGACCACCGAGCCTCGGGGTAACGGGCTATGGCGGCCATCTGGCGCTCGAGCTTGGTCGGTGCCCACACGTCGTCGCTGTCGAGGAACGCCACCCATGCGCAGCCCTCGGCGGCGGTGATGCCCAGGTTGCGGGCGCCCGGGCCGCCCATGGGCCGGTCCTCCACCAGTACTTTGAGGCGAGGGTCGCCGATGGCGGCCAGCGCTTCGCCCGTACCGTCGGTCGAGCCGTTGTCGATCACCAGGCAGGTCAAGTCCGTGTACGTCTGGCCCAGGACCGACCGCACGGCCTGGGTGACGAGGTCGCGCCGGTTGAAGGTAGGAATTACGACCGCTACCTTCAAGTCTCGGCCCATCCTCAAAAGGTACAACCTGAAATGACGAGGACCGGCCAGAACAGCCCCGACATGGCTCAGCCGGCCGGGCTTTTCAAGAAATAAAATACCTCCGGCCCCCGGGCGGCGATATCGGCCCGCTCCCCGAGGCAGGGAAGCTGCGAGCGGTAGCAGGCGAGCATGGCGTATTTCCCGGCATTGTCAGGGCTCGAGGCGACGGGCGCGGGCTCGAGGGAGAAACCGTTGGTCGCCAGCCGCTGTTTGGCCGCCGTCACTTGCTCGGGCACCTCCCAGCGATAGGGGAGCTCCTCGTAGATCCCCCACCGGCGCCCGGGCATGTCGTGGGCCAGGCGCACGCAGGCTCGGGCGGTCATTTTGTGGTCGCCATGCCACAAACCGAGAGGGACGAACCAGGTCTGCACATCGAGATCCGCCAGCACGGCCCTCAGTTTTTCGACCACGGCCGCCTCGAGGGCGGGGTCGGCCAGCTTGGCCTGGGCCGCCTGCACAGCCCCGGGCCGGAAGCGGGCCAGCATTACCGGCCGCCCCGCCCGGTACTGCTCGTCCCAGAAATCGAGCCGGTGGGCATGCGCCCCGACCGCGGCCATGGCCGCGTCGTCCTCGACTTGGCGCAGGCCCATGACGTCGTCGCCGGGCTGGAACGAGCCCGACAGCCGGTCCCACTCCGGCAGTGGCCGGACGCTTTTCGGACCGGAGGTGAAAACAGTGACGACGTGACTGGCGGGATGGGCGCTCAGCATCTGCCCGCAGCTGAGGGCGGCGTCGTCCATATGGGGCGCGACGACGCCTACGGGCGCGGCGTCGGCCGGACCGGTACTCAGAGGACTGGCACCCCCAGGACCGGGGCCGGCGGTCACGAGCGGGCCCCGGCGCCCAGGGCGCGCCCGATGGCGGCTTCCATGCCGTCGACCATGTGGCCGACGGAGAAGTGGTCACGGACATGGGCCGCGCATTGGGCGCCCAGGTCCGGCTCGCGTCCCTGCCAGCCCCGCAGGCCGGAGAGCAGGGTGGCCAGCCCGGCGGAGTCCCCCCGTTCGAACAGGAAACGCTCGAAGGGCCCGCTCAGCATTTCGGGGATCCCACCGACCCGGGAGGCGACGACAGGGCGACCGGTGGCCAGGGCCTCGATCACGGTGCGGCCGAAGGGCTCGTCCCAGGTGGAGGGGACCACGGCGACATCGGCGGCGTGCAGGGGCGTGACCACGTCGGCCCGGGCGCCGAGGAAGCGCACCGTCCCGGCCGGGGCCAACGCCTTGAGCTGGTCCAGATAGGCCCGGCCGTCAGCGTGCAGCACGGGCGAGCCCACCAGTAGGAGCTGGGCCTCGTCGGGAGCGACGGCCAATTGCCGCCACGCTTCGAGGAGCACCTCGACCCCTTTTTCGGAGTCGAGGCGGCCGACGAAAACGGCTACAAAAACGCCCTCGGGGATACCGAGCTGGCGGCGCGCCGCCTCCCGTTCGGCGGCCCCGCCCTCGGGGTAGTCGGCCGGGTCGAGGCCGGCATGGACGACGTCGGCCTTGTCGGGGTCGATACCGGCGGCCAGCCACACGTCTCGGGTGAAAGCCGAGTTGGCCACGAACCGGCTGACTTTGGCCGACAGTGAGGCCACGTACCGGGGACCGGGCGTCTGTGTGCCCCGCCAATGGCAAACCACGGGGGCGGGCGACAGTTTCGCCGCCTGCAACGCCCATTCGGCCGCGAACGTCCGGTTCATGTAGTAGACGTCGGGGCGGCACTTGGCCGCCAACGCCACGGCCGGCAGCAGGCGCACGTGCTCCATCAGGGCCCGCCCCCGGCTTTCGGGGAAGGAGTAGTCCGTGTAACGGACATGGTGCACGGAGTCGCACATTTGCCTGAACCCGGGCAGGAGGTCACCGCCCTGCGCGTATATCAAATTGACGCGGTGGCCCCGGCCGACCAGCTCGCGCGTGGCCTGGAACACGCTCCTTTCGACACCGCCGTCGGACTGTGCCCGGTGCAGGTTGGTGACAATGACCACGTAGGACCTTTCTCATGGGGGCGTTGCCCTCGCCACCGCGCCTGGAAGGCTACGCCCTCAGGTCGATCGCTAGCCTTCGGGCACTACCCGGTACACGGCGGCCCACGCCCTCGTACACCAGGCCCGCTGCTCCCACGATGGTCGGCGACAGGCAGTTGCGCCCGTCGAAGAGCAGTTCGCCTTTCATGGCCGAGCGCAGGCGGGCGAAGTCCAGGTCGATAAATTGGGGCCACTCGGTGGCGACTACGACGGCGTCGGCCCCCTCGGCGGCGGCGTAGGCGTCCGAGGCGATGCGCACGGGCAGGCCCGCCGGGAGGGCTTTGACCACCGGGTCGTAGGCCGACACGAAGGCGCCGTACTCGATGACCTGGGTGGCGATGTCCAGCGCCGGGGAATCGCGCAGGTCGTCCGTGCCCGGCTTGTAGGACAGGCCCAGCAGGGCGATGCGGGCGCCCCGCAGGTTTTTCAAGTGGCGGAGCAATCTTTCGACGACGAGGTGGCGCTGGTCGTTGTTGATGGCCAGCGTCGCCTCCAGTAACCGGGCCTGGTAACCGTACTCGGCCGCCGTTGTGACCATGGCCAGGACGTCCTTGGTGAAGCAGGACCCGCCCCAGCCGAGCCCGGCATTGAGGAACCGGGGCCCGATGCGCTGGTCGAGGCCGATCCCGGCGGTGACGGTCTGGATGTCGGCGCCCATGAGGTCGCAGAAGCGGGCCATTTCATTGGCGAAACTGATCTTCGTGGCCAAAAAGGCGTTGGCGGCGTACTTGATCATCTCCGCCGTCATGAGGTCCGTCTTGACCAGGGGGACCGGGCCCCGTTGGTCGGAACCCGGAAAGCTCTGGTCCAGCACGGGCTGGTAGAGCTCGACGATGTCGTCGAGGGAGGCGGGGTCGTCGGCGCCGATGACGACGCGGTCGGGGTGCAGGTAGTCGGAAACGGCGGTGCCCTCCCGCAGGAACTCGGGGTTGGAGGCCACCCGGACGAGCTTGGTCACCCGAGGGTCACCGGCGGCGTCCTCGATGACCGAGCTGAGCCATCGTCCGGACCCGATCGGCACCGTGCTCTTATTGATAAAAGTATGCGGGTGCTTGACATGGGGCGCCGCCGCCTGCGCCACCTCGAGCATGGCGCTCATGTCGGCCTTGCCGTCGGGCCGGGACGGGGTGCCCACGCAGATGAACACGAGATCCGACTCGTCCATGGCCAGCGCCATATCGGACGTGAAGCCGAGGCGACCGGCTTGGCGCCCGGCCTCCAGGAGCTGGTCGAGGTTGCGCTCGTAAAAGGGGGCCCGTCCGTCTCTCAGCAGCTCGAGCTTGGCGTTATCGCTCTCGACGCCGATGACGTTGTGCCCGATATGAGCCAGGCAGGCCGAAACGACGGTGCCCACGTACCCGCTGCCGATCACGGCGACCCGTTTTGTCACCCGTTCATTATCGCTTACCGCTATCGCCTACCTCGGGGGCTGGGTTTCCACAGCTTTGCTGGGCCATGGGAACGCCCCACCTTGGTCCGCTCACGCAGCGCGGTCATGAAGAAAGCCACAGAAGAAAACTGGGAGGCCAGCGCAGGGCCGGTGGTACCCTGCGCAAACAGAGCCAACATGTACACGAGCCCTTCCCCTGTCGGCGGCGGCCTGAGCGCGGGGACGAGGGCCGGTTGGGCCCGCACGGCTGGCCCGGCCCTGCTCGCCCTGGGGTGTTTTGCGGCGCTATTGGCGCCGTGGGCCAGGACAGGGGGGGCGACGCGCTCGGGTTTCGTGTTCGTCCGGGCCGTCCAAGGGGCCGGGATGGTCCACGGGCCATGGGCCCACGTGCTCGGATGGGCGGTGCTGGCGGTGCCCGCGCTGGCCGCGCTTTCGGGCGCCACCGCCCTCGTGCGCTCGGCTCGGGCGTCGGTCGTCTTCTGTGGGTTGGCCGGGTTGGTCACCCTGGTTTTTTCGGCCTGGCTGTTCGTCAAGTTCCAAAGCGACGTCCCGCCCGGTCCCTGGGCCGGTCTGGTCCTGGGGACCGCAGCAGTGGCGACCGCTGCTCGCTACGTGAGACAAGGGAGCGTTCTTCATGCCCGATGACCCCGGCCCGAGCGCCTGGCAACAACTACCGTCGCTGGGCGGCCCGAACCCACCGGTCCCGCCCGGACCGCCGGACGCCCTCGCCTCGGTGCCCCCGGACTTCGGCCCGGGCGAAGCGCCGGGGCTGGGGGCCCTGGCCCCCGACGCCGTCGTTATGCCCCTCGGGCAGCGCCGCCCCCGGGGACGCGCCCTTCTCACCGTGGCCGCCGCCGTGGCCCTGGTGGGAGCGGGGACGGGCACGTCGCTGGCCCTGTCAGGGGGCAGCGCCGGGGGGGCCGCCACTCCGGCGGGGGCGGTCAGCGACCTGTTCACCGCCCTGGGCAACAGCGACGTCATCGGCATGCTCGACAGCGTGGCCCCCGGTGAACGCGACGCCATAGAGCCGGGCCTGGAGGACATCTTCGGACAGTTCAAGCGCCTCGGCATACTCTCCACCGGGGCCGACCTGGGCGATGTGACGGGGCTGTCCGCCCAGTACAAGGGGTTTGCCACCAGCACCGACCAGCTGGCCCCCGACGTGGCCGCCGTGACGGTGACCGGCGGGAGCGTCACCGGCTCGGTCGACCCCGGCCAGTTGCCATTGGCTACGTACTTCAAGGATCTTCTCGGGGTCGCGCTCAATGGCACCCCCCACACGGCGACGTCCCCGGCCTCGGGCCCGCTGGTGCTGGGCACCGAGGAGGTTGGCGGCAGCTGGTACGTGAGCCTGGGCTACAGCATCGCCATAAACGTGCTGAAGGGCGAGGGCCAAAGCGGCGCCCCCCCGGCCTCGACCGCGCTGCAGGCTGTCGGCGCCTCGACGCCCCAGGGCGCCGTCCAGGCTCTCTTCGACGACGTGTCCAACTTTGACCTCGGGGGCCTGTTGGCCGACTTCCCACCCGACGAGATGGCGGCGCTGGACGCCTATGCCCCCGACTGGCTGCCCCAGGCGCAGTCCGCCCTCGACACGGCGAAAACAGAGGTGAGCATCGGGTTTTCCAACCTCAACTTCACCACCCAACCGCTCAGTGACGGCACCCTCGTCCAGGTCGGCCCGGGAATGACCTTCCAGCTCAGCGCCCACGGGGCCAACGTCAGCTATGCCAACGGGTGCGTGACCGAGCAGTACCAGGGCCGCGTCACACACGAGTGCCGGAGCCAGGAAATCGGCAGCGTCGACAAGATCGTCCAAATGCTCCCGGCCTCCGTGCAGCCGGTCCTCGAGCGCCTCCTCAGCGCCAAGCCGGACGAGGGATTTGTGACGGTGGAGGAGAACGGCAGCTGGTTCGTGAGCCCTCTGCGCACCGCTTTCCAGTCGGTCTCGGCCTGGCTCGCGCTGTTCCAGCCGTCGGACATCCAGACGTTCATCTCCAGCGCCCCGGCCATAAAGGCGGATATCCAGAAGTACTTCGAGCAATTGGTCCCGGAGCTGAGCGGCCGCGTGCCTTCGCTCGCCGCGCTCGGCCAAGCGAGCTGACCAACCCCGGCCTGAGCCGGGCCGGTGGCGGCGGGGACCTCAGCCGTTGGCCCGGCGTAGACCGACGCCCGGGCTGCGGACGTAACCGTCCGGGACGCAGTCCACCATCATCTTCCTTATCGTGCCGGCATTTTCGGCCACCGCCTTGGCGTCGACCACCTCCACGAGCTCGCCGAAGCCGGCCGCTGTCAGCATTTCTTCCAGGTGGTCCCTGATCTCGGCCACAAACCAGGCCAGCGGCTCGCCCAGCTCGGTCTCGTCGAAGATGATCTGGGGGCCCTCGGCGGGGACGTGGTAGTGGGGCCCGTCGACGAAGTCGTCGAAGCGGAGCACCTCCGTCTGTCTGCCCCCTACCAGCCCGAACACCCTGAGGGTGGCGCCCGACGCGCGGAACGAGGCGGTGAAGTGCAGGCCACCCACCTCCAATGCCGTCCCCCACCCGTCAAAGGAAGGCTTGGGCTGGGGTTTCGTATCACTAGTCGTATCGGTCATGGAAAGCCGCCCTTTCGTGAAGAACCTCCAGGAGACCAGGTTACGGCAGCGAGGCCCGCGCTGGCAGGGCCTACTATTTCCCACCGTGGACCTCCACGACCTCGACCACTCCTTCGCCGAGACGTTGCTGAGCCAGCGCCATCCCCTGGCGCCCGTCCTGCCGTCCAAGTACGAGGTCGAAGGGTTCGTAGACGAGGTCATGGCCCTGTTCTTCCCCCAGCGTGCGGCCGATGTGAGAGCTCCGGAGGACGAAGTCCGCGCCCGGCTTACCCTGCTCCGAGCGGACCTGGAACGGGTGCTGTGCACGGTTGTGCCGGACGAGCGCTCAACCCAACTGGCTGGGCGTTTCTCGGCCCTGCTGCCCGGGATCTACGGGATGCTGCGGGCCGACGCCGCCGCCATCGCCGCCGGTGACCCCGCCGCCGAGAGCCTCGAGGAAGTCATCGCCGCCTACCCGGGCTTCATCGCCATCGCCGTCCATCGCCTCGCCCACGGGTTGCACACCCTCGACGTGCCCCTCCTGCCCCGGTTGCTGTCCGAGGTGGCCCATGGCCGCACCGGGGTCGACATCCACCCCGGGGCCCAGGTCGGACTGTCCTTCTGCATCGACCACGGCACGGGGATCGTGATCGGTGAGACTGCCGTCATCGGTGACGAGGTCAAGATCTACCAGGGCGTGACCCTGGGCGCCCTCAGTGTCAGCAAGAGCGAGGCGGGCCAGAAGCGCCACCCGACCATCGAGGACCGGGTCGTCATCTACGCCAACGCCACCGTGCTCGGGGGCACGACGACGGTCGGGCACGACAGCGTCATCGGAGGCAACGTCTGGCTCACCACGAGCGTGGCGCCCCGCTCGTACGTCTACCACAGCAGCCAGGTGCGCGTCCGCAGTGTGGCCGAGACCCTCGAGCCCCTGGACTACTCAATTTGACTCCATTTGACCTCGTAAAGCCCCTGGTCCTGCCTCAACTTTCGCCTCGCCCTAAGTTTTGGGCTCAGCTCGACGAACTTCAAATGTGGGAACCCGGCCGTTGCGGACCTTCGTCGGCGCCCTGGCGGTAGTTGTTATGGCCATGACTTGGCCGGGCCCACCAGCGAACGCCACAGGCTCGGTAACACCGCGCCAGCCCGTACCCGGGCCTACCACCACGACGACTTCGGGCACGACGACTTCGGGCACGACGACTTCGGGCACGACGACTTCGAGCACGACGACTTCGACCACACCGACTTCGGGCACAGGGACTTCGGGCACTTCGCCTACGCCTACGCCGACGTCGGCGCCGGTCACCACAGTCTCTGTACCGTCGGCGGTCCTGGGCACCGTCCCACCGGCCAACCCGGCGGCCAACTGTGCCCCGTCCTGGGCCCAGCTGTCGACGGCCGCCGGCGCGCTGGAGCTCATCGACTACTGCCGGGCCCAGCAGGGCGTAGGCCCCCTGGTCCTGCCGTCCAACTTCGGCCGGCTGACCGTGCCGGAGCAGATGCTGGTCATAATCGACCTGGAGCGGGTCAACCGAGGCGAGGCGCCCGTCGCCGGCCTGACCCGTCCTCTGGACCGCCAGGCACAAAGAGCAGCCGCGGCCGGCATCGACCCGGCCATCGGCTTCGGTGACATCTGGGAAGGGGGCCCGAACTCGACGGCCGAGGCCGACTACGGCTGGATGTACGACGACGGCTATGGCGGTACCAACGTGGACTGCACCACGCCCACCAGCCAGCGGTGCTGGGGCCATCGGGACATCATCCTGGCCGACAACATCCCCGGCGCCATGGTGGCCGGAGCCGGTTTCAAGAACGGGCTTTCCCACGGCAGTTCATATGCTTTCGGCGTAGCCGGTTACGCCCCGGGCCCCAGGCTGGTGTTCAGCTGGGCCGGCGAGCTCCGCTACTTCCAGGTCCCGCCCGGCGCCGAGCCCCTCGGCCCGGAGCACTCTTACCAGCGCGTCCCGGCCTCGTCCTGAGCCTTCCCAAGGACGAGCCGGAGCGGGGGAGCGGGCCGGTGGCCGCCATCGAGCAGCCTCTTGACCGCGTCCTGGTCGATGTGCTCGGCCACGAGATCGCCCAGCCGGTCCAGTTGCTCCTCCCGTAGGCCCGCGAACGACGTGGCCGGGGCCACGACGAAACTTCGGCCGCAGGTACGGGCCACCTCGGAGAGGTAGTCGCGCCGGAAGGCGTCGTTTTCCAGGAGCCCGTGCCACACCGTCCCGGCCACTGCCCCGGCGCGGCAGCCCTCGTCGGCCACCAGGGGTTCCCCGCCCTGCCTGGTCACCACGCCGTGATGGATCTCGTAGCCCTCCACGATGGTGCCGTCGGCCAGGGCCCGCTGGGGGCGGGCCAGCACTTTGTCCGGCCCGAAGCGGGTCTGCACGGGTAGGAGCCCGAGGCCGGGGGTCGGTCCCGCCCCGCTCTCCACTGGGTCGTCGATGCTGGTCCCGAGCATCTGGTAGCCGCCACAGACGCCGAGCAAGGGCCGGCCGCCGGCGGCGTGACGCTGAAGGGCCACGTCGAGCCCTCGTTCGCGCAGCCAGGCCAGGTCGGCCACGGTGGACCGGGTCCCGGGCAGCACCACCAGGTCGGCGTCGGCCATCTCGGCCGGCCCGGTGATGAAGCGGACCACCACACCGGGCTCGACGGCCAGGGCGTCGACGTCGGTATGGTTGCTCATCCGGGGCAGCGCCACCACGTGCACTCGCAGGACGTCGTCACCCAGGGGCGGGCCGCCGGACAGCAGCAAGGCCCGGTCGACCGAGTCCTCGGCGTCCAGGCCGATGTCGCCGACGAAGGGCAGCACTCCCAGGGTGGGCCGCCCGGTGAGCTCCTGCAGCATCTCCAGCCCGGGCTCGAGAAGGGCGCGGTCGCCCCGGAACTTGTTGACCACGAACCCGGCGATGAGCTCCTGGTCGGCCGGGCTCAGCACCGCCAGCGTGCCCACCAGGGAGGCGAACACCCCGCCGGGGTCGATGTCGCCCACCAGCAGGACGGGGACGCCGGTGGCCCGGGCGAAGCCCATGTTGA
>Ga0182012_10002913_pt1 | contig 18412 bp, 15 predicted proteins | sample 612S2SmetaG_FD_120486 | JGI IMG/M metagenome (GOLD analysis project Ga0182012, IMG submission 120486) | Permafrost microbial communities from Stordalen Mire, Sweden - 612S2S metaG | ecosystem: Environmental > Terrestrial > Soil > Wetlands > Permafrost | place: Sweden: Stordalen | collected...
ACTGGGGCAACGGCGGCCAAGGCAACGGCGGCCAAGGCAACGGCGGCCAAGGCAACGGCGGCCAGGGCAGCTGGGGCTGGGGCAGCTGGGGCTGGGGCAACGGGGGCCACTGAACGCAGCTCCCAGATCAGGGAACTTGTTGTCGAAATCTGACGACCGACGAGGCTTCAGCGCACTCCCGTAGTCGACAGGTGCGGGAACATGGCCGAGCGGAGTTCGGCGGCTAGTTGGCTGCAGTCTCCGTAGCCGCCCCCGCGGGAGGCCCTGGGGAAGTCCAGGGGCTCGAGCGCCGGCACCTGCCATGCACTAGCGGCGTAGCTGATGGCCTCGTCGGCGAGCACCAGGAGCCGGTTGTCACCCACAGGACGGTTGGCCAAGACGCGGGAGATTATCCTGGCGCCGGAAGGGCTCTCGATGAGGCCCCCGTGGAACGCCGCTAGGACCACGGAGGGGAAGGGAAGCGGTTCGTCCGCCGGGCTCACCGTGGCGTCGGCCAGCGGGAGCAGGGCGAACTGCCGGATGCCGGTTATGGGGCAGGCCATGGCGTTTTCCAGGTCCGGTGCCTGGTCATCGATCGATGCGAACAACGGGTTGTCAGGTGACAGGTTTATCGGGGACACGCCGTCCAGCACGTCGCTGATCAGGCGCATGGCCTCGTTGGTGCCCACGCCCCAGTCCTGGTCGCCGATGGTCGGGTACCAGACGCGGCCCGGGTCCTGGAGGGGGCTCGCCAGTACGAGGGTCTGTACCGCCGTGACCGGGTCGGCTAGCAACGCCGTCTTGGCCACCAACGCCCCCTCGCTTTCCGCCACCACGTCAACGGGGCCGCCCGTCCTGGCCGCGAGGGCGGTCACCTGCTCCACCAGCATGCGGTCCAGCTCCGCCAGCGGCTTGGCTGTGTCCGAACTGTCATAAGGGCGCGGCATGCCCTGGGAGTCGAGGCCCCGGTACGAGAACCGCTCCTCCGCATAGCTCCCCGGCACCGGGTGCGCCTGTGCCCCCGACCAGGTCGACCCGTACCCGGAAACGACCAGGACCGACAGACCGTAGGCCGGCTCGGCCGGACCAGTGGTCCGGGCCTGCAGGGCGCGCGCTTCGGCTTTGCGAGCTTGGCCGAAGCCGATCACGGTCCCGGCGACGACCGTGCTTACCAGGGCCAATGCGGCGATGGCGGCTACAGGGACGGCGTGCCGGACAGGGCGGCGGTCGGCTACGGAACGAACCAGGGTTACCCAGGACCAGGCATTGAACAGACCTCCGAGAGCGACCACCACGGGCCACAGTGCGGAGGGCGCCGCGTCTATCGCCGCGCCCTCCAGGCTGAGGACCAGGAACGACAAAGCCACACACCCCACGGCGCGCGGAGCCACCAGTCTTTGCCACCAATCCCCGCTGACGGCCGCCGGGTGGATTATGAAGGCGACAAAAAGGGCGGCGGGCACCGCCGCCAGGAACAACCAGGACACGGGTAGGGCGGCCAGGCCGAAAAGCAGAGTGACACTGGGCGAGAGCAGGACGGCGGCCATGGCCGTGGCGAAAAGGCTGCGGCGCATGAGCTTGCCCACACTTGGGCGTCGTAGGTTGGCCGGCCAGGCCAAAGCGATGGAAAGGGCTGTCACGGCGCCCCGGATGACCAGCACGCCGGCGAGCTCGCCCGCCAGGGCCACCCATGAGTTGTTGTAGACGCTGACCCAGCGCAGGTCGGAGAAGACCCCGAACGGGGCGATGGCACTGGCTTGAGGGGCCAGGTCGGGGCGGGAACCCGGGCCCAGGCCCATGACTACGCCTGTCTCGACGAGATTGAGGGCGGTGCAGAGCGCTACCAGCTTCCACCGGTACGGCGCGTTCGTCCACCAGGACGGGGCTGGTCGCGGCACTCTCTGGTCCGCTCCGAAGGCGGCCACGACCCAACCCTAGCGCCTTGGCAGTCGAAAAAAAGGCTCTTGATCGCGCTGGGCGCGCCCGGCTCGCCTAGCTGGACGGAGGGTCGACGACCTGCAGGTCCGACCACGGCAGGGATGCCACTACCTGGTACGCCTCGAGGCCGTCCCAGCTGGCGGTTATGGGGTCGATGCCAGTGCGGCCCTCGGCCGCCCAGTCGCTGGTTTGCTCGGCTTCGAGGAAGACGCCCCAGGCCTGGTCAGTGACGACAGCCCCATAGGTCTCGATGGCCCGGAAGACCATCTGGGCGAAGGGCGTGAGCCCCGAGGGCATCTGCGTCCCCGCAGCAAAACGGAACCATTGGCCCTCGCCGGGCTGGCCCACATCGTCCCCACAGTCGGTGCGGTCGGCGGGGTAGACAGAGGAATCGCACCGGGGCAGGGTGATGGCGATGGCATGGTCGATCGAGCCCGAAGCCACGTCTGCCTCGGTGATAGCAGTGGCGAGATAACTGATGCCGGTGGCGGACAGGCCGTAGGGGTATTGGAACACGCCGTCCGAAGTCGCGGTGTCGAGCTTGCCCCCCCAGCATGCTGAATAGCTGGTGGCGGACTGGCGGGCAGTCTTCCACAGTTCCCAGCCCGTGTGGGTCGAGGGTTGCCAGATGACCAGCGGGTTGTCCGACGAACCGTTCAAGTCGGCATACGCAGGTATGGGGATCGTGCTGCCGGTATCGGGGATGAAGTTGTTGCACCCGGCCGCAACCGAGACGGTCACCCTCGGCTCGCCCGGCGGCACGGTGTAGACCGGCAGAGTGTCGACCCCCACAGAGCCATAGTCGGTCTGGTAGTCGGTGACGAAATCACTGACGTACTGCGCGGAACTGGCATCGACGGGCCATGTCTGGACATTGCTGTCGAAGAGGCTCGTCGTCCATTGCGAAGCCGGGGTCTCGCTCAACTCCGGGACGGTGGTGGCCGCGCTCGGCGTGGTCGTGGTCGTCGTGGACGGTCCCGCCAGGGCCACTAAGAAGTGCTTGGTAAACGTCGACGTCGAATTGCGCGCCACCAGGGCGAACGCGATAGTGCGGCGCAGGCTCGAAGGATTGGGCCCGATGACCACGTTGGCGGTGAAGGCCGAGGAGCACGGTCTGCTTCCCCCGCTGTACACGACCGGAAGAGGTTGCGTGGACAGCAGTTTCAGCTGGCAGGTCGTGGCGTCCTGGACCTTGCCCGTGATTTTCACCTTGCCGCCCCAGCGGCCTAGTTCTGAAGGAGAGGCGGCCGCGGCTATGACCCGGGCCCGCGTGGGCCCCGAGGTCGACAGGGCGGTTACCGCGCCGAGGGCGGGCAAAAGACATGCCAGGCCGGCTCCTAAGACGAGCCTGCGCCTCAAGCCGGGACCATCTATCGTCCGGCGGCTGCTCAAGCCACCCTGACGCGACCTGCGCCCAGGACCGTCGACGTCCGCACAAACACCCTCACCCATACGGATCTTAGTGGTCGCAACCTGGCCCTTTGCTGAAAGTACGCGCCCAATTGCTGAAGAGTAGGTGAGAGCGGCCGGCCCGGGGCGTTAAGGCACGTCGCTAGCTGTCGACGGCTAGCGCAAACCGGCGAAAGCGAAGGCGTACAGGACGGCGGTGAGCGACAGGCCGTCGATCATCTCGCCGCGTTGGGCGATGCCCGCCACCTCGTCGATGCTCACCCACTCGATGCGCTCTGACTCGCCCGGGTCGGACGGCTCGCCCACGTGGACGGCGCCGTCCGCCAGGAAGAGATTGAACCTCTGGTCCGACAGCCCGTTGGTCGGCTGGTAGGTGAGCAGGGGGGACAACCGGTCCGGGAGCCACCCTGTCTCCTCCAGCGTCTCACGGCGCGCCGCCTGCTCGGGGCTCTCGCCCGGGTCGACCCGACCGGCGGGGATTTCCCATCCCCAGGTGTCGGTTATGAACCGATGGCGCCACAGGAGCAAAAGGCCGCGGGCGGCGTCGTGGACGACGGTGCCGGCCGCCTCACAGGGCACACGGACGACGTGGTGCTCGAAGCGCGCCATGCCCGGCACCTCGACGTCCGCCAGGCACAGCCGGACCCACTCGCTTTCGTAAATGCTCCGCTCGCCGTGCACCGTCCATCGCATGGGCCTACCGTACCCGAGCACCCGCGGCGCCTCTCTCACAGCCCCCGTTTAGGTGAGATGGGGCAGCACGCTTTCGCTGAGCAGGCGTATGTGGTCAAGGTCGTCGAGGTCGAGGACCTGGAGGTAGACGGTGCCGGTGCCGGCAGCCTGGTATTCCAGCAGCCGCTCCACGACCTCGTCAGGTGTCCCCGCGACCTGGTTGGCCCGCAAGTCGGCCGCTTCCCGGCCGATCGCCTGGGCCCGCCGGCGGACCTCGGCCTCATCGGCCCCGCAACAGATGACCTGTGCCACTGACAACCTGAGGCCGGCGGGGTCGCGGCCCAGTTTCTCGCAGGCGGCTCGCACCCGGGAGAACTGTGGCCCGGCATCGGCCAGGCCGTGGAAGGGCAAGTTGTACTCGTCGGCAAATGTGGCCGCCAGCCGCGGTGTGCGTTTGGTGCCAGAGCCGCCGACGATGAGCGGGGGGCGGGGCTGTTGCAGCGGTTTGGGCAGCGCGGGGCTGCCGGTCAACTGGTAGTGCTTTCCTTTGAACGAGAAGCTGCCGCCCACCGGGGTCTCCCACAAACCGGTCACGATGGCCAACTGCTCCTCCAAGCGTTCGAAACGCTCGGCCACCGGCGGGAAGGGGATGCCATAGGCCAGGTGCTCCTCTTCGTACCAACCGGCTCCCAGCCCGAGCTCCACCCGGCCCCCGCTCATATTGTCCACCTGGGCCACAGTCACGGCCAGGGGGCCGGGCAAGCGGAAGGTGGCCGACGTGAGCATCGAGCCCAGGCGGATACGGCTCGTCTCTCGGGCCAGGGCGGCCAGAGATGCCCAGGTGTCCGTCGGCCCGGGCAGGCCGCTACCTCTCATGGTCAGTAAGTGGTCGGAGCGGAACAAGGCGTCGAAGCCGGTCGCTTCGACTACCCGGGCCACTTCCAGGAGCTGGTCGTAGGTGGCACCTTCTTGCGGCTCGACGAAGATCCGTGCTTTCACGTCAACAACCTACAAGAGCGACCGGACCGGTTGCCCGGCGGCAGCGGGGGCGGCGGCCGGGGACCTCGGCGTACGATGTCGCATGGGCACGGACAGGGGAAATGTGGCTCCCGGACAGGTGGAGCACGGTGCTGTTCATCGCTACTCGGTGCGATGCCGCTGGACAGGGTCGACGGGAGCCGGCTATGAGCATTATGACCGGGCCCACGAAGGATGGGCGCCACCGGCTGAGGTCGCTGTCGCCCTCTCCGCCGACCCGGCGTTCCGGGGCGACGCCGCCCGGCTGAACCCCGAGCAGCTGGTGGTGCTGGCGGCAAGCTCGTGCCAGCTCCTGTCATTCCTCGCCGTCGTCGCCCGCGCCCGGGTCGAGGTCCTGAGCTACGAGGACGAAGGCGAGGGCATCATGGCCGAAGACGACGCCCCTACCCGGTTGACCTCGATCGTGTTGCGCCCGACCATCCACGTGGCTGTGGGGACGAGCGAAGAGCGGGTGAGGCACCTCGTGAAAGTGGCGCACCGCGAGTGCTACATAGCCAATTCGCTGCGCACCGAGGTGCGGGTCGAGCCGACAGTGGTGCTGCGCCCGTCCCAGGCGAAGTCCTCGGACCAGGCGATGTACCCGTAGTAGTTGTTGGCATAGGCCCCCGGGCTGCTCAGACCGGAGGCGACGGTCACGGGGCGGGCGCCGGCGGGGAGGTAGCGCAGGTTGCCGTCCTGTACGTACAGCAGGCCATGGGAGGTGGGGGCAGGGTTGTGAGCGCCGACGCCCGCTCCGGCCAGGACCTGGGCGCCGGCGCCGGTCGGCCCGGTGCTGAACAAGCGCTGGGCGCCATACCACGCGGCCACGTTTTGGCTGGTCCACGGGCCGGAGGGGTCCCAACCACCTCCCTTCGTCGTCGGTCCTGAGGCCGGGCCGGGGCCGACCGCTGGCGCCAGGACGTACAGGAACGACCCCGTGGCGGACCAAGCCGGGTCGAGGCTCATGATGTCGTCGGAGGGGAGAGGGTCGGAGGGGAGAGCGACAGCGTGGCAGGTGGCGGCGGGCATGGCGCACAGCTCGACGTGCTTGGCCGAGTACCAGATCTCGCGGTCGCCGCCCGCCACCACGGCCACGGTCCTGCCGTCAGGCGACCATGCCACCCAGTCCTGGTAGACAAGGGTGGTCGCCAGTGAGCGGAGCTTCAGGTCGGAAAGCTCGAGACTGTCGAGGGCCAGGCCGTCAGCGGCGATGCTGGCCGAACCCGCGGGGTCGTTCCAAAACAATAGGCCTTTGCCGTCGGGCCACCATCCGGCCAGCACGGCGTAGCCGTAGTCCGCCAGCGTGTACACGGTGCGCCCGGCCTGGCCGTCGACAGGCGAAATCTTGATGAAGCCTTTCTCGGCCTGGGGCTGGTTGGGCTCGGTAGCCGTCCGGTAGCTGACGGCCAGGGCAGTCCCCGAAGGGGCCCAGCTGAAGTCGATCAAGCTCGAGTAGGTGGCGAACCTACGGGCGGGGGACGACGCGGTCGCCAGATAGATGCCGGAGGACGTGTACGAAGGCGGGGGGTACGAGGGCAGGGGAACAGTCGAGAAGGCCAGCTCCTCTCCGCCCTCGGCCGCGGCCGGGCCCCATGCGAACTGCGTCACGTCGGCTCCCGCCGGGCTGACCCGATGGGCATCGGTGCCGTTCGCCTTGGCCGTCCACAGCGCCGCCACCGGCGCCTCGAGCGGCTTGCCGGCAGGCGTGCGCAGGAACGCCGCCCACTTGCCGTCGGGGGACCAAGACGGCTGGCTGGGGGCCCCGGGGCCCGCTACCAAGTATGAGCGCCCGTCATTGTCGTCCAGGAGCAGGCGCCCGTCCGAAATGACGGCGAGCTCGCCGTCGCCTTTCCAGTTGGCGGCGGGGCCGGGAGAAGTGGCGACCGCCGGCGTGGCGAGGGCCAGGACGACGGCCAACGCGGCGGCCCGCACCTAGAAGAGTTTCTCCAGCAATTGCGGCCCGTCGTTGCTCGCTTCGTTGACGGCCGTGCCCACCGGGTAAGCGTGCAGGAGCCCTTCGGGGGCGGGGGCGAGTAGCTCCTCCAAACGGCCCGGGCGCAGGGGCTCGGGGCGGAGCCACTCCTGCCAATCGTCGCGGCCGACCACTACGGGCATGCGGTGGTGCACGGGCGCCATGGTCCGGTTGGCCGCCGTCGTGATGATCGTGCAGGTGCGCAGGGCTGCGCCCTGTGCGTCGCGCCACAGGTCCCACAGCCCGGCCAGCACGAGAGGCTCGTCGTCGACAGAGTGGAAATAAAACGGCTGGTTCCCGGCCGCCTGGCCGGGCTGAGGACGGCGCCACTCGTAGAAACCGCTGACCGGCACCAGCGCCCGGCGCGCCCTGAGCAGGGGACGGAACGCCGGCTTTTTGGCCAGCGTCTCAGACCGGGCGTTTATCAAGCGGCTCCCGGCCCGGGGGTCTTTGGCCCAGCTCGGTACGAGGCCCCAGCGCAGTGCCCTCAGCCTGCGGGCGCCCCCCGAGCTCACCGCCACGGTATAGACGGGCTGGGTCGGTGCGACGTTCCAGCTGATCGGCAGCTCAGGTGCTTCGACCTCGTCCACCTCGAGCACCCGGGCGAGGGTGTCGCGGGGGATGGTGGAGGTGGTGCGGCCGCACACAGCCCGTCCTCAGCGTGCCGGGGGGACCATTGACCGGTGCCCCTCAGACGGTGACTACGATTTTGTGGGCGGACTTGTCGGTCTGGAGCGTTTTCAGCGCTTGGCCGTAGTCGTCCAATGTGAAGCGGTGAGTTATGAGCCCGGTCGTGCGGAGGCGGCCGGAGCGCAAGGCGCGGATCGCTGCCGCGAACGAGTTGATCTCGGCAAAAGAGCCCCTGATCGTGATCTCACGCCTGAACACGTCGTAGGGACTGAAGCTGACGCGGTCGCTGGGCTGGGTCACGCCGAAGACGAGGACCGTCCCCCCGTTAAGGGTGAGCGGCACGCACTGCTCTCCGACCAGCGCCGAACCAGTCGCTTCGACCACCAGGTCGAAGCCGCCGCCCGAAATCTCCCGGAGCTTACGCACTGTGGCCCCGAGATCCTCGCGGTCGAGTAGGACTGTCTCGTCCACGCCGAGCGCTCTGGCCCGGTCGAGCTTGAACTCGGTCGGGGCGGCGACGGTCACGTGGGCTGCGCCCCCGTGTACGAGCAGTTGGGCCAGTAGCAGCCCCGTGGGCCCGGCGCCGAAGATCAAAGCGGTGCTGCCGGGACGCGGGCCCAGGCTTTCGAGCCCGTGCATGGCACAGGCCGCCGGCTCGGTGAACACGGCCACGTCGGGGTCGATCCCCTCCACCGAGTAGGCGAACTGGTAGGGGACAGTGAGGTACTCGGCAAAGGACCCGGGCCAGTTTGTCCCCATTCCCTTCAGGTTTGGGCATAGCAGCGCCCGGCCGCTGCGGCAGTACTCGCAGTGCCTGCAGTTGATGTTCGGGTTGACGGCGACGGCCTCCCCCCAGACGAACCCCTCCACTTCGGATCCGACGGCCTCCACCGTGCCGACCACTTCGTGGCCGGGGATAAGGGGGAACTCGGCGAAGAAATTGCCTTCATGGATGTGCAGGTCTGTCCCGCAGATGCCGCTCTGGAGCACCTTTACCAAGATGTCGCCGGGCCCCGGGCTCGGCCTGGGCACGTCGTGCACGGCAAAGCTCCGGGGCGCGTCATAAAGCACTGCTTTCATCGGGGACCGTCTTTCATCGGGGATCGTCCTTTTTCTGTTTGGCCCGAGCCCCTGTTGGGCCCGGGCCAAGGTTGGCACACCGGCTGAAATTGCCCACCTAAACCAGGGTGCCCAGGTTGGCAATCGTCCAGCGGGCCCCCCGGTCGTGGAGCGAGGCGAGGACAGCCAGGTAAGGCCGGCTGAACCGCGGGTCATCGGCCAGGTCGCCGAAGAGGTCCCGTTGTCGGACGAACGACAGGGGGTCGTCGCCGTAAGCCCGTGCCGCGGCCACAAGCGAGTCTCTCCTGCGGTCGTCGACCTCTATGGGATGGCCCTGCTCGTCGGTCCCTTCGCAGTAACGGGCCCATCCCGCCACCACAGCCACGCCGCGGCCCACCTCGCCCCCCGAAGCGAGCTGGTCCCGTACCACGGGGACGAGGAAGGTCGGGATGCGATCGGAAACGTCGGTGCATATCCGGGCGACGGTGTCCCCCGTGCTGGTGTTGGAGAAGCGGACGAGGAGCTCGAGCTTGTAGGCGGCCAGGTCGATCCCGGGCACTGGGCGCAGGGTCGGTGTGGCCTCGTGGTCCAGGTACCCCATCAGAAGGTCGGCGAACAGGGGGTCCTGGGCCACGTCGTGGAGCATCCGGTAGCCGGCCAGGTGGCCCAGGCAACCGAGTACCTGGTGACCGGCGTTGAGCAGACGGAGCTTCATCATCTCGTAGGGCTCGACGTCGTCCACGACCTGCACGCCGGCGTCCTCGTACCGGGGCCGGCCGATCGAGAAACTGTCCTCGAGGACCCACTGCGAGAAGGGTTCGGCGACGACCGGCCAACCGTCGACTATGCCGAACCGCTCGGTGATCGCCGCTCGGTCCTCGTCGGTGGTCTGGGGCGTGATCCTGTCCACCATCGAATTGGGGAACCGGGCGCAGTTCTCTAGCCAGTCGGCCAGGTCGGGGTCCTTGGCCCGGGCGAAGCCGATGAACGCTTGGCGCGCCACGTGCCCGTTGCCGGCGACGTTGTCGCACGACATGACCGTGAAGGGCGCCACCCCTCGCCGCCGCCGGCGAGCGAGTGCCTCGGTGACAAAGCCAAAAACCGTGACCGGCTGGTCGTTGTGCAAGTCTGCGGCCACGGCCGGGACGCTGAGGTCGAACTGGTGGGTAACCGGGTCGATGTTGTAACCGCCTTCGGTCACCGTGAGCGAGACGATGCGCACCGAAGGGCTCGCCATTTTCTCGATGACCGCCTCGGGGTCGTCCGGGGCGTAGAGGTAGTCGACGAGGGCCCCGATCACCCGGGGCTCCCACCTGCCGTCGGGGTATTTGAGCACGAGCGTGTACAGGCAGTCCTGAGCCCGCAGCACGTTTCGCATGTGCGCGTCGCGAGGGAGCAGCCCGACCCCGCAGATGCCCCACTCCAGGGCCTCGCCCTTATTGAGGAGGTCGTCGATGTACATGGCCTGGTGGGCCCGGTGGAAACCGCCCACGCCGACGTGGACTATCCCGGCACTTACGGCGCTGCGGTCATAGAGGGGGAGTTGGGCCTTCAGGCCCAACGATCCCATCGTGTTGGCGTTAAGCAAAGTCATCCCGCCGCCTCCTGTGGGGCGCGGAGAGTCCGCAAGATCTGAGCATAGACACCCGGAGCGGTGGCCACGAGCGCCGGGCCTGGCCCTAGGTCATCTGGCCCTAGGTCATCTGGCCCTAGGTCATCTGGCCCTAGGTCATGTGGGCTCGGCCCGCCCTGGCCGAAATCGAGCACGCGGTCGACGTGCGCGGCCACGCGGACCACGGCGCCGGACTCGCGGGCGATGAGGGCACCGGCGGCCACGTCTATCGGATTGGCCCGGCCGAGGACGGCGGCGGACGCCCGTCCGGCCCCGATGCTGGCGAGGCACAGCGCAGATGAGCCGAGGATGCGCGTGGCGCAGTCCTGCCGGCCGAGCGCTTCGACCAGTCCGGTCATGCCCTCCCAAGGGACGGTGCCGGCGAGCTCGGTGAGCACGACGCCCCCGGCCAGGCTGGTGTCCCGGCGGCAGCGGACGGGGCCCTCGCCGGGGACCGGCCCACCGCCGAGCGCCCGCTCGGCGCTGAAGCGGCAGCGTGCGCCCTTGCCGCGCACGGCGCTGAGGATCTCCGCGCGCCATACGTCGGCCACGATGCCTATGGCCATCCCGGCCCCGTCGGCCAGGGCGAGGCTGAACGAGCACCACCGCAGCCCGTTGGCGAAGTTGGTCGTCCCGTCGATCGGGTCCACGTACCAGACCGGGCGCCCGGGCGCGAAGGGCGCGTTCTCGAGCTCTTCGCCCACTATGGCGTCGTCGGGGAAGCGTTGGCCGAGCACGTCGCGCACCAGGCCCTCGACGGCGAGGTCGGTCGAGGTGACCCAGTCGGCCACACCGTCCTTTAGGGAACGGGCGGGCCGGCCATCCGGGTCGGCGACCAGGGCGGTGGCCCGTTGGGCCAGCTCGAACGCCGTTGTCGCCCGCGCCGAGAGCTCGGCCGGGCTGAGGATAGTCATGGCGACCGCCGGGCCAGCAGGGGGACGAGACGCTCTGTCCGGTTCGTGATCACGGCGTCGACCCCGGCCCTAAGTACCCGCTTCATGTACCGTCGCCGGTCGACCGTCCACACCGACACCCCGATGCCGGCCTCGTGCAGGTGGTCGACGACGCTGGGCGGGGCCAGGCGCCACCGGGGGTTGAACCACTCGGGCTTGGTGCCGGCCAGCAGTTCAGGGCCCGGCAGCTCGGGCCGGTCCCAGCTGAGGGCGATGCGCGCTGACGGCGACATCTGGCGTAATCGGGCCATGGCCCCGGTGTGCCCGGCGAATATGCAGCGGTCTACGGCCCCCGCCGCCACGACAACGGCGAAAGACGTCTCCAGCACCTCCATACTGGGCACGTCGACCATGACCGGGAGCTCGATGGCACGCAGCACTTCGGCCAGCTCGGGGATCCGCAAGCCGTTGCGCTCGATCCTGGAGACCTCGTCCCAGCCCACGCTCTTCACGCGTTTAGCCACGCCCCACAGCCGGGCCAGGGCCCGGTCGTGGAGCACGACGACGTGACCGTCGGCGGTCAGCCGGCAATCGAGCTCGACCATGTCCGCGCCGAGAGCGGCAGCGCTGGCGAAGGCCTCCAGGGTGTTCTCCAAGTGCTCGAGGTGGTGGCCCCGATGGGCGATGGCGATGGTCACGGGCGCTCGCCGTCAGGTCCTGCCGCCCACGGGGTGCACCGTACCAGGGCGGTGGTCCTAAAGCCCGGCCACCGCCGGGACCACCTCTTTGCCGATCACCTCGAGGGGGGTGAGGTCCCAGACCCGCTGGACACGGCCGTGGGCCACCTGCACGCCGAGGGCGGCCAGGTCCTTCAGCTCCTCGATGACCTGGCCCACCCGCTCGCCTTTTTCCCCCACGTCGAAGGTGTAACCGACCGTCTTTTGGATGTCCTCGTAGGGGCGCCCCTCGGTCTGGCAATGGGCGCGCAGCACGTCGAACTTATGGGCCAGGTCGGCCCCGCCGCCGAAAAGGTTGCACGCCTGGGCGTAGCGGGCGACCAACCGGAGCGTCTTTTTCTCACCTGAGCCACCGATGAGGATGGGCGGGTGGGGACGTGAAAGCGGCTGGGGGCGGTTGAGAGTACGCGCGAGGTGGTAGTGGCGGCCGTCGAAGGGACCATCGTCGTCGCTCCACATTTGCAGGCAGATCTGCAGGGCCTCTTCGAGGCGTTCGAACCGCTCAGCCATCGGGGGGAAGAACAGGTCGAGGCCGCGCGACTCCTCTTCGTTCCATGCCGCCCCGATCCCCAGCCACGCCCGGCCGCCCGAGAGCACGTCGAGGGTGGAGACCATCTTGGCCAGCAGCCCCGGGCTGCGGTAGACGACACCGGTCACCATGGTCAGCAGGGAGATGCGCCGAGTCTGGCCGGCGAGGTAGCCGAGAGTGGTGTAAGCCTCGAGCATCTCGTGCTCGGGGGGGCCGATGTGACCGATCTGCCAGACGTGGTCCATCACCGAGAGGCGGTCGAAGCCGGCCTCCTCGGCGGCCTGGGCCACCTCTGCGAGTTGGGGGCCGAGCCGGGAGGGGCCGGCCGGCCAGGTGAAGTCGGGAACGTGCAGTCCAAGTTTCATAAGGCCCCTTCTACTTCCTGGGGGCCACCGGGCGGCGTCCTCGGCCTCCCGGTGCCTCAGCTCGCGAAGCAGGTCGTGGGCGACCTCGACCGCTATCGCCCTCTGCAGGGCCGAGTCGCCTGAGCGCGCCGCCAGTCCTCCCGCCCGCTCCAGGAGGACCGCTCCCTGGTCGAACCGGGTCGCCAGCCGGCAGGCCCGGGCGACAACGAGGAGCACGCTGGGGTGGGCGTCAACCGCCTCGAGGGGCAGCTGGTCGAACACGGCACCAAGCTCGAGGGCGTCCATCGTCTCCACCACCTCGGGCGGCGTGGCGGCGAGCATGGACGCCGCCTCGCCGGCGTCGCCTGAGGCCAGCAGCAGCTGGAGCGCCCATTCCAGCTCGCCGCGCCGGCCGTACTCTTTCGCCGCCGAACGCATGGCGTCGGCGCTCAGGCTGCGCTCGAAGAACCCGTCCTCCCCGGCGGCCAGGTCCACCAGCCCGGCGTCCAGCAAAGGCAGGCGGGCGACCTGGGCCAGGCCCCGGCGGGAACTTGGGCCGAGGGCAACGACGGCTTCGTCCAGGATGGCGGCTACCGCCTCGGTCGGGTGCCCTGGCCCGATCGCCGCCTCGGCCATGTCCCCGAGGGCCTCGCCGGTACGAGCTGCCCGCGCTGCGGCCAGGACGGTGGCCGCCGTCCAGCCACCGGTGGCGCGGTCCAGGACTTTGGCCGTGTGCGGGCCGATCTTCAGCTCGAAGCCGCTGCGGCAGAGTTCGAGGGTCTCGTCAGGTGTCATGGCGAGGTCGGCCGAAGTTAGGTGGAGGTTCTCGGCCCGGCGCAGCCGCTCGGCACCCCGGGGGAGGTGGCGGGCGAGCACGACGAGGCGATGTTCGGCTTCCAGACGGGAGGCGATGTGGTCTATCAGTGCCCCCGCGTCGGGCCGGGCGTGATGGGCGTCATCGATGACAAATGCGCAGGGTTCCCCGGCCAGGGCCCGGACCAGGGTGTCCACCGCGCCGAAAGCGTCGTCACCGGGGCCGGACACGGCGGCCGCGGCCGCCGCGTCCGTGAACCCGGCATGCAGAGCGGCGGCGCGCAGCCGGGCCGCCAACAGCGGAGCTGCCATGCCCTCGTGTTCGACTTGGACGTCGATGCCTACGGCCCGCCACCGGTCGACCAGCTCGGTACCGAGGACGGTCTTGCCGTACCCGCCGGCCGCTTCGACCACGATGACCTGGTAGTTGGCACAACGATCGGTGAGGCGAGGCCTGGGGACGTGGTGCGGGGGAAGGCGGCGCATCTCGCGTTATCTCTGTTCGTCGATCGGTCCCGATGGCCCACGGGGGCTGACGTCCTTGGGCCTTGACGCGAGTATAGAAGTGCCGAAGGTCCCTATCGGCCCGCGCCCCAGGCGTCTTTGACTTAGTATGCGCCCGGGCAAATCGGCCCCGCAGCGCCGGATTTGAGGCCAGCCTCGATGCAAGATGGAAACTGGTTGGTTGACCCAGCACGCAGAGGCGCCGTCGCGAGGGACGACGCAGAGCTTGGCGCGTCGGACAAGAGGGCCCTGCGCGAGCTGGGCCAGCGGCTCGCCACCTATGCCGCCCTACCGGTGCAGGATGCGAAGGCGGACATGTGGCGGGCGCTTAACGGCCTGAGACAGGTCAAACCCATGGTGTGGATCGACGAGATCCCCTGGCACGAGATGGGCGTCGACGACGAGCTGACTTTGCGGACGACGACCGAATGGAGCCGCTACCACGAGTGGGAACTGCGCAAGCTGATCTACCAGTGGGAGCACATGCCGGCGGACATGGTGGTGGAGCCGGCCGTCTACTCCCCACTCGTGGTGTACAACACTGCGTTCGGCATTGCCGAGGACGTCGATATTGCAGTCACTGACGAAGCAAATTCGATCGTGTCGCGCCATTTCAACATCCAGATACGCGACGAGGACGACCTGGAGAAAATTAAGGTCCCGGTCGTGACGCACGACCGCAGGGCCTCGGAGCAGCACTACCAGCAGTTGCAGGATATTTTCGCCGGGACGATCGATGTCAAGACCCGGGGCGCCAACGGGTTCTGCTTCTGGTTTGCACCATGGGACGAGATGATCAGGTGGTGGGGCGTGCAAGAGCTGCTCACCGACTTGTACGACCGGCCCGAGTTTGTCCACAAGGCCATAGACAGGCTGGTCAACGCCTACCTAAGCATGCTCGACCAGTTCGAGGACCAGGACCTGCTGAGGCTCAACAACACCTACTACCGGATCGGTTCGGGCGGCCTCGGGTACACTGACGAACTGCCGGCGCCCGATTATGACCCCAGGCACGTAAGGGCCAAGGACCTGTGGGGAAGCGGTGCGGCGCAGATTTTCTCCGATGTTTCGCCCCGCATGCATTGGGAGTTCGCCATGCAGTACGAGGTGCGCTGGCTGAGCCGCTTCGGGCTCAACTACTACGGGTGCTGCGACCCGTTGCACCGCAAAATGGGGATCCTGGAGAAAATACCCAACCTGCGTAAGGTCTCGATGAGCCCGTGGGTCGACATAGACCAGGCCGTGGCCAATGTGGGCAACCGGTACGTGTTCTCCTACAAGCCCAACCCGGCTGTGTTCGCCGAAAAGACCTGGCACCTCGACAAAGCCCGCGACGAGCTGGAAATGGTCCTGACAAAGGCCAAAGCGCACGGGTGCGTGGTCGAAGTGATAATGAAGGACATCAGCACGTTGCGCTACGAGCCCCATCGCCTATGGGAGTGGGCGGCTATGGCGGCCGAAGTAACCAGATGTTACGGGGAATAACCGAGAATGGAGCAGAGACCAGATGACTGTAATCGATGAGCTTCGCCAGGCCGTTGTCGACGGGCAGCTGAAGCCGGCCGTCGCCAAGGTCGAACAGGGCTTGGCTGAGGGCACGGAGGCCGGCAGGTTGTTGACCGAGGGCCTGATCGCGGCCATGGCGCAGGTGGGCCAGCTGTACGAGGAGGGCGAGATTTTCGTGCCCGAGATGCTCGTGGCGGCCCGGGCGATGACCGCCGCTCTGGGGGTGCTCAAGCCCCACCTACTCGAAGAGGGCGTCGAGGCTGCGGGCACAGTGGCCATCGGTACCGTCCAGGGCGACCTCCACGACATCGGCAAAAACCTGGTGGCCATGATGCTCGAGGGCTCGGGCTTCGAGATCATGGACCTGGGCGTGGACGTCCCCGCTGAGAGGTTCGTCCAGGCCGTCCGTGAAGGTGCCAACGTGGTGGCGATGTCCGCCCTGCTCACGACCACGATGACCAACATGCGCGAGATCATCCAGGCCATAACGGACGCGGGGCTGCGGGACCAGGCGTCCATCGTCATCGGCGGTGCGCCCATCACCAAGACATATGCGGACGAGATCGGGGCGGACGGCTATGCCACAGACGCCTCCGGTGCCGTCCGCGTCGTCAGGGAAGTGCTGGCCGCCTAGGCGGCCGGCGCGCCTAACCGGCAGAGAGTAGGGGGTCGGGAAAGTGCCGTTGCTCCGCGCCCCGGGCGGGGGCCTGGTCAACGTGGACCTGCAACCCGTCGGCCGGCGGGTGCAGGTGGCGCCAGGTTCGACCGTCCTGGAGGCGGCCCAGCTCGCGGGGGTGCACTTGGTGGCGGTGTGCGGGGGCCTGGGCACATGCGGCACCTGCCGGGTCCGAGCCGTCGACGGGCGGCTGGGCGAGGAGACGGAAGAGGAAAGGACCTGGTTGGACGGCTCCGAGCGGGCCCAGGGATGGCGCCTGGCCTGCCAGACCAGGGTGGTCGGAGCGGTGCGCCTGGAGATCCCTCCCGAATCACTGAGCACGCCGCAGCGGCTACAGACCGAAGGCCTGTCGGTGGACTTCGAGCTCGACCCTGCCGTCATCGCCATCGATCTGGCCCTGGCGCCGCCGTCGCTCGAAGACTTACGGGCCGACACCAGGCGGCTGCTCGAGGGCCTGGCGGCGGCGGGAGCACCGGGGACTTCGGTCGAACTGCGTGTAGCGGCGTCCAGTTCGGACCGGTTGCGAGACCAGCACTGGCAGGGCCGAGCCGCCGTGCGGCGCCGGCCCGACGGCACCGGGGACCTTGTCTGCATCCGACCGCCGAAGGAACCGCTGCTCGGCTTGGCGGTGGACACGGGCACGACCAAGCTCGCGGCGTACCTGGTCGACCTGGCCGGCGGGCACACTTTGGCCCGGGCCGGGGCGATGAACCCCCAGATCGTTTATGGCGAGGACGTCGTGACCCGGGTCACGTACGCCAACACTTCGCCCGACGCGGCGCGGCTGTTGCACGAGCGGTTGGTGGGCGAGATCGACAACCTGGTGGGCGTCCTGTGCGCGCAGGCCGGCGCCCGGCGCGACCAGATAGTCGATGCCGTAGTGGTCGGCAACACGGTCATGCACCATTTCGTGACCGGCCTACCTGTACGCCAGCTAGGCGAGGCCCCCTACATCTCGGCCGTGAGCGACGCCGTGGTGGCCGGGGCCGCCGAGATCGGCCTTCGCCTCGCTGGCGGCGCCGCCGTCTACCTGCCGCCCAACATCGCCGCCTATGTCGGCTCGGACCACGTGGCCATGCTCCTGGCCACGGGCCTGGCCGACACCAAAGAGACGGTGCTGGCCCTGGACATCGGCACCAACACCGAGATCAGCCTGGCCCACAAAGGGGTCATCTGGAGTTGTTCGACGGCGTCGGGCCCGGCTTTCGAAGGAGCGCACATCCACGACGGGATGCGGGCCGCGCCCGGCGCCATCGAGCATGTTCGCTTTCGGAACGGTGCTTTTCAGGTACAGACCGTGGAGGCGCAGGCCCCGGTCGGTATTTGCGGCTCGGGGATCGTCGACGCCATTGCCGCGGCCTTGGACGCCGGGATCATCGACGAGCGAGGGTCATTGGCCAAGGACCACCCCTTGGTCAGCCGGTCGAGCGGCAAGCCCACCTGCCTGCTGGTGCCGGCGGCACGGACGGGGCACGGACGCGACGTCGTTTTCACCCGTTCCGACGTGAACGAGGTCCAGCTGGCCAAAGGCGCCATCCGGGCCGGCACCGAACTGCTGTTGCAAGAGGCGGGGCTCTGCGCCTCCAACCTGGACCGTGTCGTGGTCGCGGGCGCCTTTGGGACTTACCTGGACCTGCAAAGCGCCATCCGGGTGGGCCTCCTGGTGGACGTCGACAGGCACCGCTACCACCAGGTGGGCAACGCTGCCGGCCGGGGGGCGGAGCAACTGCTGCTGTCGAGGGAGCGACGTGCGGTGGCGGACCGCTTGGCTATGCGGGTGCGTTATGTGGAACTGACGGTGAACAGGTCCTTCACGGACGTTTTTGCCGCCGCGTTGAGTTTTGGGACCGAGTTGGGACGAGCAGAGGAAAGAGGTTGACCATGGAGCGCTACACCGGCCTGGCCATCACCAGTCTGGACGAGTTCGTGTTCGGGCGCTGCCCGCGTCCGCTGAAGGTGGGGAGGGGGCTGGTACTGGGCGACGGTACGGTCTACCCCGAGCTCAACTTCACCCTGCCGCCCATGCACATAGACGCCGGCACCATGGTCGACGTGCGCCGGGAGTACACCGGGATGATCGACCAGGCGTGCGCCCGGGCCGTGGCCCTGCAGGTGCCCGGC
>Ga0182012_10002915_pt1 | contig 18402 bp, 17 predicted proteins | sample 612S2SmetaG_FD_120486 | JGI IMG/M metagenome (GOLD analysis project Ga0182012, IMG submission 120486) | Permafrost microbial communities from Stordalen Mire, Sweden - 612S2S metaG | ecosystem: Environmental > Terrestrial > Soil > Wetlands > Permafrost | place: Sweden: Stordalen | collected...
CCTTACAGTGGAACGTCACATCCCGTGAGACCCCATGCGGGGAACGCGCCGGCACAAACCCCACCGCCAGGAGGCCCGCATTGAGCAACCAACCGGCATCCCTCTGGCGTGAACGCCTTTCTTCTCCGCTTACCTGGCACTACGCAGGGTTCGCCGTTCTGCTGGTGCTGGTCATCGTCTTGTCGGTTCGCCTGGGCTTGGATTGGGTAGCCACCAACAGCCGGTCGACCGATGCTCTGGCAGGCAAGCAGGTTGAATTGAAGGCAATGGACATGCAAACAGCACCGCTGCGCGGTCTGGACAAACGTGTCGTGGAGTCCAGGGAGAAGATTCACGCTTTCTATGAAAAGCGCATCCCTTCCACCTATTCTTCATTTGCGGCCCGAATCGGCGACCTGGCGGTAAAGTCGGACGTGCGTTTGTCAAGAATGCAATATACGCAAGGCAAGCCGGGAGCGGAGCTGACCGAAATTTCGCTCGATGCCGGCATCAGCGGCGCGTATCCGGACATCATGCGCTTTGTGAACAGCCTGGAACGCGACCCAATGTTCTTTGTGATTCGGGGTATGCACTTGACGGGGCAGCAAGGTGGGCTGGTCAATTTGCGGCTCGGTGTCTCCACATGGATGCGCCCGGCCGACGTGCCGAGCGAATTGCCGCCCACGCCGGAAGCGGGCAAGGACGGTTCCAGCCCCGCCGCCACACCCGCGGCCGAGCCCACGACCGGCAAGGAGGGCGAGTAGCATGGCCATCCCACTGGGTACGGAAAACAAGCGCCAGGTTTACATGGTGATCGGGCTGTTCGTGGTCGTCATTGCGGCAGGCATTTACGAATTGAGCGACTATTTTGGCGGTCCATCCGCGCCTCCTCCGCCGCCTCCTGTGGTCAAAACCGTTCCGCAGGGGACAACTTCGGGAGCGCGTCCGGCGCAGGGCGCAAGGGCTGGGACGACAGGTCAAGGTCCGGATGCAGAAAAACTGACCAATCCCGATCTGGACCCTACGGTGCATTTCGACAAGCTGGCTGGGAGCGAGGACGTGGAATACGCAGGGACGGGCAGGAACATTTTCTCCGCCGATTCGGGGCCGGTTGATATTCCAGAGCCGCTGCATAACGCGCGCGCCAACGATGAACCCCGGGCGACGCTTCCGCCCGTGTACGTAGCACCTTCGGCCCCTTCGATCGATTTGAAATACTTTGGCTACACGCAGACGAAGGACAAGACAATGAAGGCCTTTTTTTCGCACGGCGACGATGTATTCATGGCCAAAACCGGCGAAATTGTGGATCATCGCTACAAAGTGGGCGCCATCCAGCAAGGCAGTGTACAAGTGACCGATTTGAGCTATAACAACACTCAGACGTTGACGCTGTCAGCGAACTAGTTGAAAGCTATCAACTGTAAGCTCTCAGCATTCAGTTGTTCTGGCTCGACGAAAATGAATCGTGCTCAGATAGACAGGTGCCGATCGAAACGGTTAGTAACTGAGAGCTGAAAGCTGAGAGCTACGAGTTAAACATGACGACGACCCTCCCAACCCGCCGCCCCAAGCCCTCAGAAGAGGGTTACATCCTGGTTGCTGTCATGTTCATGCTGGCGCTTCTGGTGATCGCCATGTCCGTCGCCGCGCCAAAGGTTGCGAAGTCGATCCAGCGCGAACGCGAACTTGAGACCATGCACCGTGGCAAGCAGTATGCCCGCGCGGTCAAGCTTTATTACAAGAAATTCGGCTCCTATCCGCCCAATGTGGATGCGCTGGTAAAGACCAACGAGATTCGTTTCCTGCGGAAGAAATACATTGACCCCACAACCGGTAAAGATGAATGGAAGATTATCCGGGTGGGCCAGCAGAAGACGCAGACACTGGGTTTCTTCGGTCAGCCGATTGCCGGAACCGGGCCGGTGGGCGGCGGACTAATGCCGGGCACACCTGGGACTCCGGGTGCGATCGGGCAAACCGGTACACCGAGCATCGGCGGGCTTAGTTCTTCCAGCGGCAATAACGGATCCACATCGGGGACGACCGATAACGGCAGCGGAAATGGAACTATCGGCAGTCCGACGGACCCCTCGAGCGGCGCGAGCGGGACGAATGGAACTGGCCAGAGCGGCGGGACTGGAAGCGGATTCGGCGGGACGGGAAACGGGACAGGCGGCACGGGCTCCATCTTCGGTGGCTCCAGTGACAACTCGAATGGCCAGACGTTTGGCGGCATCGGCGTTATGGGCTTTTCACCCACCAGCCCCAAGCAGTCCATCCTGGTCTACAAGAAGAAGAATCATTACAACGAGTGGGAGTTCCTCTATGACCCGATTGCCGAGCAGATGATGTCGATGGGCGGCGGCGGCGGGAATACGGGGACGGTCGGAACACCTGCTGCGGGCATGCCGGGCAGTTCGCCTATCGGCAGTGGATCGGGTTTCGGCGGCAGCGGATCCAGCTTTGGTGGCGGATCGAGCTTTGGTGGGACCAGCGGCGGATCCAGCTTTGGCGGCGGTTCAGGCATCGGCAGTCCCGGTGGGACAGGGGGCACTACACCCACTCCACCACCACCACCGCCCCAGCAGTAAACCGACAAACCTTACATCCGCTTGCGTCCAGACGCGGCAAGGCCCGCCCCTCCAGAGAGAGACGGGCCTTGCTCAAGAAACCGACCGCCAGCGCTTAGACGCTGAAAGAGGAACCGCAGCCGCAGGTCGACTTCACCTGGGGGTTCTCAAACTTGAAGCCGGCCGCCTCAAGCGTCTCGACATAGTCGACAATGCAGCCGTTCAGATACATGAGCGACGTGGCGTCAACAAAGACCTTCAGGTCATCGAAGCTGAACACTTTGTCCATCATGCCGCTCTGGTTCTCGAAGGCCATGGAGTACTGGAAGCCGGAGCATCCGCCGCCAACCACGCCAATGCGCAGGCCGGCGGGCAAAGGATCCTGAGTCGCCATGATCTCTCGCACCTTGGCAATTGCCTGGGGAGTCAAGTGGAGGGGTGCCTTCTTTTCGGTTTCCTGTGCGTGTGCAACGGTTGCAGTAGCCATGGTTTCCTTTCGAGCTGTGAAATGCTTGCCGGTACTTAAACTGTACCTGTTCCGCGGTCCTGGACACAAGTCCCTACCGCGGCATTCTTCCATTGGATGCAACCAAAAGGGTTAAGGTCGCAGGAACAAGGGCGTGTTGGGCGTGGCTGCAGCGGACGCCAAATTCCCCCGGTAAGCGGCAGAATTTCTGTGTTCATTTGAACAAAACGACTGTGACACCAGTCACCCGAAACCGACTGGTTTAGGGCTAATATTGGGAATCGTAAGGCCCCTCTACTCACGAGACCGCGATTCCTTGACGGACCCGCCGGTATCTGGGACCCAAAAGATCAATGGAGGTGGAATATGACAGGATTTGTGCCGGTAATGTGGGCAATTTGGGGAGTGCTGGTGGTAGTTATGCTGGCTCTCAAGATCTACTCTGGCAGGCTGAGCCGCAACGAAGAAAATCAGCTCGTCCTGGACTCGGCGTTCGATAATCTGAAGACTGAACAGGCCGCGATCGCGGACAGCATGCACAAGCTCGAGCCGATCAGAAAGGCCTCACTTTGGCTGGTTGTGGCTGCGACCGTCTTTGTGGTCGGCTACTACGCCATGGACGTCGTAAACCAGTTCAAGTAGCTGCCAAACACAAACACAAATTCAGAATGGCTGACGGCTGCCACCGCGTAGCCTCCAGCCGTTCTTCGGTTTCTGCTCTCTGGCTATTCCACTTCCTGCCTGGCGCGGTACCCTTCACGGGTGATGATGTCGTATTTCAATGGCTTGTGCTTCTCGTCTTGAATGCGTAACGGTTGGCCTTCGTCGTCCACGAGCTCCACGCGCAGCTTGCGATAAGTACCATCCTGCTTGGCATTGCTGGGGTGGTAGATCAGTTCATACTTGGAGCGGATGTTCGAGTTGATCTCGGAAAAGATGTCGGGCATTTCCGCCGGGAAACGCGGAAAGTAGCTCGCTCCGCCAGTGAGATTCGCAAAAGTCCTTAGTTGGTTGTCAGCCTGCAGGAAGGTCAAGTTGTCGCCGTGCGCGCTCGCGGCCCGCGCAAATCCGCCGGTCGCAACAGTGTAAATGGTGATGTCCTGCGCAGCCTTTACCTTTTTGAGAATTTTGTCCAGGGTGAGCTTTGAGAACGTATCTATTCCCGTAGCGATCAAAATGATATATTTGCGGCCCTCAATGCGTTCCAGCCGATCAAGTCCCTCATAGAGCGCGTCAAACACATTAGTCTCACTGAAGCCGGGAATGCGCAGGGAGTTGATGGCCTCTTGGAACTGGCGCTTGTCCTGTGTAAAGTCCAGCTGAATCTGGTTGCGCATGTCGAAGGTCATGAGCGCGACATAATCCTGCGGGCGCAACTGCTGGGCGAAAGCGAACGCCGCGTTGCGCATGTCGTAGATGAAGTAGTAGCTATTCGCGGCGAATTCACAAATCATCAACGCCGTAATCGGCGCCTCTACGCGCTTGAATCCGGAGACTTTCTGTTCCACGCCATCTTCATAGACCCTGAAGTTTGTGGGCTTGAGGCCGGGCACGAACTGGTGGGTCTTTTCGAGCAGGACGCCCACATCGACTGTGACCTCAGGGACCTCTATGCGCAGGGAGTAGTTGGCCATCCCCTCTGGATTCTTGATTTTGGGAGCCGCAGGAGCGGGGGGCGGCGTATCCGCCGGGGCGTCCTTCTTTTTGGGAAGCGCAATGACGCCCGAATCGCCGCCGGGACCTCCCGCGTCGGGCGAGGTCTGGTCAGGCTGCTGGGCAGGCGGTGTCGGAGGCGTCGTCGGAGGCGCGGCCTGGGACCGGGCGAAGGGCGCAACTGTCACGGTCATACCAAGAATGAGCAACGCGGCGAGCGGCAAACGGCGAGAAGTTGGAACAGACAGGCGCAGGGTGTACATGACGACCTCTTTGCTCAACAGCATACGGGAAGACGGGTTACAGCTACTAGCTGCCAGATGAAAGCTGACAGCTGCCTCGCAGGCTGTACTCTAATAGACGTGGAAACTCGCGTGAAGGAAATCCGTTTCGGCCTGGCGGCTCTGGTATGCACCCTGACACTGGCTCTCGCTACCTGGTTCTGGCCCCAGCCGTTGCAGGCGCAAGATACGCAGGTTGCTGCCGGGCCGCCGCCGTCCAGCGGAGGCATCTTCCCCCTCAAGGAAGTGAAGAAGGGACTCAAGGCCACCGCGTGGACGGTATTCCAGGGCGATACGCCCGAGCCAATGGACGTTGAAATCCTCGGCGTGCTGCGGGGGGCGCGCGGGCCTGGACAAGACATGATTCTCGCCCAGTTGCACGGCACCAAGCCTGAATACACCGGCGTGGTGGCCGGCATGAGCGGTAGCCCTGTTTATATCGGCGCCCGGCTGCTCGGTTCCCTTTCTTACCGCATCGGCGAATTCAGCAAGGACCCGATTGCCGGAATCACGCCCATCGAGCAGATGCTCGAAGTGCGCGACTTGCCTATAGAAGCAGGGGTCAGGGATCAGGGATCAGGGGTCAGGGTGCCTCAAACCTCCTCTGCGGGGTCGACGGTCTCGGCCGACGGCATGAACTTCCAGGCCATGGAGACGCCGCTGGTCATGAGCGGTTTTCGTCCGGAAGCAATCAAACTGTGGCAGCAGCAGATGGCTGGCACTGGCCTGGAGATGGTGGCGGCCGGCGGGTTGGGAGGTTCCTCTTTATCGAGCGACGAACCTTCGGCCGCAGCTCTGGCCACTGTTGTACCGGGCTCGGCTGTCAGCGCCCAACTGGTTCGCGGCGATATCGAGATTGCGGCCACCTGCACGGTCACCTACATTGATCCGAAGCAATTGCTGGCGTGTGGCCATCCCATTCTGCAGGCCGGCAATATTTCGCTGCCCATGACTGCAACCGATGTGGTAGCTACCCTGGCTTCCCCGCTCAACGCCTTCAAGATTGTGAATACCGGCGAACTGATTGGCGCATTTACCGAGGATCGCAGTTCCGCCATTCGCGGCGTACTGGGCCAGAAGGCTCACATGATTCCGCTGCATATCTCCGTGCACTCGCCGAGCGGCGAACGCAAACTGAACGTGGAGATTCTCGAACTGCCTTCCCTCACCTGGCAGGCCATGCTGGTTACTCTTTACGAGGCTTTGCTTGAGAACAACGAGAGCAGCATGGACCTCAGCTATCACCTGACGGGCGCCATCGATCTGGACGGGTATCCGCCCGTGCCGCTGAACGAATGGGTTTCGGCCAGCGATACAGGGGGTGCGCCGCTAGATCTTGCCTTGCAGGCTGGGAGCCGATTTGCGCGAATCTACTCGAATGGCTCGCGCCAAAGCAAGGTGCGCGCGATCAATCTGAATGTGGAAGCCATTCCCCGCCGCATCCAGGAGCAACTGGAAGCGGCGCGGCTGGTTTCCGGCGACATTGTCCACGCCGGCGACACGGTTACAGTCGAAGCCACCATCCGGCCATGGCAGAAACCGGCCCACAACGTGCGCATTCCCGTCACGCTGCCGGCCAGGCTGGGCAGCGGCAACCTGCGGATTCTGGTTTCGGATGCCGGCACGCTGGACCGGACTCTGGATCAGCCACGATTCTCCGGCCACCCAGTGGACCTGGATACCGTGCTCTCGCTGGACCGCCGCAGGCACGCCGCCGACCGCATCTACGTGAGCCTGCTAGTGCCGGAAACCCAGGCAGGCGTTGAGGGACAGACAATGACCAGCCTGCCGTTATCGGTTGCCAATGCGCTTGAACCGCTGCGCACAACCCAGGACCTTAGCCTGAATGGAGAGTCGGCAGCGGTAGCCGCGGATGCACCCGCAGGCGGTGTACTAAGCGGATTCCAGATACTTACCCTGCACATAGAGCCGGGCGGCGGTTTAAACTAACATTGACGCAAAGCATCATTTGCCATTCTCCGAGCCGGCGCTAATTCGGGTGTGTCGGCTCCTATATCACTCCCAGTGAGGAATTCGAGACGCCATGGCTCAAATTCAAGGACTAGCAGCGCACGCGGCTGGAGCAGAACTACTCCCCTATCGCTACGACCCAGGAAAATTGGGCGCGCAAGAGGTGGAGATTGCCATAACTCACTGCGGCGTATGCCACAGCGATCTTCACTTGATCTCGAATGACTGGGGTATAAGTCACTATCCCTTTATTCCCGGCCATGAAATTATTGGCACGGTCGCGGCGGTCGGCACTGAAGTTAAATCGCTCCAATTAGGCCAGCGCGTTGGCCTGGGCTGGCAATCCAACTCCTGTGGCCAGTGCGAATGGTGCACCCGCGGCATGGAGAATCTTTGTCCCGCTTCGGAAGGCACCTGCGTGCACCGCAACGGCGGCTATGCCGAGAGGGTCAGGGCCAATTTCCGCTTTGTGATTCCTATCCCGGAAGCGCTGAAAAGCGAGCACGCCGCGCCACTGCTTTGCGGGGGCATTACCGTCTATAACCCGCTGCGGACACATGGTGTCAATCCTTCATCGCGCGTCGGCGTCATCGGCATTGGCGGCCTGGGTCACCTGGCCATTCAGTTCGCGCGCACCTTTGGCGCGGAGGTCACGGCCTTCTCCACCTCGCAAGGCAAGGAAGAGGAAGCCCGCGCGCTGGGTGCGCACCGCTTCGTCAACAGCCGCGAATCGAAGGCTCTGAAGGAAGTGGCCGGAACACAGGATTTCATTCTCAGCACCATCAACGCAGATCAGGACTGGGGCGTTTACATTCAGGCGCTTCGGCCAACGGGAACGCTCTGCTTCGTGGGCGTTCCACCGTCTCCGGTCTCGGTGCATGCGTTTCCGCTCATCGCTGGCATGCGCTCCATCAGCGGCAATCCGACGGGTAGCCCTTACCGCTTGAGAGAGATGCTGGACGTGGCGGCGCGGCACGGCGTGAAGGCGCAAATAGAAGCCTTCCCCATGGCTAAAGCCAACGAAGCCATCGAAAAGGTGAAGAAGAACAAAGTGCGCTACAGGGCTGTTCTGGCGAACTAATCTCTCTTCAAAATCGAGCAGCAATGAAACGGGATATCAGGGCAATCAGCTCGGATATCCCATTTTTTATGTCGATGCAGGAATAGTCCTGGCAGGAAAATATACGCAGCCCAGACGACGCAGTGCGCCACCGGGGTAATCCAGGCTGAACCAAGATAGCCTGGCTGGGGAAACTGTTAAACCGTATAGGCCGGTTGACGAGGACTTTGCGTCCTCGCGCTGCCCGCCGCCCATGCCAACAGGTCTTTCGGGTGAACAGGCTTTGCAAGCAATTCAAATTTATGACCGGCACGATTCGCCGAGACCAGTAGGTCAGAGGTCGCCGCTTGTCCGGAAAACAGCAGTATCCGGCAATCGGGAAAAATGCGGCGGATTTTGATAGCCAAGTCGATGCCGCTGTCTCCCGGGAGCATGACGTCGGAAATCAGCATCTCCGGCGGCATCAGGAGGGCGGTATCGAGAGCACTTTCCGCGTCGTAGACCGGTACAGCAGCGTACCCGGACCTGCTCAGGATCTCCGCCAACGTGTCGGCAATGGCGGATTCGTCGTCGACAACCAGCACAACCGGCCGGTATCCCTTTGGTCCACTGTCTTTCGTGGTTTTCAGAACCTCTGTGAGCGGCACGGTGGGGAAGTTTGATTTTGCAGTCATTGGGAAATCTACCTCTGTAAGAACCCTAGCAGCGCTTTTCTTATACGGGGAAACTCTTTTCGATACGTACAAGGTATTTAGAATCTTGGGTTTCAAGACACTCTTAGAGTTTTTTAAGACTCCTTAAGCGAACGGAGAGAAAGCGAGCAGCTTTTCCTGAGAGCTTCGCGAGACTCGGGGTTGAAAAATCCTAGGCTGAATTGCTGATCAATAGTGATCACCTTTTCCGTGATTTACAGCTTGCAAACTCTTCGCGATCTCAGTATTATTCTGCTCTAGCATACGTCTAGGGCAATTTAGCCATACGTTAAGACTTGAAATAATAGACGGATGCCCAAGCCAGACAAAAACTGAATGGAATAAAAGCACAAGAGAGGATTTGGAGCCATGTCCACCAACCCGGAGCCGAAGAATACCCCGTCCAGGTTCGAATCCATTCTTCAGCTAAACGTACCCAAAGGCCGTGAAGGCAAGCACAAGAAAATCGTATCGGAACTGATGAGCGACATCGACCAACTGGAAGCCGGGTCGGCGCTTAAAATTCCCTTGTCGGCGTTGCCGGACACTAAAGAGAACATTCGATCGGCGCTGAATCGCGCGGCACGACAAAGAGGCATTGAAGTAGCCACTTCGAGTGACGCTGAATTCCTCTACGTATGGGTGGCTACAGCTGCATCGGAATGAAGGACAAAAGAGGCTGCGAAAAAACTCAAACTTCAAAAATGAAGAAACCCATCCCGCAGCGGCTAAAGCCAACGTTGATTCTGTGGCACTTGCGGCACGACTGAAGTCGTGCCCTGACACTTCCAGCCTCCTCCGTCGAGTTTTTCTGCAGCTGAAAAGCCCGTGGGATGCAACCACTAGCCCCTAGCCCGGCAAGAGATGCAAGGAAACCTGTGCCAGCAATTCGGTCGGCGGCACAGCTTTGTCGACCACAGCAATCCTGAGCCCAGCAGCCTTGGCCGATCCATGCACTTCGGCCTTTTCCGCCTGACCGGCAAGCAACAAGACCTTGCAATCCGGAAGCTCCTTCTTCAAGGCGGCTGCGACTTCAATGCCGCTCAGTCCCGGCAAGGCCACCTCCGCGATCACCAGCTCCGGTGGAATCAGAAGCGCAGTTTCAAGCGCGTCTTGCGCGTCGTAGGCAGCGATGGCGGCAAAGCCGTTCTGATTGAGGATCGCCAAAACTGTCTCGGCAATGGCGGGCTCTTTGTTGACCACAAGAACTATGGGTCGATCCTGGTGTGCATCGGCCACCGGCAAGGGTACATCCGCGATGGACACCATCGCGAAATTGGTGCGTCCACCCCTTGGGGAATTTCGAGGTTGGTCAGAGTGACTTGTGTGCATAAAGCCCCCTGACTTCCCGAACTACGGAGCGGCTTACGGGGCAAATGCTGCAAGTGACGCGTCCAAGTCCGGGCGCGAATGCGTCAATCGGAATCTGTCTCTGGACAACGGCAACCTGATGGACTCCACAGACCGGCGGATTTGAATCCTTCCTGCTGAAACATTGCTCTCTCATTTGATTCTCCCGTACGACTGGACCATGGGCCTTTCCGTGGCGTGATCCTTGCCTGAACTTGCCCATGCACCTTGCACAGACCTTCAAGAAAAGTAAATCGACTCACCATCCGGAGTAGCCCTCTATTACCCAACGTAGCAGGGTAATTCCCATACGTGTTACTTCTTTGCGTTACGTGCTAAGTCTTTTTAATCTGATGCTTGTAGGGATATACAGCAGACTGCGACCTCTTCCTCTCGATACGGGGAGCTTTGGCGCAGTGTTTGTTGGCTCTCAGGCCCGTTTGCCAGGGACCAGCGTGCGAATAGCTTTACTTTACGGCTATTTAAGCGTACGTTAAGGCCACGATTCCATTTTTGAGGGGTCCAGCGGATGAGGCGACCAAAACGATGTCTACCAACGAAGATTCCAACGCGGCTCCCATGCAGTTTCAATCCATCTCTCAGGTAGACGTACCCAAGGGACGGGACGGCAAACACAAGAAGATTGTGACGCAGTTATTGAGCGACATCGGCCAGTTGGTCCCTGGATCCGCGCTCAAGATTCCTCTCTCCGTTTTGCCGGATACAAAGGAAAACATCCGTTCGGCGCTCAATCGCGCGACCCGCTTCAGAGGCATCGAGGTGGCCACATCCAGCGACGCGGAATTCCTTTATGTGTGGAAGGTTGAGCCCGAATCCTGATCTGAGCAAACGGTTTTTTCTTTTCGGGGTGAAATACCACAGCCCGTGCCAGATGCGTTCCTTTTGAATTCAAATAGATGAAAATCGGCGTAATCAGCGACACTCACGGACTCCTTCGACCCGAGGTAGCGCCCGCGCTCGCCGGCGTCGACCGCATCCTGCACCTCGGCGATGTAGGCAAAATCTCCATCCTCAGCGAACTCGAGAAGATCGCTCCCGTGACCGCCATTCGCGGCAACGTCGACCATGGCGGGTCCTGCTCCGAGCTGCCTGAAACCGACGTCGTTCTCCTTGAAGGACGCTATATTTATATGCTTCACGACCTGAACACGCTGCACCTCGACCCGGCCGCGGCAAAGTTCGCGGCGGTCCTCTACGGACACACGCATGTGCCGATGTTTTATAAGCGCAAGGGAGTGCTTTACTTCAACCCTGGCAGTTGCGGGCCGCGACGGTTTCAGTTGCCGGTGACGGTAGGGACGCTGACGTTTGAAGCGGATGGGGAGTTAGAAGCAAAGATCATTCCGCTCGTCGCAATTTAGGCGGCGAGTCACCCTCGCATGCGCGGGTTCACCCACCGGTACACCACGTCCGTCAGCAGGTTCACCAGCACATACGTTAACCCGATCGACAGCAGGCAGCCCTGCACCAGCGCATAATCGCGATTTGAAATGGCGCTCACCGTTAGCCGTCCGAGCCCTGGCCAACTGAAGATTGTCTCGGTCACAATAGCGCCGGCGAGGAGCGCGCCGAACTGAAGGCCGACTACGGTGACAATCGGGACCAGCGCATTGGGCAGTGCATGGCGGCAGACTACTGCCGTCTCGCTCAGGCCCTTGGCGCGGGCGGTGCGGATGTAGTCCTGACCGAGTTCCTCGAGCATGGCTGTTCGAATCATGCGGGTGAGGATCGCCGCCAAGGACGCGCCCATCGCGATCGAAGGCAGCACCAAGTAATGCCAGTCGATCGAACGGCCTCCTGCGGCGTTCGCGCCGGAAACGGGCAGCCAGCCTAATTGAATGGAAAACACCAGGATCAGTACAGGACCCAACGCGAGGCCCGGCACAGAAAGCCCAAACAGCGAGACGACCGAGAGCACCTGGTCAAGCCAGCGCCCGCGATTGACTGCGGCCAGAATACCGGCTGGGAGCGACAGGGCCAACCCGAGTCCGAGAGCTGTCAGCGTTAACGCAAGCGTGTAGGGGTAGCGCGCGGCGATCAGGTTGCCTACCGTCGAGTGCATGCGGATGGAGCTGCCGAGGTCGCCATGCAGCACGCCATTCCAGTAGTGCAGATACTGCGCCCAGAGCGGCTGGTCGAGTCCGTATTGGTGGCGCAAGGCGGCGATGTCGGCTGGCGTAGCTCCATCGCCCAGCATCTGCAGGATGGGATCGCCCGGAACCAAATGGATCAGCAGAAAGACCAGCGAAACTACCAGCCAGACGACAGGAAGCGTGAGAGCGAGGCGCGTGAGAATCTGCTTCATGGGCTCGCTCTCAACGATAAATCAATTGCCTTGCTGCTTTTGAAATTCGAACGAGCAGGGTTGAATCGTTCAGCAGGTCAGCCTCCGCTTTGCGGAGATAGCAAGTTAGCGAGTCAGCGGGTTTCGTGGCCAACCCCAACCACTGCGCCTGTTCATCGCAAATGTGGCTCGCATCGCGAGTCCGCTGGCTCGCGCTTACCGATAAACCTCCGGGATAAAGTTCTGCTCATGCATCGGCGGCCGCACGTACTTCGACTTCTCGAGCGGCGGCAGCGTCAGCGGTTCCGGCGTCAGGTCTTGGTATGGAATCAGAGACAGCAGATGGCGGATTACGTTCAATCGCGCGGTCTTCTTGCTCTCCGCGTTGACCACGTACCAAGGGCACTGCTTGGTGTCGGTAATCGCGAACATCTCGTCCTTGGCGCGTGAGTATTCCGCCCAGTGCTTGCGCGATTCGAGATCCATCGGGCTCAGCTTCCAGCGCTTGGTGGGCTTGTTCATGCGGTCCTGAAAACGGCGCTCCTGCTCCGAGTCGCTCACTGAAAACCAATACTTCACGAGAATGATTCCGGAGCGCACCAGCATCCGCTCAAACTCCGGGCAGCTCTGCATGAACTCCTGATACTGGTGGTCGTTGCAAAAGCCCATCACGTGCTCTACGCCCGAACGGTTATACCAACTGCGGTCGAAGAGCACCATTTCGCCGGCTGCGGGCAGGTGAGGCACATAACGCTGGAAGTACCACTGGGATTTTTCGCGCTCGGTGGGAGTTCCAAGCGCCACCACGCGGCAGATGCGCGGATTGAGCGATTCTGTAATCCGCTTGATTGCGCCGCCTTTTCCAGCGGCATCGCGGCCCTCAAACAGCACCACTACGCGCAGGTTCTGGTGGCGAACCCACTCCTGCAGCTTCACCAGCTCAATCTGCAGCCGGGCAAGTTCCTTGTCGTAGCCGCAGTCTTTGCCTAGCAGGAACACGCCCTCGTCGTGCAGGCCAACCTCGGTTCCGTTTGATTTGTTTTCGGGTTCCTTGGGTTTCGTGTCCTGATGGCGATGTTTCTTCGCGTCGTGGTTCTTGTGTTTCCCCTTGTCGTTCATTGGCTTTCCTCCGCCGCGCTGGCACAATTCCGCGCGAGCGAAGAGCGGGGAGACTCAGGCGCACGCGGGGGCGCAGGCTGGCGAGTAGTATATCGGCAGAATTGGCGCCGCTGCGATCCCCGGTCTCAAAATCGAGACCGGGGGCACCCACATTTGTGGGGAATGTTAGGGTTTTGAGGACGACCGAAGAGCTTTTCTAGCGCTGAATCCGCGCCGATCCGCCCTGCGCGAACGCCCGCACCTGGTCGACTGTCGCCATGGTCGTATCGCCGGGGAACGTGGTCAGCAAGGCACCATGGGCCCATCCAAGCTTCACCGCATCTTCCGGCGCCTCGCCCGTCAACAGGCCATAGATGAAACCGGCCGCGAAGCCGTCTCCGCCACCGACACGGTCCAGCACATCGAGTTCCGCAGTGGGCGCAGCGTAGGTTTTCCCGTCGATCCAGGCTACCGCGCTCCAGCTATGCCGGTTGGTGGAGTGAACCTCGCGCAGCGTTGTCCCCACCACCTTCACGTGCTTGTGCTTCTTCACTACGTTGTCGATCATGCCGAAGAACACGCTCGGATCGAGCTTCGACTTCGCTGCGACTTCCGGGCCCGGAATCCCCAGACCCTTCTGCAAGTCCTCTTCGTTGCCCACCAGCACATCCACGTTCTCGACAATGGTGGCGATGGTCTCAACTGCACGCTCGTTGCCGCCATGAATCTTCCACAGCTTCTCGCGGAAGTTCAGGTCAAAAGAAGTGACGGCGCCGGCGGCCTTGGCTTCCTTCATCATCTCGGCGGCCAGCGGAGCGGTCGTAGGTGAGAGTGCGGCAAAGATTCCGCCGCAATGCACCCACTTGACGCCTTTCGCAAAGATCGCCTTCCAATCGAAATCGCCTGCCTTCAGTTGCGCCGCAGCCTCATTCGCTCGGTTGTAAAACACAACCGGACCGCGAACTCCATGGCCCCGGTCGCTATAAACGGTGGCCATGTTCGGCCCGGTAACACCGTTGTGCTTGAAATGTTTGTAAAACGGCTTCACGCCCATGGCGCGCACCCGCTCCGCAATCAGATCGCCGATGGGGTAATCCGACATTGCCGATGCGATCCCCGTCCTCATTCCAAAGCAATCGGACAGGTTGGCCGCCACGTTGAATTCGCCACCGCTCACGTGAATCTGGCACTCCGTCGCCTTGCGAAACGGAATGACTCCCGGATCAAGCCTGATTACCAGCGCTCCCAAAGACAGTAGATCCAATTCCGCATCCTTGCGTATTTCAAGCCCACTACTCATCCATTGCTCCTTATCTTTTTCCAGATATTTTGATCAGGTCCCGTCCCGCAGGGGCTAAAGCCCACGTTGATATTTCAGGTTTTTTGGCACGACTGAAGTCGTGCCCTGACACAATGCAGGTTTATGAAACAAGTTCTAACTCTTTCCTGCAACCGTTGCTTTAACATCTGCTGCCAACTGCTCGGCCGTCCATTCATTACCCGGATAAAACTTGACCACCTTGCCGTCGGGACCAATCAGCGTCGTTGAGAGCGTGTGCGTGATTGTCTCGTCGGGGCCGTTCGTGATGCCAACGTCGAAGAATTTTGCCATCTCCAGCAGTACGGGCTTTTCCGGCACAGCAAAATCCCAGTGCGCGAAGGCGTCCTTGCCATCGCCGCCTAGATAGGGGACGCCATAGGCTCGCAGCCGCTCGGGCGTGTCGTGGTCCGGATCAAAGCTGACACAGAGCAGGTGGGTTTTGGCATAGAGAGCCGGATTGGCGAGAAGCTGCTTGTTTACCTGGGAGAAGTTCCACGTAACGCGCGGGCAGAAGTCGGGCAGAGGGCAACGGGTGTAAATGAACGTAATCAGAAGCGCCTTGCCTTTGAATTGCGCCAGCCGAATGGGCTTTCCATCCTGATTGCGCAACTTGAAGTCTGGGACGGCATCTCCCTGAGCTGGAACGTGATATGAGATCGGCGGCCGATAGTCCGGCTTGCCTTGCGCTACCACCACGATGTGATCCAGCAGCACATCCGCATTCGGGTCCTGCGACACCAGAACGTCCGATGTAATCACGTCTCCAGTGTGCAGCTCGGTCAGGATGGTCGCGTCCTTGAGCTTATAGGACATGGTCATCGCCTCCATGAAGCCGGGAATAGCCTCATGGTTCAGCGTTACTTCGCCCTTGGCGGAGTCTGTCCGCACTACCTTGCCGCGCAGTTTGTAGACCTTGAAGTTTTCGCCGGCAGAAGCGCCGGACGCATTCTTTGGGCCGGAATGGCATCCGGACAAAGCAACTACCCACAGCAATGAGCAAGCAAGCAATCGACGAATCACAGCCCAGTGTACAACCCTCACCTGCCTCGCGATCGCTCCGCAATGGCATTCCCTCCGCCTCACAGCGTATAACGCTGAAATGGGTTCCTTGGCGCCAGTTGAGATCGATGCATGGCTGCACCAGGGTGGCCTCGTAATTACCGCCAGTGAGCGCGCCGCCCGCGCTCTCAGTGGGGCTTTTCATCGCGCCCGCCAGGCTGATGGCCTGAGGGCCTGGATCGCCCCCAACGTCCTGGACTGGAACAGCTTCGTCCGCACGGCCTGGGCTGAGCGCACTTTGGATGGCCGGCTCTTGCTCAATCCTACCCAGGAGCGGTCTGTCTGGGCGGAAATTGCCGCTGTCGATGGCCGGGCCGCGACACTGCTCGAAGGACCACGCTACCGCCTCGCCGCCCTGGCAATGGATGCGCAGGAACTGCTGTGTACCCATGCGCCAAGTTTTCTTCGAGCGAGTACAAGGGCAAGCTGGCAAAACGATGCGGCCACTTTTAGCCGTTGGCTCGCCTCATTCGACGAGGTCTGCCGATCCGGTAATCTGCTCAGTTCAGCCCGCCTGCCCGTTGAATTGCTCAAGTTGCTGGAGAGCAAATCGGTGGATCTCGAACAATCAAAAGCAATTTATATGGGACCGCAAAGCCGACCGCCGCTGCTGCTCGCGGGCTTTGACCGCATCCTCCCAATCCAGCGCGCGGTCTTCGACGCGTGGGGTCCCTGGCAGGAAGCCACTCCCAGTGAACCGGCCTTGGAAATCCGCTTCCACGAGGCGCCGGACGACCAGGCCGAACTAGCCGCCTGCACCCTCTGGTGCGGAAGCCAGCTTACCGCCAACCCTGGAGCCCGCATTCTGGTCATCACCCAGGACGCAACCACCAAAAGAGGCCAGATCGAGCGAGCTTTCCTCAGGCATGCGCGACCCGCTCATCTCGCCGCCAGCTCCCCGCTCTATGAGTTTTCTCTTGGAATCCCCGTAAGCCAGGTGGCGCTGCCGTGGGAGGCGTATCTCTTGCTGCGCTGGCTCACCGGCCCTCTCGCTGAACACGAAATCGACTGGCTCTTCTCCACCGGACTCGCCTCCGCAAGCAACGAGGAATCCGCGGCACTCCAGGCCCACATGCGCGCTATTCGACGCCGCAGCCTTGAACAACCCGCCTGGACGCTGCAGGCCTTTATTCGCCCATTTTCCGGCCAGTCCACGCGTTCGCAGCTTCCCGCCGGATGGGTCGAGCGCATCACCCAGACCCAGCGCCGGCTCAACGAAGTTGCCCGCCGCCCGCAGTCCCCGCTCGAGTGGGCCGAACTCGTCCCGCTATTGCTTGAATCGCTCCACTTTGCGGGTTCCCGATCCCTCTCAAGCGCCGAACATCAGGCTCACGAACGCTGGCAACAGGCCGTCGAGACTGCGGGTTCGCTCGGCTTCGACGGGCGCCGCGTTGACTGGAAGGAATTTGTTTCCGTACTTGCCCGCACTCTCGAAGAGACGCTCTTTGTCCCCGAGTCCCTGGGTGCGCCCATTCAGATCGCCGGCCCCGCTGAGTCCGCCGGCCTCACTGCAGACGCTGTCTGGTTTCTGGGCGCAACAGAAGACGCGTGGCCGGCACGGGGCGCAACCCATCCGCTGCTCCCGGTTGAATTGCAGCGTGCAACCGCCATGCCCCATGCCACGCAGCAGCTCGATTGGGACCTGGCGCAGGCGATTACCAACCGCCTGCTTGGCTCGGCGCGCGCGGTTCATTTCAGTTATGCCAGGCAGGCCGAAGGAACGGAGGCGCGGCCCTCCCGTCTCATCGCCCAGCTCGCTTGCCCCGCGCAGCGCCTTTCCGCGGAGTTGATCCCTTCTCCGGCGAGCTCCGCGCTCACCATTTCAGTGGAGGACTTCAGCCAGGTTCCTTACCCAGCCGGCAATGTTCCCGGCGGGGCAGGTGTTCTTACATTCCAGTCTCAATGTCCGTTCAAGGCCTTTGCCGCGGCGCGCCTGGATGCACAGTCCTGGGAGCCGGCCCAGCCAAGCCTTACGCCTATGCAGCGTGGAACTCTGCTGCACGATGTCCTGCATTCGATTTGGGGCGGGCCGCCACGCGGCATTCGCACCCATGCCGATCTCTTGCAGCTACACGACAGAAAGTCGTTCGTAATCAACCACATTCTGCGCGTATTCGAATCAAAACTTCAAGCAAATCTTCGCGACCGCATGCCGGCCCGCTATCTCGAACTGGAGCAACAGCGCCTGACGCGCCTGGTTACTGCCTGGCTGGATTACGAGGCTGCACGGCATCCCTTTGAAGTTCTGGAAACCGAGGCCTCGCGCAGCATAACTCTCAACGGTCTCAGTTTCAATCTCCGCCTCGACCGCCTCGACCGCCTCAATGACGGGTCCGTTCTGGTGGTCGATTACAAGTCCGGCGATGTCTCGCCCAAATCATGGGAACTGCCCCGGCCCGACGACGTGCAGCTTCCTCTCTACGCTGGCTTTGCCCTCGATGACGATCAGGAACTCGGCGGCCTGGTCTTCGCCAAGCTCCGGCCCGGCGATCTGGCATTCACCGGCAGCATTGGCGCGCCTGATGCTACTGTTTTTGCCGGTCTGAGAAGCTACAGCACGCTGATGAAAAATGCGCTTACTGCCGAACAGCTTC